>Ga0326728_10010145_pt1 | contig 22201 bp, 17 predicted proteins | sample MB3enrmetagenome_FD_207602 | JGI IMG/M metagenome (GOLD analysis project Ga0326728, IMG submission 207602) | Lab enriched peat soil microbial communities from McLean, Ithaca, NY, United States - MB31MN | ecosystem: Environmental > Terrestrial > Soil > Wetlands > Peat | place: USA: New York... | reverse complement strand
CGGGCCGATCGCGATTACGCTCACGATCAACGGAAAACCCGTCAATGTGACGGTCGAGCCGCGCGTGACGCTGCTCGACGCCATGCGCAATTACCTGGACCTGACCGGCGCGAAGAGAGTCTGCGACCGCGGCACCTGCGGAGCCTGTACCGTCATCCTGGCGGGCAAGACCGTGTACAGTTGCAGCGTCCTGGCCATCGATGCGCAGGGCAAGAATATCGAAACCATCGAAGGCCTGGCCACCGGAAACAATCTGCACCCAGTTTCCGCGGCCTTCGTCAACCATGACGGGCAGCAGTGCGGATACTGCACTTCGGGATTCGTGATGGCGGCCAAGGGCTTCATCGACACGCATCCCAACCCCACCATGGAGGACGTGAAGCACGGATTGGGTGGCAACCTGTGCCGCTGCGGCACCTATATGGGGATTCGTCAGGCGGTGGTCGAGGCCGCCAAGGAAATGAAGGGAGGGAAGAATGGCTAACACTCCGGACTACAACTGGCCGCCCATGGACAAACGCCGCGTCATCGGCAAGCCCTATAAGCGCCTGGACGGGCCGTCGAAAGCCAGTGGCCGCGCCAAGTATTGCTCGGATCTCAAGCCCAGGGACCTGCTCTTCGGGGTCTACCTGACCAGCCCGCACGCCCATGCGCGCATCACCAGCATCGACACCAGCGCGGCGGAAAAGACCGCCGGCGTCAAAGCGGTGCACGTGGTTTCCCCCGCCGGAACCGAAATCCAGTGGGCGGGGACGGAGATTGCGGCGGTGGCGGCCACCACCGAAGAGATCGGCCGCGACGCCGTGCGCAAAATCAAGGTGGAGTATGAAGTACTGCCGCACCTGGTGAAGGACGACGACCTGAGCAAGGCCGGGGCGCGCGCCAAGGCAGCGGGCGAGAAACTGGTGGGCGATCCGGACAAGGCTTTCCAGGAGGCCGAAGCGGTTTCCGAGGGGCAGTACGGCATTCCAGTGGTTACGCACTGCTGCCTGGAGACGCATGGGCAAGTCATCCAGTGGCAGGGCGACCAGATCCACGTGTTTCCCTCGACGCAGGATGTCACGCACTATGCCGGCTCGCTGGGGCCGAACCTGAAGGTGCCGATTGCCAATATCCACGTCAGGCAGGACAACATTGGCGGCGGATTCGGCAGCAAATTCGCGCCGGATTCCTGGGGCCAGGTGGGCGCCTTCCTTTCGCAGAAGGCCGGCGGCCGTCCGGTGAAATTGTTCCTCGACCGCGCCACCGAGCAGACGATCGCGGGCAATCGTCCTTCGACGTACGCCAAGATCAAGATCGCCGGCAAGAAGGATGGCACCGTCACGGCGTGGCAGTCGGAATCGTGGGCCACCGGCGGTTTTACCGGCGGCGGCTCGCCGCCCCTGCCGTACATCATCGACACCATTCCCAATCAGCGTCTGCACCATACGTCCGTCTCGGTGAACGCCGGGCCGAACCGTGCGTGGCGGGCGCCGAATAACCAGCAAGCCAGCTACCTGACATGCAGCGCGCTGGAGGACTTCGCGGCCAAGATCGGGATGGACCCGATGGAGGTGTTTCAGAAGAACGTCGCTTACGCCCCTAGCGCGCGTGTGGAGACATACCGGTACCAGTTGCAGAAGGCTGCCGAGATGGCGGACTGGAACAAGCTGTGGCATCCGCGCGGGCAGGGCGGCTCCGGCGTGGTGAAGCGCGGTCTGGGCCTCGGCTTCAGCGCCTGGGGCGGCGGCGGGCATCAGAGCCAGTGCCGCACCACCATCAACCCGGATGGCTCGGTGCTGGTGGAAATCGGCACGCAGGACTTAGGCACCGGAACGCGCACCATCATCACCCAGGTGGCGGCCGAGACCCTGGGGCTGGCGATGGGCGGGATTAAGCTGATGATCGGGTCGAACGACCTGCCGCCGGACAGCGCCTCGGGCGGGTCCACGACCGTGGGCGGCGTCTCCTCTTCCACGCGCAAGGCGGCGGTCAACGCGCTCGCCAAGCTGTTCGAAGCGGCCGCGCCGGCGCTGGGCGCGCAGCCTGAACAGTTGGAGGCGGTGGACGGCCACATCCGCGTCAAAGACAATCCCAGCAAGACCCTCACGTGGCAGGCCGCCTGCCGCAAGCTGGGGACCACCAAGATCTCCGAAATGGGCGAGAACAATCCGCGCAATCCCGGGGGCCTCAACACCTCGGGCGCCGCCGGCATTCAGGTTGCCGACGTCTCGGTGGATACGGAGACGGGGCTGGTCAAGATGAACCGCTATGTGGCCGTGCAGGATTGCGGCATGATCATCAACCCGCGGCTGGCGGAAAGCGTGTGCTACGGCGCCATCATCATGGGGATCGGCACCGCTCTCTTCGAAGAGCGCGTCATGGACGAGCAGACCGGCCGCATGCTGAACCCCGACATGGAGTTCTACAAGCTGGCCGGCATCGACGATATCGGCGAGATCATCGTGCATCTGGACATCCGGCCGGAAAACGACAAGCGCGGCATCGTCGGCCTGGGTGAGCCGCCGGCCATCGCCATCTGCGCGGCGGTCGGAAATGCGGTAGCCAACGCGATCGGAGTGCGGGTCCCCAACATTCCCATGACTCCGGACCACGTGCTGGCCGCGCTGGAAGGGAGGAACGCATAATGCAGTCCTTTGAATTTGCCAATCCGGCGACCGTCCCGGAAGCCCTGGGCCTGCTCGCACCCCGCTGGGGACAGGCCGATCTACTGGCCGGCGGTACGGACCTCCTCAGCCGCATGAAAGAGTACCTCGACACGCCTAAGCGCGTGGTGAACATCAAGAACATCAAGGAACTCGAGGGCATCCAGAAGACCGGCGCCGGGCTGCGCATCGGCGCGCTGGTCACCATGGAAGAACTGGCCGCCAATGCCGATGTCCGCGCCGGGTACAAATCGCTGGCAGACGCGGCGGCGGGCATTCCCAGCCCGCAGATCCGCAACATGGGCACGGTGGGCGGCGACTTGTGCCAGCGCCCCCGCTGCTGGTATTACCGGCAGGGCTTCGGGCTGCTGGCGACGCAGGACGGTAAGCCGCTGGTGCCGGATGGCGAGAACAAGTTCCACGCCATTTTCGGCGGCGGCCCGGCTTATTTCGTGAGCCCGTCGAGCCTGGGGCCGGCGCTGGTGGCGCTGGGCGCAAGGGTGAAACTGGTTTCGGCGAAGGGCAGCCGAGAAGTTGCGGTGGCCAAGTTCTTCGTCGCGCCCAAGGACGAGAACACGCGCGAGATCGCTCTTCTTCCGAACGAGATCCTCACCGAGATCCTGGTTCCGGCCGGCGCCGTGCGCAGCGCCACTTACGAGGTGCGGCAGAAAGAGGCGCTGGATTGGCCTCTGGCAACCGCATCGGTGGTTTTGCACATGCGCGGCAATACCGTCGCCGCGGCGAAGGTGGTGCTGGGGCACGTCGCGCCCACGCCTTGGGAAGCTCCCGAAGCTGAACAGGCGCTGGTGGGCAAAACCATTACGCAAGAGTCCGCCGAAGAGGCCGGAAAGGCCGCCGTCTCGGGCGCCCAGCCGCTCAGCCAGAACGCCTACAAGGTGCAACTGGTGAAAGTGGCCGTGAAGCGGGCGCTGCTCGAGGCGGTAAAGGTGAAGGCATAACCATGATGGAACGCTCCGGTTTGACCAACATTGGCAGCAACCGCTGCGAGAAGCTGCGCTGGAAGGGCATGTACATCGAAGCCGAGTGGGACCCTACCATCCAGCACAGCAACGATGGCGCCTTCTGGTGCCAGCACACGTTCAATTGCCTGGGTCCGGACGGCAAAGCAGTCGACGAGTTCGAATGCAGCCCGGGCCGGAAGTGTTACGAAGAATTGTAGCGCCGCTGGCGCTACGGGTATAATCGAACTAGGGGGAAACTGGGATGCTGAAACTCTTGGGTATGGCGGTCGCGGTGTCGGCGGCTGCTTCTATCTCGTTGGCTGCGGGGCTTCCGGCCCGCGGCGTTTCCGGTAACTACATTGAAGCCCGCACCGCGGACGTCTTCACCGGCCCGTGTTTTGCCAACGGCGAGGTGGAGATGAATGGCAAGGAGGCGGTGTTCGGCTGGAAGATCAATAGCGGCAACTGGCAGGGCGTGAGCCTGGAGGGGCTCTCGGTGGTCGGAGTGATTCGCTCCGAGCACACGCTCGGCAACGTGTATGAGCCGGTCAACCCGGTGAGGGCGGTTCTCATTGTGGACAGCCGCGCGGATGCCGAGCAACGCCTGGCGCTCCAGAGCTTCGCGAAGCATATGGGCGGCGCCCTGCTCGGGGACATCGTGAAGGTGGACTACGCTCCCATCGAGCTGACCATCCAGGACGGCAATATCCACGGCGGCGCGGCCAAACTCACGGCCGGCTCGCTGGCCGCCATCCAGACGCGCGCCATGCAAGCCGCCGACCACACCTGCGGCAACGAAGACGTGTTCTATCCGCCGCTGACCGCGCTCGACCACGCCATGCCGGCTTATGCGCTGGCGGACTCCTTCCAGGGCGATGGCTTGGGCGAAACCTGGAGCAACGGTCCCCGCCGCAGCGGTTTTCTGGGGACGTTCCACGTGGCGTCGGAGTAGACCGGCTTTACGGCGTGGACAGCGTCACTTCTTTACCGCTTGCGGAGCGCGCCCGCCCGCGGCCGGCTGGCCTGTCACTTCGAACTTCATGGGGACGGAAATGTCCCAGCCAGCCCGCTTCAATTGGTCGACACTCCTGACCAGAGTTCCGTCCACCTTGACGTTCTTAAACAGGATCGGCCCTACATTCGTCCCGGTAATCTTGGCGGGCCGGCTGGGCGTATAGAACGTGCAATTCTCGAACACGAAGTTGGTCAAGGGCGAATCCCCGCCGTCGATGTAGATCTGCCCGCCGTCATGCTCCCACGTGCAGTTGATAAAGTGGAAATCGTCCAGGGCCTGCTTGCTGCTCGCTCTTGTGGGATACCCCCGTCCTGTAAAGTACGCGGGAGTGAATTGAATCCACACCGCGAACTTATTCTGGGTCGAAATGAAGTTCACATCCTCGAAGCGCACGTGCCTGGCCGCCGGGATACCGCCATACCCCAGGACCAACGCCGAGGTGTAGCCGTAGTCCACGAATCCCTTCACCACCACGTCCTCCAGGCCGGCGCCCGCGCCGCCATAGAAGGCAAATGCATCGTCCATGGTCATGGCGAATCCATTTTCAATCAGGATATGCTTGCTGCCTCCGGTCAGGTCGTAAGCGTCGTCGTGGTACTGTTGTTTGCGGTTGATGAGCTTGACGTTTCTGCTGGTGAAACCGTCGGTGTTGCTGACCGTCACGGTCCAATAGGAGGAGCGGAGGAGGAACAGATCCTGGAAGGTGACGTTCTTGCAGTTGGAGACCGTATAGCCCTTTACGCCAGACCCATGCGGATCGTTCACCAACCCCTCCGGCGTTCTGGCCTTCCCGTCCCCCGTGTCGGGTTGGATATCGTGCCACAACCACGGATAGCCCTGCGCGTCGACGGTTCCCCGGCCCATGATGCTGGCATTCTCGACATTCTCAAAGAAGAACAGCGCTCGCTCCCTTCTTCTCCCGCCTGCACCTGTCGCGGGCGGCAAGACGTAGTCGGCATTCTTGGTGGACCCTTTAATCGCGGCTCCGGCCTCGACGTAAAACTTGACATTGCTCTTCATCGCCACCAGGCCCGTCAGGTAAACGCCGCCCTTCGGGAAAAAAAGCACGCCGCCCCCGGGCCTGGCGGACACGTCGGCAATGGCCTGGTTGATCTTGGCGGTCTCGACGGTCTTACCGGTATTGTCGATTTTGTAGTCCATGATGTTGACCACGTTCGGATCGCCGAGTTTAGGAGCGTTCGCCTCGGGCGCGTCGGCGAACAGCAACAACCCCGTGCTGGAAAACAGCGGCTCTTCGTTGATGAAGACGACCAGGTAACGCGGCCGGTCGAGATCGAAGCTCACCGTATTGCCCTTGATCTGCGGCTGTATGTGGTAAGCCAGCGGCCTGATGTAACAGGTTTTCACGTCCCTCTCGCTGATGAGCGAGGTGACCGTGACATGCACCTTGCCGGTCATGCTGAAGGCGGCGTAATCCATCCAATTGAACTGGTTGAACGTCGGAAAACGATATGCAAACACGGGCTGGCCGTCCACTGTCACCTGGTAGGCCAAGCTCGGCGATGCGCCCGGATACGGGGGCGTAGGGACGGCCGTGGCGAAGCTGGCCGCCGGCCAAAACATCGCAAGCATCACAATCGAGACGACGAATAATCTAGACGCCATTGTGTTCCTCTCCTAGATAATACCGAAGGTTGTCCACTCCGGTGCGCCCCTTCAACGGCTTCGAGCCGGCGCAGGCGGTGCACGTGAACGAGTCGGTTGTTTTCTACGCCTCTTCGGCGGATAGCTCGTCCAGCACGGCAGCCGCCTTGGTCAGGTTGTCAACCCCGAAGACCGCCAACGCCAGCGTCGATCCCGGCTCCAGTCCGCAGTAGGAGTAGTCGATGTTGATCTGCTTTTCGCCCAGCCGCGCGGCTGCGCGGCCCAACTCGCCCGGACGGTGCGCCAGCCTGATTACAGCGACCTCCGTCTCCTCGAAGATCATGCGCAGGCCGCCCAGCACCACTTTGGCGGTGGCCGGGTCGTCCACCAGTATTCGGGCCAGGCTCTCGCCCTCCTCTACATACGATTGTAAAGCGAGGATGTTCACTCCACGCTCCGCCAGAGCGAGGAAACACCTCCCCAGGGCGCCCGGTTTATCTTCAATCGTTATTGTGAATTCCTTCGCCTTCGCCATGCGACTTGATTCCCTTCCTTTCTACCCCCCGCCTTCCGCGGATATCGCGTTCATCAGCGACTGCACGCGCTCAGCCGAGCCCGTGAACAGATTCCACGGCGGCCGGCGGTAACTCAACATCTGGCGGTAAATGACATCTTCCAGACTGGAGTTGATGCCCCATCCGGCCAGGTATTGCAGCCGCAGATCTCTGTCGCGATTCAACTCGGCGCCTCGGTACCACGGTTCCAGGTCGGACTTCTGGCCGGCATACGTCGCCAGCAGATCCACGGCCGAGTGAATCCCGATTTCGTTGAGCGATTCCGCCACCGCCCGGTAATCCGGGCTGTTCAGCCGCTGTTCGACCTCGTCCAGGTTGATCTTCAGCGGCCCGGCCTGCCCCAGGAAAACCATGTCATAGCCCTGTCCACTGACGGTGTTGGCCCATACCGTCCCGTAGGGGAAAACCTCCATGAACGTGGCCAGCTCGCTCTTCACCGTCTTCACGTCGCTCTCATACAGAGGCACATACAGGGTGAACATGCCGCCCGGATTCAAGTGCCGCTTCACCGCCTCGAAGTACTCTTTGGAATACAGCGCGGCGGTGCCTTTGACGAACACATCCAGCGGGTCGGAGGCGATGATGTCGAACTTCTCGGGCGTCGTCAGCACATAGTGGCGCGCGTCGTCGTACACGATGCGCGTGCGCGGGTTGTCGAGGACATCGTAATCCTCGCGGGCGAAGTAGCGCGTCGAGATGGGCGGAATGATGGGCTCGATTTCGCAGACGGTGATTCTCTTGATGCTGGGATAAGTCGTGAACGTGCCGGCTGAGACTCCCGCGCCGAATCCGATTCCCAGCACCGACTGCGGATGCGCATGAAGCAGCGCCGGCAAGTGCCCCACGGTGCGCTGCAGCTTCATATCGTAGGGCTCCGTGGTCGCCTCCACGTGGCCGTTGACGTCCACCTCGGTGGCCCCGTCGTTCCACTGCGAAATGGCCACCGAGGAATTCCTTCCCTCGGCCGTGTAGAGGATTTTCGCCTTGCCGGCCGAGATGGCCATGCGGCGTCCATAGGCGATCAGCTCGCCGGGGATCGCGTCGACACTCCAGGCCAGCAGACCCGCCACCAGCATGGATGCCGCGAGGCCCGCCGCCAGCGCTTTCGACCGGTGCCTGCGCGCGTGCGGCGCCAGCACCAACAGTGCGCTCAGGGCCGAGACCACCAGCAGCACGCGCTCGGAATTGCGTGTGCCGATCCAGGGAATCAGCGCCAGGCTGACACTGAGTGCCCCCACGATGGCGCCCAGCGTATTGGCCGCATAGATGCCTCCCACCAGCCGCCCCGGATCCTCGCCCGGCGAAGCCACCGCCCCCAGTGCCAGCGGGAAGCTGGCGCCCCACAGAATGGCCGGCGGCAGGATGGCCCACAGGCAGCGCACCATGTCGAGCTGGAAGGTGTGCCACGGACTGATGGCCAGCAACGGGTTGATGGGCCAGTACGGCAGCGAGTCGGCGATCATGTAAGCCGCCCAGGCGATCCCCAGAGTGAGCAGAACCTGGCACCAGCCCAGCGCCAGCCGTGCCCCCGAGGCGCCTCGCACGGCGCGCACCAGCCACGACCCGCCGCCGCTGCCCATCGCCAGCCCGATCAAAAACACCGCCAGGATGATGGAGAATACGTACACGGTCGAACCCAGCATCATCCCCATCAACCGCGTCCACACCACCTCGGCGCCCAAAGCGCACGCGCCGGAGAGCGCGATGGTGACGTAGACCGTCCACTGCGCGGCGATCTCAACGCGAGCTGGCGCGGCGTCCACCTGCGCCGGCGTTCGGGCCGCCAACCCCAAGCTCACCGCCGCCACCACCACGTTGATGGCCGCTGCGACATATGTGGCCGTGGCCGTGTTGTAGATTCGCAGCAGATAGAATCCCGCGAGCAGGCAACCGAACACGGCCCCCACCGTGTTCCCGCCATACAGCAATCCCCACCACGATACGCCGCGCGGCGTGGATTCCACCCAGCGCACGATGGCCGGCAGCGATGCTCCCATGAGCACCGTGGGCGGCAGCAGGCATACCGCACAGATCAGCCCGCGCAGCAGCATACCCGGCATACCGTGCTCCGCCCCGGCTACGTAGACGCGATCGATGTACGGAATTCCAACCAGCACCAGGAGGCCGCAGAGAGCAATCCCCACCTCCAGGACGGCGTAAATCCGCAAAGGATGCCGGCGCGCGAATCCGAGGCGCGGCAGTCCGACGCTGCCCACGCATAAGCCGCCCATGAAGGTGGCCAGCAATACCCCCAGCGACACCGCCGTCGACCCGATGGCCAGTTGCAGCAGTTGATACCAGACAATCTCGTAAATCAGCGCCGAGCAGCCGCTGCCCGCGAACAGAAGCAGCAGCACAGGAAAGAAACGCGAGGCGTCGAAACTCGCCGGTTTGGTTTGGTCCATAGTTACACCGTCTCGCCACGCACCAGGTCTTCGAAAGTCTCCCTCCGGCGGATCACGCGATAAGCGGCGCCTTCCACCAGCACCTCCGCCGCGCGCGGACGCGAATTGTAATTCGAGGAAAGCACGAAGCCGTAAGCCCCCGCCGCGCAGACCGCCAGAAAATCGCCGGGCATGACGTTGGCCATCTGCCGCCCGCGCGCCAGGAAATCGCCGGTCTCGCAGATGGGGCCCACCACGTCCGCGGTCACCGGCGGAAGCGAATTCCTGCGCACCGGAACGATCTCGTGGTGGGCGTGATAGAGCGAGGGACGGATGAGGTCGTTCATGGCCGCGTCCACCACCACGAATTCCTTGGGGCCGTTCTTCTTGCGGTAGAGCACGCGCGTCAGCAGCACGCCGGCCGGTCCCACGATGGAACGTCCCGGTTCGACCATCACGCACAGGCCGCTTTCGCGCAACCGCGCGCGCAGGCTCTCGATGAATTCGCGGATGGCCGGCGCCTTCTCGCTGTCGCGATACCGAATGCCCAGGCCTCCACCGAGGTCCAAGTGCCGGATGGGGCGCCCCTCGGCGCGCAGTGCGGCAACCAGCGCCAGCAGTTTCTCGACCGCTTCCAGGATTGGCGCGGGATCGAGAATCTGCGATCCGATGTGGCAGCTCACTCCTTCGGCCGAGAGATTTTTCAACGCGCGCGCGCGATCGTAAACCGCCAGCGCTTGCGGCATGGCGATGCCGAACTTGTGCTGGCTGAGCCCGGTGGAGATGTACGGATGAGTGGAGGCGTCCACGTCCGGGTTCACGCGAATCGAGAAGCCCGCCTTCACTCCCCGCCGCCCGGCCAGGGCATCGATGAGCGCCAGCTCCGATTCCGACTCGCAGTTGAAGTTGTGAATCCCGCTGGCCAGCGCGTACTCCACCTCGTCGGCGGTCTTGCCCACTCCGGAGAAGACCACCTTCGACGGGTCCCCGCCCACCTGGAGCACGCGGAACAATTCGCCGCCGGAAACGATGTCGAAGCCCGCTCCGGCTTTGGCCAGCAGTCCGAGGACCGCCAGCGACGAGTTGGCCTTCACCGCATAGCAAACCGAGTGCGGAAGATCGCCGAAAGCTTCGTCATAGGCGCGATAATTCGCCAGAATCGCCTGGCTGGAGTAGACGTAGGCCGGAGTGCCGGCGCCGTGAACCAGGTCCGCCAGCGCGACCTGCTCGCAATAAAGATCGTCTTGGGAATATGAAAACATCTGGGTGATGAGCCGATTGGCTGCCGCCTTTGCCAGTATGGCACGCGGCGTCGGCGCCAGGTGGTGCGGCGCAGGGCGTGCGCGCCCGCGGCCGCGCTCTGGTCGAAACAATCCACCAGTCCCGGAAAAGACGCCGCCAACTGGCGGTTGGACAAATCGCGCAAGCCGGACCGGGCATGCGATAATAGCACGCTTGACATACCTACTCGGATTCCTCATCGCCGCGGCTGTGACGCCGGTGTACAAGAGACGCCGCCAGGTGAACCTGCGCGCGCTGGCCGGGGTGCTGTTGCGCGCGGCGCTTTCGGTGGCGCTATTCGGGCTGGGGCTGGAACTCTGCTGGAAGGCTTGTTTTTGAACCATGGGTTCTCCGAATTTGCTTCGAAAGATGAAACGGGATTGGAATCAGCGCGCTCGCGAGAACTTTCAGTATTATATTGTCAATTCCCGCACAGATTGGTCCGATGCGGACTTCATGGCTTCCGGGGATCAAACCGTCGAGCGCTATGTTTTGACGGATATGGAGAACGTGTGTCAGGGCAAGCGGCCATGCGACATGAAGGTGCTCGATTTCGGTTGTGGAGCCGGGCGTGTGACCCGGTCGCTAGGGAAGCTGTTCGGTGAAGTTCACGGTGTCGATATCAGCAGCGAGATGCTGAAACTGGCCGGAAAAGCGCTGGCGGACTTGCCTAATATCCGGCTGTACGAGACGAACGGACAGGACTTGGACGTTTTAGGAGACGCGCTGTTCGATTTTGCATTCTCGTTCTCCGTCTTTCATCACATTCCGGGCAAGGCCATCATTGAGAACTGCATCGGGCAAGTCGGCCGGCATCTTCGCTCCGGCTGCCTGTTCAAGTTCGAAGTGCAAGGCCATCCATTTGAAGCCCCGGAAGGCGATACGTGGCTGGGCACGCCGCTGAGTGAGCGGGACATGCTCGAAATTGCGGACCGAACCGGCTTTGAATCGCGCTACAGAGTGGGGGAAGGTAAAGAGTCCTACTGGCACTGGTTTTTCAAGAAATAGGCCGTCTTTATTCCGCGGCGCACCGAATGCCGAGCTTGCCGCCTCGGTGTTCTGGCTCGACCGAGCCGCGGTACGACGCACGCGTGAGCCTGGAACTGCTGCCCCACGAACCGCCGCGCGGCTGTTTCAACTGGCCGCTGGCGGGCCCGGTTGGATCGGTCTGCGCGCCGGCCTGGTAGGGGCCATACCAATCCGCGACCCACTGCCACGAGTTTCCCAGCATATCCAACAGCCCGAAGGCATTCGGTAACTTTTGCCCCACCTCCTGAGACTTGTTTCCGCTGTTCCCGTCATACCAGGCAATCTCATCCAGGTTGCCGTAACGGACACCCGTGGAACCGGCCCGCGCCGCATATTCCCACTCCGCTTCCGTCGGCAGCCGCCCTCCGATGGCTTTGCAGTAAGCTTGCGCTTCGTTCCAATCCACCTCTTCAACGGGAAGATTAGCGCCCTTGTGATTGGCCGGGTTCTTTCCTGTCACGCGCCGATAGGCCTGCTGGGTGACGGACGTCTGCCCCAGCCAAAAGCCTCTGGTGATGGCGACCTCGTGCGCCGGCCTCTCATTGTCAAAGCACTCCGCATCGCCAGGGGAACAGCCCATCTGAAACTTCCCCGGCGGAATCCAAACGTACGTCAGACCATCCTTCGAATTCACCTTTTTTGTGCCTGGTGCGATGGCGGCGGGTCTTTGGGCGCAAAGTAGCGCCGCAACCGCGCACGCCATCGGCAACATAGTCATGGTTCGCATCATTTCCTCTTTCACGATCGGGTGGACCCCAGAAAGATGTCGTGTATGCGGAGAAGCCCCAGCGCCAGGCCGGCCGCGTCCGTCACCGGCAGCACGGAAATCTGCGATGGGCGGCGCTCCATGCGTTCCAGCGCCTCGGCCAGTGTGGCCTCCGGGCCGATGGTCACGGGCGTGCGCGTCATAACGTCTCCGGCGCGCAGGCCGCGGATGTCGTCGTGGCTGGTGAGCGCGCGGCGCAGGTCGCCGTCGGTGATGACGCCGGCCAGCGCGCCGCCGGGCGCAACCACGCACGCCGCGCCCAGCGGCCGTCGGGTCATGGCGATGATGACTTCTTTGAGCGACGCGTCCGGCGCCACCGAGGCCACCTCCTCGCCGCTGTGCATGGCCTGGCGCACGGTGAGCCGCAGGTTGCGGCCGAGCTGCCCGCCGGGGTGGAATCGCCCGAACTCCTCCGGCGTGAAATTGCGCGCGCGCATCAGCGCGATGGCCAGCGCGTCCCCCATGGCGAGCGCGGTGACGGCGCTGGCTGTGGGCGCCAGATTGTTGGAATCGGCCTCCCGCTCCACCGAGGCGTCCAGCAGCACGTCCAACTGCGCGGCCAAAGGCGACGCGCTGTTGCCCAGGATGCCGATCAACGGCGATTGGAATTCGCGCAGTAGCGGCACCAGCGCCAGCAGCTCGGCGGAAGTGCCGTTCTTGGAAATTAGAACCGTCGGATCGCCCGGCGTGTAGATGCCCAGATCGCCGTGTACCGCTTCGGCCGGATGCAGGAACACGGCGGCCGTGCCGGTGCTGCAAAACGTGGCCACCATCTTGCGCGCGATGTGGCCCGATTTCCCGATTCCGGTGACCACCACCTTGCCCGGATGCGCCAGAATCAGATCCACCGCGCGGACCAGCTCGCCGCCCAGCCGGCCGGCGGCGCGCTCCAGCGACGCAGCCTCGATTTCCATGGCGGCGCGCGCGGCCGCGAGCCACTCCTGCTTGGGGTCGACAAAAGACATGAGCTAAGCCCTTCGGGATATCGTTACAAAGAAATCCTGAGCGATGTCCTCAATTTCGACATCGGCCTCGGTGAACGGAAGAAATAACTCTTCAATTTGGCGGCGCGTGTACAGGAACAGATCGCAGCGCCTCCGGTAGCGCAGCTTTCGTTGCCACGCCATGAAGCCTCCGTCCACCGGGAAAGACAAAAAGGCCTTGGAACGGACTAACTTCAGGACCTTCTCTATGACTTTTCCAGGCTCCGCCATATAATCCATGAGTCCCATAAGTATAAGATAGTCGAAGGACTCACGTTCGTCGAAAGAGAACCAGTCTTGGTTGCGAAACTCACACCGGCCGGCAACCCCGGCTAAGTCAGCGCGCTCCCTGGCGAGCTTCACCATACTTTCCGCGAAATCCAGGCCGACAACGCGCCGGGCGCCGCGTTCGGCCAGTGCCACTGAGTAGAGGCCGGGGCCACAGCCTATATCCAGCACCGTCTTGCCCTCAACCGGCGCACACCCCTCCAAAGTCTTGGCGTACCGTAGCATCATGCTGGCGCGGAAGGTGCGATTGATCCAGTTCTTGAAAACGCCTGTGCTGGTGTTGTAGATGCCCCCGAAGTCGGCGGCGTAGCCATCGAAGAAACTCCGCGTTCGATCAGAGGACATATTCGGACTCCAGTGGCGGCCTCGAGGTAAAGGCTGCAAGGTGGTCGCAAACCCGCGACAACGGGGGCTTTGCCGCAAGCAGGTAGCGAAGCCTGGCTTCGCAGCCGCCGACTCCCCAGTAGTGTATCAGGGCTTGTAGCCGTGGCATGCGGAGCCGCGGTTGGTCGGGGTCGATCTCTCTCGGATGGAGATATAACATCACCGATTCGCCCCGCCGGTTACGCGCGCGGACCATTCGCGTAAGCAGCCTGGCTGGAAACAGTCTCATGTAGAACGGAATGCTGGACCCGAGGACATTCACTCTGGAGATCGGATACTCCACCAAACCCACCTCGTACCCATGTAACACAGGCCGGTGGGGTTGGTCGGGAAATCCGGGGATTCCATAAAGATAGGTTTTCCCCGGAAAAACAGACGATGAATAGCGAAAGCCGGCAGCGCTTAGAACACGGTAGTACCAATCGATATTCGACCTCGAAACCGAGAACGAGGGCGCCCGGTATCCAATCACTTCGCAACCGATTGCCGCCTGGAGTATATTGCGCGCCTTCAGAGTATCTTCCTGAAATTCGGATTCCGTCATGGCCGACAAGCTGCGGTGGGAGTAGCCGTGAGACGCCACCTCGTGCCCTCTAGCGTGGATGCTACGCACCAGCGAGGGGTAGGTTTCCGCGACCGTCGCCAGCACGAAGAAGGTGCACCGGGCACAATATTCGTCACAGAGGTCGAGAAAGTTGTTGACCAGCCGTTCCAGATTCATGTCCCGCGCTGCAACCGGAATCGAGCAATTCCGATAGTTCACCCGGAACCATTCTTCGATGTCGAAGGTGAGAAAATTCGTCACCACCACGACTATATCATCTCGGCCGCGCGCCACGATTACCGGCCGGCGGGCGGTTGCATTTCGTTTTGCGCACATGTTGTAGTTGAAGAGTCCACAGACCGAAATGAATGATGACCAGACCCCTCGATTGGCCGTACTGATACCTGCCTACCGGCCAACCGCGTCCCTGCCGGACCTGGTCCGGGCGCTGGCGGCAAAAGCCATACCCGCTATCGTCATTGTCGACGATGGCAGCGGGCCGGAATACCGGGAGCTGTTCTCCCGCGCCACGGCATTTCCCAACGTTCACCTGGTCCGGCACGCGACCAATCTCGGCAAAGGCGCCGCTCTGAAGACCGGCATCAATTATGCGCTGTGCGCCTTCCCGGAACTGGTGGGAATCGTCACCGCGGACGCCGACGGCCAGCACCACCCGGACGACATCGAACATATCGCCGGCACTCTACTGTCGCACCCGGATTGTCTGGTTCTCGGAAGCCGCGGCTTCGATGGCGACGTGCCCGTGCGCAGCCGATTTGGAAACACCCTCACCAGCATGGTGGTGCGTGCTCTGATCGGCCAGAAGCTGACGGACACCCAGACCGGCTTGCGCGGCATCCCCACCAGCCTGCTGCTGCGCATCCTGAAGATCGAATCGACCGGCTACGAGTATGAGCTGGAGATGCTCATCGCCGCGCACCACTCGTCGGTCCCGGTGATCGAAGAACCCATCCGCACCATATACGAGGCCGGCAACCAGTATTCGCACTTCAATCCCATCGTCGACTCCATGAAGATCTACTTTGTTCTGGCGCGGTTCGGCTCCGTCTCGCTGATGACCGCCCTGCTGGACAACCTGGTCTTCTATCTGGCCTTCCGGCATACGGGCCATGTCCTGGGATCGCAGATTCTGGGCAGGGTGTTTGCCGTGGGCTTCAATTATTCGATGGTGCGAAGCTCCGTCTTCTACTCCAAGCAGCGCCACAAGACGGTTTTGCCGAAGTATCTTCTGGCAGTGCTGGTGAGCGGAGCGGTTTCCTACGCCGGCATTCGACTGCTTTCGGCGAAGCTGGGCATCAACCCCGTCTCCGCCAAGCTGATGGTGGAGACCGTTCTTTTCTTCGCCAATTTTGCGATTCAGCGCGCATTCATCTTCACGCCGCAGGCGGGGGCCGGGGGCCAGGGGGCCGCCACCCAGAAGCCGGCCGTTTCCAAGCCGCCGAGGCCCGCCGCCCGCCGCCCGCGGGGCGCGCCCGTCCGGTTGCTGTCGTGGCTGATCTTCCTCGTGTTCCTGGGTGTGCTAGGGCTTGAAGTCTACGGATTTCGCACGGGACACCTGTTTTCCCAGCACATCTGGGAGCCCGTCGGATTGCAGAGGTTGGCCAGGTTCGGCGGAGAGTATCTGGCGATCGCCGCGCCGCTTCTTCTAATCGTGCCTTGGACGTTCGCTGGGCTGATCTTGGGGCTGACCATCCTCGGCACCGCTATTGCGGTTGGTCCGCAAGCTGTGCTGGCCACCGCCTTTTTTCTCATTGCCTCATGCGCGCTGGGTTCCAAACTTCTAGGCCGGGCTGAAGAGGACTCGGTAGAGACGCATCTCTGCGCCACCCTGCTGGGAATGGGCGTCTGGATTTTTCTGATGACCTTCCTGGCGCGGCTGCCGGTCAATTATCCGGCGTTCTGGGCGGTGTTGCTGGCGCTCCCGGTGGCATGGGACCTGCGCGGGGTCTGGCGGCGGCTGGCGTACTGGGGCAAGAAAATCCGCTCCGCGGAGTTACGCCCTCCGGGCGAGCGTGCGGCCTTCGCGCTCCTGGTCTTCGTCCTCCTGATGCATTGGTTGGTGGTGCTCAAGCCGGAAGCCAGCGCGGATGGCCTGGCCATGCACCTGGCCATCCCGGCCAACATCGCCGCCAACCACGCCATGACCTTCGAGCCCAGCCGGTTCCTTTGGTCCGTCATGCCCATGGGCGCGGATTGGTCGTATTCGATCGTTTATCTGTTCGGCGGCGAGTATGGGGCCCGCTTGCTGAACTTCGCCATGCTGCTGCTGGTGGAGGCCTTGCTGTACTGCGCGGTTCGCCGCTGGGTCTCACCGTCCATCGGCTTCCTCATCCTGGCTTTGTTTGCGGCTACGCCCATGGTTCAACTGGTCACCGGGGAACTTTTTGTCGAGAACCTGGTGGCGGCCATGGTGCTGGGGATGATGACGGCCCTCTGGCGCTTCGGCGAGAATGGCGCCAAACGATTCCTCTACCTGGCGGCGGTGCTTGCTGGAACGGCCATCGCCACCAAGGTGGGGGGCCTGGCATTTCTGGCGGTGGTGATACCATTTGCGGTGGTGGAAGTGCGCCGGCACTGGAAGTCGCTGGGAGCGAAGCCGGCGGCCGTATGCGCGGCGGCGGTACTGCTGGTTTTGTTGACCGCGCTGCCGACCTACGCCATCGCCTATGGCAAAACGGGAAACCCTGTCTTCCCCTTCATGAACCAGAAGTTTCCATCGCCGCTGCTGGATCGGGCGGCGGACATTAGTTTCGACCAATATCGCAAGCCCCTGAGTTGGCGCGTTCCGTTCGATCTGACATTTCACACCAACCAGAGTTGGGAAGGGCAAGACGGCTCCTTCGGCTTTCAGTATCTGCTCCTGGCGCCGCTGGCAGTGGTGGCGCTGCTGGTGGCGAGGCGCAGGCCGGCGGTGAGCGGCGCGGTGGTGGCTCTGGGCGCCGCCATCGTCATCATGCGATCCGAACCCAACGCGCGCTATGTCTATGCGGCGCTGCCTCTTCTATCGGTGCCGTTCGCGGCGCTGCTGGGGTGGCTGGACGGCCACCAGCGCTGGCTGGCGCGCGTGCTCGTCTGCTACGTCATCGCGTGCACGGCTTTGGACGCTTACTTTATTCCGTCCTCGAGTTACTACCACAAAGACTTCAGCATGCAATCGCCGTTCTCGCGCGCCGGGAGGGAGCGATACATGGCCTACACCGCTCCCGTCCGGCTGGTGATTGCCTACTGCAACCGGGCGCACCCGCGTGCCGCGGTGCTGATCGTCTCGGGCAGCGACATCGCCGGTCTCACGGGCGAAGTTTACGAGAATCACTGGCATCAATTCACGACCCTCGACCAGATTCGCAAAACGCTCGACATGGAGACAATGCTCAAGCTGGTGGAAGGTTGGAGAGTCCGATACTTCATCGCGCGCAAACCCACCGCCGGCGAGTACGCGCGGCCACCGGCCCTGCGGGAGTTGCTCGAGACCTGCACCACGCCGGAGTACGAAGCCGGCGATTTCTATCTGGCGCGGCTGGAGCCGGACTGTGGCGAGCGTGTCGAAGGCGCGGCCGCGCGCGCGGCCAGCCGGCCCGAGATCGTGGTTCCACCAGGCTACTACGACGACTTCGATCCGGCCATCCGGTATCGCGGCGACTGGACCAACAGCGACAAATTCGATGGCCCGTTCCAGCATACCATCAGCTTCAGCGATGTCCCCGCAGCCGAGGCCACCTTCGCGTTTGAAGGCGATGCGTTGGTCTACATGTACACCAAAGCGCCCAATCGAGGTCTGGCGGCGATTACCATCGATGGGGCCGCGAAGGGAACCATCGATCTGTATTCTCCGGCAGTCGAATGGCAAAGCTCGTCCCGGTTTTGCTGCCTGGGACCTGGCAAACACCTGGTGGTGATCCGAGTGCTGGGCCAGAACAATTCTCGTTCCACGGGCCAGTTTGTGGACCTGGACGGGTTCCGCGTGGAATGAAAGTGTATACTGGACAGTTCCGGTATTCAAAGGAGGAGTCGCAGTGAACTCAGCGTCTCGCCGCGGCTTTTTGGGAACCAGCCTCGCACTTCCGGCACTTGCTTCCGTGCCGTCGGAAACCGGCTCGCCCGCTCAGGCGCCTGGCGCGCAGGGCCGCGCGCCGCGGTCCGCCCCGAAGTTCACCTATGGAACCCTGGGTAAGACGGGCATCAAGGTCGCGCGCCTTTCCTTCGGTTGCTACACCTGTTCCGATCAGAGCGTAGTCGAGCGCGCGGCCGACATGGGCATCAACTACTTCGATACCGCCCGCGCCTACCAGGGCGGCAACAACGAGCGCATGGTGGGGGCGGCCCTCAAGAAGTATCGCGACAAGGTCTATATCAGCAGCAAGACGCAGGGAAGGGACCGGAAGTCGGCCCTGGCTGACTTGGAAACCAGCCTGAAGGAGTTGCAGACCGATCGTCTGGACATCTGGTTTCTGCATAGCCGGAGCACGCCGGACATGGTGAACGACGAAGTGCTCGAGGCTCAGCGGATCGCCAAGCGGGACGGGAAGATCCGGTTCGCCGGCGTGAGCTTCCACGGCGGGCACGCGGAGATGATCCCGGCCATGCTCAACTTGAATCACTTCGACGTGTTCATGCTGAGCTACAACTACACCATGGATTCCGCCATCGAGCCGCTGCTGGCCACGGCCCGCAAGGCCAACGTCGGATTGGTCGCCATCAAGGCACTGGCCGGCGGCGTGCGGCCCACCGTGCAATCCTACAAGGTGGACCCGGACAAGCTGCAACGGCTGACTCGAGAAGGCGCGCCGCTGGCGGCCCTGAAGTGGGTCATGAAGAACCCGTATATCGACACCGTGATTCCGAGCATCGTGGATAACGACCAGCTTGAAGAGAACATCTCGGCCATGGGCGCCCCGTTCAGCGCCGCCGACGGCAGGCTGCTGGCCCGCAGGCTGGAAGTGATCAAGCCGCTTTACTGCCGGATGTGCGGCCGTTGTGAAGGCCAGTGCTCGCAGGGTCTGCCGGTGGCGGACGTTCTGCGCTTCCTGATGTACGCCGAGGGTTACGGCCAGTTCGCCCTGGGGCGCGAGCACTTCAAAGCCCTGCCGCCGGCGCTTACCGAGGTCCGTTGCGCCTCGTGCACCAATTGCACCGTAGAGTGCCCCAACGGAGTACAGGTGGCCGCCCGCCTGCAGAAAGCGCAACAGCTTTTCGCCTGATGGGTCGTATATACTGGACAGGGGCCTGAAATTCAGGTCCGAGATTCCGATTCCCAAAGGAGGGGTCGCAATGAATCCATCGTCTCGCCGTAGCTTTTTAGGAACCAGCCTCGCGCTTCCGGCACTCGCTTCCGTGCCGTCGGAATCCGGCTCGCCCGCCCAGGCGCCCGCCGCGCAGGGCCGCGCGCCGCAGTCCGCCCCTAGGTTTACCCATGGAACCCTGGGGAAGACGGGCATGAAGGTCACGCGCGTCGCCTTCGGTTGCATGGTCACTTCGGACCAGAGCGTGGTGGAGCGCGCGGCCGATATCGGCATCAACTACTTCGATACCGCCCGCGTCTACCAGGGCGGCAATAACGAGCGCATGGTGGGGGCGGCCCTCAAGAACTACCGCGACAAGGTCTTCATCAGCAGCAAGACGCCGGCCAAGGACCGGAAGTCGGCCCTGGCGGACCTGGATACCAGCCTGAAGGAGTTGCAGACCGATCACCTGGACGTCTGGCACCTGCACAGCCGGAGCACGCCGGCCGAGGTAAACGACGAGGTTCTCGACGCTCAGCGGATCGCCAAGCGGGACGGGAAAATCCGGTTCGCCGGCGTCAGCTTCCACGCCGGACACGCGGAGATGATCCCGGCCATGCTCAAGTTGAATCACTTCGACGTCTTCCTGATGAGCTACAACTACGCCATGGATCCCGCCATCGAGCCGCTGCTCGTGGCGGCCCGCAAGGCCAACGTGGGATTGGTGGCCATGAAGGTGCTGGCCGGCGGCGTGAAGCCCTCGTCGTTCTACAAGGTGGACCCGGAAAAGCAAAGCCGGCTGACGCGCCAAGGCGCGCCCCTGGCGGCCCTCAAGTGGGTGTTGAAGAACCCCAACATCGACACCATGATTCCGAGCATCGTGGACAACGAGCAGCTCGACGAGAATATCTCGGCCATGAGCGCCCCGTTCAGCGCCGCCGACGGCAAGCTGCTGGCCCAACGGCTGGAAGAGATCAAGCCGCTCTACTGCCGTATGTGCGGCCATTGTGAAGGCCAATGCGCGCAGGGCCTGCCGGTCGCGGATGTGCTGCGCTTCCTGATGTACGCCGAGAGCTACGGCCAGTTCGCCCTGGGGCGTGAGCACTTCAAAGCCTTGCCGGCGGAGCTTGCCGACGTCCGCTGCGCCTCGTGCACCAACTGCACCGTCGAGTGCCCCAACGGAGTTCAGGTGTCCGCGCGCCTGCATCAGGCGCAGCAGCTTTTCGCGTGATGCCGCCCGTCGCCCTGACCATCGCCGGTTCCGACCCCAGCGGCGGAGCCGGCATTCAGGCCGACCTCAAGACGTTTCACCAGTTCGGCGTTTACGGCGAAGCCGTGGTGACTCTGCTGACGGTGCAGAACAGCGTGCGGGTGTCGCGCGTGGAAGTGATGCCGGTCTCGCTGGTGCTGGAACAGATTGAGGCCGTGCTGGAGGATATCCCGCCCGCCGCGGCTAAGACCGGCGCGCTCGGCTCGGCGGAGATGGTGCGGGCCGTGGCCCGCGCGGCCGCCGCGTTCCGGTTTCCCCTGGTGGTGGACCCCGTCATGGTCAGCAAGCACGGCTTGCCGCTGCTGCCGGAGACGGCCGCCGCCGCCATCCGCGAGGAGTTGTTGCCGCGCGGCACGCTCATCACGCCCAACGTGCCGGAGGCCGAAGCGCTCACCGGCATCGCCATACGCACGCTCGACGATATGCGCCGCGCCGCGGAGCGCATCTGCGAAATGGGAGCGCGCGCCGTGTTGATCAAAGGCGGGCACATGGACGCAGACTCGACCGACGTGCTCTACGACGGCGCCGAATGGCGCGAGTTTCCCGCCGCGCGCCTCGCCACCCGCCACACCCATGGGACCGGCTGCACGTATTCCGCCGCCATCACCGCCGGCCTGGCAAGCGGCCTCAACCTTCCCGCCTCCGTGGAGCGCGCCAAGCGGTTTATCCACGAGGCCATCCGAACCAACCCCGGGCTGGGCCACGGCTGCGGACCGGTCAACTTCCATGCCGACGCGGAGTAGGCGCCGGGCATGCCTGGCCCCTACTCGTACCTGAGCGCGTCCAGCGGGTTCACGCGCGAGGCGCGGCGCGCCGGCAGGTAGCCCGCCGCCACCGCCGTCGCCGCCAGCGCCAGCATGGCGCCTGCCACCACCACCGCGTCGTAGGCCTTCACTCCGTAAAGCTGGCTCTCGGTGTAGCGTGCCAGCATCAGCGCCGCCGGCACGCCGGTCGCCAGGCCGATGCCCAGAATCCACAGCATCTCCCGCATCACCATCCAGCGGATGCTGCCCGGCTCCGCGCCCAGCGCCATGCGGATGCCGATCTCCCGCGTGCGCCGCGTGACGCTGTGGGCCATCACGCCATACAATCCGAGCATGGCCAGCGCCGTCGCCAGGATGGCGAACGCCGCGGCCAGCTCCAGGACCATCCGGTCGGAGTGAATGTTCCGCCGGATGGTATCGTCCAGCGGGCGCAGGTTCTCCGCCGGCAGATCCGCATCGAGCGACG
>Ga0326728_10010144_pt1 | contig 22202 bp, 23 predicted proteins | sample MB3enrmetagenome_FD_207602 | JGI IMG/M metagenome (GOLD analysis project Ga0326728, IMG submission 207602) | Lab enriched peat soil microbial communities from McLean, Ithaca, NY, United States - MB31MN | ecosystem: Environmental > Terrestrial > Soil > Wetlands > Peat | place: USA: New York... | reverse complement strand
GTCGCCATTTTCCTCACCCTGCTTCTCCAGTTCAGGCAAGTATCGGAGACCCTGATCGTCATGTCCTCGATTCCTCTCGCGCTGCCCGGCGCCGTCCTGGGGCTGATCATTACACACAACCCGTTCGGGTTTACCGCTTTCATGGGACTAATCGCCCTCTGCGGGATCGTGGTGCGAAACGCAATAATTCTCATCGACTACACTAACGAGAGGATGCAAGAGGGACACTCGCTTGAGCACGCTGCAATGGAGGCGGGCGAGCGCCGCCTTCGGCCGATCTTTCTGACCACAATGGCCGCAGCCGCTGGAGTACTGCCGATGATTCTTTCCAAGTCAAGCTTATGGAGCCCCCTGGCGAGCGTTCTCGCAATTGGACTGATCTGGTCCATGTTCATTACTCTGCTTGTGGTCCCCGTGCTGTTCGTAGTAGTCAAGTCCCGCATGATCAAGCCTCCATCGGCTGCTGTGGCGACAATGCTCATCGCGGCGCTGATTCTTGCGACAAGCCCTGCATTTGCGGAAACGAAGCGTCTCACCCTGCCCGAGGCGGTCGACCTCGCTCTCAAAGGGAACTCCGCACTCCAGATTGCCCGCTTCAAAGTGGACGAGAAAGGGAAGAAGGTGGCTTCCACCTCTGCCGACTATTTTCCACACCTGTCCAACTATTCCTGGTACATGGGCTTGTCCAACTCACAACTGGTGAGCATTCCGCTGCCGGCCATCGGCCCAATTCCAATCACGACAAACTCTATAGGACAGGGGTCTTCGTCGTTTTTCCTCAATGGTACGCTTCTCAGCCAACCTGTAACTCAGCTCCTGAAAATCCACGAAGCCACCGGAGCCGCACGGTCGGACCAGAAGGCTGCGGAGGCGGATGCAAGAAAGGCCGAAAATGATGTCATTCTTGCCGTGCACCAACTCTACTACGGCCTTCTTGTGGCCGGGAAACAAAAGGAGGCGTCGGAGGCCGGGCTAAAGGCGGCCCAGGAAAGCCAGCGCGAGGCCGAAAACGCGGTCCGTTCCAGGAACCTTCTTGAAGTTAGTTTGAACGAGACCCGTACGGCCGTCCTGCAAAACAAACAATCGCTTCTGGCGGCAAATATCCGGATCGAGGACCTTAATGCGGAACTGAACTATCTGCTCGGGCTGCCGCTCGATACGCAACTGGAGCTGTGCGACCCCGGCCCTTCCGGGGGGCCTGTTGAGAGCCGTGATTACTTCCTGCAGGCAGCGCTTTCCGGGAACCCGGAGATTGAAGCCGCGAAGTCCATGGTGGCAAAAGCCCAGTGCGGAGTGAGCGCGGCCATTGACGAATACATCCCCGATGTAACTCTTTTCGCCGCCAATACGTACCAGGAAGGCGCACCGTCGTCTTTTACGCATGACGTCGGCGCATTTGGCCTCATGATGTCCTGGGACATCTGGGACTGGGGCAAGCGCAACGCCGTTATCGGCGAGCGCAGGGCCCAACTGTCGCAGGCCAAGGAAAACGTTCACAGGCTAAATGACGAAATAACGGTCGAATTGGACAAGGCATACAGAAAGCTTGAGAATACAAAGAGCATGGTGGATGTCGCCCGGGAGGCGCTCGCGCTTCAAAAGGAAAGGCTGCGTCTGATTTCCGACCAGCTAAAGACCGCCACCGCCAGCTTCACAAAATATAACGAGGCAGTCGCGGCCCTCAAAAAGGCCGAATCAGACGAACTCCAGGCGCGCCTGGGCTACGAGCTTGCCATAGCGGAGCTTAATCGCATCGCGGGAACATACGAGCGGTGAAAAGGAGGAGTGGATCGCTCGCTTCGTCACACGGGAAGCCCTCAGTCCACATTCCCCGATCCGAAGGGGCGTTCCGCGGACTTCGGTAAAAGTCCATTAGTCTTCAGCCTGCTGGTCAAAAGCCTTCAAAAAGGTGGTGGGATTTATGATGCGGATTCCCCGGAACTCGACCAGATCGGTCAGACGATGATCGCCGGACACAATGAAATCAGCTTGGCCCTCAAGAGCCGAGATCAGATATTTATCATCAGTCGGATCATCCTCAACGGCTTTGACCGAAAGCAGAGCCGGGGTGATAACAGCGATTTTTTGCAGTTTCCGGAGAAACGATTCTATTTCATCAGAACTCTTTCCATGGAGTTTCTTAAGCTTTGGGTAAGAAAGAATCCGCCGGACTTCCTCGATTATCGGCGTCGAAATCACCAGGGTCAGATGTCCCTCGTAGACAAGCTGGATAATACGAGCAGAATTGGAGGGCGATTTTATGAGAGCACTGGCATACTGGTTGGCATCAAGGACGATTTTGACCATTATTTCCTGGATTTGCTTTTTGGAGTTTTGACCTTCTTGGACGCCAGTGTTGCTTCCGCCAAGGCTTCATCCAGGACTTTAGCCGGCACGTCTTTGACGCTTGTTTGGAACGACTTCACCTCATTGTAGAATTCGTCGAGGTCCTTTTGGAATCTCAGGTATTTTTCAACCGGGATGATGGCGACCAGGGGCTTTCCAGCCCGCTCAACAACATAATCGTCGCCTTTAATCGATACCTCGTTCATAACCTGACCAAGATTTTGGCGAACCTTTAAGGCTGAGATAGTTTTCTTCATTTTTATAAACTTTCATATTTATCATGCTAATTGCTATAATCATATCAATCGATACATTCAGTATATCTTCGGAGGCTGATTTGTCAAGGGTGGTTCAGAGCTTACCGAGAAGATTGGCCCATGTTCTTTACATAGTCGTTTCATTTGCATATTCGATTGGGAAATCGTATAGTTTCGTTGCTTCAAGGACAAAAAGCCATCAATGTGCCGGCGAATGTCCCGAACAGTTCCCCGAACGCCCGCAGGCAACGGCGGGGTTTATTTTCACCGGCCGGCTGCCAATCTTGATTTCCACTTAACCGGAGATCCAGCATGAGGACCTTTAACTATTCGCATTGTTCCTCGTTTGTTTTCCGGCTCGTTTGCACGGGAGCATTCATAATCTTCCTGGGTGCAAGCTCGTGTTGGGCATTGTCACCTCCTTGGTATACGGTCCAAGATGAACTCTCTCAGACGGTGGGTCAAAGTCCTTGCGTCACCGTGGGTAGCATCGCAGGCGGCGGGCCCCGCTACACGCTCGATGTAGTGGGATGCACCCAAGATGTGGCGGAGTCGCTTGGGGCCATTTTGAATCCAAAGTACAACTTTGGCAATGTCCGACTCTACGTTTACGTGGTCGGCCCTTCGGGGATGCCGGTACCGTCGGGTGCTGCCCGATCCCCTAAGGACGATCCTGTCCTCACAGTACAGAATTATTTTCAGACGGCCCTCGCCCAGAACCCTCTTTTTGTTACCGTTCACACGGATGGCGCCTTTTATGATCTGTTCATCGAAATGAAAAGAGAGGTAATCCAGTTTTGGAATGATAACCTGGCGGACTATTACGGCAACACCAACCTGGTAGCTGCGGAAGCCTTCAGTGATGTTTGTCGGAGCAGCTATTTCAATAATCAAGTGTCGGTCGGCTGGGCCACTTCCCCACCTTGACAACGCGCGGACTTTATATGGTTTCATATCTGTCCGGAGTCTACCGATGCTCAAGTCCTAAAGGCAGTTCTGCTCTTCTTACTTCACAAAATCCTTGCGCAAGAGACTATTAGCTGTGTTATCCTGCAATTTATGTTTTTCGGTTCCCGGTTGGGCCATTTCCATTCGAGGAGGCAAAATGAAATCCCCTGAATTGCTGCTCGTGGTTGCCATAATGACTTTATTCGCTGCTTTTGCGCATGCCGGTTTCGATGACGGCAGGGCGGCTTATAACAAAGGCGATTATGTAAAAGCCTACCAGGAGTTCAAGGCTTCGGCCGAGCAGGGGAATGCCCTGGCGCAGTTTAATCTGGGCTTTATGTACGACAACGGCCTATCCATTCCGCGGGATTATTCCGAAGCGGCAAAATGGTACTGCAAGGCCGCCGAGCAAGGGCATATAGATGCTCAATACCACCTGGGAGTGATGTACGCTGCCGGTCGAGGAGTGAAAAAGGATTTCGCGGAGGCGGTGAAATGGTACCGCAAGGCTGCCGAGCATGGGCATGTGGATGCTCAATATCACCTGGGGGTTATGTACGCCACTGGTCGAGGAGTGCGCCAGGATTTCACCGAAGCGGCAAAATGGTACCGCAAAGCCGCCGAGCATGGCAACGTTTCAGCAGAATCACAACTGGAAAAGATGTACGCCAGTGGTCAGGGAGTACCGCAGAGCGACTCCGAAGCACAGAAGTGGAGAGACAAGGTTACGGAGCAGAATAAAGCCTTTGTTGACTTTCTCTCATCCGCTTCATCTGCCCAGGTCGGCTGTGTCTCTGTTGGCGGTTATTATTTGACTACAAAACAATTGCGCGAAATGAACAACAATGGAACAGTTGATCCTTTTTCAATGGGGAATATAACTGATCTTATAACAATGTATTCCGATGACGTCTACGAAAGACTCTATGATTCCATTACTGATAAGCCCCGTGCGCAAAGCTACCTGGACTGCGCTCTGAAGCTTAGCATGTCTGAGGAAACAATAGTCAATTTATGGTACCAGAATAATATTACCAAGGTGGCAAATAAGAATTCCCAGAAGGACTTTATCGAGGCTCTATACAGCAGTGCATCAAATAAAATGTGCGAGCAGTACAATCAGATTGCAATGTATTGTGAAAGAAACAATATGCAGGACACCGCTCAAGAGGTCTACCTGCATGTTTTGAGTTCATACAAAAATATTGACACATGCGCCAAGGACGCAGAAATATCACTGAAAAAGATTACTGATTCACGCTTGGATACCAGGTAGAATACTGTCCTGTTTGCCTTTTTTAATCAATCCGAAGCCAAATACCTTTTGATGGTATAGAATTGCTTTGTCGAACCTCTGAATTTCACACAGAGGATATCACCCTGGGCACGTTCCTTGACGTATATGTCCGTGTCCGTAGGGAGAACGAAACACCGCTTCTCCCTTATTAATTTATCTATTGCATCAAAGTCGCCGGGGTTAGCAGCCACTATCCGCATATCTGGAATGTTATAGCATCCTATGGAGTTAAGCTTAGCATATTGGGCGCCTTTCAATTCATTCGTATCTTGTGCCATCTTCTCTCCCGGCTGTGTTTCCGGATTAAATTTCTCGTTCCCCGGCATAAAGCCACAGCCAAAAGTGACACACACGGCCAGAACCAGACATGCGCAAAAAAGAACTCTCATTTCAACTCCTTCCATAACAGACCCATACTATCCAATGAGTGCTGAAATAATTCACCCCTTGATCGTCCTCTATCTGTGGTGATTCTGATATTTGTTACCTTTTTTTAAGTTAGGCCATTATACAGAATTTGCTGCGGCTCCGCACCAAATTTTTGCCGGCACCGATTCCGTCCCCATGAACCAAAATGAGAGTCAGTTTTTTTCATTCTCATACAAAGGACCACGGCTGGGCGCGAGGCATAAAGGGAGAGGGCTCCCTTATTTTCCGTCAAGACAAACCGAACACAAAAACCCCACCTCCGAGACGCCCGATGGTATACTTGCTCCACCAGTTGCGCTTTCGTTGTGCTGTTTCAAAAAATCCGAACGACTCGGCGGAAAGGACCGAATATGAGCAATATTAAGAAGGCGATCGAACTGTTTCGTGACGGGTACGCATGTTCGCAAGCGATCCTGGCAGCCTACTGTCAACCACTTGGACTCTCGCGGGAAAGGGCAATTAAGATTGCAGCCGGATTTGGCGGCGGTATGCACCTTGGAGGAGAATGCGGCGCACTGACCGGGGTAATAATGGTTTTGGGGCTTCGGCTTGCTCCCGATAACTGCGATACGGCTTCAGGACGTGCCGGAATCTACGCTCTGGTTGCTGAATTCGCGAAAAGGTTCGAAGCACGGAATGGGTCGATTCTTTGCCACGAGTTGCTCGGGTGTGATATCCGCACTCCGGAAGGAATGAGACAGGCAAAAGAGCGGAATCTGTTCAAAACGACATGTGTCAAAATTGTTGAGGACTCGGCCATGATCCTGGAGGAAATGCAAATGGAAAACCAATCGGCGGTTGATCGAGCCCCCTGCTGAGGTGAGTGCCGCCGCCATTTGCCATTTGATGTCCAGAGAAAAAATATGCTTCCGCAGAAGCCGGAAAGCATCCTTGCATCCTTTCGTCACGCCCACATTGCATCGTGCCCCGTCAGTAAACCGACGGGAGCGGTCTTGACTCCGAACCGGCAACTTCTTAATGCACTTGCTGAACAGTTAGCTCAAGACTTTCGTTTTAATCAAAGCTGCTAAACTACAGGGAGGATAATTATGGAAAGAACCGTGACTATGCACGGCAAACCGCTCACTCTAGCGGGAAACGAATTAAAAGTGGGCGATAAGGCGCCGGATTTCACTGTGGTTGATAACGGTCTGGCAAAGACCGGGCTTTCTTCCTATAAAGGCAAGGTGGTGGTAATTTCCGCAGTGCCCTCTCTGGATACTCCCGTCTGCGATGTCGAAACGCGCCGCTTCAACGTGGAAGCAGGGAAACTTGGAGGCGATGTGGCCGTGCTCACCATCAGCATGGATCTTCCCTTCGCCCAGAAAAGGTGGTGCGCAGCAGCGGGAGTGGCGAACGTTACGACCTTGTCCGACTACGTGGACGCAAATTTCGGCATGACATACGGTGTACTTTTGAAGGACCTCCGCCTGCTGGCAAGGGCAGTTTTCGTGATCGACAGGAATGACACTATCAGGCATATCCAGATCGTAAAAGAAATTACGGAGGAGCCCGATTATGAGGCTTGCCTGCAAGCTGTCGGAGCTTGCCTCAAGTAATAAAACACTGCCCGCCAAACCAGGCGACATTATCTGAAGGTTTCCCGACGTACCGGGAGGGGGCGCCATCTGCCCCCTCCGGACTGAAGTCATACCGCGAAGCGGCTTTCTGAGCCAAGCAGCTCCACCCGATGCGGGGAAAGAGTTGCGCGCGCAAAATGCGAATCGGGTAAAGCGACCAAAATTCCGGGTCAATGGTGGCATACAAACCAGGCGAATACGAAACTACTACTCTTTGAGATTTTCCACATTATCTCCAAACGGCTTACACGCAGTCTCTTCTTCGTCCGCCAGTATCAATTCCGCGGCAATTCCCGCCGATTTCGTAATTACCTCGCGACAAAACAGGGCATGATCCCGGCAAAGCCAGTTTGATTGCCAACTGGACGTCAATTCCCTGCAAAGGGTGTGTCCGTTTTGCTCCTTGAACTTATTCGGAATCTGGTTGAACAACCGGTAGAGACCCGGCCTGCCGTAGAGCTGCTCCTTGCCCTTCATCATGGCTTCCTTGCCTTCACCTTCGGGAAGAGAGCTTCTCCCGCGAACCGCGCTCACCGCCATGACGGCCCCAACCAGCGCTCCGCAGGTGTCGCCGTAAAGTCCAATACCGCCGCCGAAGCCTGTAGCCAGTTTTTTTACCTCGGCAGGCAATCCTGTGTCGATCAGGGATAAAACCGCTTCGGTTACACACTCGGCGCAGTTGTACCCCATAGAGAAATTCTTCCTGGCCCGCTGCTTAATTTCTTCGATTTTCTCCTGTGTGGTCATCGCTGGAATCCTTTGATTTAAAATATATTAATTCTTCCCGAATTCAATCCATAAAGGCTGATTCGACCGCGCAAGATGCAACCAGATGGGAACAGGAGGCGCGGCTGGTTCAATGCTCGTAAGCGCCGCAGCAAATAATCAGGTTATCGACCCTCTCGAAATACACCCTCTTGGGAAGAACCCGCTTTGTCTTGGGATGGTACCATTTGTATTCAACCCACCCGCAACCTTTTTCAACAGCGATATCGACGATTTCTTTCATAAAAGGCTTGCCTTCGAAATCCTTGAGATCGATGAAGTCTTCCCCGACAAACCTTTCGTTCACCCCGTGCGCGAGCATGATTCCTCTGCAGTTCAAAACAAAAATATAGAATGCGCCTTCGGAGAACATCCCGCATGGGTTTGTAAATTCAGCCAGAGCGATCCTCTTACCGGAAATCAGGTAAAAGGTCTTCGCATCGTCAACCCATCCCCTCGCATATTCATTGGTTACCGGGTCCATGTTGCGCCTCCATTCGCTTTAGATCCAAAAGCCTGAATCTGGTCAGATCCCACCATTGCAAGCACAAGGCAGCGAGACGGGGCGATGGCATGGCGTAGACGGTGTGAAACCTGATCAGAGCAAGTGATGTGATTGGAAAGAGAAAGGGAAGCCAGATTATTTTTCGGCGGGTTATGTTGACAATCCGGTCAGCACGAGCGCCCGCTGGAAACAGAGCTGCCGCTGCAATAAGCCTGCCTCGACTATCGCTTGAACTCTAGACCCAACACTGGAGAATGTCAAGCATAATCGGGAAAAAGGAATAACCGATACTCACCGCAAAGCGTACCCTGACAGCACCCCCAACAGTGGACGGGCGATCTTTTCCACCGCTCCACCAACGCATACGCTTTTGGGAGCGTGAGATATCATCCGAACTTATGCCGGATACCGTATCCTCCGCGCGGAAATCTCCACTCGATATTGAAATTAGGGCACCCGACCCTGCATGAGCCGCATTCGAGGCACCCTTCGTAGTTGATGCTTATCCGGTCCTTGTCCAATTTGTAGACATTGGCCGGGCAGATATACAGACAGGGCTGGTCATCACACCGCTTAAAGCAGACATCGGGTTCCAGCAGATGCAGGTGTGATTCCTCGTCCACATTGAACCGGTCGAGAAACAGCTTGTCTTCGACTTTGACGCTCATCGAACGCTTCTCCATGCGTCCCAGGCCAGTTGCAACAACCGCAGGGGCGGGATCTTCGAGCGGATTGCCTTCCAGATCGCACGCTGCCTCATTCTCTTTGGGACACCGTCAACGGTGAGCATTTCCCTGGCTGCCATGTTCACCGCAAGGGGAAGGCCGGCAAACAGTTCTTTGTGGGTTTCCAAAAATGATGGAAACCTTCGGTACTTCTTTAAGTCCCGGAGAACATACGATTCATTCAGGCGCCTGACATAACCTTGCAGGCCCTGAGAGCTGAAATCGTTTTTTCCCAATGCTTCAATAATTGTTTCGCCGGCAAGTTTACCGGAGGCCATGGCGAGATTGGAACCCTCGCGGTGCAGCGCGTTGAACAGCATGGCGCTGTCACCGGCAATCAGATAGCCGTTCCCGCAAAGTTGAGGCACCGTGTTATAACCGCCTTCCGGGAGCCAATGAGCCATGTATTCTTTCGGCTTTCCGTCTTTTATGAGGGGGGCGATCATGGGGTGCGCCTTCAAGCTTTCCAGCATCTCGTAGGGGCGGATTTTCCGCCTCGCAAAGTCGGCGAGATTAGCGCCAATGCCGATCGACAAGGAATTCCGGTTCGTATAGAGAAAGGCGACCCCGTTCATCCCCAATGTGACGTCGCCAAGGATTTCATTGGTTACACCGTCTCCGGGCGATACTCCGAACCGTTCATTGATGATTTCTTCGGGGATTGCGAGCACTTCTTTGACTGCCAGCGCCACATTTTCGGGCTTTGTCTCGGGGCGAAATCCAGTTTTCAAGGCAAGCGGAGAATTGACGCCATCCGCCAGGAGAACGACTTTCGCGATCAGGTCGCCGTCAGCGCGGTCTGTCCTGACGCCTATGACCTTGCCTCCTTCGTTTTTGAGCAGGTCGGTCACGACGGTCGCACACACAATGAGTGCCCCTTTTGAGGCGGCCTGATCGGCGAACCAACGATCGAACCTGGCCCTGCCGACCGTGAAGGCATTGTTGCGGCGCTGCTCGAAAAAGGCGCGGTCCCGGTATGTGAAACTCAGTCCGGCATCCTGCGACAGGTAAGAGAGGCGTGATTCCACTATGTTGCGTTCAATCGGGCAATTTCTCTGAACGTAGTCGGGAATAATCTGCTCCAGGGCATGTCCATACAAGACACCGCCAAACATGTTTTTTGAGCCGGGGTATTCGCCTCTTTCCAGGACTATTGTTTTCACACCCCTGTCCGCCAGCACACAGGCCGCTGAAATCCCTGCGGGGCCGGCGCCCACGATTGCAACATCGAATGTCTCGTCCATAGAGTTTACCGATTGCCGTCCGTTGCGATTTTCTTTCTTAGCTGAGCAATCAGCTCGGGTACGATTTCAAGGTAGTTGCCCACGATTCCGACGTCGGCCACCCTGAAAATGGGGGCGTTTGGATCGGAATTTATGGCCACGATCTTCTCGGCTCCCTGAATAGCAACCAGGTGCTGAACCGCCCCGGAGACCCCGATGCCGATGTAGAGCCTGGGGGCCACCGTTTTACCTGTCTGCCCGACCTGCCTCTCATACGGCATGATGCCCGCTTCCACCACCGGCCTGGAACAGGCGACGACACCGCCGACCAGCGCCGCCAGTTCTTCGAGCAGATGCATTGAGGACGGATCGCACGCGCCCCGTCCCGCCGCCACGACCGCCGGATAAGCGGCTATATCGGCTCTCCCCAGATCATAGGCCGGGATGAAGTTGACGATAGTCGGGAGTTCGATGGTTGGCGCATCGAACTTATGCTTAAAGATCCGACCTTTTCCGGCCGGATCTTTTTCGGGCATTCTGAATACCCTGGGCCGCACAGAACTCATTTGAGGCCGATGGTCGCGGCAAAAAATGGTGGCCATTATGTTGCCGCCGAAAGTGGGACGGGTCATGAGCAACAGGCCCGTTTCCTGCTCGATGAACAGTCCTGTGCAGTCGGCTGTCAAACCGGTTTTCAGCCGAGTCGCCACTACTCCGGCAAGATCTCTACCTAAAGGGGTTGCGCCAACCAGGAGAATCTGCGGACGAATTTCGCCGCAAAGATCGGAAAGGGCCTTGCCGTATGAAGCCGAAAGGTAGTGGGCCAGCAGCGGATCATCAATAACGTGCACTTCGTCGCAGCCGTAGGCTATCGCTTCCCCGGCTATCGATTCCACGTTATTGCCCAGCAGAAACCCAAGCACTTTCGCATCCAGATGCCGAGCCAACTCTCGAGCTTTGCCCGCAAGCTCCCATGATACCGGCGCACCCTCTCCATCGACTGTTTCGATGAAGACGCCAACTCCCTGGTGGGTTGCGAGTTCGCCGGCGCCAGGCACGCCTTTCTTTTCACCGGAAAGGACCTTGCGCTTTTTCTTCTCGAACCTGACGGCGTCCACCGGGCAACTCTCGAAGCACTTGCCGCATCCCACGCAAACTTCAGGGTCCACCCGCGCTACACCCTCAGGGCTAAGCTCTATGGCGCCGACCGGACATTCACCAATACATATTTGGCATGCGATGCATTTGTCCGGAATTATCTCGGCAACTTCAATTCCCTTTTTGTTCTTGGCCATTTTGCGTCAGGTGTCCCATTTTTTCCGAAGCTTTAGCGCAAAATCTTCATCGTCAAACAACGTATCGACTGCTTTCTCCACGGCTACAGAAACTCCCTGTTCCGTATCATACTTCGGCCCGGCCCTGTGAACCTGTGGTGAAGCTATCGCCTTTACCCAGGTTGGGGAGCCTTTAATGCCCAGGAATTGTGGAGAGGCGCCAATGGCTTTCGCATCCCAGACCTTGACCGGAGCACGCAAAGAGCCGATGAGCATCGGCAAAGGGGCCCTTCTCGGCTTTGCCAGTTCCAGTTCCACTGTCAATAGAGCCGGAAGCGGCCCGCAAATGATTTCGAACCCCCCTTCCACTTTACGCCTCACCTGAATGCGCCTGTTTTCAGGATCGACCCACTCGACATCGACCACGTAAGTGAGTTGAGTGAAATCCAACCGGGTGGCGATGCCCGGTCCGGTTTGAGCCGTGTCTCCATCTATGGCCTGTTTTCCGCAAAGCACCAGGTCGATTGGCGATTCCCGTCCCAGAGTCTCCACGACTTTCGAAAGCGTGTAACTGGTGGCCAAAGTGTCGGCGCCCGCAAAAGCGCGGTCGGAAATTAAAACGGCCTCGTCCGCGCCCAGTGCGAGCGCCTGCCGCAGGGCCGATTCCGCCTGCGGCGGTCCCATGCAGATGGCCGTCACCATGCCGCCATATTTCTCCTTGAGACGCACGGCTTCTTCAACAGCCGCCAGATCGTAAGGATTGGCAATGGATTCCACACCGGCGCGAACCAGTGTGTTCGTTTCCGGATCTATTTTTATTTCCGCCGTGTCCGGCACCTGCTTGAGGCATACAACCGAATGCATTGACGATATCCCCTGGCCAGCGGGCGTCGAGCCTGAAAACATCCCTTGCTCTCAGCGCTCTTTTGTTAGTTGCTTTCTTATGCTCTGTGTGGGTTTCACTGCCAAGGCCGAATGCAGGTGAAGAAATGCAGGAAGAAATTATAAACCGCTCTACCCTTCAGGGCGGGAACCTGAAAAATACGTCCCGGATTCGCCTCCCTGCAACACCCGGCCACAAGATAATAAGGACAGGCTTGCTTGTCAGGCCCCAAAAGCCGGGACCGGCAAAACTTTCTATTACGGGCTGAAGGCAAACAGGTCTAGACAACCACCGCCCTTATGCGCCCCAACCCAATCTTCCTGCAGGCCCTCCAGCGTTTCTCCCCGTCCATTATTTTGAAGGAGTCTTGGTGAAAGCTGATGCGAATGGGCTCTACCTGGCCATGGAGCTTTATATGCCGCACGATATCTTCTATACATTCGGCCGAGTAGATGATTCGAAGGTTTGGACTGATTTTTCCAAGCTCGATTTCAAGGATGTCCATTTCCATCGGTTTCCCCTTGTGATTGGTTTGACCTGTGGACTACCCGGAACTTTAATCCATTGGAGAGCGGGAATCAATAGTTACGAAGGGGCATTAAAGGAACCAAGGGTACGGCGCGGACTTGCGCGGTGCTTTAAAAACCGATTCCCCCGGATACGACGTGTTTGGAACTGATATTAATGCTTGCGCGAAGGCTGAGGCGTTCCATCCATCTCCGTCACTATCTGTTCGGCCGGCAACAACTCCGGCTCGATGCGCCTCTCAGCGGCGGTAAATCTCTTTTGCCTCTCCCCGGCAAACGGGATGCTCCGGTCGAATCGCAACTGCGTGATCTGTTCTGAGACGAGCCCGATCAAAAAAATCAGGACCGAGAACACTATGAGCATTTGAGAGGTCGGACCGTAGCGGCTGTCGAGCAAAAATATTTTATAGAGGCCGTACCCAAAGCCGACCAGGAAGGTCAAGCAGCTTGCGGGCACAAAAATTTTCATGGGCGAGAACAGGGTGGTTATTTTGAAAATAATCAGAAAGAAGCGCAGTCCGTCTCTCACGATTTTGATTTTGCTCTTGCTGCCCGCAATGCGTTTTGGGCTTTTGATCGGCAGGTAGGTCAGGCCGTAACCCGAGCGCACAATCGCGAGGGTAATGGTGGTTGGATAGGAAAAAGTATTCGGGAGTAGAGACACGAATTCTCTTGCGGCGCCTGCCCTGATCGCCCGAAAGCCGGATGTGAGGTCGTCAATCGGGCGGCTGCAAACGTATGATGCAAAACGGTTATAAATCCTGTTTGCCAGGTTTCGATGCAGCCGGGATTCGGAACCCGAACTGCGCGCACCTACAACCATGTGGTATTTTTCCAGCAGCTTCACCATCGCCGGGATATCTTCGGGAGGGTGCTGGCCGTCAGCGTCGAGCATAACAAGTAATTTGCCCCTGGCATGCCTGATGCCGGTCTTTATAGCGGCCCCGTTGCCAATGTTATACGGATGGCAAAAGACGGTGGCTCCGGCCCGACATGCGCGCTGGGCTGTCGAATCCTCAGACCCGTCATCCACCACGATGATTTCGTAATGGTAACCGGCCTCATTCAGGACCTTTTGCACTCTTCCAATTATCTGCCCAATTCCATGCTCCTCATTTTTGGCGGGAATTATGACACTGATGTTCGGATTTTCCGTAGAGCCGTTCCGGTGTGGCACAATTTGACTCCTTCTCTGCGCCGATCCGCGCGGCCGGGCGGTGCTACCCAAAATCCGAGCGTGAGGCGTTTTACAACCTTGGCCCGTTTCAAACTTGAAATGAATGGGCCTGATTTGCCATTGAGCATTTACGGCAGGTGGAGCAAGCACGATTCGTGCCGCATACTCGGGCAGGTCGAAAGAACGGAGCCGGCGGGACGGGGCTTCGAATTCTTTAACCGTTGAAATTAATGACTCAAAACTTTACAATAAATAGTGTCAAAGTTGGAAAAGCAGACCCGGAAGACCTGATTTTTCCGGCGCTTACGAACGAGATTCTTATGGAAAGGTTTTAGTGTGGCCCTGCTTGACATTTGTACATATCCTAATCCTGTGTTGCGCCAAAAGGCAAAAAGTGTCAAAAACATAGACACGAGTCTGCAGCGCTTCATAGACGACATGATCGATACGATGTACGATGCTCCCGGTATCGGTCTAGCTGCAAATCAGGTCGGCCGTCCTCTTAGCGTAATCATAGTGGATATTCAGCGCGAGGAGTGCGAATATGGGCTCATCGTGCTCATTAATCCGGAACTGGTCAGCGCGCAGGGCGAAGTGTCGTATGAGGAAGGCTGTCTCAGCGTACCGGATTATTTTGCGACGGTGAAACGGAACGGAGAAATAGTGGTTCGCGGACTTGACCGCGACGGCAATGAAATCCGGATAGCCGCAAACGGAATGCTTGCAATTGCGCTTCAGCATGAGATGGACCATCTGGAAGGGAAATTGTTTATCGACCGGATAAATCCGGTTGCCAGGGATATTTTCAAAAGAAGGTGGAAAAAAAAGCTCAAGGAGGAACAGGGATAACCGCTTCTTTACCCGGACTTGTATTTCTTGGAACCCCGGATTTCGCCGTCCCCAGTTTGCGAGAGCTTCTGGAATCGGAATTTGCGGTTCGCCTGGTGATAACCCAGCCCGACCGCCCGAGCGGCAGGGGACGCAAGATCTGCGAGTCGCCCGTCAAAACCTTGGCTATGGACGCGGGAATCCCCATATACCAGCCCGAGCGCGTTCGTGGCGTGGAAGTTATCGAAAAGATCCGTTCGTTTGGCGCGCAGTGCGCCGTTGTAGTGGCTTTCGGGCAAATTCTTCCTCAATCTTTCCTTGATATTTTTGCTCTCGGGGCTCTCAACGTCCACGGGTCTCTTTTGCCGAAGTACAGGGGCGCGGCGCCCATCCAGCGCGCCATACTCGCGGGAGAGACCGAAACAGGCGTTACGATAATGCTCCTCGACTCCGGTATGGACACAGGGCCGGTGCTTTCTCAGAAAGCCATTTCCATAGGTCCGCCGGATACTTCCGGAGACGTTTACCAAAGTCTTGCCAGGGAAGGCGCGGCGCTCCTGATCGACACTCTTGCGGACTGGACGGCCGGACGGCTTACGGCTCGAATCCAGCAAGAAACGCAGGCGACTTACGCCCCTCCGATCAAAAAGGAGGAACCTCGGATAGGTTGGAATTCCCCGGCAAAAGACATTATAAATAAGATTCGAGCTTTTGACCCGGCGCCGGGCGCATGGTTCATGCTCGGAAACAAAAGGGTCAAGTGCTTCAAGGCCGCTCAATTCCCCTGGACCGCCGCCGGCGCCCCCGGGGAGGTCATCGGCCTGGCGGAATCCGGTCTGGTCATATCGGGTGGCGGCCAGCAATCTTTGAGTGTCGGAGAACTTCAAATGGAGGGCCAGCGGCGTATGCGGGCTTGTGAATTCGTGTGCGGCAGGCCCATACGGGTGGGCTCATTTCTGGAGTGATGCTCGTGGCCGAACAAAGCGAAGCACCCCAAAAGGAAGCCTTGCTTGACGTGAACCAACCTGCCTCCGGTTCTGAGAAGCGGGTCATAATCTCGCTGATTGTTCTTTTTGGAATAATCTCCGCCGCAGTCCTGCTCCTGCTTTACATTGTGCCATACTATGGCTTTGACCGGATATCGGTCCATCTTCCGATGATAATGGCGATTTTTACGGCACTGATCGGCATCGTCCTGCTCGGAAGCCTTGGACTGCTAATAGCCGTTTTCGCCCTTGGCCACGATGTCCCCTTTTCGCTGAAGCTCCGGAGCTTCGCAATCAAGCTCCTCCTGCCCGTTCTGGTCGGCGTGGGCAAGCTGGCGGGTTTTCGACGCGAGCAGGTTCAGCACGCATTTGTGGCGGTCAACAATGAACTTGTCCTTGCGCGGTGCCGTAACGGAAAACCTCCTCATTCCATTCTGCTCCTTATGCCGCATTGTCTTCAGGACACAGACTGCCAGGTGAAGATTACCCACCGGGTCCAAAACTGCAAACGCTGCGGCAAGTGCGGCATAAAGGACCTCTTGGAGCTTTCGGAAAAATACGGGGTGAAGATGGCGGTTGCGACAGGAGGAACGATTGCGCGCCGCATAGTGATTGAGACTCGTCCCGACCTCATCATAGCCGTTGCATGCGAAAGAGACCTCACCAGCGGCATTCAGGATACCACTCCGTTGCCCGTCTACGGCATTTTCAATCAGCGTCCTTTCGGACCATGCCTTAACACCAGGGTCGCGCTGGATCGGGTCGAAGGCGTGCTCAGGGAAGTCTGCCCGCAGAGATAAGAGGGAAATGGTAACATCGCGAACTCTGGCTTACCAGGTGCTGCTCCATCTGGAAAACAAGGCTGCGCATCCCGACCGTTTGATCCGCGCCACTCTGGAACGCCATTCAGGCCTCGACGAACGCGACCGGGCTCTGCTGACAGAGCTTATATACGGAGTCGTACGCTGGCAGGGACGCCTCGACTGGCACCTGGACCGGTTGAGCAGGACAAAACCGGAAAAGATTGCCCCGGCTGTTCGCGTCCTGATTCGGCTGGCCCTCTACCAGATCCTGTTTCTCGACCGCATACCCGACCATGCCGCCGTAAACGATTCGGTCAATATTGCGAAAACCAGCCAGCCGCCCCACGTCATCAAATTCATTAATGCGATACTGCGGGAAGCAGTGAGAAAAGGCGGCGCATGGAACTACCCGGACCCGAAAATGGACCCGGCCGCGCATACCGCGGTGATGACGTCACACCCGGTCTGGCTCGTCCTGAAACTGTTCGACCAGATCGGCCGGGAGGAAACCAAGCTTTTCTGCGAGTCGAATAATCGGATCGCGCCGGCGGTTTTCCGGGTCAATTCATTGAAAGCATCTCTTAACGAGGTTCTGGAATCCTTGAGGGCAGAGGGGATCGACGCTGCGCCCTCGCCCTGGCTGGACGACGCTTTACGTGTCTTCAATCCAAGGCGGGATATGACTCAAACCGATGCATACCGGGAAGGCTGGATTCAGGCGCAGGACGAAGCCTCGCAACTGGTTTCCCGGCTGCTTGCTCCGATGCCGGGAGAGCGGGTCTTGGACCTCTGTTCCGGGTTCGGCGTCAAAGCAACTCATATTGCCGGCCTGATGAAAAACGAAGGCGAAGTGCTATCGGTCGACAAATCGGCCTGGAAGCTCGAAGAGCTCCAAAGAAACGCCGGAAGGCAGGGAGTTGAAATAATCCGGACTCTCACCGAGCAAATTCAGTCACTCCAACCGCGAGTCACTGGGCTTTTCGATCGTGTTCTGGTGGACGCCCCCTGCTCCGGGCTGGGCACGATACGGCGAAAACCCGACATAAAGTGGAGCGGCCACATTAAAGATCCTTACAGGCAATCCCGGATTCAAAAAGAGCTGACTTCGGATGCCGTGCGGTTCCTGAAACCCGCCGGCGTACTCGTCTATGCAACCTGCACGGTTTTATCGGAAGAAAATGAGATAGTGGCCCGGCATATCACAGAATCACACCCGGAACTTCGGGTTGAACCCGCGGCCGCAAATCTGCCGGAAACCTGCCGGGAAATGATATCCGATCCCTATTTTCGGTCCTGGCCGCAAAAACATGACATGGATGGATTTTTTTCCGCGAGATGGAGAAGAGACACTTAGGGGAGTGGTTCCGAAAAACCCGTCTATGAGGTCAAGACTTACTTCCCTCATCCCATGGAACGAGGGGGTCTCGCTTTATCTTCGTATTGCTGTCGACGAGCCTCGCAACGAACTGAGAAAGAGGCCGATTCCGCCCACCAGCAGGACAAGAATTATCAGCAATTCAAAAGCGCTCATATTACGAAGGTGAAAGCGAGTCTGGGCAATGACTCCGAATCCGAGCATCGCGAGGGAGGCCACCGTCAGAAGCCAGCCAAGTACGTTCGATGAATTGAAAAAGATCATGCCCACCCCAAACATGAAAGGGATGAGCACATACCCGCTTGTGATTCCTACTCCCCAGACGCTGAAGTATTGATAGCCGAGACCGAACCCGAGGCTCACCTGGATGTTCTGGAAAAAGAGGTACCCTCCAACCGCCATCATAAAAAAACCCATAAAGAACCTTGCAGTCCCGCCCTCGGTGCCGCCGGCGCCGCGCATAACGCCTCCTTTATGTATCGCTTCCGTACTTGAAGTTCTGGATTAACTTTATAGATAATCGCCTTTTCCGATTACTAATAATATAGAGACCGTGGTTTTCATATAGGTTTTTTCCATAGAACTGATTTATAAGTCCAGCTTGTCCGGATGGAAACTTTTCCGTTCAAGAGCTTTACCGATTTATCCGTTTTATCGTACTGCCGAGCCAATCAGGCGGAAGCGGGCAGCAGGGAGCGAAGAGCTGGAACTGGAAAGCAGAGTAGTGTTTTGCTGCTTTTTTGTTTAAAGGAGATGGATCATGTTGAAGAAACCGCGCATTCTTTTTCTCGCAGTTCTCCTGGTATTGGCCGTCAGCTTCGGCGCACATGCTCAACAGGCCAAGACCCTGACACAGACTTCGACCATCGATGCCCTCATGAGCGGCATCTACGACGGGAAAATGACACTCCAGGAACTGAAGCTCCACGGAGATATCGGCCTTGGGACGATCCAGTCCCTGGACGGCGAGATGATATTGCTGGATGGAACGGTTTACCAGGTGAAGGCGGACGGCACGGTTCACGTTCCGGGCCCGGCCGAAACCACGCCTTTTGCCGCGGTTACCTTCTTTGAGCCCGACATGGAAAAGACGTTGCCGGGCGGCATTGATATGAAGCGGCTTACAGATGAAATCGATGCGGTTCTTCCCACCACGAATGTCATTTACGCGCTGAGAATCGAGGGCAGATTCAAAAGGGTCAAGGCGCGGAGTGTACCCAGGCAGAATAAGCCTTATCGGCCGCTCGAAGAGGTGGTCAAGACCCAGTCGATCTTCGATTTTGAGAACGTGGAAGGGGTAATTGTGGGGCTGCGGTGCCCTCCGTTCATGAAGGGCATAAACGTGCCCGGCTATCACCTGCACTTCCTGACCAAGGACAGAAAGGCCGGCGGCCACGTGCTGGGGCTTACGGTCGACAAGGCGGTCGCAAAGATTGACCGGATCAATAGTTTTTATGTCGCCCTGCCTGAAAGTCAGGACTTCTACAGGCTGAATACGGACACCGACAGGACCGGGGCGGTTTCCGCAGTCGAAACGCGAAATTGAAGGGATGACAGGCCCGAACTCGTACTGCCATGAGTTTGGCAAGAAGACGTTTTTCTGCCCTTAAGGGAGGTTGAATTGAAAGCACGCTGGGAACACCGCCTCGATCAATGGACCGGCGCCGGGTTGATCGACGCCGCTGCCGCCGGGCGCATCCGGGATTTTGAGGCAAAGCGGGAAAAGGATCGAGGGCTGGGCTGGCCCGTGATGCCGGCGATCGGCCTTGGGGGGTTGCTGCTTGGGGCCGGCGTGCTGCTGTTCGTGGCGGCGCACTGGGACAAGCTTGCGCCGGGAGAACGCTTTGGACTGGTTTTGCTGCTGGTGGGGCTCTTTCATGTTGGAGGCGCTCTGGCGGCCGGACGCTTCGCCGTCCTTTCCACCACGCTGCATGCTGTCGGCACGATTTGTCTGGGCGCGGGCATATTTCTCTCCGGACAAATTTTTAATCTGCAGGCGCACTGGCCCGGCGGCGTTATGTTATGGGCGCTCGGCGCGTGGGCGGCCTGGGCGCTTTTGCGCGATTGGCCTCAAGCGGCACTCGTGGCGGTCCTGACCCCGGTGTGGCTCCTGTGCGAATGGATAGAGGCCACATACAGGTGGCAAGGCTTTGAAAGAATTCTTACGGAAGGCGTGCTGCTCTTATCCATTACCTACCTGACCGCGGTTTTACCGGGGAAGGAAACGCCGGCGCGAAAGGCGTTGGCCTGGCTTGGCGGCCTTGCGTTGATCCCTGCGGCACTCGCCGTTATCCTCATCCCGGCGTTCAGCTCCAGAACCCCGCTCCCGCTGCCCTGGAAATATCAGGTTTTGGGATGGACCGCGGCCATGGCGCTCCCGCTTGCATTGGCATGGTGCCTGCGCGGCAAAGCGTTCTGGATGAACCTCATCGCGGGGCCTTGGGTTCTCATGCTGGGCGCGGTGGGCTACCTGGGATCGCATGTGATATGCGCGCTGGGGTCTATCGGATCGATTGCCTGGGGTATCAGGGAAGCGCGCAAGGCATTGATTAACCTCGGCATTGCCGGGTTCGCGCTCACTGTGTTTTCCTTCTATTTTTCCACTCTGTTCGATAAGCTCGGCCGTGCGGCCAGTCTCGCCGGGATGGGCATTTTATTCCTGGTGGGAGGATGGCTGCTCGAAAAGATGCGCCGTAAACTTATGGCCCATCTTGAGGAGAAAGGTGAGGCATGAAGCCCTGGATCAAAGGCATTGTGATAGCTGCGATACACGTAGGCCTGGTGGCCTCGCTAGGAGCCAAACTGCTCTACGACCGCCGGACGCGGCCCCATGTGTGGACACTCGCCGCTCCTTATGACCCGAATCTCCCGATACGCGGCCGCTATGTCAGCCTCCAGCCGGTTGTCGAGTTAAAGGGAATAGACGCAAAGGAAGGCGAGCAGACGGCCGCAACGGTTGTTTTGGGAGTGGCCGGGGACCGCCTGGTGGCCGAAGCGGCTCCCCCCGAATCATCCGATCTGCGCGTTCAGTTCATCCGGCGAGGCGACCAACGCCTGGCAGTGCTGAGAGAACCCCTGGCGTTTTTCATTCCCGAACACGTCCCCGACCCGTCGCGTCGTCCTCCGGATGAGGAGCTGTGGGTTGAAGTCACGGTTCCCGCTAAAGGTCCTCCTCGGCCGATCCGCCTTGGCGTGAAAAAAGGCGACGGGCCCATCGTTCCACTCCGGATCGAGTAGGAGACTGACAGCATCGAGCAGATATTCTCCCGTGCTTCCAGGTCGGCTGCCGTGCGGGCCACTTTGAGTACGCGGTGGTATGCAGGGGCGCTGAGGCTAAGTTGCCGGACCGCCCGGTCCAGTGCGGGCTGCCCACCTGCATGATATGGCGTATCATATTGATTTCACAGGAATGTCATGTGTCGAACACTCCTCGAGTCAGCCCTTGGCAAGCTGTACGTAACTTTCCGTGGCACCGAATTGATTTCGATTTCCAGGGTTTGGCACGCACAGCAACGAGAATGTCGAACCGGCCATAGACTTAGTCTTCAGGTGGCTTGCGAAAGTCGGGGCCAGAGTGGTCTACAATGCCAGGAGGTTCTACGTGCACGTTGTGTCGGCTTTTTCACCCGGCCCGGTACTATCGCATCTTGTTCCCCTGACGCCGCCTTGTCAGCGGGCTACGAATGGCGTTGAGCAACTGTGGGAGGAAGTGTGTCGGAAAATCGCAAAAATCAGTCTCACGGACGTTTGAGTTGCGTATTGTCTTCGGGAAATTGTATGTTATCGGGGGTTTCGAAGTGCATCGGAGCTTTTCGAGGAAGAATTCGATTCCGGCGTTCAATTTGGGTGCGGAACGTAGAAGTTGGCGCATGATTCCGAGTTCTATGTGCAGGACGGAAAAGTAAGCCAAACAGCTCAGTACATGGCCTTTTGCAGGGCATTAGAGGTGCAGGAGCAACCGGCGCGGCGCCTCTTCGACGATCCTTATGCCTTCGCTCTACTGTCGGGCCCGTACCGCATGTTGGCGCGCCTAGCCCGTCTCCCCGTACTGGGCAAACTGGTTCATGCCATGATCGAGCTGGGATGGCCGTACACACGGAGTTCCGGCGTGGTGCGTACACGGGCCATCGACGACCTGGTGCGTGATGCGATCCGAAGCGGGGCTCGCCAGTTGGTGCTGCTGGGCGCCGGGTTCGACAGCCGCGGCTGCCGGCTGGAGGAGGCGGGAAAGATTCAGGTCTTTGAAGTGGACCATCCGGCCACGCAGCAAGTAA
>Ga0326728_10010143_pt1 | contig 22203 bp, 12 predicted proteins | sample MB3enrmetagenome_FD_207602 | JGI IMG/M metagenome (GOLD analysis project Ga0326728, IMG submission 207602) | Lab enriched peat soil microbial communities from McLean, Ithaca, NY, United States - MB31MN | ecosystem: Environmental > Terrestrial > Soil > Wetlands > Peat | place: USA: New York... | reverse complement strand
CGTCTCAATGCAAGTATTTTTTTGGGGGGGGGAGGGGGGGCTATACGGACATTTTGGCATAGCCGTGTTCGGTGCCAGCCCCGCCGGGATTCTCGTAACCTATTGAAAACCTTAATCTGGGGTCATCCCGAAACAAACGTCAGCGACAGGTTGACAGCTACGGTAATGCATACAATCAAATCATTAAGTTTCCAACACGCTACTGCCGCGCTGTGTTCCCTGCTGAAAGGGAACCTCGCAGAAGTTTTTTGGCATGATCGTGGCGTAGGGACAATTAGGGTATTCATTTTCGGGCAATATGTCGCGTTCCAGCCCGCAACTCCGAAAGGCCGGGGATTCATCCTACCTGCCGAGTCGCGGGGATCTTTGGGGATTCGCGAGATTACCACAATCAAGTCCAAAGTTCTGGCGAAGTGAGGATCAATTGGCCGAAAACTCGCCCCTGCCCTCCCGCACCTTTGAATTGACATCTTTGTCCGGTCTGACGGTATAATACTGGGCGTCGATGGTTCTAACCTCCGGTATGAAACTGGGCCCCTACGAAATCCTCTCGCCACTGGGTGCGGGCGGGATGGGCGAGGTATATCGAGCGCGCGACACGCGCTTGGGCCGCGAAGTAGCCGTCAAAGTCCTGCCCGAATCCCTTTCTCAAGATCCGGACCGCCTGCGACGCTTCGAGCAAGAAGCGCGGGCGGTGGCCGCGCTCAACCATCCCAATATTCTGGCCGTATATGATTTCGGCTCGGAAGACGGCATCCACTACATGGTCTCGGAGCTGCTGGAAGGAGAAACGCTGCGGCAGCGGCTGGATGATGGCGCGTTGCCCTCGCGGCGTGTCGTTGAGTACGCCATTCAGATCGCGCAAGGGCTGAGCGCGGCTCACGGGAAGGGCGTGGTTCACCGGGACCTGAAGCCTGACAACCTGTTCATCACCAAAGATGCGCGTGTGAAGATTCTGGACTTTGGCTTGGCCAAGCTGACGCCGGAAGAAACTTTTCTCGAATCCGCTACAGGCGCGCCGACCACACCTGGAAGAACAAGTCCCGGTGTGGTGCTGGGCACAGTGGGTTACATGTCGCCGGAACAGGTGCGTGGGCAAGCGGTGGATGCTCGCTCCGACATCTTCGTGCTGGGGGCGATCCTCTATGAGATGCTCTCCGGCCAACGCGCCTTCAAGCGCGACTCGGGGCCCGAGACCCTGACGGCAATTCTTAAAGAAGAGCCACCCGAAATTAGCGCCCCCCAACGCAGCATTCCGCCGGGACTCGATCGTATTGTTCGCCGATGTCTGGAAAAAGCTCCGCCGCAGCGCTTCCAGTCGGCAAGCGACTTGGCCTTCGCGCTGGAAGCCCTTTCCGGCCTTTCGACATCGTCCGCCACATTGCCGTCGGCCAAACGACCTGCCAGAGGGCGCACGATGGCCGCGGTTGCCATAGTGTTGCTCATCGCCGTGGCGGGGTTTGCCGGATGGCTCGCCGGCATCAAGAGTGTGACCCCCAGCGTTCCATTGTTCCGCCGTCTCAGTTTTCGTCGTGGAACAATCTATTCGGCGCGCTTCACTCCCGATGGCAAGTCGGTCGTCTACGGGGCGGAGTGGGATGGCAACCCTCTGCAATTGTTCTCGACGGACGTTCAGTTAGCGGAGTCACGTCCTTTGGACTTGGGGCGAGCATATCTGCTCTCCATTTCGTCGTCGGGAGAACTGGCCGTCTCCGTCGGCTCGACTTTGCAGAGTCACGGTGGCGCCCGGGGGACTTTGGCCCGAGCGCCCCAGGCTGGCGGAGCGCCCCGCGCCCTGCTGGAAAACGTGCTCTGGGCTGACTGGTCGCCGAATGGCAAGGACTTGGCCGTGGTGCGCGCCGTGGGTGCTCTTAACCGGCTGGAGTATCCCGTCGGCAAGGTGCTTTACGAAACGGGGGGCTGGATCAGCCATCCCCGGGTCTCGCCCAAGGGCGATCTGATTGCCTTCCTCAATCATCCCGTTTGGCCGGACGACCGCGGCTCGGTGGAAGTCGTTGACCTGGCAGGAAAGCGGAAGGTGCTTTCCATGGGGTGGGAAAGTGCCGAGGGTGTTGCATGGTCACCCCGGGGGGATGAAGTCTGGTTTGCGGCCATTAAGTACGGACTCGCGCACGCATTGTATGCCGATACACTTTCCGGTAAAGAACGGCTGGTGGAGCGGATTGCCGGCGGACTTACCCTCATGGACATTTCGCGTGATGGCCGCGTCCTGATTACACGCGATGACGAGCGCAACGGGATCATGGGTCTCCCTCCAGGCGAAAAACAGGAGCGGGACCTTTCCTGGCTGGATTATTCCGATCCCGGAGATATCTCGGCGGACGGGAAGTTGCTGCTTTTTGATGAAGAGGGGGATGGGGGAGGCCCCAATTACTCCATCTTCCTGCGGAAAACGGACGGCTCTCCGGCGGCGCACCTGGGCGACGGAATAGCGGGTGGGCTCTCGCCCGATGGGAACTGGGCGATCTCCGTCCTCCCCACCACTCCATCGCAAATCGTCCTCCTCCCCACGGGAGCTGGGAGCCCCAAGACGCTTGATCGATACAACATCGAAGACTACGGGGCCACCGATTTCTTCCCGGATGGCCAGCGCATTCTCTTCTCCGGGAGCGAGCACGGGCACGCCATGCGGGATTACGTTCAAGACATCGAGGGAGGCAAGCCCACGCCCCTCACGCCCGAGGGGGTCGCCTCTCCGTGGAAGACGCACCCGATATCGCCCAACGGCAAGTCGATCATCGCCCTCGATCCGGATGGGAAACTCTATATTTATCCGTCCGACGGGGGAGATCGGCGGCTGCTACCCGGCGTTTTGCCGGGGGACATCCCCTTGCGCTGGGGGGCCGATGGATCTTCAGTCTTCGTAACCCAGCCGGGGGAAATCCCCGCCCGAATCTTTCGTGTGGATATGGTCAAGGTGAACCGGAAGCTCGTCGCTGAACTTTCGGTGGCCGATCGCACCGGGCTTACGGGAATTCGCTATATCCAGATCACCCCGGATGGAAAGTCCTACGCCTACGACTTCAGCCGCTTCCTGACAGAGCTCTATGTCATCGAAGGATTGGAGTAGGAGGCACGCCGCAAAGCTCCTGAAACTCGCCGCGTTTTGTCCCACCAAGTGATGGCATGTCGGCCTGCATCAGTAAGGAAGCGTCGCCGAATTGTGCCCGATTAACGCCCCCTCGGTAAGGAGTAGGCAGTGGGCAGTAGGCAGTTGGCGGCGAGCGCCTCTTGCGAGTCCCGACAAGTCCCGACAAGTCCCGACGAGCCGCGATAGGCAGCGGTCAAATGGGAGAAAGCGGGAAACAAAAGGCAGAGGGCAGAACGCAGAAGGACCTTCCCCCTGCCAGGCGGTGCGGGGGCCACGCGACCGCCGCGGCGGATATCCGGCCGATTTTAGTGGCGGGTGACCTGTCCTGTCCGGGGGCTTTACCTATGCCCGATACGCCAACGGCAACCGCACTGGTCCGGTTTGGCGGCTTACCGTCAACTGATTGCACAAAGTGGACAAGAGTTCCGAGGTGCGACCAAGGTACGATACAGGCTTTGGTCGACTTCAGTCCACCCTACGGCGTGAGCGAGAGTCTATTCCAGCCGAGGGCCATTCTTGAAGGCGGCAGATTTCAGACAAGATCTTGAGCCGCGCAGCAATTGTCCCGCCGGCAGCGCTTTGCAGCGGATCTGGCTGAGGGAAAAAGCCGGGGTTGGACATAACGAAGTTCATCCGGCCTGTCGAATTGAATGAACCCATCAATGGATTAATAGCAGAGTTCGAAAGCCATGATTTCGAGCTCGCCCATCGGCCTTTCCGTCCTCTGGTAAACGGTCACGTCAGCAGGTTGGCAACCCTTTCATTTATCCATGCAACCTATAAAACAACTGGTGGTACCATCACTGCGCGCACCCGAGGTGGATCATGATGTACCGCAGTTCACGTCCTGCTATTCTGACCCTGGCATTCATTTTTTCCCTTGCCGTCGCCAGCTTCGGACAGGCGGGCATTCGTGTTAACGAGGCCGCCACGCGGATTCAGACTCACAGGAACTCTGACCGCGTGGATTTGGTCGTGGCGTTGCTGGTCGAAAACCTCAGCCGCCAAGCCGTACCCGCGCACGTGCGGATTGAGCTGGTGGACCCAAAGGGCAAAGTTCAAACCCAGGCGGAGCAGGATGTTTCCTTGCGCCCGTCCACAACAACGCTGAGAATCCCTCTCCCGCCTTTGCCCAGTTCCCCGGGAGGCCCTATCAGCAAGGAGTTCGTTTGGTCCCGCTTGCAATACTCGATTGCGCCGAAGCTCGCCAGCGGCATCCCGGCCAAGCCCACGGAAGGCATCGTGTCGGCGGGCGCGGTCACTCCCCGACTTTTCGAATTGCACGTCGCCGGTCCGGGCGAAGTCAGGGCAGGTGGACACTCGACGATGCGCGTCCGGGCCGTCCATCCCGTGACGGCAAGGCCCGTGGCAGGGGTCACGGTTCAAGCCTCCCTGGACCTCGAAATTGAGAAGCCTCTACTCACCAAAAACGCCGTAACCGGCAGGGATGGATTCGCCACGCTCCAATTCACCCTTCCTAACGACCTTGATGTGAGTAACGATGAAATCGATGTGAGGGTGACCGGAACTTTGGACGGTTTATCCTCCGAGGCAGATGGAGAATTAAGGGTTGGGCGTCTCGGCTCGACGACCCTCAGCACCGACAAGCCTCTCTACCAGCCGGGCCAAACGCTGCACATGCGCTTGCTGGCGTTTGGCAACGACAAGAAGGCTTTGGCCGATCAACCGGTGACGATCGAGATCGCCGACCCGGAAGCCACCGTTCAGTACGCAGCCCATGTGCGGACCTCCCGCTTCGGAATTGCTTCGACCGACTGGCAGATTCCCGAAAACCTCCGCCTGGGAACTTATGGAATCGGGGCGAAGTTTGAAAGCGACGAGTATCAGGACATTGAGGCCCTCACGGCGGTCCAAATCAACCGATATGAGCTCCCCACGTTTACGGTAGCGGCCAAGCCGGACCACCCCGCCTATCTCCCCGGCCAGAATGCTGCCGTGGAGATTCGCGGCGAATATCTTTTTGGCGAACCGGTCCGGCACGGGCACGTCCGGGTGGTGCGAGAAACCGACCGTAAATGGAACTACCGCGAGCAAAAGTGGGAGATCAAGGAAGCTGAAACCTACGAAGGCGACACGGATGACCAGGGCCGCTATGTAGCGAATGTCAACTTGTCGGACGACCATGCCGAGCTGGCGAAAGACGACTATGAGCCCTTTCGCGACTTCCACTTTGCGGCGTACCTTACCGATGCCTCCACGCGCAGAACCGAGCAGCGCCGTTTTGACATCCGCATCTCCAAAGAGCCCATTCAAGTGTACGTCATCAAAGAAGGTGGGCTGGAGGCCAATGGCCTGCCCCTGGAGTTCTTCGTTTCCACCGATTATGCCGATGGCTCGCCGGCGCAATGCGAGGTCCAGTTCAGTTGGGTAGCCAAGGCAGCGAAAAACGCCGCGGGCTCAAGCTCAATCTCGGAACTACCCCTCGGCCGGGTCCGCACCAACCGTTATGGTCTGGCCAAGGTGAGCGGCCTCAAGGTTCCGGGCGCTCCCGCTTCCGGTAATGTCTTCTTAAGCTTCGTCGCCACCGACCGCAAGGGGGCCGGCGGCCACCACGGGGAAGGATTGAGGTACTCGACTGACCCGGAAATCCGTGTGTCCACGGACAAGATTCTGTACCGGCCGGATGATCCGATTGAGGTCACGCTGGCAACCAACCGCCCCGATCTCATGGTTTTCGTGGAAGCGATGCATGACGATCAGGTTCTCGCCTCTCAGGCGGTGCGGGTGCGAGGAGGACATGCAGACTTAGTCTTCCCACCCAACCACGAATTTCAAGATGAAGTCACGATCTGGGCCTACGAGTTTGGAACCGCATCCGTGGACTATGGGACTCGCAATGCGATTAGCGGCTCCCACGCCGTCCTCTTCCCCAAGATCCACGGCTTGCAGCTTAATGTGCGCCCGGAGAAGTCAACTTACCGGCCAGGAGATGAAGCCACGGTGGATTTCCGGGTTGCCGGCCCCGAGGGTGAGCCCGTGGAGAGCGCCCTGGGATTAGTCGTAGTCGATAAGGCATTGGAAGAGCGCCAGCGTACAGATGTGGAGTTTGGATCCGCCAGGGATTTCTACAACTTCCGGGATCGTCGGGACAGTTATGTGGTGGAGTACAGGGGATTTCGACGCAGCGACTTAGACAGGCTCGATCCCTCCCGGCCTCTGCCCCAGGGGATGGAACCGGTGGCGGAAATTCTGCTGCAAAGCCGGCACGTAGACCCCAATTCCTTTGAGAGCGATTCGGGCGGAAGGGGTCTGCACCAGACCTTTGCCGCGGAGATCGACCCGCAGATCAACCCCCTCATCACGGCATTGAATCTTCGCTACGAGAAGACCGGAGAGTATCCCAAGACCATGGCGGCGCTGAGGGACTTCCTCGCCAAGGCAGGGATTCAGTTCGAGAAACTTCGCGACCCATGGGGACAACCGTACCAGGCAGAATTTACTGTGGAGTGGGAATCCGATGTGCTCACCATCATTAGCGCCGGGCCGGATAAGAAAATCGGCACGGGGGATGACTTTGATGTGGCCCGAATAGCTCGGCCCTACTTCAAGCCCCACACTGAAGCGCTGCAACAGGCTATTAACAGATTTCATGCCCACACGGGAGGTTATATCCGCGATGTGCAAACCCTCAAAGCTGAATTGGCGCGCGAAGGCTCGGATCTCGATTCGTGGAAAGACCCGTGGGGCCATGAATATCGTTATACCTTTGGCGTAGTCCGGACGGAATACACCGTGACCGTCACCAGCGCCGGTCCCGACGGGCGTTTCAGCACCCACGCTGAACCCTCCGATGATGATTTCGACCTCGCTAACATCGGAATCGACTACACCGCGGTGATGATGTACTCGCTCGATACAGCCCTCACGCGGTATGCGGAAGAAAGCCACAGATTCCCGCAGAATGAAGAGGAATTACAAAAGGCGCTCCAGAACGTGGGAATCGCCTGGGACAGCCTGAAGGACCCCTGGGGCCATCGATATTACGCCACCTTCCGGCAAGACGCGATGTACGCCGATGAACTAACGGTGGAAAGCTACGCGGATTATCAGCAGCCCCATCCGCAACACACCCGGGCCATTCCTGTGACCAAACAGATGAATTGGTTGTACATCCATAGCGCCGGGCCGGATGGAATTGAGGGCACCAAGGATGATCTTGTCGTCGCGACTTTTTCCCGAGCCGTGGTGGAGCAATCCAGCCACGAAAAGGCCCCCATGGCCGCGCGCGACCAGGTTATTCTTTCCGGCGCCAACGGGGCAATTTCCGGCACGGTCACGGATGCCTCCGGCGCGGTAGTTCCAGGGGCAAAGGCCAGCGCCAAAAACCTTGCGACGAATGAGCTTTACAATGCGATAGCAGGGGAGGATGGCAAGTATATCCTGCGCAATCTTCCGCCCGGTTTTTACTATGTTGAAGTCTCGATGCCGGGTTTCATGATCCACAGTAGCACCGACGTGCCGGTACGGTCGTCGAGTATCACTCAGCTCGATGTTACCCTCCAGGTTGGTGCGCTCACACAAACCGTGGAAGTACAGGCTGCCCCCCTCGTATTGAACGCGCATTCCTCCGGCATGGCCAGTGCCGTTAGTTATGGCATCAGCGCCCCGACGTCTTTGCGCCAAAACCTTTCCACCCCTCGCCTGCGCGAGTATTTTCCCGAGACGCTGCTCTGGCAGCCGGAACTGGTGACCGATGGCAAAGGCCGCGCGCACCTGAATTTCCCTCTCGCCGGCAATATCACCACCTGGAAGCTGGCCGCCATCGCTTCCACCGTCGACGGTGAAATCGGCACGGCGGAAAAAGAGATTCGCGCCTTCCAGCCGTTCTTTATCGAGCACGATCAGCCCCGCTTCCTCACCTCGGGCGACCAGATCGATTTGCCGGTGGTCCTGCGCAACTATCTGGACCACCCGCTCCAGGCGAGCGTGGAAATGGGAGCGCAGAGCTGGTTCACCCTGGAGACCCCGGGAGTGAAGTTGGTGGACATTGCTCCCAACGAGTCCGCCAGCCAGGTTTTCCGCTTTACCGCCATCACGCCGGTGAAGCAGGGCAAGCAAAGGGTCACGGCGCGCAGCAGGGACGTGGCCGATGCCATCGAAAAAACCGTCACCGTGCGCCCCAACGGCCAGGAGAAGGTCCAAACCCTCGGCCAGGTGTTCCGCGAAAAGGCGGCGCTCGACCTGCAAATCCCCGAAACCATGATTCCAGGCTCGCTCCAGGCCTCTCTGAAGATTTATCCCAACCTCAACGCCTACGTGCTGGAGAGCATCGAGGCGATCATGGCGCGTCCGTACGGTTGCGCGGAGCAAACCATTTCCTCCGCCTATCCCAGCATCCTGTATTTGCGCTATGCGGAGAGTGGGAGCGAAACGAACCCCGAACTCTCCGCGCGGGCGCGGCGCTATGTCCAGCTCGGGTACGACCGTTTGCTCTCTTACCAGGCGCCGGAGGGCGGATTCTCCTACTGGGGCCGGGGAGAGGCCGACCTGGCGCTTACCGCTTATGCCCTCAAGTTTCTTGCCGACGCCGGCGCGTACGTCGCGATTGATGAGTCGGTTTTCACTCATACGTTATCCTGGCTCCTCAACCAAGCTCAGCCCGATGGCCGATGGAAGGTGCGTTACGCCTGGGAGGAGAAAGAGGAAGCGCGGCGTAGCGCGCAACTGACCGCCTACATCGCCCGGACTTTGGCGGAGTCCAAGGTGGCGACTGATAAAGATTCTAACGAGGTGAAAGCTCTCGCCGCTAAGGCGTCGGACGCAGTGAATCGTGCTCTGACCTATGTGGAGCCCCACGCAGCCTCGATCGATGAACCGTACCTGATCGCCGCCTATGCTTTGGCCGCCCTCGATGCCGGCCAGGAATCGCGTGCGGCGGCAAGCGTCGAGAGATTACGCCGGCTCGAGCATCGCGAGGGCGATGCCAGCTATTGGTCGCTGGAAATGAACACTCCCTTTTACGGGTGGGGGCTCACGGGGCGAGTGGAAACCACCGCGCTCGTGTTGCAGGCGCTGGAAAAGGACGCGGCGGCCCACGGAAGGGGCCAGAAATCAGACGACATGATTTCACGCGGATTGCTCTTCCTCCTCAAGAATCAGGACAAGTATGGCGTCTGGTATTCCACGCAAGCGACCGTGGACGTCCTGAACGCGCTCGCCTCGTTCACGGCACCCCAAGATATAAAAGAGGGGCAGGCTGCGGGCGCTCCCGCCGTTTCGAAGGCGGAGATTCTCATCGATGGCCGGCAAGTAGTCTCCGTCGATTTGCCGGCGGACCATAGAATCTGTTCCCCGGTGTTGGAGGACCTTTCCCGCTATCTAACGCCCGGAAGCCATCACGTTGAGGTGCGGCGGCCGGAAGGCGCCTCGGGCGCGTCGCTGCAACTAGTGGCGGACTACTACCTGCCTTGGACGCACGCGCGTGTGGAGAATGATACCCATCAGGAAGCGGGCGTATCGGACGCGCTGCGGCTGGCTGTTCATTTCGACAAAGACTCCGCCAAACCCGGCGAAAGCATCACCTGCAACGTCGTGGCGGAGAGGATCGGCTTCCGTGGCTATGGAATGCTGCTGGGGGAGATTGGTCTGCCGCCGGGCGCGGAGGTGGATCGCGCTTCGCTGGAAAAAGCCATGACGGACTCCGGTTGGGTGATCAACCAGTACGATATTCTTCCCGACCGCGTGGTGGTTTACCTGTGGCCTCGCGCGGGGGGCGTGAAGTTTTCCTTCACCTTCAAGCCCCGTTTCGGTTTGAAGGCCCTCACCACACCCTCCGAGCTATATGACTATTACAATCCCGAGGCGCGCGCCGTGGTGGAACCGACGCAGTTTGTAGTGCAATAGAGGGAGGACGCTGGGACCGGTTTGTATTCTGGTCACCGTCAGCTCGGAAGTGATGCGTTTGGCCGTAACGGCTTCTCCGTGCTTTGGGCCCGTGGATGGCGAACGCATCTGTTTCATGTATGCCTCCCCAATCTCTCGCGTCCCATCGATTATCCCGGTGAGTTTCTTTTTGCTCCAGATCTTCATGCCGCACCCGCGGCGACACCGTGGCTACCCCCGCTAGGCAGTAGGTGGTCAAAAAAAGTCAAAAGTCAAAAGTCAAAACGCAAAAGTACGAGAAGTCTCGGCTTTGACTTTTGCCTTTTGCGCTTTGACTTTTGACTTTCCCATCTGCGCACCGCCCACTTGCCTGGTGCTTACTGCTAACTACAAATCCCGACATGTCGGGGCTCTCCAAAGACGCTCGCCCCGACTTGTCGGGACTCGCCAAAGACGCTCGCCGTCTACTGCTTACTGCCAACCGCCAACCGCCAACCGCCAACCGCCTACTGTTCTTCACAGCGGCACGGGCGTGGAATCCACGATCTCGCGCAGGATGGAATCCGACTGGTCGGATTTCTTCATGGTGGAAAGGTAGCGGGAACTGACGATGCAGCGATGGGAGAAAACGGGGATGACCAGGCGTTTGAAATCGTCGGGGACGCAGTAGTTGCGGCCTTCCATGACGGCCAGGGCTTGGGCGGCGCGATAGAGCGACATGGAGCCCCGCGGGCTGACGCCCAGACTGAGGTATTCGTGCTGGCGGGTCTTCTCCACAATCGCCAGCGTGTAATTCATCAACTCTTCATCGACGATCACGCGGCGGACGGCCTGCTGAACCTCCAACACCTCGTCGGCGTTCATGACGGGTTTGATCTTGGCCAGCGGTTCGGAGTCGGCGAAATTCCTCAAGATCTCCTTTTCACTTTCCGGGCTGGGATAGCCGACGCGAAGGCGCATCAGAAAGCGGTCCATTTGCGACTCCGGCAGCGGATAGGTGCCGTGGTGCTCAATGGGATTCTGCGTGGCCACCACCATAAAAGGCTGCGGCAAAAGATAGGTGCGGTTGTCCACCGTCACCTGGTATTCATTCATGGCTTCCAGCAGCGCGCTTTGGGTCTTGGGCGTCGTCCGGTTGATTTCATCCGCCAGAACGATGTTGGCAAAAATCGGGCCGGGGCGAAACTCGAAACGCTGGGTGGTTTGGCTGAACACGCTGATGCCCACCACGTCGGAAGGCAGCATGTCAGAGGTGAACTGCAAGCGCTGGAAAGTGCAATTAAAAGAGCGCGCGAGGGAATGCGCCAGTGTGGTCTTGCCCACCCCCGGCACGTCCTCGATCAGCAAATGGCCGCGCGCGAACAGGCCCACCAGGGTGAGCCGGATGACTTCGTTCTTACCCTTGATGACGCTTTGCACGGACTGTTGCACGCGCTTGAGAAGGTCAGGTGCAACGGCGAGATGATTGTCCACTGCGGCTTTTTCCATGCGGTTTAGTCCCGTGAATCTGCCCCGGCGTCTCTAGACCAGGGGCCAAAAATCTGTTATGTTCGTTAGTTACCGCGGGCGATTAACTCAGCGGTAGAGTGCTATCCTCACACGGTAGAAGTCACAGGTTCGAATCCTGTATCGCCCACCATTACGGCCTGTTGAAACCAACTCATTCTATCAAAGTTTGTTGTCTACTGGCAGCTTTCACCGTTTCCGGGGGTGAGGGGGCCGGATGGCGTCCGGTCGCCACCGCCTGTGATCCATGCCGGACTGGGATGTTCTGGGAAAATCACACCTGGGGCTTAGGGAGATGTCACCGTGGCGGGCTTGTCTTCTTCCTCCATGGTGAGCTCGCCGCTCCAGCGAAGGGCTTGCAGGTACAGTGCGCCGAGCGAGTTCTCCTTCAGGGCCAGCTTTTTTGCTAGTTGGGAGAATTCTCCCCAATTGCCCTGTTCGTAGCTGATGGCGGTTTGGAGGACGTCGCGCAGCAGGTTCGGCTCCCCCACCAGCGCGGCGCTTACGTCGGGTGCAATGGGCAGTTCCTCCAGCACCAGACGCATGGGACGCCCCACAAGAACATCAATGCAGGAAAGCAGCCCCAGGAAGAAGTAATCGGACTGGCGTTTCGGCGCGCCCAGCAGGGGCGCAAGGGATTCGCAGAAAGCCGCGCGGATCAAGGCCGTGGTCACCAGGATGGGGGGCGCCCCCTCGCCCAGGGCGGCCACGGAAATCAACCCGATCCACTTGCGAATTTCATCCTGCCCCAGGAGCATAAGGGCGTGGCGGATGGACTTGATTTGCGAGCGAAACGCGAAGCGCGCGGAGTTCAAGAAACGTAGCAGCTTGTAGGACAGCGCCAGGTCGTGCTTGATGATGTCGGAGACTTCCTGCATGTTGATTTCCTGCCGGGTTACGGCCCGCAAAACAAGCAAGTAGGCGATTTTGGTGGGGGCAACCACAGAAGTCGGGGAAGGCTGCGGCCGGCAGAAGAATTGGCCCTGGAAATAGGAGAATCCCTGCTGCACGGCAGCCTGAAACTGCGTGCGCTTGTCCACCTTGTCCGCCACAAAAACTGCGCCCCGCGGCCGATACTTGCGGAGGAGGAGCCATTGCGCTCGATCCGTCGAGGCGCTCACGTCCAACTTGATAATGTCGGCCACGTCCGCCAGCGGCTCCTGCCACGCACCCTGGAAATTCTCCAAGGCAATCATGAACCCGGCGTCTTTCAACTTCCGGCAGGCGGCCACAACCTCCTCATCGGGTTCCCTGGATGCCAGCACTTCCAGGACCACCTGGTCGCGCGGCAGGCTTGCGGCGTATCCCCCGATCAACGCTTGGCGCGGACATTTGATGAAGGCGCGCGCGCCGTCAGTGATCTCGGTGATACCCTCAAAAGGTGAAGTGACGGATGAGGTCTCTTCCCCGGCTTGCCCGCCATTCATGGTCGGCCAGGCTTCGTCCTCTCCCGGGCGGAAAAGGATCTCGAAACCATAGACCTTTTCGTAGCGGTCCAGAATGGGCTGCCGGGCGATAAACCTGTGCATAGCCAAAAGCTCTCCTCCCCGCAGTGGCTTCGGCTGTCGAACTGGCCATTGCGGCGTCGGCCCAACCTCCGAATACACAGAGGTCATCTCTTTAATCGGCAGCGCCTCGGACATTCTTGAGCCCAAATTCGAATGAAGCGGTAATGTCATGAGGGTGTCATTGCGCTGTGAGGAGAAGATTCCTAGGTTTTGGGTATGATCAAGTTGGTCCCGTCCTCCTTGTGGCGTTCCACAGGTCCTCGCATCCCCTGATGGGTTTGCGTCATGTAGACATCTTGTGATACACGCGGCTCTTTGCGGCCAACGCGTCCCAGCCGACGCAGCAGGTGTGTTAGTATCATAATCCTTACAGTTTTAAGTTTTGACTTATCTTATCTTGATTTGTAAAGAGGGACGTGTGCTCCGTATTGGCATAGTGGGCTTACCACAGACCGGCAAGACGACTTTGTTTCAGATTCTGACCCACGCGCATGGCAGCGGTATTGGTTCCGGGAGGCAGGAGGCGCACGTGGGCGTGGTGCGTGTTCCTGACGCGCGGCTCGACCGCCTGAGTGAAATGTTCCAGCCGCAGAAGACCGTTCACGCCACCATCGAATACATGGACATGCCGGGCAGCGTCATTGAGCTGGCGCGCACGGGGGTGCAATCGCAGGCACTGCGCGAGCTGGACGCCTTGGTGCACGTGGTGCGGGCATTTAAGGATGAGGCCGTTCCCCTCGAAGGGGGCGTCGACCCCAAGCGTGACATCGAGAACGTGGAACTCGAACTGATTCTCTCCGACCTCGCCGTGGTGGAAAAGCGTCTGGAGCGTTTGGAGAAGGACATCAAGAAGCAGAAGAATCCCGCGCTGGAGAAGGAATTTCAGGTGTTGAAGATTTGCAAGGCTGGACTCGACAAGCAGATCCCGCTGCGCGAGGTCGAGCTGGGGGCGGAGGAATCCAAGGTGATTCGCGGGTTCACTTTTCTCTCCCTCAAGCCCATGCTTTATGTTTTGAATTTGGGCGAAGGCGACGCGGCGCGAGCCAACGTGGCCGAGCAATTTGCCCACGAGGCGGGCTTGAAGCAGCGCTTGCGGACGGCGGTGAGTGCGATTTGCGGCCAGGTGGAAGCCGAACTGGCCGAGATGAGCGACTCCGACGCCGCCGAGTTCCTGGCCAGCTACGGACTGAAGGAATCGGCCACCTCGCGCCTCATTAATGCCAGCTATCAACTGCTGGGTTTGATCTCTTTCTTTACCGTGGGAGAGGACGAGTGCCGCGCCTGGACAATCCCAGCGGGCTCGACGGCGCTGGAGGCCGCGGGTGAGATTCACTCCGACATTCAGCGCGGATTCATTCGCGCCGAAGTTACCAAGTACGATGACTTGATGGCGACGGGAAGCTTTGCCGAAGCCCGCAGCCGCGCCCTCCTGCGCCTGGAAGGGAAAGAGTACATCGTGCACGACGGAGAGATCGTACACTTCCGGCATTCGGGGTAAAAAAGCTGTCAGCTATCAGCGATCAGCTTTCAGCTAAAGCCCGAGCTGATCGGTGATTTCAAATTGTTGACCGCACTCACCAGTCCGCTATGGGCTGTGAACTGCAAGCAATCAACTGCCGCATGAGCTGAGAGCTGACCGCTGATAGCTGAAAGCTGATAGCTGACCGCTGAGAGCTTCTCCATGTCCTACCTCTGGATCAGCCTCGTGTTGGGAACGGTGGCGGGAATCGCCAACTTGTTTGGGGGGGGCATTGTCTCCGCGCGTCCGTGGAGCCGCACGTTTCTGGCGTTCTTCATTGCCCTGGGCGCGGGCTTCATGCTGGCGACGGCGCTCGCTGAGATGGTGCCGGAGAGCCTGCTCCGGGCGCCCATCTCCGCGCCCGCGCTGATCGTGCTGGGATACTTCATTGTTCACTACTTTGAACATGCCTGGCCCGCGCATTTTCATTTTGGGGAAGAGACCCACCGCGATGAGTTTGTGAATCCCCGGGTGGCGTATACGGCGCTGTCGGGCCTGACCATCCACACCTTTTTCGACGGAGTCGCGCTGACCTCGGGGTTCCTGATTTCGCCGTGGCTCGGCACCGTGATTTTCGGCGCGACGATTCTCCACAATGTTCCGGAAGGCTTCACCATGGCCTCCATCATGGTTGCCGCGGGACGGACTCGCAGCGCCGGCATGGTGGCGGTCGGCGTTCTGGCGGTTTCGCGCATTCTGGGAGTGTTGGGAATGGCGCTGGCGCATCGCTGGGTGAATTATGGATTGGCGCTTTCGGCCGGAGTCACGCTCTACGTGGCGGCGTCGGACTTGATCCCCGAAGTGAACAAAATGAAGAGTCCGAAATATGCCCTGACCGTCGCGCTGGGAGTGGCGATGGTGCTGGTGATGCGGTACCTGTTTTTCAATCTCTGATTCGACGATGGGAAAAAAAATCCCTTGGGGCGGGTTGACCATGGGTAAACCACGAATCCCCGCTACTCAGCGGTCCTAGGGGCCAAGGGGTGGCGTTGGGGCAAAATGTCCGAATAAAGGCACTTAGCGACATTATGTCTCCCTCTGGATATGGCGGCGGGTTGATCCCGCCACGGAGTGTTGTAGCGGCGGGGGAATTCATCCCGATCAGATCGGGGACCCCGCCATGGCGTATTGTAGCGGCGGGTTTATCCCGCCATTTTCGAGGCTTGGCAATCGCTCCGGCCAGCGGCCCGTCCAATGGCACGAATTCCTCCTTTATTATTCAAGGCAAGAACTTCAGCGATTGGTTTAAGGCTCTGAAGGCGAAGTGTGCCAGCCTGGCGGGAGGTCAGTGAGGAGGCTTCAATGCGAACCCTAGCTGCATTTATCTTCCTATCGGCTGCCCTGCTCAACGGGCAGGAACACAATCCGGCGAAGACATGCGGAGAACATGGGCAGGGATTGCTGACGGACGCTTACTATCAAGCGGTCTTAGAGCGTGCCTTACGCCCACCTAATGAGCGGATGTCTTTGATCTCGATTTCCGTATCCGGTCCTTATGCCCAGTGGAGGCTGGTCCTTCGGGAACGGGGCAGCAAGTTTGAATTACTTCGAGGGACCACTGAGAGCCACGTTTACGAGTCGCTGGCTGACCTCGATGCAACATGCCAACTCCCTTCCGACGTGATCTCTGCCGAGCGCTTGAAGGTGAAGTGGGAAAGTGTTGAGTTGCCGGCCGCCAAGTTTGGGCAACTACATCGCGAGTTCACATCTGCACTGAGCCAGTATGCCTCTAACGTACAAGCGAGATATGCTCCGCTCTTAGCTACGGGTACTTTCTCCATCACCTTTCATGTACCAGAGTACACAGTCCTTTACGATAACAGATCTGAGCACATTGAGATCAGGGCTGTCGATAGCACTCCCGATCCCGATAAGATGGACCCGATTGTCAAATGGACGCATTCGGTTCTGAAGTTAGGCGAGGAAAGCTTTCCTAAGAAGTGAGATCAGCTTAAGGCCGCACCAGATGTTACAGGACTGGCGCAGATCTTGCTTTTGACAACTTGAGTGATCGAGTCACGCTGCCGGGCACGGGCGGCAAAACGAGCTTCGAGTACGATCCCTTCGGGCGGCGGGAAAGAGATGGCCGTATCCGATAGCCCCATTTACCTGGCCTCTGACTTTACCGGCGGCGTGACTCCGCTGCTCGGCGCCCGTGCTCACTCCGCATCGAGCGCTCACGTTGTGCCAAGCCGCCGGGGCCGCATGGAACATGGAGGGCAGGGGGGAGGCGGCGCTGCCGCATCGAACCTCACCACCTACTTTTCCTACGATTCCATGGGCGAGCTCACCCAGGTCACGGACCCGAACGGGAACACCACGTCGATTGCCTACACCCCCGTGGGCCTCGTCGCTTCCATCACCGACGCGCAGGGCAACACTACCGCTTTCACCTACGACCTGCGCGGCAACCGCCTGACATCGACCAACGCATTGAATCAGACGACCACCTACACGTACGACGTCATGAACCGCCTGACCCTGGTCACGGCGCCCGACGGTTCCACCACCCAATTCGCCTACGACTATCGTGGGCGGCGCATATCCGTGACCGACGCTAATGGCAAGGCCACCGCCTATCAATACGATGATGCCGACCGGTTGGTGGCGGTCATCGACGCCGCACAGAATCTGACCTCCTATGCTTACGACACGGAAAACAATCTGCTCAAGATCACCGACGCGCTGGGCCGCGCCACGGGCTTTGCTTACAATGCCATGGGACTGGTTACACAAGTCACCTTCCCCTCGTCGCTCAGCGAGAGTTACACTTATGATGCTGTGAACAACCTGCTGAGCAAGACGGACCGCGACGGGCACACCATCAACTATACGTATGACTCGCTGAACCGGCTTTCCTATAAAGCCTACCCCAATGGCAGCGGCGTGAACTACAGTTACGATCTGCTGAATCATTTGACGCAGGCCGCCGACCCGACGGGGACCTACTCGTTCACTTACGACAGCCTGGGCCGCTTGACCGGCACCAGCACGCAGTACGCATTCCTGAGCGGCAGGACGCTCACCAACAGCTACACCTACGACGCGGATTCCAACCGGCTCAGCTTGACCAACCCGCAAAATGGGGTGACGAATTACACCTACGACTCACTTAACCGCCTGACCGGCATCGACGATTTCGCGGGCCGCAATTTCAGCTTTAGCTACGATGCGCTGGGCCGACGCACCAGCCTGACGCGGCCGAACGGCGTGAACACAACTTATACCTATGATTCCCTCTCGCGATTGCTTTCCGTCTTGCACCAGGCGGGTTCGACCGCGCTCGATGGGGCGGCTTACACCTACGATGCGGCGGGGAATCGCACCTCGAGGACAACGTTGCCCGCGGACGCGACCTACAATTATTCCTACGACCCCATCTACGAGTTGACGCAGGCGACTCTCGTCTCCACCGGCAAGGCCAGCGAGAAGTACACTTACGACGCAGTGGGCAACCGGCTCACCCAACCTGGCGTGCCTTATACGTACAACAGTTCGAACGAAATGCTGACGCGCGAGGGCGTGCCCTACACTCATGACGCCAATGGCAACACGCTGAGCAAGACGAATAGCACCGGCACGACGAGTTACACTTGGGATTACGAGAACCGCCTCACCAGTTTGTACGTGCCGGGGACGGGCACAGTCAGCTTCAAGTATGATCCCTTCGGCCGGCGGATTGAGAATGTGTCTCCTAGCGGGACCACCATCTATGTCTACGACGGCAACAACATCATCGAGGAATTGAATGCGGACGGCAGCATGGGCGAGCGCTACACCTATGGCCCCGGCGTAGATGAACCGCTGGTAGGCCAAAGGCAGCCGAAGATTTTCTATTATGAGGCGGATGGCTTGGGCTCTATCACCTCACTGACTGATCCCACGGGCGCCGTCGCCGCGACGTACACGTACGACTCGTTCGGCTTCATGACCGCCTCCACAGGCAGCGCGACCAACTGGTTCCGCTACACCGGCCGCCAATTCGACAGCACCGGCGGCCTCTACTACTACCGCGCCCGCTACTATGACCCCCTGAGCGGCCGGTTCCTCAGCGAAGACCCGATTCGGTTCAACGGCGGGGTTAATCTTTATGCTTACGTAGCCAATGAGCCAGTTTCTCTGAGTGACCCGACTGGCAGGACAACCCAACTCGCCGTTGGTGGGCCGACCTGGAGCAATCCCTTCGGACACGTCTCAATCATTATCAACGGAGTAGTGTTCTCGTACGGAACAAACTACACCGGAGGACAGCCCGGGGTGATGGATTGGGGAGCAAACGGCAGCAACTTTTTGTCGGCGCAACAAAACCTACGAGAAACATCTCTGATGACCTTGAGCATCTCCACTGACCAAGAGGCGCAATTACTCGCTCTGTTGCAAGCAGAGAATCCCTACGGCAGCCCGTATCAAATGTTGGGCCATTCTTGCGAAAGTGTGATTGAGGATCCGCTGAGAAATGCTGGAATCATTTCTAATCAGCCGGGACCCGTGGTGTCTACGCCAAGCGGGGATCTTCAGGCTGGAGCACCTGCGGCAATGACGCCAAGCGGACTAGGGGACATCGTAAGAAATCAAAACCTTGTAAGCAATACGACGATGGTTGGAACATCATTAACCACGCAGTTCCTAAGAGCTGCACAAGGAGCGATAAGTGCTCTTCCTATATTCTAACTCAAAGAGGGCTTTACTCCAAATTATAACGGCTACCACGGGTCTGCTCTTGCTCGGGTGTCATTTCGCGTGCGGTAACAAACCACCTGTCAGGGTGGCAATTTGGGGAGACACGGCCAAAATCGATGTCGAAACATTGGGAGAGTATCCCACAACTATTGTTCACGTTCGTTTGCAAGACGGAGAAAGCCATGGGACAGTTTGGGAGATTGAAGCAAACTCTGGCACTCCCCAGCTCCACGGGCTGACTTTGAAACAGGGTGATAACTCCGTTTTTCTCGCCGCCCCCAGTACGGGCACGTACGAAGTTGTTTATCCCTTACACTCTAAGGTCTTCCATTTGAAGCAAGGGGTGAGGTATAAGCTTGAATTGTGGAAGGATGCGACATCCAGTCCGGCGCGTTTAGAAATACAGTTTTCCAAGTAACCATCGCGCTGCCAGGCGCGGGCAGAACGATCAGCTTCAAGTATGATCCCTTCGGGCGGCGGATCGAAAACGTGTCTCCCAGCGGGACAACAATTTACGTGTATGACGGCGATAACATCATCGAGGAATTGAACGCGGAGGGCAGCCTGGGAGAGCGCTACACTTACGGCCCGGGAACCGACGAGCCCCTGATGGGTCACCGCCAGCCCAAGGTGTTCTATTACGAAGCCGATGGCCTGGGCTCGGTGACGTCGCTTACTGACCCCACGGGCGCTGTCGCGGCCACGTACACCTACGACTCGTTCGGCTTCATGACGGCATCAACGGGCAGCGCCACCAACTGGTTCCGTTACACCGGGCGCCAATTCGACAGCACCGGCGGCCTCTATTACTACCGCGCCCGCTACTACGACCCCATGAGCGGCCGGTTCCTCAGCGAGGACCCGATTTCATTTCAGGGGGGGATCAACTTCTATCGATACGCCGTGAATAATCCCATTATCTTCAGGGATCCATCAGGCCTGCTTGTCGCTTGCTTTTACGTCCAAAACAACGGACACATGGTTTGCTACGATGCAGACAGTGGCGATCAGGTTGTTAACACGACAGGTTACGCAGGTGGCAACGAGGGGAACAATCCCGAGGGCGTAAATAATTCCGCTGAGCAATACGTTACCGATATTGGGCCATTGCCACAGGGGTTCTATAACATTGGCCTTGATAATGGACACATGGGAGTCCTCTCCTTGCCATTGACGCCAATCTTATGGCCAAACATGAAGCAGCGAGGTAATTTTTACATTCATGGTGATACCGACTGCCAATGTCAAGACGCATCCAAGGGCTGTATTGTTCTTCCGCATGACGCCAGGAAAACCATCAATGACTCAGGTGGTGGGAGCCTTTATGTCGCCCCAAACGAAGATAACGTGGTATGGCCGTCGTCGGCAGCAGGTGTTCTGAGGTCTCTTGGGCTTTTGAAATGACCTCATCGCTTTGCGAAGGTGAAACATGTCCAGTTTAAATAGGTTGACCAGAGTATTGCTGTATATGTGGGGAAAACGCATCCGGGCATCCGGCGCTCTGCTTTTGTTGATCATATCCGTACCATCTGTAATCGCCGCGGCGGGTAGCGCTCGCACGGTTCATCTTGATGACGATTCTGATTGGTGGTCTATTCTGAATCCCAATTTTATTCCCTGGAAGTTTAGCCCGCAGAACAGAGAGGTTTCTTCTTCTAATTTTTCCGTCAAGAATGTTGCCCTGCAGAAAGATATGTTCAAGCGTGCAGAAGCTGGGTTTGGAGAATCCACTAGGGTTACCCGGGGAGATGCAGCATCTGGGCGGGATCAGGTCTGCTACAGCTTTTCCGAAAATGCGCAATCAGCTTATCTTGTGTTCGAGCAAGGTGAGGTTAGCTACACGTTTTATCTCTTTCGGGACGGACCGCGATGGTCAGGCAGAGATTTATGTCCGAAATCGTCGCTTGTTGGACCTGTGCCAGGCACGAGCAGCGGCCTGTATTTAGGACAACCGCGAGCGCAGGTCGAATCGATCCTCGGAAAGCCGTCTGCCACCTTCCCTGACCGTACTTTATATTTTTTGGTAACCAAAAGGGAATCAGCAGCGAAAACTTCTCGTCAACCTTCTGCAGACATCGCCAGCCAGCCAGCCGACAGAATGGCTGACATTTTTTATCTGTCCGTAAGAATTGAAGTTAGATTCATGGACTCAAAACTCAACTACCTGATGGTGTCGAAGGCAGAAACCGATTGATTCCTAGCCCGGCGCACCAGCCTGACCCGGCCCAATGGAGTGAACACCACCTACAACTACGATTCTCTTTCCCGATTGCTTTCCGTCTTGCATCAGGCGGGCTCGACCGTGCTCGACGGCGCGGCCTACACCTACGATGCGGCGGGGAACCGCACCGCCAAAACCGCGCTGCCCGCGAACCTGACGTTCGACTACAGCTACAATCCTATTTATGAGTTGACGCAAGCATTGCAGACTTCCACCGGGAAGGCCACGGAGAAGTATACTTACGACGCGGTGGGCAATCGGCTCTCCCAGCCCGGCGTGCCCTACACCTACAACAACTCGAACGAAATGCTGACGCGCGAGGGCGTGCCTTACACTTACGACGCCAATGGCAACACTTTAAGCAAGACCAATGGTAGCGGCACGACGACTTACGCTTGGGATTACGAGAACAGGCTCACGAGCTTGTGCGTGCCGGGGACGGGAACGGTCAGCTTCAAGTATGATCCCTTCGGCCGGCGGATTGAGAGCGTGTCGCCCAGCGGTACAACGATATATGTTTACGACGGCGATAACATCATCGAGGAACTGAACGCCGACGGCACCTTGGGCGAACGGTACACCTATGGCCCCGGCGTCGATGAACCGCTGGTAGGCCAAAGGCAGCCCAAGGTTTTCTTCTATGAGGCGGATGGCTTGGGTTCAATCACTTCCCTCACCGATCCCACCGGCGCCGTCGCCGCGACGTACACGTACGACTCGTTCGGCTTCATGACCGCCTCCACAGGCAGCGCGACCAACTGGTTCCGCTACACCGGCCGCCAATTCGACAGCACCGGCGGCCTCTACTACTACC
>Ga0326728_10010142_pt1 | contig 22210 bp, 10 predicted proteins | sample MB3enrmetagenome_FD_207602 | JGI IMG/M metagenome (GOLD analysis project Ga0326728, IMG submission 207602) | Lab enriched peat soil microbial communities from McLean, Ithaca, NY, United States - MB31MN | ecosystem: Environmental > Terrestrial > Soil > Wetlands > Peat | place: USA: New York... | reverse complement strand
GGCGAAGCTTTGCCCAGATCGGACCGCCTGGATAAATCTTTATCATTTTCCCACCCATATCAGGCTATTCTCAAGCGTTTTCGGTTGACAATTGTTCCAAGCACATACTCTGCCGATCACAACTGGAAAATTTCGGCATTTTGAATATAGGTAATTATCAGCAAGTAGCTTCCACAATTGACAATGGATAATGGTCAATGGTCAGGTTTGCCGCGAAGAATGGGAAGATATAGGTGATAGGTCTGGAAAACCCGTAACACCCGCTACACTGTTGATAATCAACGACTTAGCCCGTAACATTTGCCGTTACAAACCCGTAACAAGCCCGTTACGTTAACGATAAAGCCGGCTTGGACTGGTTGGAAGCAGCGATTATTGTCAAAAGCGGCAGAGTTGGGCAAGTGTGGCTCCGATCTTCTGAAGGACTGGGCGGATGCGAACCGAGCGTGAAAGGGTCAGTGAAAGGGTCAGTCCTCGGAAATTGAAAGGGTCAGTCCTCGGAAATTGGTATTCCCTCATTTTGTATACCAATTTCATAGGACCCGTTCGTTGGCTGAGGCTTTCATTTCTGGCCTGTTGCGAAATCGCTCCATGCGGCAGACGCGGATTTCACGGCCTGATAATTCTTGTCCAGTTCCGGCTGGAGAAGGATCAAAGCGGCGATGCGGCGGGCCATGTGCTCGACTTCGCGGGCTTCGTCCGGCGTGAGGGCCCGACCGAGCAACGCAAATTCCCGGTAGCTCAACCACTTCTTGATGACCTGATAACCACCGATGGTGTAGTCCCAAACCTTTTCCGGCACATTGCTCCAGCAGGCGGAGTCGTTCAGGTAAATGTCGTGCGTGGCGGGGCCGAGCGTGGCGGCGGGCAGAGGACTGCCCGCCCTGGCGGCCAATTCCTCCGCCGTGTAACTGCGCGTTTGGAGCTTGCCTTTGCCGGGCATGGTCACGCCGCCCTTGCCCGCGTGTCCCCAGCCGGCAGTGACGGAAAGATTGGAGGTCGAGGACAAGACGGCAATTACTTTGAACTCCGGTTTGAGTTTGCCAGCCGTCACGCCTTCAACCCCTTTTTCCGTGTCGAGCAAGGCGGCAATTTGTTTGCCCAATTCGGCAGAGGCGAGCAAATCGGCTTTGGAATCCGGCAATGGAATTCGCGGCCAATCCTGCTGGATGCCGTCCGCGTTCCCGGCGAGATATGCGGGCGAATAACCGATGGCGAGCGCATGCATCCAAATCAATGCCGCCGTCTCCGCGTCCGCATCAGGATCTTTGATGCGGAGTTTGGTGAGATAGGCGCGGGCGGCGGGCGAAAGATTGGCAGTGATTTTCTCACCAGCAGCTTTGTAAACGGGGGCGGCTTCTTGCAGGATGCTGCCAAATTCGCCGTTACCGTCGTCTTTCTTTGCCATTTCTTTCGGCGATTCATGAAGGCGCAAAGGAATTGCCACTGCATGACCGCGCATACAGTCGCGTGCCAGCAAGTTCTTTGTGAAAAGGAACGGCACTCCTTCTGGTTCGGCGACACCAGTCGCCCGACTCAACAAGAATGCATTTCCTGACCAGCCTTGTTTCCAGAGTTCAGGTCGCGAACGTTTCCAGACGTTTGGCACAGATGTGTAGTAGCACCAACGAACGTCGTATGGGCGAAAAAGATAGCGTCGAAGATTTTCAGTTGTGTAGGCATCTTTCTCTTGTGCCGTTTCCCTGACTTTTTCAGGTTTGAAAGCCGCGCTCTTCCGAGAGAGTCCGGTCTGAAGTGACGCAAACTCGTTCCATTCGAAATGTGCGTCGAAATACTTTTCCATGCGAGAGGCCAATTCAGCCTTTTCAATCTCAATCAGACTATTTGCCCGATCTTCATCCATGCCTTGTAATGGTTGGTTTTCACAGAGTTCATGCAGTTTCGGCCAGGATAAATAGGCTACAGCTACAGTTTGCGGGCGGAATGTGAAACGATTGTTCTGTTCTGGCGCAACCTTCTCGTAATGCCTGGCAAAGTTCTTTGCTTTGAGGCTTTCAAGAATTTCCGCGCGCTTGTTTACACCCCAAAACTGTCTGAAGAAAACCCGCGGCTTCTTGCCGCGCTTTGGCTGCCGAACCATCAAGCCAATGGCCGCGCCCACCTTGATGCCCTCGCGGTTGTGGTCTGTTGAGAAAATCGATGGATCGGATTTGCCTTCCGGGGTGAGTTTGCCTGTTTCCCGGCTGTCGCCGTTCATGCAGTCGAACCATAGCGAATCGAATTCTTTCAAGAACCGATGGCGCATGACGACAAATGACGGGTCGCCCAAGTAGGAAAAGTTTGAGATGAAACAGACGATGCCCTTGCCGGTTTTTTCCGCGATGCGTCGTTCAGCCAAACGGAAGAAACGGACGTAAAGATCGTCGAGATTGAATTTCTTGAGGCCCCATTCCTTGACCAGGCCTTTTTTGTAAGGCTCGACCAAGCCTTGCTCTTCTACCGGGCTGATGCCCGCGTAGGCGTTGTAAGGCGGATTGCCGAGGATGACGAGAATCGGTTTCTCCTGTTTCACTTGGCCAGCCCCGGCGCGCTCGGCTTCCAGTTCCGGCCAGTTGGCAAGTTTGGGGTTTTCGCCTGCAAAATCCCAGCCGGTCAGCGCGTTGGTCAGAAAAATCCCGGCGCGCTCGTTCTTGGAATCATCCAGCGGCACGGCGAGATTTTGCAGGAGCAAACCCATTTGCAGATGCGCCACGACAAACGGCGCGGGCATGATTTCAAACCCAAAGACGCGTTGTTGCGCCGCTTCCTTCACCGCGAGTTCCGCCAATGCGCCTTCGCCTTTTTCAACTTTGAGAGTTTGAGCAATCACTCGCAACACTTCGACGAGATACGCGCCGGTGCCGCAGCAGGGGTCGAGCACGAACACGCGCGGGTCGGCCAAGCCGTCAGGACTGTCCAGTTCCTCGCGCAGGGCGGCGTCCACTCGGGCGACCTGATATTGCACAATCTCCGGCGGCGTGTACCACACGCCGAGTTCCTTGCGAAGTTCCGGGTCGAACGCTTCAAGGAATGGTTCGTAGAAATATTGGACGGCGTGATCTTCAACGAAGCGCGCAAAGAATTGCTCTCGAATGACGCGGTTGAGCGCGGCGGCGGTCCAATCGAGAACTTCTTCGAGACCGAGCGGGCCGAGTTTGGTCGGGGTGGCGACCTGCTCGAAGAGCGCCTTGATCATCGGCACATGGAGCGTCCACGCGGCGGATTTCCAATCGAAGGCATCTTTGCGGTGGGGCTTTTCCTTGTGCCAGAGAACCCATGCGGAGAAAACGCCGTAGAAAACTGTTTGCACGAGCGTGGAGCGGAAGAAATGTTCGCCTTTCTCGGCCTCGAACTTCATGCCGAGTGCTTGTTCCAGCGCGTTGCGGACGGCGGCGAGTTGCGGCAAATCTTTGGTGGCTTCCACGCGGGAGCGGGCATCGCGCGCATACGAGGCAAGGAAGAAAGCGACATCCTTGGGATTGTTCAACGGCACGGCGTGAAGCAGGACGCGCTTGAGGTATTCGGCAAATCGTTCGCCAAGTTCGTTGGCGGCTTTGCCCGGCTGTGCGGCGACCTGCCAGAAAGTTTTTTCGTCGGGCGCGAGTTGAAAAGATTCGAGGCGGATGGGATTGCCGTTGTCGCCCCGTTTCAGGAGCAGAAAACTCCGGTAGTTCGTCACCAGCACCTGCCCGTAATGCTTGACGTAATCGTGGAGTTGTTTGGTGTCGGCCACGTCGTCAACTTCCGCGTCGGCAGGCTTGACTTCAATGACACCGCGCGAGGGAAGCGGGATTCCGAGGAGCGGAGCTTCTTCGTCCGTGTTCTTCAGTTGGTCGGGAGTGAACAGCCCGCCGTCCGGCAAACCGGCGCCGCTGTTCTTCACATGGATGAAACAGTGGACTTTTGGTTTGAGCGTGCGCCCAACGGCATTGAAGAGATTGGCAAGCGTGCCGTAGCCGGAAGTTTCCTTGACGACCCCGCCAGAGGAACGCATGGCGCGCAATTCGCCAAGGTAGATTTGGAGGGCGTTGGTCATGAGGGCCTCAAATAATTCTGAATTTTTCGCTTTATGTCCAAGTGAAAGCGCATTGGCATGGCACGAGTTTGCGCGGAAAATCTGCCAGCGTCAATTTCCGTCTCCGCGACGGGCAGACGACAGGCGCATCCGTACACTGCTACCATTGACGGAACGAACCCCTCTCCCTGACCCTCTGCCCACTTCGTGGCGCGAGGGAATCGGCAACTCGCACGGGAGCAGTGTACGGCTGCGCCCGTTGCAATGTTTTTGATTGTTTTTCCTTGACATGGGCTATTGAAATAGGCAGTTTTCAAATTGGCGCTACCCACATTGCGGCTTTCAATGTGGGTAGCGCCAATTTTAATAGGGGAGACTTCCTCTTCCCGCTCCCATTTCGTGGGGCGAGGGAATCTCGCGGGCCGGGGCACCGGGTATGGTTCCCCCTCTTCCCGCCCCCATTTTGTGGGGCGAGGGAATCTTGACCCGGCGATTTTGAAATGTGAGGCATCCTCTTCCCGCCCCCATTTTGTGGGGCGAGGGAATCCGCAGCTCGCACGGTAGCAGTGTACGGATGGGCCCGCAGACGACTGATCAGAGGTCATACCCTGAATTCGGAATGGAATTAGGTCATGGTGAAAAGACCCGTCCCGCGCCATCGCAGATTTTTATTTCCAACAAGTGAATTGGGAATTGGAAATTGGAGATCTGATTGGCACGCTTTGAAACGGGCTTCCAGAGGAAGGCATGTCTGGCGGGACGCCAAACATGGCGCGCGAGACGCACGCTCCCCGGGCGCGGTGTTTTTGATTGTGCGGGGCCGCCGGGGGGGACAACATCCCGCCAGGCAAAATTATGAACACAGGAAAAACTCCCATTTTATTAGTATTTACACTTTTGGCGGCCTTGGGCGGCGGGGCCGGCCGGGCGGCGGCGGCACCGCTTGCGCCCGTTGCGCTGCGTTGCGAGTACCGCGTCAATCCGTCCGGCATTGATGAAACGGCGCCGCGCTTGTCCTGGCAGGTGACGTCGCAGCAGCGCGACGAGAGACAGTCGGCCTGGGAGGTGTTGGTGGCGGGCACGGAGGCGGCCCTGGCGCATGGCGATGGGGATTTTTGGGACAGCGGCAAAGTCTCCGGCGACGACACGACGGCCATCGTTTACGGGGGACGGGTGCTGGCTTCGGGAGAGGTTTGTCATTGGAAGGCGCGGGTGTGGGACAAGGATGGGAAGGCTTCGGATTGGAGCGAGCCGGCGGTGTGGACGATGGGGTTGCTCCACCAGAATGAATGGCGGGGAGAGTGGATTGGTTATGATAAAATGCGCCAGGCGGCAACCCTCACGGCTCCGTTGGTTGGCACGAAGCACACTCCGCTGCTGCTTCCGCCGCCGCCCTGTTTGCGGACGGAGTTCAACGTGTCGAAGAAGGTCCAACGCGCCACTCTTTACGCCACCGCGCTCGGCTTGGTTGATTTCCATCTCAACGGCCAACTGGTGAGCGAAGATCGGTTCACACCCGGCTGGACGGATTACACCAAGCGCGTCCATTATCGCGCCTATGAAGTCACGAAGCTTCTGCGGCAGGGCCGCAATGCGCTGGGCGCGATTCTGGCGGACGGTTGGTACAGCGGCTACGTCGCTTGGGGGCAGAAGCGGGATCGTTACGGCGAGAAGCCGCGCCTGCGCGCGCAATTGCAGATTGATTACGCCGACGGCTCCCATGACATCATCGCCAGCGGGCCGGATTGGAAGGCGGCGACGGGGGCGATAGAATCGGCCGATTTTCTGATGGGCGAAACTTTCGACGCCCGGCTGGCGCAAAAGTGGACCGAGCCTGGCTTTGATGACGGGAAATGGGATGCGGTTGTGACCGGGGCGGAAATGGAGCCGCTGCTGCAAGCGCATCCGGGGCCGCCGGTGCGGGCATTTGCGGAGCTCGAACCCAAATCCATCACCCAAGTCCGACCGGGCGTATATGTGTTTGATCTGGGGCAGAATTTTGCGGGGGTGGCGCGGCTGAAAATCAAGGGGCAGCCGGGGCAAAAGATCACCCTGCGTTTTGCCGAGCGGCTGAACCCGGACGGCTCCATCTATACGAGCAATCTGCGCAGCGCGATGGCCATTGACACTTATATATGTCATGGCCGGGGAACGGAAACCTGGGAACCGCGCTTCACTTATCATGGTTTTCAGTATGTCGAGGTCACGGGCTTGAAGAGCCGCCCCTCGAAGCAAACCATCACGGGCGTGGCGTTGAGCAGCGCCACGACGGAGGCGGGCAAATTTGAGTGTTCGGACCCGATGCTCAATCGGCTGGCCCGAAACACTTATTGGACACAACGGGCTAATTTCATGGACGTTCCGACCGATTGCCCGCAGCGGGATGAGCGCCTGGGTTGGATGGGTGACGCGCAAGTCTATATCGGGGCGGCGGCATTGCATGAAGATGCGCAGGCGTTTTTTACCAAGTGGCTGGTGGACGTCGAGGACGGGCAACGCGAAGACGGGGAGTACCCGAAGGTCGCGCCGCTCATAGCGGGGGAGGACGACGGAGGTCCGGCTTGGGCGGATGCGGGCGTGATTTGTCCGTGGACTATCTATGACGTTTATGGAGACAGGCGGATTCTGGAAAAGCATTACAAGTCCATGGCGCGATTCATCGAGTTCTGCAAGAAGCGGTCCACGCCCGACTTGTTGCCGCCGGAGAAATTCCATTGCTATGGCGACTGGCTGAATATCAATGATGACACGCCCAAACCCGTCGTTGGCACGGCTTACTTTGCCTGGAGCACGAAGCTGATGGCGCGCATGGCCGCGGCGCTCGGCAAAACGGAAGACGCCGTCATGTACAACGATCTGTTCGAAAGAATCAAAGCGGCCTTCAACCGCGCTTATGTCGGGCCGGATGGGCGCATCGAGGGCAACACCCAAACCGACTACGTGCTGGCGCTGTCATTTGATTTGCTGGATGCCGGCCGGCAAAAACAGGCCGCGCAATGGCTGGTGGAGAACATCGAGCAGCGCGACTGGCATCTCTCGACGGGATTCATCGGCACAAAGAGCCTGATGCTGACCTTGGCCGGAATTGGCCGGAACGACGTAGCCTGGCGGTTGATCCATAACGACACGTTCCCGTCGTGGGGTTTTTCCATCCGGCATGGCGCGACGAGCATTTGGGAGCGTTGGGACGGTTGGACGCCGGAGAAGGGTTTTCAAGATCCGAAGATGAATTCCTTCGCGCACTATTCCTTTGGGGCCGTATATCAATGGATGGTTGAAAACATCGGCGGCATTCAGAGCGACGGGCCGGCTTACAAGCACATCCTCATCGCGCCGCAACCCGATGACAAGCTGACCTTCGCGGACACGACGTATGACAGCATCCATGGCCCGATCGAAACGCATTGGAGAAAAGTGGGCCGGCACTTCAGGCTTAAGGTGACGATTCCGGCCAATACAACCGCCACGGTCGTGATGCCGGCGGCGGATGTTTCGTCCGTCTTTGAGAGCGGGCGGCGGGTGGAGAAGGCGCCGGGGGTGAAGGTCCTCCGATGGCCGCGGGTGCTGGCGGAGTTCGAGGTGGCCTCCGGCACTTATGATTTTGAAACAAAGTGAGACTGCGGTGTTTATCATCTAATAAAAGCACTTTGAAAACGTCGTACAAGAACAATATGAAAAAACTTATTTCGATCTTTGTTGGCTGCCTTGCGGCGCAAGCAGTTTTCGCCTCTGATCCCGCCTTGACCATTTACAACCAAAACTTCGCGGTGGTGCGCGATTCCATTCACTTGGACCTCAAGGCGGGGGTCAATGACATCAGCTACAACGAGGCGACGATGCATCTGGAGCCGGATTCCGTGGTGTTGCGCGATCCCACAGGCAAACACGCCCTGCAAATCCTGGAACAAAACTTCCGGGCCGACCCGATCTCCCAGGCCTTGCTGCTCAATTATTATGAGGGCAAAACCATTGAATTCGAGAGCCGGCCGGAGGGCGCGCAGGGCAAAAAGGAAATCATTCGTGGCAAGATTGTGCGCAGCGGCTATGTGCCTCATCAACAGGCGTTTAACCAATACGGACAGGAGTACTACCAGTCACAGATGCTCTATGCGTCGCCGGATAGCGGAGGCGGCCAGCCCATTATCGAGGTGGGTGGGAAACTGATGTTTCGTCTTCCGGGCGAACCGCTCTTTCCCGCCCTGCCTGACGAGAGCATTTTGAAACCGACTTTAACCTGGCTGTTGAACGCCGGCCGCAGCGGCGCGTTGGATGCCGAACTGAGTTACGTCACCGGCGGCATGAGCTGGCAGGCGGCTTATAATGTGGTGGCCCCGGAAAAGGGCGATGCGCTGGATTTGGTCGGCTGGGTCACCATAGACAATCAAACCGGCAAATCTTTCAACCAGGCCAAAATCAAATTGATGGCCGGCGACGTTAACAAAATCCAAAACGGAAGGAACATAGGTAGATATATGTTTGAGGGTGCCGTGAGCGGCACAGCTCTCGGACAGGCCCCCGTCACCGAAAAATCCTTCGACGAATACCATCTTTACACCCTGGCACGCGCCACGACCCTGCTCGACCGCGAAACCAAGCAGGTTGAGTTCGTGCGGGCCGATGGGATCAAGTCGCGGCCGATTTACGTCTATGACGGCGCGAAGATCAATTACAATCGCTACAATGGCTGGGACATCGAAAGCATCCGCAATGACCGCGACTACGGCACCGAGTCCAATCCGAAAGTTTGGGTCATGCGCGAGTTTATGAATTCGGAAAGCAACCATCTGGGCATGCCGCTGCCCAAGGGACGCCTGCGCTTTTACCGCCGCGACGCCGACGGCCAGATGGAGTTCACGGGCGAAAACACCATTGACCACACGCCGCGCGATGAAATGATCCGGGTCGCAACCGGCAACGCCTTTGACCTCGTCGGCGAACGCAAACGGACCAATCACCACTTGGACAACAATCGGAAGGAACTGGACGAATCGTTTGCCATCCAGTTGCGCAACCACAAGAAGGAGGCGGTGGAAATCCGCGTGGTCGAACATCTCTACCGCTGGCCGACGTGGGACATCACGGAAAAATCGAACCCCTTCGTCAAAACGGACGCGCAGACCATCGAATTCAGTGTGGAAGTGAAGCCGGACGCGGAAGAGACCGTCACTTACGCTGTCCACTATAGCTGGTGAAAGATCGTTGCGTCAATTTGGGCAATTATTGACAGCGTTTTGCTGGTGAGAACGCGATTCGGCCCAGCGCACTTGGCCGGCACTGGCCCCGGCACACCCCCTACGGGCCGGGCCGGGAAGCGGAGCAGTTTGGTTTTGTCAGGACCAATACCACTCCAATCCAGATGAGCAGCATTAATGTGAGCACGGGAACAACCCATGCGGGGAGCAGACGGTGTATTTCGGCAAGGCTCACTTCACGTCTGGCCGCCAGCCACACATCCCACCGCCAGTTCAATATCACCAGAATTGCACCGAAAGGCAAAGTCAGACGCCGGATCCCCGCCCGTATTGCCGCCGTCCCGGTCCGGCCCCTGAAGTCAAAGAAATGCCAAACGCCCAGCACCACCATGGTCCCGGTCATGATCCCAACCGACACCAAGTCACGCACGCTCCACGCCACGTAAATCAACCCCAAAAAAAGTGCGAGATACAGGCCGGCAGTCACCGCAAGGCGTGTCCCTAATTTCAGTGGCGTGGCGGCCGGCTGGGCAATCCCGGTTTCCTCCTCGCTCTGCCGGCGGATGGCCGTGACTCGCCGAAACATCACAATGAATAACGCGACAATGATAATGGTGTAGAGCCACCAAAAGCCCGCCATCATGGGGTAGAAAGTTTGGTCACTCCACTGGAAGTGGCTCCGCAAAGCCCGCATGGCAAGTTGCCCCGGCAAGCACCAAGCCAGCACGAAAACCCAGAAACTAATAAAAGCAATTGTTTTGACCCGGCGTTCGCGAGCGGTTGGCGCAGCCCGAACAATCAACCAATGTGCCATGATGCCGGCAAAAATTCCGATAAAGGGGGCCAATGGCGCCAGCCAGGCGGCCAGAAAACCGGACTTGGCCGCCGCCGTTCCTTTGCCCGCCATGCCGGCGCCCACCGCCGCCGCCGGACCGGCCGGCAAGGCCGCGAGCACCGCCCCGGAAAAGGCCTCCCCCGGCGCGGTCCGGCGCAAGGTGGTCTCCACAAAAGCCTGCACCTCCTCCTGCAATAGTTTGCGCCCGCGCGACAGCCGTTGCTTGACAGCGTCCTCGGTCAACTCCAATTCCGCCGCCACCGACTCGATGGATTGATGTTCGCGATAATAAAGGATGAACGGTTCCCGGTAGAGTTCGGGGATTTTTTCCAATGACCGCCACAGAATCGCCTCCTCCTCCCGGCTGATGGCTTGCTCGGATGGGAGCGCCTCGCGCGCCGGCGAATCCTGAATGGCTTCCAGAGGCGCGGCGTCATGCGCCGGCTCGCGGCCCTCCCGCTCCAGGCTTTTCTGAATCCGGTTCCGGACGATGCCACAGAGCCAGGCGCGGAGTTTGTCCGGTTCGCGCAAGAAGCGGAGGTTTTTCCACGCAGTGATGAATGTTTCCTGGGCCACGTCCTCGCTCTGGCCGAGATGGCCGATGCGGCTGTAGGCCAGCGAGCAAATCAGTATCTGATAGCGCGACACGATCCGGTTGAAGGCGTCCCGGTCGCCGGCCAGGGTGCGCGAGACCAGTTCCGCGTCGCTGTATTCCGCTGCTGTCATTGTTCTGCAATCCATCATACTGCTGAAGATGTCCCGCCGGAAGCCAAAGAGGTGACAAAAAATCGCATGCGACGATTTTCCCCTGATGGCGCCGGGGCGGCGAAACGATTTGGCGTTTGAACTGGTCTGGAGAAAAAGTAGCATTAAGGCCGCATGAACCAGCAGAAAAAGCGCCCAGCCAATGAACATGCCGAACCGCTAAAAGTCCCCGTCGGCGCGGGCCGCTGGGATCAATGCTGGCGGGCGCCGGCGGTCTGCCTTGTGCTGGCCGCGATCACATTCGCCGTTTTCGGGCAGACGCTGACTCACGAGTTCATCAATTACGATGATAACCTCTTTGTTTATGAGAACGCCAGGGTCGAAGGCGGTCTGAGCCTGAAGGGCCTCGCTTGGGTGTTCACCCATCCGGACTGCGAGTTATACCACCCGCTGACGATGCTTTCACTCATGGCAGATTATCAACTCTATGGACTCCATGCCGGCGGGTATCATTTCACCAATGTCCTGTTGCACACCGCATCGGTCCTCCTGCTGTTCCTCGTTCTGCGCCAGATGACTGGCGCTCCTTGGCGCAGCGCGTTTGTGGCGGCGGTGTTTGCCATCCATCCGTTGCGGGTGGAATCGGTGGCGTGGGTGGCCGAGCGCAAGGACGTGCTGAGCGGGCTGTTCTTCATGCTGACCCTCGGGGCTTATGCGCGCTATGCGCGCCGTCCGTGGTCGCCGGCCCGCTACGGGCTTGTCGTGCTTCTGTTTGCGATGGGCCTGCTGTGCAAGGCGATGCTGGTCACGTTGCCCTTGGTGCTGTTGCTGTTGGACTACTGGCCGTTGCGACGGGTGGAACCCCGAAAGCTTTCGGGGTTGGTGCTGGAAAAGCTGCCTTTGCTGGCACTCTCCGCCGCTTCGTGTGTCGCGACGCTTTGGGCGCAAAACTTGGCCATTCAATCAATCGGGTCATTTTCGCTGCCGATGCGCCTTGGCAATGCGTTGGTGTCGCCCATGATTTATCTTGGCCAGATGGTTTATCCGGCAGGACTGGCAGTGCTTTATCCATTTCCGCACCATGGCGCGCCGGCGTGGGAATCGGCACTGGCCGGGACGCTGCTGGCCGGCCTTTCAGCACTCGCGTTCTGGCAGAGGCGGAAGCAGCCGTGGCTGCTGATCGGATGGCTCTGGTATTTGGTGATGCTGTTACCTGTGTTGGGAGTCATCCAAATGGGTGGAAAGGCCCATGCCGATCGCTACACCTACCTGCCGCAAATCGGGGTTTACGTGGCCATAACGTGGCTGGTGGCGGAATGGCGGCTCAGCCGTGCGGCCCTTGGGGTGCTGATGGCTGGCATGCTCGCCTTGTTCATGGTCTGCGCCTGGCAACAGACCGCGTATTGGCAAAACAGCGAAACCCTCTGGACCTACACGCTGGCCTGCACCACAGACAACGACGTTGCCCAAAACAACCTCGGCCTCGTTCTTATGCAAAAGGGAAGAATGGACGCCGCCATCACCTGTTTCCAACAGGCGTTGCAAATCAGGCCAGACTTCGCGGAAGCTCACGACAACCTCGGCTATGCTCTTCTGCAAACAGGAAAGGTGGACGAGGCCATCGCCCACTGCCAACGGGCGTTGCAAATCAAGCCCGACGATGCGGAAGCCTGCGTCAACCTCGGCAATGCTCTTTTCCAAAAAGGAAGAGTGGACGACGCCATCGCCCAATACCGAAAGGCGCTGCAAATCAAGCCCGGATTGGCGGTGGCCCGCAAGAACCTCAGCGCCGTTCTCCGGCAAAAGTCAGGCAGGCAGGCCATTCCATAGCCGCGCGCAAACACATTGGGGGATGGCGCAAATCCGGTTTGCGTCAGTCCATGGCAGATTCAGCGACGGCGGGAGCATGGGGAGCGCCCGCGTCTGGCGCGCCATGCTTGGCGTCCCGCCAAACATATCTTATCCCGGAAGCGCTGTAGAATCAATCAAGCGTGGCGGCGCTCGGCAGAGCGCCGCATTCCGTTTCATTTATGGCGAACTGATGCGGTAGTAGCGACCGGGGTAATCCGTCCACTGCGGATCGCTGAAATAGAACAGACCGTTGGTGAGCGTGAGCGTTTCGAGGCGAGTCCAAACGGGGCTGGCCAGATTGGTGCAGGCTTCCACCACAATGTGGATGTTGGTTGTCCCGGTGATGTTGAACCCAAATCGGTTGCTTTGCACGCCAAAATTCTCGCCGCTGGCTTGGATCAGCGGGTTCCACAACACGGCCCGAACACCGTCACAAGTGTTGCTCCACCCCGCGGTGCCAGGCAAATAATAGACCGTCGTGGGGTCACCACCGAACGCCCCCGGATTAGGGGCGGGAGCGTTGCCCGCGAAATAAACGCTGATCAGGGCGCAGTAATCGAAAGCGTCTTCGATGCTGATGACATTACCGAGAATCGTGACGTTGGTCAGTAGGCAGACCTGGAACGCAGAATTCCCAATGTTGGTGACGCTGGCGGGAATCGTGACGTTGGTCAGGTCGCAACCATAGAACACATCCTCCCCGATGTTGGTGAGCCTGCCGGGAATCGTGACGCTGGTCAGGCCGCAACCACAGAACGCATAGTCCCCGATGTTGGTGACGGTGCTGGGAATCGTGACGCTGGTCAGGCTGGCGCAGTTATAGAACATTTCCCCCACGATGCTGGTGACGCCATCGGTGAACGTGACGTTGGTCAGCGTCGTAATGTTGGCGAAGGCACGCGGCCCGTTGGTGACTCCGGCGGGAATCGTGACGCTGGCTAGGCTTGTCTCCTCGAACGCCCCCTGCCCGATGCTGGTGACCTTCAGGCCGTTGATGTTGGTGGGAATGATCACAACCCAGGGAGGCCCAGAGTAACCTTCGATGGTGACACTGCCGTCGGCATTTGTGCTGTAAGTATAGACACTCCCGTCGGCGTTTGTGCTGTAAGCGTATTGGGCTTGCACCACTGCCGGCGCGGCCAATAGCAGCAGGCCAAAAAGGGCCAGCCATGTTCGTCTTATATTATGCATGCGAACGATTTGAGATTTGCTACAAGATAGCATGGCGGATGCCACGGGTCAACCAAAACCGCCCCATTGAGTCGCGGGCCAGGAAAACGATTGGTTTTGGAGACAAGCCCGGTCTTGCCACCGCCCGTGAATTTTGACGACGCTTTGATGAGAATCACGCGGGGCGCGAGCGCGTGAAAATCCCAACGCCTGCGTGAAAATGTCACGCGCCACAGGCCCCTGCTTACTTTGCAGGTTTTGCAGATTCATCCATTCCATACACTAAAACCTTAAAGCCGCTAGGAACAATTTCGGGTGACGGCCGCTCCGCTCCAGCAGCTTGCTCCGGCAACGATCTGGAACTGGCTGTCGCCAGATATATTTTATGGGTCACCGGATCAAGCGCCATCGTTCGCGCTCCGGGTTGGGTCATCAGGGTTTGCACGACCGCCAGTTTGTCCGGTGTTTCCTCGCGCACAATGATGACTGTCCCCTTTCCACAGGAAGTGAAGGCTAATCCGGTGCCCGCATCAAACGCGTTTCCGCCTGCTCCCTCATCAATGGGCACAGTGGCGATCGCTCTGCCCTTTTCACTGTCCATCATCACCATCAGCTTGTTGGCGCAACCAATAAACAGCCGGTGGCTGGTTGCGTCAATCGCCATGCCCGACGGGGTTTTTCCCGGCGCCACCGGCCAGTGATTCACCACTTTGCGTGTTTTGTTGTTGATGATGAGGACCTCATCCTTGTCTTCAATATTGCAATAGACAAGTCCTGCTTTCGGCTCGCTGGCGGCGGCTCCCGGTGTGCCTGATAACTGGATGGTGGCGAGATAGTCTCCATCATCCGCTTCGTACGCCTTCGCCGAGTGACTGGATCCGTCAAATGCGTAGATTTGCTGCCGACCGGGTTCGTAGAGAATCGTTCTTAAATCCTTGCCCGCCGTGATTCTTTTAAATGTTCTCAGCCCGCGGAGGTTGACCATGTGCAGCCCGGCATCCTGCCCGCTGCCGTAATAGCCAAATCCGAGAGATGGGGCGATGGCAAAGCCATGCACGCCCAATGTATTGGTGATTGCTCCGATGACCTGTTCCTCTTTCAGGTCAATGATCACGATTTTGCCTGCCTGCACCACATAGAGACGGCGCGCATGTTCATCAATGGACAGGCAACTTCCTCCACCTTCGCCACCCACCTGAATCTCCTTCAGTAAATGGTAGGGAGCGGCGGCCAGGCCAATGGGAACAATGCCCAGGATGGCTGAGGCCAGGCCAAAGATAAAGTGCCAGTCTTTTAATTTCATGGACTAATCGTTCTGAGGTTGCTGATTACGGACAATTCAATCCATCGTCGATCTCAGTCGTTACGCCTGCTGCCAGATTCCCGCAAGGATCAATCACTTGAGCCGTGTAGAAGCCCAAATTGGTGCATGTGACATTCGTAATCGTGAACTGGTCGTCGTTCCCGGGGACCGACTGGGAGGGTGGTCCGCTCAAAGCCTGATACGTCCAACTCCAATTGGTCCATGGCCCAACTGTTGGGGGTGGTTGAGCCGTCAGCGTAACGTTCAACGTCCCGTTTTGAATGTCCAACACCTCCAAACCGGGTGCGTCCGGTGAACTGCCATTCAACGATACCGCCACGCTGGCGCTATTGGTGATTCCGCCCCCGCTGTTGGTCTGGGTGGCCACGATTTGAAAAGAATATCCGTCCTGATTTCCGTCCGTCATCATCGTTAATGTCGGTCCATTGGGTCCGTAGTTTGTCCAGGTGGTCGCGCCATAGGGTAACATCTGATTTGAGTAACTCCAATTAGGGTTTCCATCCGTGCTAGGATTGAGAGTCAAGATTATGTTCGTCATTGTCACGTAGTAATCACCACTGCTAACAACCTTGGTGGCCGAATGCGGAGCCCATGATTGGTCAAAAACATCAAACTCATAAGTTCCTATGCTGGCACAGGTGATGGGAGTCGGCAGGAGATAGCTGAAGTTGGTGGCACCGGGAATAGGCCGCTTGTCAGTGCCCTCGCCTGTGACCGTGATGAACCACTGGGCAGCTATCCAGTTAAAACAGGGCGGGTCCGGGGTTGCGGTCAATGTAAGGTTATAATTTGTGGTTGTGATTTCTATGTTGCCCGGCGGATCAATTGTAAGGGTAGAACCTCCATTGACCGTCAGCGTTGTAGTCTGGCTCAATACTTCACCATACTGATTCCAGAATATGACAGAATAATCGCCCCCGTTCGTGCATTGTGCATTGGTCACATTCAATGTGGCAGTCCATATGTTAGCTGAAGTCACGTAGGTCGCCTGGCCAGCAGCACCCGCAATTGGATTTTGACCCAACCGCCATTGGTAATAAACATTGGTAGCGCCGTTATCCACACCTCCGGACACGGCATTGGGACTTGCCACTGCGGTGGCGGTGAAGGTGTTGGTGTCGCCAGATGTACTCAGGGAAGGTGGATTAAGATACGGATTACCAGTCGTGGGACTGTTGGGAGCATTGCCCAGAATGTGCAGTCGTGCCTCGGCGCTGTTCAAGACAGTGCCGTTGGTGTCGGTTATACTCACGGAATACAAGCTGGCGTTAGAATATTGGGCATTGCTCACCGTCAGGGTCGCAGTCGTCGCGCCATAAATATTCCCGCCGTTTGGCACAGCCATGTCGTTCGTGCGCCATTGGTAACTGACGTTCGTAATTGACACGCCGACCGAAAAGGTGACAGTGGCGCCGGGTTGCAGCATCGCGTTTTGGGGCTGGTTAGTGATTTGCATGACGCTGGCCGTGTTGGTGCTCCATTGCACCGCTAAATTAGTCAGGGTCGGCCCCTGGCTTGCGCCAAAACTACGAAGGAGATTCACACGTACTTCAAGGTAACGGCCCTTGATCCCCCGCGGTATCGTGCTCCCATTGACCGTCCGGAAGGGCCAGGAAGGCAGCCCCGTTATCCTATCATCCGCGCGCACTTCCGTCAGTATGCTTGACCCTGGAGGATTGGTGCTGCCCGCTGCGACCGAAGACCACAGCATGTTTGTGGCGCCGGAATCCTGGACGAAATCCCACACGCCGGCGGGTTGTGTGGTGCTCAACGCTACGTATCCGGTCATGTCACTATAATCGTATGGTTGGGCTTCATAACCAAGATCCACTACTTCCACAACCTGTCCATTCGTGTAATTAGTGCCGAAGATGTTCGTCGTTGGCCCTTTGGTCGGATCGATCCGCATTGCATAATACCCATACCCAGAGGGAGCGCCAAAATCCACGCCATAGCAGACGGTCCAAACCATTCCTTGCGAATCCATGGATATCCCATATGGCTGATTACCACAAAGCGAGCTGTTGTTGTTGGCATTGGTTCCGTTTTCATAGACCGCGTTGGTCATGCCGCAAGTATCAATGAACCCGACAAAGTCACCCGAAGTGAGAATGTGATAGACGCCATACTGCCCATCAGGACCCCTACCGTCACCGCTCGCCATCCAAACGTTGCCGTTTGCGTCAACCAAAATGCCTTTTGAGCTACTACCAACGTTGGGCGTGAGAATGCTTTCCCAACTGCCATTGGTTGAGAACCAGGCTTCACCAGCATTTCCATTTCCCGAAAGCCAAGGATTATCGGTTCTTGGATCAATGCCAATTCCATAAAAGGAACTGGGTGCGAAATCCGTGTCAGGATCCGCACTGGAAATAACCCCGCCAGTAACAACCGCTGGCATACCCGCCTGTGGTACGAACCGCAACAAACCAGGAGTGTAATTTAAACCATATAAATCATTATCAGAATTGCGTCCTTCCGACCAGATCGTGCCATCGCCGCCAACCACTCCACCATAACCGCCCGGCCCGAAATAAATTCTGCGTCCGGTGACAGGCATGCCAGTGATCGTATCAATATACTCCTGCCAGCCATTGGCAGACTTGTAATCACCCTCGTCGCTGCCAGCCCAAAAACCATTGCTGCCATCAATGGGAATGCTTCTCACTCCTGTAGGCATCGTCTTTACATAGTGAATAATAGCCTCATCCCATGCGTTTGAAAGACCGTTGACCAGACTGTCGTTTGTTCCCCAATGCAGAACGTGGTCCACCCCCAATGAGGTATGAATCAATCCGTCCCCATCCCTGTCAACACAAGTGTTATAAATGAATGGCGGCTGGAGATAATGCCCGTTTGTGTCCGGTATAAAAGTCCAGTTGGTAAGCCCCAAATAGTTGGGGCCGTAACTGGCCATATAGTTCGTCTTAATACCCCGTGTGCCGCCGATAACCACGCCAAATTCGGTGACGGATCCCATCCCGTTTCCATTTGGGTCACCGTAAATGTTGGACCAGTTGGTGGTCATTGGATTGCTTGATCCATCTGCAGCCCTGTTACCCACCCACACGTTGCCATACCGATCCACCGTTGTCCGCGACGGATCTCCTCCTTGATCCTCCGGCGCACTGTAGTATTCCCCTACTATTTGCGATGGGTTGTTGCTTGGATTAGTACCAACCAGGATGCGAGCCACGGTTCCATACCGAATGATGTCTCCGCCCCTAAAGTTCGTTCCGTTCGTTTTGTAGACTTCTGAGCTTCCTTTATATGAATTTGCCACGGTCACAAAAGGCAGCGGCGTGGTATTGGCCAGGGCGTTAATCTGAAGCCCCAGGCTGTTGGTGTAACAGTTAATCAGTATTCCCGGCGCACCCAAACCGTTTGTGGGAGTATAAATCTGATTGGTTATAATCAAGGCGGCGGTTGAGCTGGTCGCCGAGCCCGCCAGATTCGTCACGACAACATAATAACCGCCTTGATTGAGGGGTTGAACGTTAGTGAGCGTTAGGATCGGATTGGTTGCGTTCGTCAATGCCAGCAAATTGAAGTACCACTGGTAACTCAACGTCTGCGGGACTGTTGCCGCCACGCTAAATGTCACAGTTGCCCCCTGATTGGTGATGACGCTGACCGGTGGCGTGATGATTGTCGGAACATCAATCCACGGAATTTCGCCTGGCAAAATGAGGCCACTGCCATTGGTGTCAGCCAGATAATCGTACACGCTATTGGTATTGGAAACCAGCGGCAGATCGTTGGTGCCGCAAGCGACATAATGAAAGCCTATGCTGACCTTATTGGTGGCTTCAACGACGTTGTTCGTGGTCACGGTGTAGTGGTAGAGGCCGGCGGCTGGCGCGGAACGGCTCCCCCGGTGGATCACATTCGTAAGATTGGTCGGGTAATAATACACGCCCAGTGTCCCGGTTTCGTAGGCCGGGCTATTGGTCAAAATCACATCATTCGTCCCCACCGGGCTGGTCAACGTGCCGCAATTGGTGGTGACATAACCGTTGTAGTTGTCTGACGCCGGCGCACCTTGCGACCCAATTGCCGCATAATCAAACAAGTTGTCGTGGAACGTCCATGTTCCATAATTCCCGTTCTGTAGATTCAGGCTTCCGGCCCAGAACAGGTTGTTGTAAATAAGGGGATACAAAGCATTTGGTGCATCAAAATCACTGACGGTCATGTTCATGCGCTGGAACAGACAATTTGTCGCGTAGATGGTCGGTGCCAGGGTGTTCCAACATCCGTTGTAGAACTGGCAATCCTGAAAAGTCAATAACGATGAGCCTGCACTGAGACACTCATCGCTGAACAGAACGTCTTCGCCGTTCAAAGTGGACCAAATGGTGAATCGGGACTGTGCTGACATCGGCATGGAAGAACACCAAGTCACGAAGCCCCCGCCTGCTTCGCCATTGCAATAGAACAGCCAGCCAGCCTTCGTTTGCTCCTGTACCACATCGTAAGTCACAAAATAAATCGGATCCGTTGCTGTTCCCTGAAAACTGAGGCTGGCTCCATCGGTCACCATCAATCCATATATAATACCGGAATTGGGCCCTCCGTTGAATAGGGCTATAACGGTTCCGGACTGGACCGTGAGATTTCTATTGCCGATTGTTGATCCGCAAATAAGATAGTCGATGGGATCGTAATGGTAGCCCAGATCCACTGTGGAACCATTGGTGTCCCGCTGCGCTCGTGGAGCCAGTGTTAAATTGGTCGTGATTGTAACATTAGTATAGTTGTTGGTTGGCGGATAGGTCGTCTTGGTTTGCAAGTCCGCCAGCACCGCCGAAGGTATGTTGGTTTGCCCCCGAGAATTCGTTATTCCCCAGCCACGATTGGTGCTGCCATCGGCCAGGTAATAGTTCCCAGCCCCGGCGGTCTGGTAAATCCCCGTGTTGGTCACGCTCGTGCAGCACCGGCTAAGCTCAATCCCCGACGTGCCTGTCCCGGTGAATATGCTGTAAGCTGCCGTGCAACCATTTGCACTGCCCGCCGCGGTCACGAACGTCCCTACCTGATCGGCCGTGACGTTTTGGGCCGTAACGAAAACTCTTCCGTCAGGAGGAACATCTTGAACATTAACGCCAATGGCACACTGGGAAAACAGCACGTTATAAAAATTGACAGGAAATCCCGGACCACCAAAGTTATACGCGTTGGTGTAGTAATCCGCTATAGCCAGCAACACGTTTTCACAGTTGATGAACTGAGAGTCCCAAAGTGTAACTACATTGTTTGTGTACGTATTCATGACTGCCTTGACCCCGTAATAAGCATAAGAGCAACGCAGATGGCTCAAGATGACCGAGTTCGTCCCCAGCCCCCCGGAGCCCAAATTAAGATAGGTGGCACCTCCAATGCTGGGCGCGCCGGTGCTGTTGCTGATCACAGATCCCACTGAGTTGTCGTTCATGCTGGTGAACACGCCCGGACGATACGGCCCCGTCTCACAAACAACATTTGTCGTTATAATCTCAGCGCTTCCACTATTCGTGTACTTTACCACAGTTCCTCCTTCGATGATCGCAGTGCCTGTAACGTTGACCATCCCGCTCACCAGGTAAGTCGTGTCCCCTTGCAGGGTCAGATTGTTGGTACTGCTCAACACGTCGTAGTCCACCATCAACCGGGGTTGAGCCGTCTCCGCCCGGGCCACTTTCATCGGCCTTCCGCCTTTGGCGGAGCCGCCGGACCGGGATGGATTCGACTCCATCAATACCACCCGCCGAACCGAGCCTCGACCAGGCTTGAGATTCGAGGCCTGGGGCAATTGTTGCAGTTGGTTGGAAATGGCCGGGTAAGGAATCGCCTCAATCAGGAACGTCCGGCCATTCACCTGAATCCACTGCTTGGTGACCATGCCCGCCGGCAGAGGCGCGTCCTGGCCCTTCAGAAACAACGCCTGACCCAATCCTATTTTCATCTCGCCAAAGTCCAAAACCTGGTGGTCAACGACATTCCCGTTGGTCACGGCGGTCATTTCCGGCAGCGGTGGATCGAAAAATTCGGTATAGACCTGAAGGATCGTAGTCTCATCGGAGAGTCCGTAACGGTCGGGAGCCGGCGGCGACTGGCGCAGCACAATGTCCTGGCTCAAACCGGCCTTGCGATAGGTGTATTGCACATCCGCTCTCAGGTTGCTGAACGCGTCGGCGTACAGCACATGGTTGGGCGCTACAATCGAGCCGTTGCAGTCCTGCAACCGGGCAAGGGCGGCGTTGGAACCGCTGGCGACATCGTAGTAAGCCATCCCAAACACAGTGCTCGTGAGCTTTTTGCCGTCGGGAGTCGTCAGGGTCACGGCCCCATTCGGGTTGTTGGCATTGAGGGACCACCGGACTTGGTGTCGGCCCTGGATGGCTTGCGCGCCGCCGGCCACCGGCTCAACTTCCTCAACGGAATCAACATATTGGCCATCTTGCAAATAACACAGTCCTGTTGCCAACTCGGTGTAAGATTGCAGATTGGTCCTGACCACACCGGATTGATTTGTTTGCAACAGGATCCGTTGCCAAACCTTCGAATCTGGGCCGCGCTCCACGCAAACATAGTCACCGGGAGTTGACGTTGCTGATTGAACTTGTGCGCTGGCGCTGGAACCTGCCCAGAGGCAAAGGACCGCCAGCAAAGGGGTTACGAACCCATCTCGGGCATTCATCATCATATTCATGCGTTTACCCTTCCCCGGAACCCAAGGTGGTCTGAAAATCACCGAAACAGGCCATATTGAGCTTCGTAATTTGAGACTGCTGAATCATAAGCCCTTTTTATGCCATAATGTCAAACGAGTTCATTGCCTTAACGATCCTTTGTTTGTAATCGCCTGCCATCAAATCGAGATCACCAATCGTCTGCGCTCGCAAACATCTTGCCGACAACTGGTTCTGATCATTTTACTGGTTCTTCCCTGTTTTCGGTGGAATAGATATGCGGCGAATGCCGCTTGGTTTTGGCCTCCAAGCCGCCAGTGCCATGAAGCTCACGCGGTGGGTGTGATGCCAGGGTGCTACAGGTGCTACAAATAAGCCCAATTGTAGCACCCTTGTAGCACCCTAAGTCATTGATAATCAACGTTTGTAGCACTGTAGCGGGGGGGT
>Ga0326728_10010141_pt1 | contig 22214 bp, 24 predicted proteins | sample MB3enrmetagenome_FD_207602 | JGI IMG/M metagenome (GOLD analysis project Ga0326728, IMG submission 207602) | Lab enriched peat soil microbial communities from McLean, Ithaca, NY, United States - MB31MN | ecosystem: Environmental > Terrestrial > Soil > Wetlands > Peat | place: USA: New York... | reverse complement strand
CCAGCAGGAAAAACTCCTCTAGGAGCGCCAAAGCTGCCCGTCGTAGTGGTGACCGACAATTCACCGAGATCTTGCGGTGCCCCAAATGGATCATGATCGCCTGGCGTAGTAGCTGCCAGCCAGGCGCCGTAGTTGGTGTATATGGTGTAAGCAGAAGTAGCGGATGCTACCTGTGTCGACAGAGCAAAGAGTGCTGCAACAGAAACAAGTAAAAATAGCTTTTTCACAGTATCCTCCCTTGGGGTACTAGAACATCCTTATGGAGTAGTGGATACAGACAACAGAATCACAACGTCCACTGGGCCTTTTGGCTGCACACGAATATACCACCGGATGCCTCTTTTTTCTATGTTTTTTTCCATCCGTTTTCATCCCCAGGAACCGGCGTACACAGCAGGGCTTTGCTGGGGCAAAAGATCATTATTTTCTTATCGTTAGACATTTTTCGGATGTTTCTTCGCTATCTTTTCTCCGCTTTCGTGGAATTTGTCGTCCGAAGCCGGCGTTTTTCAAGCTGAGCCAGTGCCTTCATGCGGGTTGGGAGGGCACTGCAACCCCCGCCATTTACACTAGTAAGCGGAGATACCTGTGTTTTTCGATAAATTTTTAACTAAGATTTTTGGCACGGCAAACGAGCGCCTGATCAAGCGGTTGATGCCTAGAGTGGCTGTGATCAGCGCCTTGGAAGCGGACACTAAGCAGCTCACCGACGAGCAGTTGCGCGCTAAGACAGGGGAGTTCCGGGCGCGGATTGCCGAGCGGGTGGCGGAGCGGCTGAAGGGGATGGAAGACCCGGAGGAGTTGCGGGCTGCCGGGAAGACGGATGAAGCGCGGGAGGTTGCCGAAGAAAGGGCGGCGGCGCAGGACAAGGCCGAGCGGGAGGCGCTGGACGAGATTCTGCCCGAGGCCTTTGCGGTGGTGCGCGAGGCGGGCTGGCGGGCGGTGCAGATGCGCCACTTCGACGTGCAGTTGATCGGCGGCATGGTGCTGCACCAGGGCAAGATCGCCGAGATGAAGACCGGCGAAGGCAAGACGCTGGTGGCCACGCTCTCCTGCTACCTGAACGCGCTGGCTGGCCACGGCGTGCACGTGGTCACGGTGAACGACTACCTGGCCAAGCGCGACGCCGAGTGGATGGGCAAGATCTACGAGTTTCTGGGACTCTCCGTCGGCGTAATCGTCCACGACCTGGACGACAACGAGCGCCGCGCCGCCTATCTGGCCGACATCACCTACGGAACAAATAACGAGTTCGGCTTCGACTACCTGCGCGACAACATGAAGTTCGAGATCAATGACTGTGTCCAGCGCGGGCATTATTACGCCATCGTGGACGAAGTGGACTCGATCTTGATCGACGAGGCGCGAACGCCGCTGATTATCTCCGGTCCGACCGATCAAACGACCGACAAGTATGCGCAGGCGCGCAGGATCATTCCAAAGCTGGAGAAAGGCGAGGAGATCGAAGAAGGCGAGACCAAGCGGCTCACCGGCGACTACATCGTGGACGAGAAGCAGCGCACCATCGGCGTCACCGACGAGGGCTGGGTGACGATTGAGAAATTATTGGGCATCAATAATATCGCCGACGCCGAAAACTGGGAGATGAAGCACTACGTCGAGACCGCCATCAAGGCCGAAGCGTTATATAAACGCGACGTGGAGTACGTGGTCAAGGACGGCGAGGTGATCATCGTCGATACCTTCACCGGCCGCTTGATGCCGGGCCGCCGTTGGTCGGATGGGCTGCACCAATCCATCGAGGCCAAGGAAAACGTAAATATCCGCAAGGAAGACCAGACGCTGGCCACCATCACCTTCCAGAATTACTTCCGCCTATACAAAAAATTGTCCGGCATGACCGGCACGGCGGAGACGGAAGCGGCGGAGTTCGAGAAGATCTACAAGCTGGAGATCGTGGTGATTCCCACCAACAAGCCGTTGCTGCGGCTTGAAAATCCCGACGTGGTCTACCTGGTGGAGCGGGCGAAGTACAAGGCTGTCGCCGAGGACATTGCGCGGCTGCACGAAGAGAAGCAGCCGGTGCTGGTGGGCACGACGTCGATTGAAAAGAGCGAGCGGCTTTCTGGAATTCTGGCGCGCAAGAGCGTGAAGCACGTGGTGCTGAACGCCAAATTCCACGAGCGCGAGGCGGAGATTGTGGCGCAGGCCGGACGGCTGGGGATGGTGACCATCTCCACCAACATGGCCGGCCGCGGAACCGACATTTTATTGGGCGGCAATCCGGATTTCATGGCTCGCCAGGAACTGGTGAAGAAGAGCAAGGCGCGGGCCATCAGCGTGGCCGAGGGCGCCATCAATCCCATGGCCCCGCCGGGATTTCTGCGCTTCTACTACCAGGGGCAGGAGTTCGAGATCGCCGAGCCGGAGTGGGCGGAGGTCTTCAAGGTTCACGCCGATGCGGCGCGCGAGGAGCATGAGCAGGTGATCGCGGCCGGAGGACTGTTCATTCTGGGCACGGAGCGGCACGAGTCGCGGCGCGTCGACAACCAGTTGCGCGGGCGCGCGGGCCGTCAAGGCGATCCGGGCGAGTCGCGCTTTTATCTGTCGCTGGAAGACGACCTGATCCGCATCTTCGCCAAGCAGTGGATGAGCACCATGATGCAACGGATGGGCATGAAGGAGGACGAGCCCATCGAGTCGAAGATGATCACCAAGCGGATCGAGGGCGCGCAAAAAGCTGTTGAAGCGCAGAACTTCGAGTCGCGCAAGCACCTGCTGGAATACGACGACGTGATGAACAAGCAGCGCGAGGCGGTTTACGGGCTGCGGCGGCAACTGCTGGAGGCGGTGGACCAGCGGGAGCTGATTCTGGAAGATTATGTCGGCGGAATCCTGAGCAATATTCTCGACGAGTTTGCTCCGGAGAAGATGCATCCGGATCAGTGGGACGTGAAGGGGATGGAAGGCAAACTCATCGACCACTTCGGGCTGAGCTTTGCGGCGGCGGGAATCAAGCCGCTGGAGTTGGGCCGTCACGATCTGGGCGAGGCGATCTTCGCCAAGCTGAAGGAAGAGTACGCGGCCAAGGAGAGGATTCTCAGCTCTCCGACCATGCGCTACCACGAGCGGATGGTGATGCTGACCGTGATCGACGGATTGTGGAAGGACCATCTGCTTTCCATGGATCACCTCAAAGAGGGTATCGGCCTGCGCGGCTATGCGCAGCGCGATCCGCTGGTGGAATACAAGCGCGAGTCCTTCGACATGTTCGAGGCCATGATGCTGAAATTCCAGGAGGACACGGTCCGGTTCCTCTTCCGCATGCAAATCATCGGCCCGGACGGCCAACCGGTGGATGCGGCTCCGCGCATCAGCCGGACAGTTCCCGCCGCGCCGCCGGTGGCCAGCGCCGCGCACCCTCTTACCCTGGATGCGGAGCCAAGGGAAATCGGAATTTCCACGCGCCAGCCCTCGACCACCATTGACGCGCTGGAGAAGGAATTTCAGCGCAAGAAGCAGCGTGAGCTGGAGGCGGCCAGCCGCTCGGGAGGAGAGGCCAGCCAGCCCACACAACGGCGGACGGGCGAAAAGGTGGGCCGCAACGATCCCTGCCCTTGCGGCAGCGGCAAAAAATACAAGAAGTGCCACGGGGCGGGGAAGTAAGGGTTCGTGGATTCCCAGGTCTCAAAATCGAGACCTGGGGCACCCGGCAAAGGTTTCTGATCATGTTGAAGTCTTACGTGGACGATAGCGGGAGCGATCCAGAGCCCGGTGGTGTATTCGTTCTGGCTGGCTACCTGATGGAAGAGCCGCGATGGGATGACTTCGCCGAAAGATGGGATGCCCAATTGAAGCGACCGTACGCGATTGATTATTGCAGAATGTCTGACGCTGAGGCTGGTGAAGGACCGTTCGAGGGCATAGACCGCATCCATCGGAACCGCAAGGTGATGGATTTAGCCCAAGTTCTCTACGAATGCAATCCTACCTCGATTTATTGCGTGATGAGCTGGAAGGATTATATTGCGCATATTAAAGGCCAGGTGGACCCACGTCTGGATAATCCTTACGCTGTCCTATTTTTCAAAATCCTAGCGATGCATTCTGAGCTTCAGAAAAGGCTTAATGAGGGAATCCCACAAGAGATCAAAGACCAGCATGGCATCGCTATTAAACCAGTCGATTTTATATTCGACGATCAAGGTCCCGCTGGTTTGAAATGTCTCCAGTGGTATAGTACTCTTCGAGATCGCGTGCAAGGGCCAGATCGGATCGTAATCAGCAATGCCCCACAGTTCAAAGACGACAGGGAATTGACCCCGTTGCAAGCTGCCGATATGCTCGCTTGGCATATACGGCGTGCATATAGTCATCCCAAAGAAGACCGGAGGAAAATGTTCGACCTCATCGCCCAATCTGGACTCTGGCAATACGAAGTTAGCCCTAACGAACTAGCAGATATTGCATATGCCTTCAAGACTCGTGTAAACACCGAGATGCTCTGGGAATAGAGAAGCGCCGGGGAGTATCGCTCCCGGCGCTTCAAGAGGTGCGGGATTCGAACCCGCGAATCCCTTTCGGGATTTCCCGCTTTTCAGGCGGGTGCATTCAGCCGTGCTCTGCCAACCTGCCATGATGATTTATGGCGGCAACATTATTATATCACATAATCAGCCAAATATATTATTGTCGTTTTTCCGAAGCCTGTAAGGTCGTGCTGATTCAAAACGTCGTGCCGATTCAAAACATCGACTTGATCGGAGGTTCCCTTATCCTTCTTCCGGCACAGGTTCACGTTCCGGCTTGTCAAAGAACCGGAAGAGGGAAAAGCCCTTCTTTTTCCGGATTGGCCGGGTGCCCCAGGTCTGGATTTTCAGACCTGGGAATTCCTACAAAAACCTTGACAAGTCTTCGTTCAAGCAACGGCCAAACTCCGCCGTCCCACGGAATCGGCGGCGGGCGTCAGTTTGATTTCGATGTCATAGCCGAGGCGATTCAGGCACTCCATCAACTTGCGTTCCGAAAGATTGGAGAAATCGCCGCGCATCAGGCCGGAGACCTTGGCTTGCGAAATGCCCATGCGGCGCCCGGCTTCCTCTTGAGTCAGCCCCAGACGCCGCACCGCGCGCGTGATTTCAATGACCAGCCCGGACTTGATCTTGAGTTGCTCGGCGTCCGGCAGGCCAAGGTCCGCAAAGACATTGCCGGAGCTGGTTTCAACTTCGATGCCGTCATGAACGCGCTTTGCCATCTCGTATCTCCTTTGCCATCGCCTCGGCTGCCTTGAGACGGGCATAAACAATCTCCATATCTTTTCTGGGTGTCTCTATCCCGCGTTTGCTCTTCTTCTGGAAGCAATGCAGCACGAAGACAGCTTCTTTGAACTTGATGGTGTAAACGGCCCGGTACGTCCCAGCCGCATCGTCTTCGACCACCTCCAGCACTCCCGCGCTTCCGAATCCCTTCAACACCTTGCAGGCGTCGTGCTGTTCACCGTTCTGGGCAAAGTTCAGGGCATGACCGAAGAACTTTCGTACGCCAATCGGCAGCGCCATCAAATCCTTCTTGCTGCTCCCGATCCAGATCAGCGGCTTTTCGGAGGGTTGCACAGATTGATTATACCAGAACAGGTATGAAATGCAACGCATATTATGCGGAGTGGTTTGCCTATCCCTATTCCGGTTCGGCTTCCAGCAATGTTCTGTTCTCAGGCCATGAGTCTTTTTTTCTTCCGAAGAGGGAGAAACCTCTTTTCTTATCCGGATTCGCGGGCAGGCCGCAAGCGGTTCTGGCCATCTGCCGGATCGCGTTGGAGATGGGCGTGTCTTCCAGCGCGATGGGAATGGCCTTGCAGTGAATGCGGCGCGCAGTGGCATAATCGTCGGGAATCTTCCACAGGGCGGGCCTGGTGAGAGCCTTGGTAATCTGCTGGTCATCGAAGAGCAGAGCATGAGGCGTATAGCGGTTGAGCACGATCTGCAGCTTGCGTCCGCGCGCGGCGAAAAATTGCGTGATAAGACGATTGGAGTTGCGCAATTCGGATACACCGACCTGCGTAATCAGGTAGACGATGGCGGATTCTCCAAACAGGGACGTTCCCCGCAAGTCAACTCTCGATCCGGCATCAACGACCACATAGACGAAGCTCTGCCGCGCGATGGTCAGCAGTTTGTCGATAGCTTCCTCACTGGCCATGTGGGAAGAGAATTCGGTTGGCGCGGGGAGCACGGATAATCCCGAGCCGTGTTTGGCCAGCAGCGAGCGGAGGAAATTGGCATCCAGCCGGCTGGAATCCTGAAGTGCGTTGGCGGTGGAGTACTCGGCGGCCATCCCCAGGTTGAGCGCCGCGTCTCCCAGGGGGAGGCCGAGATCGATCAAGAGGGTTTTTTCGCCAGACTCCTGGGCCAGCGCAACGGCAAAATTGGAGGCGATGGTGGTGACGCCGCAGCCGCCTTTGGCGCCGAGAAAGACGAATACTTTCTTCGATGTTCTCTTGCCCTGGGGTGTCATCGAGTTGTAGGTTGCAACCCGGTCCAGGGCGTCGGCCATGTTGGCGTGAAGAAGGGGCAGCGTGAGAAACTCGCGGGCGCCGGCGCGCATGAAGCGGATGACCAGATCCAAACTGGTCTGCGCTGTATAGACCATCACCGTCGCGGAGTTTGAGGCGCAGAGGCTCTCGACTACATCGAAGGCGCTCTCCGGGTCGCTGTCCAGCCCGATGAGGATAGCGTCGTAATGCTGTTCCTGCATCAGGGGCAGGCCGTCAAGATCGGCAGGGAAGGCAGCATATTCGCGGACAGCCATTGCAGGGAATCCCGCCAGAACGCCGGCTATCTCTTCGCGGCGCGGATCATCCGGATCGATGAGCGCGATGGATAAAGCGCTCAAAGCATCGGAGATCAGGTCCACGGAGATCAGGTCATGGTTCGGCATGGCTCGGTTTACTTCCATTTATCTGCATCGCGGCAGGTTAATTTGAGGCCTTAGAGCATTTTCATTGTTGCTGTAATGCCCCGTGCCCCATCCTTTCCGCTTTTTTCTACGGAAAGGGTGGAAACGAGAAAGTTGACGAACATTACACTCTCTCTGAAAATGCTTTAAATGCTGGCGTGATTCCGGGAAGGCCAAGTGACACCGCGAAGCGCCATCTGAGAATGCTCGCGAACCGGCAAATCCCTCCTATACTGTGTGTCCTGCGCAACCATGCCGCTTAGAGCGCAAAGGTGATAGCAATATCCACTGTGGCGGAGCCCTCGCCGGGCTCGAATCTCCATTTGCGCACAGCCTCGTCGGCGGCTTCCGAGAGAGCGCGGTTCCCGCTGATCATTTTCACGTCTGTCACATTGCCTTCCGCATTCACGGTGACAGAGAGCTTGACCACGCCGGTAATCCTCATGCGCTGGGCAATCGCCGGATAAACGGGCGGAATCCGCGATTTGACGACTCGCGCGTCCGCTGCCACGGCAGGCATGGCCAGCGCCACCATCAGAGCCAAAGCGGCCGCCTGCATCAGCCGGGTTCCCGTACGTCGTAACCGGTTGTGATGAATCTCAAAGCGAGTTTTGTTCATGGGGCACCTCATAGGTTTTTAACTTCCCGTTGAAGTTATCGGCGTTTGGGGTGCCTTCGTTAATAGATTTTTAGAATTTGATTACCGAGGGGTGGGAGAATTCAGCTTCTAGCTGCTAGCTTCTAGCTTTTAGGGAACCTCTGATTAAGCCGATGTTTTGAAAGGGCACGGCTTTAGCCGTGCCGCAAAGGCCGCAAAATCAATGTGGGCTTTAGCCCCTGAGGGAATGCTGACTCGCAATCAAAACTTAATCAGAGGTTCCTTAGCTTTTATTGATGGTTGCATAAATAATGTCCTGATAGGCGCGCCGTAGGCGCAATGGTTGTTAGCCCCGCGCTTCAGCGTGGGGTTGGCTGGCAACAGCCCGTCTCCCGCGCCGTAGGCGCAATGTTTGTTAGCCCCGCGCTTCAGCGTGGGGTTGGCATTACGGCATCAAAGGTCAAATCCTGCGCGGCGGAGTGGTTCTGCTCCCGCCACAGATCAAAGAGGCGCCCGTAGCTGAGCGTGATGTACTGTCTCGAATCGATACACAGGCGTGCTGCGGCGCGGTCAATCCATTCCGCGGAACCTTCCAACTCGGCGTAGATGCCGATGGGCGTCTCATCCACCACGCAATGGCCCTCGCCGTCGGTCCACTCCGCGCGCCATTTTTCATAACGAAAGGCCGCAACCAGGCCGAGCGAAAGGAAGATTTGCTCCAGAGCCGCGCCATCGGCTACTTCGGTCTCATTCTCGATGCGGTGCTTGTGCCGGTCCTCTCCGGGGCCAACGTCAGGCAACCGCTTGTGGGTCACGGTCCAGCGTCCGGCATAGCCGCGAATGCGCAGAATCTCGGTGCGCGCCCGCATCTGCCGGTCCGGCGTGTCGTAGAGAACGTTGCTCTCGAAGGCGCGCGGCGTTTGCAGGCGAAAGCCGGCAGCCTCAAGCCGCTTGCTCAGCCCGGCAACGTCATTCACGCGAAATTTGATTTCAGTCTCGATGGGCATCGGATGCAGTGAGTATACGGCAGGGGGCGAGGAGCATGGAGTATGTGGATTCGCAAGTTGATGGCTTCAAGGTCCCGGTGTAACAAAGACAACCCTAAGAGGATCAAGCAGTTTCACCATTACTACGATCCGTCACTGATCTGGCCCAGAAATTATACTTCGATATCTCTTGCAATTGTAATTTTAACCCGAGTATACTCTGCCCACCAGGAAGGCGTGAAGTCAATTCCGGCTGGCTGGATTCCTGGGAGAAACAAGAAAGGAGAAACTGATGAAAATCCTAAAATGTTTGACGCTGATCGCCTTGGCAGGAATCTGTTGCAGCACCGCATGGGCGGGCACAATACCTGCGGCATATGACTATTTGCAGACAGGGCCGGGAACAAGCTTCGACTTTACGGCCCTAAGCGGCGGGGCCGTGGGAGTCGTGGACTTCATGGGTGTCTCCATCCCGGGAACCAACGGCGCGGATACGATCATACAGCGTCTGAGTGATGCCACCATTAACCCCGGCGTCGCTCCGACAGGTTTGACAGACGCTCAGATTGCCGCTCTGCCGAACGCCATCGGTCTCCAGGTCAAGGCACTGTCACTGGAAAGCATTACTCCGGTAACAATCGGCCCGTACTCTTATAACGTGTCTGTCACGCTCGACCCTGCGAACCTTGCAAATGACACGGGGTGGATGGCGATTTACGGAAACAGCATGCAAGTGGGTACATACGTTTCCTACTTCGACGTTTACTTCGAGGCGCAGTTCGTAGACCCCAGCTACCCCGCTGCCGACTTCGATGTATTCAGTAGCGTCGTGCTATCGCCAGTGGACGGAGTTGGGTATTGGAGCTCGACGCCGTCGAGCCATTGCAGCAACGACTATATTACGGAGGTCAACCCCGCTGGCAACGCGCACCACGTGGCTTGTGCAATTTCGGAGAGCCAGATGGCGACGCCGACATTTGCGCCCGCGTCGCAGGATTTCTTCCCGACGGTGCCGGAACCGGTGTCTATGTTACTGATAAGCACCGGGCTTCTCGGGCTCGGTTTGTTGAAGCGTCGGCACAGCTAGCGCCCGGATTTGCTCGACAAAGGGCAGAATATGGCGTGCCACCGGGACGCGCGGCCTGCAACAAGGCGCGTCCGGCCTGAAGGTCGAGACCGGACAGCGAAGCGCGCAAAACGAAGCTTCGAAGACAAATCGATCCCGCGTAAGTGACGCCTCCGCCTCCCGAAAAGGGTTTTTTGTGCAACATAAGTCTTTATCGACTTGGGCGCGAAAGGGTCATTGACACAGCTTCCCGAAAGCTGGCCTATGAACGAAAGAAGGGTGGGGCGCCGCTCAACGCTTTCTCCGGCGCGGGGGTGTGTGGGCATGCTCCGGAATGATATGCTTGCAGCGCCTTTAGTAAAGCGATTGACTGCGGAGAACATGGTAAAGCATCGGCGATGAGACAGGCACGGAAACTGGGAGTAATTCTCGGCTTCGTGTTGATGGCGAGATGCGCGTTAGCCCAGCGCGGCGCGGCGAACGGAGACGCGTGGGTGGCGAGCTGGGGCGCTTTGCAGAAGATTCCGGAGCCCGGGAACGCGCTGCCTTTGGATGACTTGCGCGATGCGACGGTACGGCAGATCGTTCACTTGTCGCTGGGCGGATCGGCGCTGCGCGTACATCTGTCGAATGCATTCGGCACGGCCGCGCTACACTTTACGTCGGTGTACATCGCGCAGCCGCTTTCGCCGGCGGCACCTTCGATTCGACTCTTAATGTGTACTTTGACGTGTGCATGGGAGGCGACAGCGGCACAGGCGTTGGCTGCGGCGCTTTCCCTTTCTATGATGGCGGGCTTCTCAACGGCAGTACTCTCCTCTCCCAAAACAGGGCTTTATGGAGCCCTGATCCCCCACCGTACACCGCGATCGTCCAGGGCTCCTATTCTGATAGCGCAAACCCCTACAACCAACACACCGGCTTACCTTCCAACGAGTTGGACTTTTGGCCCGGGATTTTGATCGAATCGGATCCGGGCGTCGGCGTTTATATTGTCACCCCGGTCCCCGAGCCCATCTACATGGTGATGCTGGCAACCGGCTTGCTCGGCCTGGCCGGATGGAAGAAAAAGAACTTCCCCAGGAAGAAAAGCTAAAAGCTATCTCATAAACAGACTTTGAAAGGGCACGGCTTTAGCCGTGCCGCATAATGTCCAGTAAAATTGCGGGCTTTAGCCCCTGCGGGATGCTTAGCACGGACTCAATGGTGTTTATGAGATGATCTCTAAAAAGAACCAGAAGCAAGGGCAGATTCGAACGATAGCCGCCACCAGGCAAACCCAGGGCACGTGGCGCTGCCGGAGTGCGAGCGGCGACAATAAGAGCGTGAATACTCTGCGATTGACGGTCGATCCGGCAAACCTGGAAACTTTCGAGGCCGCGAAAGCCCTGGAGCGAACCGCGCAAATTCTGCGCGCTGGTGGGCTGGTGGCGTTTCCCACTGAAACCGTCTACGGGTTGGGCGCGAATGCGCTGGACACGGGGGCGGTGAGCCGCATCTTTGCGGCCAAGCAGAGGCCGGCATGGGACCCGGTGATTGTGCATGTCGCCGACGAAAATATGCTCGACGGATTGGTCGAGCAAATCCCCGAGACGGCGCGCAAGCTGATGAAGGCCTTCTGGCCGGGACCGCTGACGCTGCTGTTGCCGCGCACCGCCGCCGTGCCCGATGCGGTGACCGCTGGCCGCCCTCTGGTAGGCGTGCGTATGCCTTCGCATCCGGTGGCTCTCGAACTGATTCGGCGAGCAGGAGTTCCAGTGGCCGCTCCCAGTGCTAATCTCTTTGGCCACATCAGCCCCACCACCGCCGAGCACGTCCTCGCCGACCTCGACGGCCGCATTGATGCGGTGGTGGATGCGGGGCCAGCGGAGCATGGAGTCGAGTCTACTGTGCTCGATCCCTGTCAGAGCCCGATGCTGATCTACCGGCCGGGGGCAGTGACGAGTGTCCAGATTCGAGACACTGCCGGGGCAGTCGAGGTATTCCGCGGCAGCGGGATGCTGGTAGCCAATCCACGGGCGGGGTTGCCCTCGCCGGGAGTGGGACTGCGGCATTATGCTCCCCGGGCGCGGCTAGTGCTCATCGAGTCAGAACAGGCTGGGGGCGCGCTGGCTGAGTTGGCCGCGAGGCTGGCGGGCGTGGTACAAGACCTTCCTGAGGAACAAGTAGGCGTGATGTTGCCGGCCGAGGTGGCTGCACCGGCCGGGGTGGCAGTGTATGCCTGGGGTCGATGGGTGGTGCCGAAGGAACTGGCGCGGGAGCTGTATGCGGGGCTGCGTGCGCTGGACGATGCGGGTTGCACGGTGATTCTGTGCCCGCTGCCGCCAGCCGAGGGGATAGGCGCGGCCATCCGCGACCGGCTGCTCAAGGCGGGAAGCACCAGATAAGCGAAGAAACAGGGAATATTTACGTATTTTCCGCTTCCCAAATAACCCAATTTTGCGCAAAAAACCTCTATCTATAAGGAGAGGTTGTTTTTCGCGTTTTATGCCAATTTTCGCGAAGATTACTGCCCCAGGTCGCCGACCTTGTACATATATTTAATGGCAGATTTGTAGACCAGTGTCTTCTGCCGGCCTCTGATCTTGAGGGCGTTGCGGTCGTACCACTCGATGCAGCCTTCAATCGTTTCACCATCTTCCAGGACGAGGACCATGGGCGTCTGGGACTGAATTTGCTTTTGCAGATAGAAAAGCTCGGCGTTGCGCTGGGGGGCCTGCTGCCCTTGGTCCTGGCCGTATCCGTAGGCCGCCAGGCGGAAGGGAGCTATGGCGGCTGGCCGTGTGCGCGTGTAGGACTGAGTAGGTGCAGTGGGTTCAGTTCTCATGCAAGAGCAGTACTCCTTGGGGAAGTCGTTGACTAATTAGGGGTTAGCTGGGTTCGAGGCTGACTGCCATGGCGTCCAGCGAGAGGGAGCGGAGCAAGTTGCGGCGCATCCCCTGCTCAACCTGAACCAGGGCATGGGCGGCATTGTCAATCCAGTCTACACTCAGGCCTTGAGCCATGGGTGCGAGTTCGGCCTCGATGTCCAGGTTGCGAATGAGCTGTGGCGTTCCGGCAACAATGAGCAGTAAATCCTCGATGAGGCTGCTGAGGGCGCGCAGCAGGTTCAAGGTCTTCTCCTGGCCGTCGGCGCCGGCTCTATAACTCTCAGTCGCGTGGAAGAGCGCTGTGTAATCCGGCTCGCGTAGCGCAGTGTGCAGCAGGATAAGAGCGTCCTCGCGGCTGGCTATATACACGTCGAGATCAATGGTAAGCGCTCGGCCCACAGCTCCCTCGGCCAGGCGCGCGGCTAACGCGCGGTCAGTTTTTTTGAGCAGCGGACGACGCCGTGCGAGCAGGGCCTCCAGTTCGGATGCGGGAATCGCGCCGAGGCGATGCACAACGGCGCGTGAGCGGATGGTGGGCAGCAGCTCCCGCGGATTCTCGGTGAGCAGAATCAGCGAGCTGTGCGCGGGCGGCTCCTCGAGAAGCTTGAGCAGGGAGTTGGCCGCCTCCTTCATAAAGGCAGACGAGGTGAAGATGGTGAAGGTGCGCTTGGCCTCGACCGGGGGGCGGTAGTAGGCCACGTGAATGGCCTGGCGGACCTGGCCCACCTTGATGAGCAACTGCGGCGGGTCGGGCGGAATGATGAGCACGTCCGGATGCGTCTGGATGAGGATGCGCGTCTCTTTCTTATCGGTGTCGCGCATCTCTTCGCGGGCGGCGACGGCCTCGGCTACCAAGGCTTCAAGATCAGCCGAGCCGCTGATGCGTGTGCAGTTGGCGCAGGCTCCGCAGAAGTCGGGAAGGCCGTCCGATTCGGTTGGCTGAAGGCAGTTGACGGCTTTGGCCAGCATCAGAGCCAGGGTGTACTTGCCCGCTCCACGCGGGCCGGCCAGGATCAGCGACTGCGGAAAACGATCCGCCCCGATGCTCTCGCGAAGCCGGGTCACGGTGGCCGAGTTGCCGAGAAAATCCTGAAAGCCCATGGGTTGAGCGTAGAGCATCTGCCGCTTGCTGTCGAGTCGAGACAAGGCGCGGCAGGCGAAGTTGCAGTTGACGCAACAGACTCCCTCGGGTAGCCTTATTTTATGTTGATTGCCTCTCTTTGTTGTCGTTGTCGCTTCCGCGCTTAAGCTGGTTGAGCGACCGCACGCCCATAGAAGAGAATCCGGTGCAATCCGCATCATCTCCATCGCTCAATCGCAAACATTATATCCTCAGGCTGTCCGCGGCTTTTTGCGCGGATGTTTTCAATCTTCTGAGCTTGCAATACAGCCCTTCCCCTATCGAGCAAACTTTCCCCGGGGAAGATAACCGCCGCAAGGAGCAGCAGGCCAACCGTTGTCCCCTTCAACAGGCCGAGCCCGGAGCGGCAGATTCATCCAACCGTAAAGGAGAAACCGATGAGTAGTGTCCGCAGCGAGGTCTTAACCGCGAATCAGAAGTACAGCGCATCGTTTGGCGAGAAGGCCAGTCTTGCGCTTCCGCCCGCGCGGCGTTTCGCCGTGCTTACCTGCATGGACGCCCGGCTCGATCCGGACAAATACGCCGGCTTGACCGAGGGTGATGCGCACGTCATCCGCAATGCCGGCGGCCGGGCCAGCGACGATGCCATTCGCTCGCTGGTTATCAGCTATAAACTACTTGGCACGCGCGAGTTTTTCGTCATCCATCACACCAATTGCGGCATGGAATTTTTTACCAATGAAGTGATGCGCGGCTTGCTCAGCAACAGCCTGGAAACCGCGGAGTTGACAGCCTCCGGCTTCCGCGACGTGGGCAAGGGACCCGGCTCGCGGGCCGGCGAATTCATCGAGTGGCTCACCATCCCGGACCAGAAGCAGTCGGTTCTCGACGATGTGCTTCGCATTCGAACCCATCCGCTGATTCCCCGATCGATCCCCATCTATGGCTACATCTATGATGTGCATAGCGGCAAGCTGATCGAGGTGGAAGCAGCCACCAAGGCCGGCGCGGCAAGCTAGAAGGCCGCTTATGGCGATGAATTACGAGTCGGGATAACGGCGCCGCCTTTTCCTATGAGAAGGCGGCGCCGATGCTCTCGTGAAACCGGGTCACAATCATTTCGGTGAATCGGAAGGGATTGTGCCGCTCGCCGATCTTGTGAAATGGAAGATGCCGTCTCTGCCGGCGTATGTCAGCTCCAGGTTCCACCCCGCCTCTTTGGCCCTGTTCTGCCAGATCGTTTCATAGATTTTCCGGTAATCGTCAAGGGTAATCCGCTGCTTGAAATTCGCTGTCTGCTCGTAAAGTCTCAGATAGATTGGCGATATGCGGACAACGGCCTCGGTATCGCCGAGCTTCTCCAGACGGGTGGGGTTCCCTCGAAGATTGGCTTGCTCCCAGCAGAGATACAGGATGAAGGCTCTCGATGGAGGAACCAGAGGGACCCAGGTTCTGGCGGCAAAAAAATAACCGCGGCCGTCTCGAAACCAATCGAATGCAAATTGCTTGCCCTTCTCGGTTGTCAGCAGGTTAAAAAGCCTCACTCGCTCAGTGACAGCAATCTCCTCCCGCATCCACGCTTTCTGAGATTCTTCCACGTCGGGAAAAACCGTGACAGGCAAAGCACCGAGTTGGTCCATGCGGATCAGGATGGATTCAACATGCTGGAAATACCAGTCGTTCCCCTCTTTAAGAAATGTGAAACAGAGCGTTTGCTTGTTGCCGTCTATGGTTAGAGGAATCACGTAATGCGTGCTGCTGCCCACAGGATGAATTTCCGGCGTAGACTCCCATTCATCCCAGTTTGCCTTCTCCCGCATCATTGAAAGGAAGCGCGCTATCGGCTCTTTAAGCGACGGATCGTAAGGGTGGATCTTCTCAGCCGGAAGTGGGCCTGCACGCAACATGCTGACGAACTGTTTCCAAATATCACTGTCGGACGGCACGGAAGGCCCCGGCTGAGCAGCGGAAGTGCCAATCGCCAAGAGAAGGAGAAGAGCGGATAAGACGAATAAATGGAATTTGTTACCCATCTGAACCTCTTTCGTTTCCAGTGACGCCCCAGAATACTATCTGGGAGAACCAAACCAACAAAAAAATAATTGTCAAGGACACTTGACAAGCTTTAGCTGATTATGTAAAGTGAAGTTGTCACAAAGTAAAGGAGACCAAACATGTTCTGTTCAATCAAAAATCCTACGGAACGCCGCTACGTGATTCGCATGTGGATCATGGCGGCTCTGTGCGTCTTGTTTTCTCTCGTGGCCGCCCTGGTTTTTCGGCATAGTCGTCCACACGGTATTCTCTCGTATCTTGTGGCTGTTCTTCCCGCGCTTCCCATCATGGGAGCGTTGATCTATACCGGCGTCTACCTGGCCGAAGAAAAGGACGAGTTCCAGCGCAATCTGCTCGTACAGTCTTTGCTCGGCGGGACAGGAGGAATCCTGGCAGTGACAACTGCCTGGGGCTATATGGAGGATTTCGCTCGTGCCCCGCACCTGGATCTGGTATGGGTCTATCCACTTTTCTGGCTTTTCGCGGGCATCTCCTACGGGCTGGTCAGAGCGAGGTACAGATGAAATACCGGCTGCGGGCGTCATGCATCCTGCGCAGGCCAAACCGGGTATCCCTCCACATTCATGCAAAGGAGACCAATCGTGGAAAGCAAATTCTCTAATTCTGTCAACCGCCGTTTTCATCGCCGTAGCCTGGTTGTCATGGTTTTGTATGTGTTGTCTCTGGCCGTCATGAGCCAGGCGATTGACCATCTTCACCCCAAGGGCATGGCGCTATATCTGCTGGCTCTGCTTCCAGCGTTGCCGATCGTGGCCGCTATCGTCATCATCGCCCTGTATTTATCCGAGCAGAAGGATGAGTTTGTGCGCACCCTGCAAATCGAATCGATGCTCTGGGGGGTGGGAGCGACACTTACCGTCACCACCATCTGGGGCGCGCTGGAGAAATTTGCGCATATCCGGCCGATGTCTTTGTTTTTGGTCTACCCGCTCTGCTGTGTCTTTGTGTTCCTCGCCAGGGTAGTAGTTAAGCGGAGGTACAGATGAAGAACCGGTTACGAGTATTGCGCGCTGAACGCGACTGGTCGCAGGCCGATCTGGCTGAGCGGCTGGAAGTCTCGCGCCAGTCGGTAAACGCCATCGAGACGGGCAAGTTCGACCCCAGCCTGCCGCTGGCATTCAAACTTGCTCGTCTGTTTGAGACCACCATAGAGGCCATCTTCAGCGACGAGAACTGATGCGAATCACGGGTCTTATAAGTCGAAAGCTGACGTCCCCGGCACCCTGGCTTCGATGGGTTATGTTGTACTCCCTATACTGGTCATGTAGAGGTATCACTTGATGGACAAGAACAAGGAGATTCCCGGCAAGAAGGGGAACGAAATTCTCCGCCAGATGCGCGAGGATACCGGATCAAAAACGCATCTCGACCAGCAGAAGCTTCGGGCGCAGGCGGCTTTGAAGAGGGCAATCGATGCGGGATGAGCAGGCGTTTGCGGCGGCGTTAACAGCGCTGGGGATCGATCCTGAAAGTGAAGCTGGGCGGGCGCACTTACGGGGCTTCCGGCAATTACCGGCGAAGCTCTATTGAATATGGTCTACGGCTCGTTCCGCGTTCGTCACCGCTTGCTCCCGCTCTTCTTTACTCATCTTTTTCAGCGAAGTGGAAACGGAAACCATAACACTTGCGAGGAATTCCTGTTCGGCCTTTTTGAACGAGTCTTTTTGGGGCCTGGAGGAGCGGATTGTCTGGATGCTTGGTCTGGCTTGAGTTGCCATATGGAATTCCTCCTTGATTCAATCATCACTCTAAATTTTGCACTCGCTTTGAGCGCACCGGCAAATTCTCCAACCGAAAGGCAATAGCGAGCGAATCGGGAATTGACGGGATCTAAAACAGCACTCTGCGAGGCGGCGGTATACTGCCTTCATGCATTCTCTTTCTGCTTCGTACCGCGTGTTTCTGTCAGCCATGGCTGCTGCCGGACTGGCTTGCGTTCTCACTCAACCGCCCGCTGCCCACGCCTGGGGAAACGGGGGCCACAAGCTGGTAAACAAACTGGCTGCCAGCTCGCTGCCGGCCGATGTTCCTGCCTTTCTGCGCACGCCGGAGGCGATTGCCGAGATCGAGTACCTGGGCCCCGAGCCGGACCGCTGGCGCTCTCTCGCTGAGCCGGAACTGGTGGCCGCGCAGGCTCCCGAGCACTTCATCGACATGGAGTTGGCCGATGCGCTGGGGCCCCTTCCGCATCGCCGCTTCGACTTTGAGGCGAAGGTCATTGCCGCCGGACAGCGGCCGGAGAAGATCGGCCTGCAACCCTGGGAAACCGACGAAGTCTGGGAGCGGCTGAAGTCGGCCATGCGAGATTACCGCAAGCTGTCGGCCTCCAAGCAGGATACGCGGCCCGTGGAGCAGGCAATCCTGTTTTATGCCGGCTGGCTGGGCCACTACGTGGGCGACGGTTCGCAGCCTTTGCACACCACTGTACAATTCAACGGCTGGACAGGGCCGAATCCCAATGGCTACACCACAGAGCACAAGATTCACTGGCAGTTCGAGGGGCCGTTTGTGGAGGCCAACATCCACGAGGCTGAGGTGCGCGCCAAAATGACGCCGGTTAAAGCCGTCGAGGGCGATCTGTTTGACGCCTACGTAGCCTATCTGCGCAACACCAAGACATTCGTAGAAAAGGTCTACCAACTGGAGAAGGCGGGCGGGTTTGTGGGAGCGGGGACAGAAGAATCGCGGGAGTTTACCGCCGAGCGGCTAGCGGCCGGGGCCAGCATGTTGCGCGACATGATCTACACGGCCTGGCTGGAGAGCGCCAAGCCGGTCAACGATCCTTACGCGCCAAAATAAATTGATTTTCGCCAACTCCGCACTTCCCAATGGAATTGCGGTTGAGTGGCGCCGTCAGTCGCGGGCTGTAGCGGCACCGGCGAACCGGCGCGCTTTGATATCCCGCATGGGAGGCTGGCCGAAGAACTTGCTGTACTCCCGATTGAATTGACTGGCGCTTTCATAGCCGACCTCGAAGGCGGCGCTGGCGGCATCCATTCCCTCTGTAATCATGCGCACGCGGGCTTCGTGCAGGCGCAGCCGCTTTTGGTACTGCAATGGGCTCATCGCGGTCAGCGAGCGGAAATGATGGTGTAAGGTAGAGACGCCCATCTGCGCCACCGAGGCCAGTTCCTCGACGCGCAGGGGCTTTTCGTAATTCGCCTTGAGCCAGGCAACCGCCTTGGCCGTCCGGTTGCTCTGCTCGCCCAGCGTGGCGATGGAGCGCAGATGCTTGCCCAGCGGCGAGCGCAGCAGCCGGTAGAGAATCTCCCGCTGCAGCAGGCTGCCGAGAAATGGAATATCCTTGGGCGCGTCCAGAAGATCCAGGAGGCGGCAGCAGGCGCTGAGCAACTCGACCGGTGTCTTGCCCACCGCCATGCCGAGTGTGGGGGATGCGACCTCGGGAACCAGAAACTCGTCCTGGCTGAGAATCTCGCGCACGACAGGCATCTCGAGCTTGAGGACCAGAGCCAGAAACGGCTCGTTCCTGGATGCCTTTGTGAACTGGCCCAGGACCGGCAGATCGACCGAGGTCAACAGAAATGTGGAACCGTCGCAGAGGTGGGTCGTGCCGCCGACGGTGATGCGCTTCTCTCCCTGAGCGAAGACCACCAACTCAGGCTCGTAGGCGGCGGAATAGCATTCAGTAGGCGCACATCTGCGGGAAAGGCTCAGGCCCGGAACTTCGGTGGCCACCGGACCATCCACTTGGATGTGGGCGGCTATCTTGCGCGCCAGCTCAGCTCGCATCTTAATCGCCTTTAGCTCTTCACTTGTATCCATTTCTTTTGCCACCTGGCACGCATCACTCCTACAAAACCAACGTAGCACTGTATGCGGGGTAGTGTGCATAAATATCTGCGCATCGACAGGAATAGGCAATAAACTGGCAGGATTTGGATACCGCTCAGACGAGATTCTTGTGTAGTCTTTGGATGGAGAAGGGCAGTGAAGTGGCCGTTCGCTTTGCTTCTCCGAATGAAAGGAGCCATGTATGACAGAAAAGAACCATCCGACCGGGGCAGAAAAGGCGATAGGCAGTTTCTCTCCCAAGCTGGTGAGCCTGACCGACGATGTTCTGTTTGGGGATGTGTGGGAGAGAAGCGCGCTCTCCAAGCGCGATCGCAGCCTCGCCACCATCACGGCATTGATTGCTCTGCGCGCGTCAGAGCAGCTTCCCTTCCATCTGAAAAAAGGTGTCGAAAATGGCTTGACGCAAGAGGAAATCACAGAGCTCATCACGCACATGGCCTTCTACTCGGGATGGCCGAGCGCCATGTCGGCAATAGGTGTTGCGAAGAAAGTCTTCGAAGAAGAAAAACAGTAGCCATGGGATTTGGAACGAGACGGTTCAGCCCCAAAACAGTCTTGACAGGAAATCGGAGAGACAATGCAAAAACGCAAACTGGGAAAAAGCAATCTGGAAGTATCGGCAATCGGCCTGGGCTGCATGGGCATGAGCTCGGCTTATGGCCCGGCAGCCGACAAGGGCGAGATGATCCAGTTGATTCGTACCGCCCATGACCTTGGCATCACCCATTTTGATACGGCCGAAGCCTATGGACCCTTCGCGAACGAAGAGCTGGTAGGCGAGGCGCTCCAGCCGATCCGCGACAAGGTAGTGATTGCCACAAAGTTCGGCTTCGACATCAATCTTGAGACTGGTGAACGCAGTGGCGGGACCAATAGCCAGCCCGAGCATATCAAGCGTGTGGCGGACGCTTGCCTGAAGCGTTTGCGGACCGATTGCATCGATCTCTTCTATCAGCATCGTGTCGATCCTGACGTGCCGATTGAGGACGTGGCCGGAACGGTCAAAGAGTTGATTGCCCAGGGCAAGGTCAAACACTTCGGTTTGTCGGAGGCCGGGGTTCAGACGATTCGCCGGGCTCACGCGGTTCAGCCGGTCACCGCGGTGCAGAGCGAGTATTCGCTTTTCTGGCGTGGCCCGGAGGCCGAGCTTCTGCCGGCCCTGGAGGAGCTTGGTATAGGGTTCGTGCCGTTTAGCCCGCTCGGCGCCGGGTACCTCACGGGCAAGATCGACGAGAACACAAAGTTCGATCCCACCGATTTTCGCAACTTTGTGCCCCGCTTTACACCCGAGGCGCGAAAGGCCAATATGGTTCTGGTGGGCCTGGTCAAGGCCGTTGCGGAAGGCAAAGGCGCGACGCCTGCACAGGTCGCACTCGCTTGGCTGCTGGCGCAGAAGCCGTGGATTGTGCCAATTCCAGGAACCACGAAACTACATCGGCTGGAGGAAAACCTCGGCGCGGTGAATGTCAAGCTGACCGCGAATGACCTCAAGCAGATCGACGAAGCTGCTTCCAGGCTGAAACTCGAAGGCGCCCGGCTGCCTGAAGCTGCGCTCAAAATGACGGGCCGCTAGCGATCAGCTGGCTGCTTATTCTTTTACGAAGGAGAGAGACAATGCAAAAACGTAAATTGGGAAAGAGCAATCTGGAAGTATCGGCTATTGGCCTGGGCTGCATGGGAATGAGTTTTTCCTACGGCCCGCCCAAGGACAAGCAGGAGATGATCGCGCTGCTGCGCGCGGCGGTGGAACGCGGCGTTACGTTCTTCGACACGGCGGAGGTCTACGGGCCGTACATCAACGAAGAACTCGTAGGCGAGGCGCTTGAGCCCTTTCGCGGGCAGGTGGTCATTGCCACCAAGTTCGGTTTCAATCTCGATCCGAAAAATGATCCCCGGGGGATGAAGGGCGGACCGGCCCTGGACAGCCGGCCGGAGCACATCAAGCAGGTTGCCGACGCCTCTCTCAAGCGGCTGAAGGTTGATGCCATCGATCTCTTCTATCAGCACCGGGTTGACCTGGATGTGCCCATCGAGGATGTGGCGGGAGCGGTGAAGGAACTGATTCAGGCGGGCAAGGTGAAACACTTCGGGCTCTCCGAAGCAGCCGCGAAAACGATTCGCCGCGCTCACGCCGTGCAGCCGGTGACCGCGGTGCAGAACGAGTATTCGCTGTGGTGGAGGAAGCCTGAAGAGGAAGTCCTGCCCACGCTGGAGGAGTTGGGCATCGGCCTTGTTCCCTACAGCCCGCTAGGCAAAGGCTTTCTGACCGGAAAAGTGGACGAGAAAACCACGTTCGACAAGACGGATTTCCGTAACACGCTGCCACGCTTTACGCCAGAGGCGATGAAGGCGAATCAGGCATTCGTCGATTTGCTGAGCAGGATGGCGGCGCAGAAGAAAGCGACACCGGCGCAGATCGCGCTGGCCTGGCTGCTGGCGCAGAAGCCGTGGATTGTTCCCATCCCGGGGACGACCAAGTTGTCTCGCCTGGAAGAGAATATTGGAGCTGCCGCGATTGGACTGACGGCGGAAGACCTGCGCGAGATCGAAAGCGCCGCCGCGACGATCACCGCGCAAGGAGCTCGCTACCCGGAGCAACTGGATCAATTGACCGGCCGCTGAACTGGAGATAACGAAATGAGCAAGAGAGTGCTGATTCTTTCCTCGAGTCCCAGAAAACATGGGAACTCGAATGCCTTATGCGACCGGTTCATGGAAGGCGCCATCGCAGCCAATCATCAGGTGGAAAAAGTGGTGTTGGCGGAAAAGAAAATCAACTACTGCACGGGTTGTTATGCCTGCAAAAAGA
>Ga0326728_10010140_pt1 | contig 22223 bp, 16 predicted proteins | sample MB3enrmetagenome_FD_207602 | JGI IMG/M metagenome (GOLD analysis project Ga0326728, IMG submission 207602) | Lab enriched peat soil microbial communities from McLean, Ithaca, NY, United States - MB31MN | ecosystem: Environmental > Terrestrial > Soil > Wetlands > Peat | place: USA: New York... | reverse complement strand
CGTACATCCCATCTTCCGCCGACTCGCCCGGCCAGTAGCGCTCGCGCTGGCTCTACTCTCGCTCGCGTTCCTCCTGCAGGTTACGCCGCACTTCCATGCCAATGGCCAGGACGAAGCCGCCTGCCGCTTCTGCCAAGTTGCGCATCTGGGCGTCACGCCAGCAGTAGCACTTATCTCGTTCAGCATCCCAATCGTTTCTTTAGGTGAAGTTGCAGTTTGCCCGGAGGTCAGCTTCGCGGAGCCGCCTTCCGGACGTCCTTCTTCACGTGGTCCGCCTTTTTCCTTCGCATTGTAGATCCCGATGAGGATAGTGCCTCCTCGCGCGGCTCCATTTAGCCGCGCACCCGCTATATTTAGTGGGCCTACCAACACTCATCTAAATTGCCCCTAAGGGCTTGGAGGAAGAATGCATTACGGTCTTCGAAGTTTTGCGGTACTCGTGGTCTATCTGTTTCTGTTTGTTGTTGGTGCTTCCGCACAGGGTGGGCATTCCGGTTCCATTGAAGGTGTGGTCAAGGACCCATCGGGGGCGACGATCACGAAAGCCACGGTGGAAATTACCGACGTTGTCAGTGGCTATGCGCGTACCACGAACACTGCAGGAGACGGCTCTTTCCGTTTCACCAACGTACCGTTTAACAGTTATCACATGACAGTGACGGCAAAAGGATTCGCCACCTATTCGCAGGACGTGGAAGTACGTTCGGCAGTACCGGCGAAGGTGGATATCTCCCTGACGATCGGGACCGCCAGCACCACGGTAGTCGTGGAATCGAGCGGCGCGGACCTGGTGGAGACCGATTCGACGTTTCACACTGATGTCGACCGACTATTGTTCCAGAATGTGCCGCTGGAGAGCGCGTCCTCAGAGGTCAGCTCGCTGGTGACGCTCACTACGCCTGGTGTGGCGGCCGATTCGAATGGGCTTTTCCACGGCATTGGTGACCATGCGTCGAACTCTTTCTCCGTGGACGGACAGCCGATCACGGATCAGCAAAGCAAAGTGTTCTCGAATCAGATTCCAGCCGATTCGATCCAATCCCTTGAAGTCATCTCTGGCGCGCCACCGGCGGAGTTTGGTGGCAAAACCAGCTTGGTGATTGTGGTGAACACACGCTCAGGCCTCGGAGTTACACCTGCGCATGGCCAAGTGACGACCTCCTACGGAGCGTTTGGCACGGTAAACAGCGGCTTCGACTTGGCTTACGGTGGCAACAAGTGGGGCAATTACATTTCCGCGAACGGCCTGAACACGGGCAGGTTTCTCGATGGGCCGGAGTTCACGGTCTATCACGATAAGGGAAACGAAGAAAACATCTTCGACCGCGTCGACTATAAGATTTCGCAAGCGGACACCCTCAGTATCAATCTCGGCTACAGCCGGTCCTGGTTCCAGACGCCAAACTCGTACGACGGGCAGTATGCGACTGGATGGACGTTCAACTCCGCAGAGCCTACTTGCCCAACGGGACAAACAGGCAACTGCGGGGGCCTAGGACCCAACGGCCAGCCTGTAGGGCCCCAGGATCAGCATTCCAAGATCGAAACGTTCAACATCGCCCCATCGTGGACGCGTTTGATCAATTCTGAGACCGTCCTCACGGTGGGCGCTTTCGTACGGCGGGACGGATACAATTACTATCCTAGCGCAGACCCCTTCGCCGATCAGACACCTGATTTACAACTTGAGACAGTGAGTCAGTACCGCACGTTAACGAATGCCGGGATTCGGGCAAGCGTCTCCTGGGTAAAGGGGAAAAACAACGTGAAGGCGGGAGTCACCTTCGAGAACACGGCGCTTTCGGAGAACGACCACTTTGGCATCGTCGATCCGACGGTGAACGCGGTTTGTTTGAATATGGATGGAAGTCTCGATACAAACCCGATCTTGACCGACCCTGCGGCTTGCGGCGGGATCAACAATCCAGGGGGTTCTGTGAATCCCGCATTTACACCTCTCCTCGGCTGTTACGACTTGACTCGAACAGCCGCACTGCCGAGCTCCGACGGTTGCCCCGCGGGACAAACCAACAGCGGGCTGTACACCTTTCATGGTACTGCCAACATCAAGGAAGCGGCGCTATACGTTCAGGACGCAATCACGCTAGGTAACTGGAATCTAAACCTCGGGCTGCGGGGCGATATCTACCGCGGCATTTCCAGCGCGCAACAACTGGAGCCTCGCCTGGGCATTGCCTACAACATCAAGCCCTCGAACACGGTGCTGCGTGTTTCTTACGCCCGGACGATGGAGACTCCATTCAACGAGAACCTCATTCTTGCCAGTACCGGCTGCAATGACCCCGTGATTTTCGACCTGCAGCAGTCGGTACCCGGGGGGCAATGTATCTCCTCATCGGTGCCAGCGCTCTCCCCGGGCCATCGCAACGAGTTCCATGCCGGTCTGGAACAAGCCTTCGGAAAGTACCTGGTCATCGATGGCGAGTACCTCTGGAAGTACACGCACAAGGCGTTCGACTTCAGCGTGCTTGGCGACACTCCCATCACATATCCCATCGAGTGGGCCAGCTCAAAAATCCCCGGCTATGCCATCCGCGCGAGCGTCCCCAATTACCACGGCCTCACGGCGTATGTCGTGATGTCCAGCGTGGCGGCGCGTTTTTTTACTCCGCAGATTAGCGGCATCGGCGCCACGCCCCCTTCGCCCGGGGGTCCGTCTGTATTTCGCATCGACCATGACGAAAAGTTCAACCAAACCACCCACTTGCAATATCAGCCGTGGAAGCGTGGGCCCTGGCTCGGATTCAACTGGCGCTACGATAGCGGCTTGGTGGCCGGTCCCGTGCCTTGCTTCGGAGGCGAGTCTTGCCCGAACGGGCCAAATGGCGGCGGCCCCAATAATCTCGTCGATGTGTCGGGACTTACGCCGGATCAACAGGCCCAGGCAGGACTGTTCTGCGGGAGCGTATATGCAACTCCCACGGCCCCGATCAGTTACGGAGGCGTACTGAACGTTTGCCCGGCCGCAGATTATGGTGCCAAGTATGTATCCATCCCGGCGCCCGGTACGGAGAATGACGACCACAATCCACAACGGATCAAGCCGCGGAACTTGTTCGACATTGCCGTCGGCCACGACAATCTGTTCAATGGCGACCGTTACAAGTGGAGCTTGCGCTTAACTGTGATCAACCTGATGGACAAGGTGGCGCTATACAACTTCATTTCCACCTTCAGCGGCACGCACTATGTGACGCCGAGAACAGAAACGGTGGAATTGGGCTTCCACTTTTAGCAGGACCGCCGCACGAACACGAAGCCCCAGGAAGAGAACCGATCTTCCTGGGGCTTTTCGTCAGCACCATTTCCGAAAAGCGGCTAGGGTGTTGCAGGAATGGTGTCGACGCGGCGAAAAACCGATTCAGGAGCGGTCTGTCTTTCAGAGGGGATGGAATTTGCGCGCTTTGCGGATAGAATCAAGGGAACTATGAGCGCCCCTTCAAAGTCTCAGTCCACTCCAAAACTTCGCATCGGCATCGATCTTGGCGGCACGAAGATCGAATTCATCGCCCTTGAGTCCGATGGCCGCGAACTTCACCGCCACCGCGTGGCCACCCCGCGCCATGATTACGACGGCACCGTGCGCGCGATCCAGGAAGGCGTCGAACTTATCGAGCGCAAACTGCATCGCAGCGCCACGGTCGGTGTGGGCATTCCCGGCACGATTTCCCGGATCACGCACGCGGTGAAGAACGCAAATTCCGTGTGGATAATTGGCAAGCCGTTTGACCGCGATTTGGGCGACGCCCTGCATCGCGAAGTGCGCTGCGCGGGCAAGCACGTTGTGTTTGCGGTGGTTTTGGGGACAGGTTGTGGCGGGGGTATTGCCGTCGATGGCCGCGTGCTGAATGGACGCAACGGCGTGGCCGGGGAATGGGGTCATACCGCGCTTCCTTGGATGCGCCCCGGCGAATTCCCGGGGCCTGTCTGCTACTGCGGCTTTCATGGCTGCATCGAGACGTGGATTTCCGGCACCGCGCTGGAAGACGATTACGAGCGCGCCACCAAAACCCGTTTGAAGGGTAAAGAGATCATCGCGCGCTGCGAGGCCGGAGAAGCGGCGGCGGTGGCCAGCCTGGAGCGCTACGAGGATCGTCTGACGCGCAGCCTCTCGCAAATCGTGAACATCCTCGATCCCGACGTGATTGTCCTTGGCGGGGGCGTATCGCAAGTGCCGCGGCTGTACCGGAATGTGCCCCAGCGGTTGAAGGAGTATGTATTCGGGAGAGAGGCCGATACGCCGGTGCTGGTGGCCAAGCACGGCGATGCCAGCGGTGTTCGCGGCGCCGCATGGCTCTGGCCGCTCGAAACACGATAAACATTACTGTCGCGCGCCCCAGCGTGCCCTTCGCTCCAGCCAGGAGAATGCGCAGAGAATTGGCCATGTGCTTCTGATATTGCGTCAGCGGAAGGTTGGGAGAATACGGTGCCGGCCACAAAAGGAAACGCCCTCCGGGGATGCCGGAGGACGTTTCAGGGGAAAGAGGGAATCGCAGGATAACTGTACAGCTAAGCTCGGCCGCGGCGGATCACCAGCAACATCAGGGCGAGCATGCCAGCAACGAGCAACGCCAGGCTGCTGGGTTCCGGAACGCCGATGTATTCCTGTGGCAGGTCATCCCCAGCCGTTTGCGTGTCGCTTACCGGCGTGTAGATGGTAAGGTTCGAGTTGCAGCCGCCACTTCCGCAGGCTGCCTCGGCCTCAAGGAGCCAGTTGTTGATGTTCGTCTGGTCCTGGCCGCTGATGGTGCCATAGGTGTCATGCGCCGAGATTCCGGAATCAAAGATGTCCCAAATGGCCCACTGGATATCGCCCACGGTCTCTGCATTCCCCATGTTTGCAGACATCTTTCCTACAAGCCAAGCAATCTCCTGGTATTGCGTCGCGCTACCAGAGAACATGACGTTGCCCAGGCTGGATACCGTGGATGTGGTCGCCGTCCAACTCTCGCCAGGGTAGACCTCGTTATAGAAGTCGTCGCAAACCAACTGGAGGGACTGCCCGTTGCTCGTTGTGAAGTTGTAGGGCCCAACGTAGACGCCGCCCATGACGTTGCTGCCACCATTGTCCAACGTCAGTCCGACACTGTTGGCGGAAGCAATTGCGGCTGCTGACAGCACCAGCACGAATAGGGTTACAATGCGTAAAGTTAGTTTCATTGCTCCTCGCAATACACTCTTTCCCGATAAGTTGATGCAGGGCTGCGGTACCCCAGTTAAGAGCAGTGCATGTTAAGTGCCACAAACAATTCTTTCAAGTTACAGAAAATAAATAGGTTATTTTGTTCAAGATGGGACTATTAAGGAGAAATGTGACTTTTCCTGCACAATACCGTCCTTGTGGTTCTTAAGACTCCACTTTACATAGGTTTACGAGTACTAACCGTAGTAGATCTATTACAGACTTACTCCGAGGCCCTGCGCGACTCTCGCCGTACTTGAGTTAGCTGCAACCCGAAACAAAAAAAGTGGCCCTGCCTAGGGAGTGGCAGAGCCACTTTCGATCCGGGATGCTGTCAGGAAGACTGGATCAGTCGCCGCTCGCTGCCTTGCTCATCTGCGCCATCCAGGCTTCCGAGCGTCGCTGCATCTCTTCTGGCGTGACGTCTTCCACGTGTTGGCCGAATCCCCACTGGTGACCGAACGGGTCGCGGACTTTGGCATAGCGGTCACCCCAAAACTGGTTCTGAAGAGGCATTTCCACTTTGCACCCGGCCTTCACCGCGCGGTCGTACAGCGCATCCACGTTTTCGCTGTAGATGAAGAGATAAGCCGATTGTGGGCCATTGGGGTCCGGCGCATTGGCCATGCCGGGAAATTCATCGCTCAACATCAGACGTGAATCCCCGATCAACAACTCGGCGTGTCCAATGCTGCCGCCCGGCCCAGACATGCGGCCTAGTTCTTTGGCATGAAAGACCTCCTTGTAGAAGTCAATCGCGCGGGCAGCATTCTTGCACACTATGGATGGGGTGATGGAATGGTACCCGTCTGGAATTGCTTTGACTGCGCACATAATTCCTCCTAACAGAACGTGAGATAGACGCGCAGGGGCAGAAGCAGCGGGTGGCCGGACGGCAGGGAGCGCTGCGCGTGGACAACCTAAGTACGCCTGTGCGAAGAGCAAGTCAAGCGCGAACTTCAATGGAGAGAAACGGTGACAGCCCGCAGGACCCAATCATGAGCCTAACAGGCGGTGGCGTTCAGTATTCCCGATAGAGTTGCGGAAACTGCTTCTTCAGGTCGGCAATTTTTGGCAGATCGTTGATCTGAATGTAGGGACTATCCAGGTGATGCTTCAAGTAGTCCTGGTGATAGCCTTCAGCGGGATAGAAAGCCTTTAACGGAACGACCAGCGTCACAATCTTCTGCGGGTAGACCTTCGCGGCATCCAACTGCGCAATGTACGCCTGGGCAATCCGTTTCTGTTCCTCGCTCGAAAAAAACACGGCGGAGCGGTACTGCGGCCCCCAATCGGGGCCTTGCTTGTCCAGTTCCGTCGGATTGTGCGCCACGGAAAAGAAAATCATCAGCACCTGGCCGTAGGTGATCTGCGAAGGGTCGAACACGACCTCGACGCTCTCCGCGTGTCCCGTGTTTCCGCCGCCCACCATGTCATAGTGCGCGGTTTTCGCTTCACCGCCGGAGTAGCCCGAGGTCGCGGATATGACTCCCCTGATATGCTGATAGACTGCCTGCACGCCCCAGAAGCAGCCTCCGGAAAGAACAGCCACTTCCGTACTCCTTGCAGCGGCTATCGGTTCATCCACGGCGGGTTTCGGAAAAGACGTGTTCGTGCCGGCTGCGATTGCGCCGGAAGCGCCGATCAATACTCCTGCGACAGCGATTGTGGCGATGCACAATCCGTGACCCTTCTTCATTTCTCTGACCCCACGGGCCGTCTGTGAGCCCCACCTGCACTGCGACTCGTTTGATGCAGGAAAACATTTTTGGGATTCACGTCCGCGTTTGCCTTACCATGCAGGCAACGGGCGTCCCCTCCCCGTTCCCTCGAGGGGAGGAGACCCGTCTGAGGTTACGATGGACTGCGGCCCATTGCGATGACACGCGTTCAGAAAATGCCGGTCCTCTTTGTCGGCCATGGCTCGCCGATGAATGCAATCGAGGACAACGCCTTCACGCGAGTCCTGGAGAAGCTCCGCCAGACGTTGCCTGCCCCGAAGGCGGTGTGCGTTGTTTCGGCGCATTGGGTCACTCGCGGCAGCCAGGTTCTGACCGCCGAACGCCCCCGCACGATTCACGATTTCTATGGCTTCCCCACGCCCCTGTACGAAGTGCAATACCCTGCGCCGGGCGCGCTCGAAGAAGCCAAGCGCCTGGCTCTGGAGCATCACCTGCTCTCCGATCACCAATGGGGGCTGGACCACGGAGCCTGGAGCGTTCTGCGGCACATCTATCCCATGGCGGACGTGCCGGTATTTCAACTGAGCCTGGATCACCAGCGCACCTTCGCCGAACACATCGCTCTTGGCCGTGAATTGCGGGAATTGCGCGAACGCGGGGTGCTCATCCTTGGCAGCGGGAACCTGGTCCACAATCTCCATCGCATCAACTGGGAAATGCCGGACTCGGCGTTTCCCTGGGCGCAGGAATTTGACGCCAAAGTGAAGGAAGCAATCACCAAGAGGGACCTGGCGTGGCTGGGAGAGCCGGAACGCTGGGGCTCAAAGTTGCTGGCCGAAGCGCACCCGACACTGGAGCACTATGCACCCATTTTGTACTGTCTGGGGAGCACAGACGAGCAGGATAACGTCACGTATCCCTATGAAGGAATTGAGTTTGGCACGATCTCGATGCGCATGGTGCTGTTCCAGTCGCAACTTTCTCCTGAGTGAAACGATTTTCTCTACAAGATTCGTCCGCAAAGGCCATCCCACTCCCCCAATTTGCCAATTGGATGCAGCGGAAGCGCCGAACGCGCAGACGTAAGTTATGGCCCTTCTATCTAGGGGGTGTCGCGCCGTTCATGCCAATCCGCACTTTTCCTTGACGCTCCCTCGGTACTCTCCCTGGAACCTGCGGCTTACCTGTGGCATCTTACCTGGTGTCCGACAAACGACAGACTTGGAGGAATGGAAGGATGCGCGCGACGATCTACCTCACCATTGCTTTTTGCATCGCCGTACTGGCAGCAAGCCCTGCCAGAGCACAAGTGACCTACGGAAAGAAGCCGCAATTGCCTGCGCCCTTTGCGACAGCCACGGTGGGCAACGGTCCTTCCGAAAGTAAGCCGCCGGCAGGTTTCCTTCCGAGTGTCCCTGCCGGGTTCCACGTCAATATTTTCGCCAAGGATTTCAAGGTGCCCCGGTTCCTCGCCGTTGCCCCCAACGGCGATATTTTTCTTGCCGATACGGGTGCGGGGAAGGTCATCGTTCTCCGTGATCCGCAGCACACCGGCGGGGCACAGCAGCAGGAGGATTTCGCGGAAGGACTGAACCGGCCCTTTGGGATCGCCTTTCACGAAGATTACGTCTACATCGGCAACACCGGCGAAGTGGTGCGCTTTCGCTTCGACAAGCTGACCTCCAAACGGCTGGGCGATGCCGAACATATCCTCGATCTGCCGACGGGCGGAGGACACTTCACGCGCACACTGGCGTTCAGCAAGGACGGCAAAAAGCTTTACATCAGCGTGGGTTCCTCGTCCAACATCGATTTCGAGAAGGACCAGCGGCGTGCCGCGGTCCTGGTGTGCGATCCGGACGGAAAAAACTCGCGCATCTTCTCGAGCGGCTTGCGCAATGCGGTTGGCCTGGCAGTCGAACCGCTGACCGGCGAGGTCTGGGTCAGCGTGAACGAACGAGATGAACTGGGCGATAATCTGCCGCCCGATTACTTCACCTCGATAAGGGACGGCGGCTTCTACGGCTGGCCCTACAGCTACATTGGGGACAATGTCGACCCACGCGTGCAGCCGCAGAAACCCGAACTCGTCGCCCAGGCCATCATCCCGGATGTGCTGCTGGGAGCGCACGTGGCGCCATTGCAGTTTGCCTTCTATACCGGCAAGCAGTTTCCGGAATCGTACCGTGGCGGCGCGTTCGTGGCAGAGCATGGCTCGTGGAATCGCGCGACGCGGGCGGGCTATCAGGTGGCCTTTGTGGCTTTCAAAGACGGCAAAGCTTCGGCCGATCCCGTGCCGTTTCTAACGGGGCTGGTGCCGGATCCCGCCGGCAAGAATGTGAATGGCCGTCCGGTGGGCGTGGCCGTGGCTTCCGATGGAGCGTTGCTGGTCAGCGACGACGGCGCAGGAGTGGTCTATCGCGTCAGCTACGCGCCCTGAGCGTTTCTCCCCTCTTTTCCGCAGCGGCGGCTCGCATCAGCAAGCGCATGTCACTGCACATTTAGCGTCAACAGAATTGGTGTCACTGCGAGCTGCCTGCTTGAGCCGCTGCTCGTCGCCGTCGGGGTTATGGTTATGGCGGCGGCCCCAGACGGCGTTTGGAACTTGAAGGTGGCGCTGGCGACGGCACTACTCGCATAGTTGGGCGCGCTCGCCATGGCCTGTACGGTGGTCAACGAACTCAAGGGAATCGCCGCCTGATAAGTAGGAGAGGAAGCCGTGGGAGTCGAGCCGTCCGTGGTGTAGTGGATGGTTGCGCCGGCCGTGGCGTCCGTGATCGTCGCGGACTGCGCCGCCGTAAATGTTCCACTCGCGGGCGTAATCACAGGCGTTGCGGCGCTCTGCGGTGGTGCCGGGCTCACTGACGGCGAAGAGCCGGCGCTGCCACAACCATTTCCCGAAAATACCAGCGCGGTCATCAGCAGCACGACGGTGACGGAGACCAGCCACCGTGGTGCCGGCAACGGCATTCTTGAACGCAGCGCCAGAGCGAACAGAAGCAGCGCGGCGAAGAGCGCCAGCGAGAAGCCGGGTTGCGGGCGCAAACTGCCGTATGGTTGCCGGGGCAGCCCCGGAAACATTGCCGCCTGCGAAGGAGACAGTGTTGAGATCGACACCGTGAACGGAGTCGCGGCCCCGTTGGCCACAGCCACGCTGGCGGGAACCGTGCACACCGCGCCAAAGGGAACTCCCGAACACGCAAAGGTGATTGTCCCCGCGAAATTAGGGCCAGGCGTGGCCTGCAAACTGTAATTGGCAGTCTGCCCAGCGGAAACGGTGGCCGTGGTGGCGCCTCCGTTTGCGGCGGCGTTCAGCAGCACCGCGGGAGGCGCGCTGCCGTAAAGATTAATTGCCTGTGGAGAATTGGGTGCGTCATCGGCAATATTCACAACGGCGCTGAGAACGCCGTTGTCGCTGGGGGAGAAAGTGACAGAGAGCGTGCATGTGCCTTGGGCAGCGAGCGGAGATGTGCAGGTGTTCGTTTGGGTCCAGTCTTTCGGGTAAGAGCCGGTCAAATTAATCGCTGAAATATGGAGAGTCGCGTTGCCCGTGTTGGTCAGCGTGATCACTTGCGCCGTGCTCGAGGTGCCTTGCGTTTGGCTGCCAAAGCTCAGATTGCTGTTTGACAAGGTGACCTGCGGCTGCGTCGTACTGCTCGTGCCAATCCCGGAAAGTGTGACAGTTTGCGGGCTCCCCGGAGCGGTGTCCACCACTTGCAGGGTTGCCCCAAGCACTCCCGTGGTTGTGGGCGTGAAATAGACGGTTACCTGGCAGGCGGCGCCTGGAGCAAGGACGGCGGTGCAGGTATTGCTTTGAGAAAAGCTGCCGGTGGAATCGCCCGCGATCACCACGGAGGTGAGGGACATCGTTACGTTGCCAATGTTGCTTAAACTAATCGCAACAGTCTGAGGAGAGGTGGTCCCGACTGGTGTTTGCGGAAAGCTTCCCCCGCTGATTATCTCCAAATAGGGGCCTGAGGAAGCCTGAGGGTTGGTGTTGGTGATGTAGAGTCCGGACTCATAGTAGTTCGCTGAACCGTCGGTGAAGGGCGAGCCCGAAAGTTCGGTGACTTCGCCGGTGGACGAATCCGCCTGGAAACCGTGCAGGGAACCACTGAGCAATGTATAGAGATAAGGGCCTTGCGGGTCAGCCACGGTCCACTGGCCAAAGGGGAACGCGATTTGTGTGGAACTGCTCAACGGCGTCAGCGCCCCGCTTGTCTGATCAATGGAGTAGGTATTGAAGCTCGGAGGCGCTCCACCTACGCTGACATACAGGAAATTCCCGCTGGGATCCGCAACGAGGCCATGCACCATCGTATAGTCGACAAAGATCGCCGTCGTTGCCGCGATGGAGCCATCGGACGGCGATAGCTGGAAGGACATCAGCCAGCTATCGTATTGGCCATAGGCCTGAAACAAAAAACGACCCTGCGGATCCATCGCGCTAAGCTGAGCGGGCCCGAGCGTGTCTGCCGCCCTCGGATTGTCGAGTTCGCCGGTATTCCCATCTATATCGCAGACATCAAATCCCGCGTAGAGATTGTCGCCATACGGCCCAAGCGCGACATACAGATGCAAGCCAGAGGGTCCCACGAATAGGTTCGTCGGCTGGGCGTTGAAATCCAATGACAACTGGGGGCCGATATCCAGCACCGGGTCCGCGGCATTGGAGGTATCGATCACGTACGGGGTGATGGAACTGTTGCCTTCCGGATTACCCGGGAAATCACCATTCTGAAGACCAACATACACAAATTTTCCAGTGGGTTCGGTCGCAATCGAGAGTGGATTGGAAGGAGCCTGGTTCGGATTGATCGTGGGAATGTACGGAAAGGGAGAATGCGGCACTTCCGTCAGCGCTCCACTCGCCGGATCGATCGCGTACATGGCGATGCTAGTGGGGCCGGCGACAAATAGAAATTTTCCCTGTCCGTCAACCGCCATGGGTGCGGCGTTATGCGCGGGAAAGGGGCTGGAAGGAATAGCGGCAAGGGAACCCGAAAGAGTGTTCTTGTCGAACCCCGAAATGACCGCCGCACTTGGATTGTTCGTGCCAGTCCCGGTGGCATACACGTGTTGCTGCGGTGTTTGGCTGAGGCCCTGAGAGGCCAAGCCAAGCAAAAGCAACGATGGGGTACACATTCGCACTAGAAATCCCAAGAAGACGTAGGACGACGCTTTCATCGCGTGCTACTCCTGAAAAGATGAAAAAGTTTGGCCTGAGAGGGAACCTGTATAACGGTAGCGTGATATAGATAGGTCGTCAACATAGATTATGCAATAAGCAACATAAAAGAAAGGGAAGACCTGTTCCAAAATGGAACACATCCCCTTAAAGACCCCTCCGCCCAATTGTTAATACCTGTTAATGTGCAATTCCCGCCCTTTCGGCTACTGTCTTTTGCTTATGCCGCCATTCACGCTTGATGTTGAAAAGACTGCTGGAAGTACCGCTGCCGTCACTATTTACCAGCTTAAAGGGAGGCTAAGCCTGGAGACGGTCGCGGGCTTTATCCCGCGGATGCGCCTGGAGACCGCGAAGCACGTGATTCTGGACATGAGCGGCGTGAGTTTTTTGGATTCCGCGGGAGTGGGCGCCCTGGTTTCGCTGTTTGTAAACCGGCGCAATCAAGGGAAAACCTTTGCGCTGGCAGCCCTGACGCCCCAAGCGACGGCGGTGGTTACCGTGGCGGGATTGCAGAAGCTACTGCCGGTTGCGAAAACCGTTGAAGAGGCCGCCGCGGTGAAATCGTAGTTCTCAGCAATTCACAGCGAAAAAACTGGGACATTTCGACAGGCCATCTCATGAGTGGTTTCCGGGAGGGCACGGCTTCAGCCGTGCCGAAAAGCCCAGGGATTTCAGGGGTATCAACCCCCGAGGTGGTAACGGAAGGATTGCGGCGGATTCAAGAGGTACGCGCGCGTCTCTAGCAGGTTACTGAGACACTACAACCAGAATGTCATCCCGAGCCCGCCACGGCGGGCGAGGGATCTGCTATTCGCAATAGCCCGGGAAGGAGCAGGTTCAGTGCGGCGACCAGTTCGGATGGCTGGTGAACAAGCCATCAACGATCCCGATTTGATAGGAAATGAACAAGCCGAAGCCCAGACTCAGCAGACCGGAAGCTGTCACCAGTCCACGAGTCATCCAGGCAAATCGCGTACCCGCGTAGGTGAACGGCACGGAGAGCGCGGCGGTAATCAGGATCATCCCGCCGATCGTGCCGACTCCGAAGATCAAGAGATAGAGGATGCCCCAGCGCGGGTCGTGGATTGTGGTGAGAACGAGAAGCGCAACGGCGGCGGAGCCCGCGAGGCCGTGCACGATTCCGATCAGCAGCGGCCGCAACGAATGAAATACTCCCAGTTTGGCGAATGGGCTGCTCAGCCAGCCAGGCGTGGCGAGCGAGTCGCCGTGGTGTTCCATCGCCGGGGCGTGCTCATGCCAGTGATAATGCAGGTGAGAGCCGTGCTCATGAATGTGCGCGTGCTCGCCGGTGAGATGAGGATGCGCGGGCGAGAATTTCTCGCTGAGCCATTTGGTGACGCCCGCGAGGTTCAGCACGCCGAGGAGAACCAGCATCAGGCCGACGGCCAATTCCATGGTGAGCCCGACGCGCGGCGGAATCACCAGGTTGAACAGGATAATCGCGGCGCCGACCACCAGAATGGTCAGCGTGTGGCCTATGCCCCACAAGGCGCCGATCAGCGCCGCCTTGGAAAGGGAGCGCTCGCGGGTCACAATGGTGGACACCGCAATGACGTGATCCGGGTCCGTGGCATGACGCATGCCCAAAAAGAACCCGATGACGAGAATGGCCAATCCGCTGATCATAGTGACCGCTAAAACGCTGCGGCAACCAATAGGATAATCGAGAACACCGCTAAAGCGCGAATGTTTCGGTGGCACGTCAGCCCCGAACAGCGGCTAATAGTTCACCAACGGGCGGAGATGGGCGAGGTCAATACAATTGCACGATGGTCGAGAATTCTTTGGACCTCGGCAGCGGCTTCACTCCCTTGATAGGTGGCGAGAGAGGTTTGGTCGCGCACGAAAGCGGAAGAGCGGCCACTGTCAGCCCCCTAGTTCGCAGGGAGCTGCGGCCTGCTAGGCGGGGGGAATTCGGAACGGGTGGCGCGCCCGGTACAGCGCGGCCCGGCGCCGAATCTCCTCGGCTTGCGCAGGCGTGGCGACGAACAGCGCGCGACGCACTGTGCGGATAGCGGCATCAAACCGCCCTGTTTCGGCATACGCCGCCGCTAGCGCATCCAGAGTGGCCGCGTCCTTTCCGTCTGTGGCTTGCACCGCACGCAACGCCAGTGCCACCGCTTCGTTTCCATTTCGCACCGGATCGTCCGGCGACGTCGCCAGCACCCAGGCAGCCTGCCGGAGCGCTGGCACGCAGTTCGGCGCCAGCCGGATCGACTCGCGCCACTCAAAAAGCGCCGCGACCGTCTCTCCTCGCCCGTAGAGCGCATCGCCCAGAGCGGCGTGTGCCGCCGCCGAGCTCGGATCAAGTTCCAGCGCCTTCCGGAGGGGCGGCAGCGCCTCTTCCATGCGGCCCCGCGCCACCAGCGCGCGCCCAAGGTTCGCGTATCCCTCGGCCGAGTTCCCATCCAGTTGAACGGCCCGGCCAAACTCTGCCTGCGCCTCCTCGGCGCGCCCGGATTCCAGCAGCGCAAGTCCATAGTCATTGTGCAGCGCGGCGTTTCCCGATGCGGCTTCGAGCGCTTGCTTCAACTTCAATTCGCGCGCTTTCTGCAGGTGCACGGCGGCTTCCTCGCGCCGGCCCAGGAGCATCAGCGCCATACCAAGGTTGCTTTGCACCATCGCGTCGTCCGGGCGAATCTCGAGCACCTGCTTCCAAGCCGCACTCGCTTCCTCGTACCGCGCTTGCCTCTGGAAGTACATCGCGCGGTCGAACAGCCTAAAGAAGTCGATGACCGGCCCACCGAGGGTGCGCATCCCGTCCGGAGGAATATTGACGAATTCCGGCAGATTTACGGCGCGATTGGCGGCGGTCGCATTCTCGATGAGAATTGCCGGGCTGTCGTTCCCGTCGGCATCGATGTGCGTCAGATACATCCGCGTGTACGGCGATTGACGCTTGGAGGAAAACACCAGCCACCGGCCGTTGGGCGAAAAGCTGTGCCAGGAGTTCATCGGGGCCGCGTTGGCTCGCAGCCGCCGCGCCTCGCCGCCCGCTGTCGGCACGATGTAAAGTTCGCTGTCCGGGCGCATCAGTAGTCCGTTTCGCGCCTTTACGAACACGATCCAGCGCCCGTCCGGCGAGATCTTCGGGAACGAGTTGCTCATCCCGTTTTGCGATGCACCACGAATTGGCTCCGGAGTGCCGCCCTGGCCGTCACGGAAAGGAATGCGGTAAAGATCGTACTGGATGTGCATCTCGTTTGGGTCGTTGGCAAAGCGCGCCGGCGGAACGCCTGGCGGATTCGGCTCCTTGGCCCCTGCGCGCGCGAACACAAGATACTTGCCGTCGGGACTCCACACTCCGCCCATCTGTACGAAGCGCGGATCGTCGGCGCCCGGCAGCGGCTGCAGCACTCCCGTCTTCTTGCTGTACCAAGCGAGGATGCCGCGCGTCGGATAGAACACTTGTAGAAAGCGGTAGTCCGTGAAATTCGCCACGTAGTAGTTGCTGGATGGCGAATTTGGCGGCCAGTCGATCGTTGTCACCACATATTCGCCATCGGGCGACACCTGCGACATAAAGCCGATACGCAGATCCCCAGTGAGGCGTCCGCCGGCCGTGCTCCACTGGATGACGTTCTCATCGCGGATGGCCGTGTCGCGCTCGACCGGCGTCAGTGTGTACATGCCTCGGTTGTGCTGCAGCCCATCCAGGTCCATGCCAAGCGTTTTGCCATCGTTAGAAAAGGAATGGCAGTTGGCGCACATCGGCACGCCTTCCATCAACAGCCGGCTGCGCGGCTCCGCGATGTTGCGCAGCCGCCAGGCAATCAGCCGCACCGCTTCCTCCGCGAGTGGTTTGATGACGCCCGGCTGTGTCTCCGTCGGCATCAGCGGCACGTCGCGATAGAAGATCGGAGCTCCAACCTCATCTTTCGACGTGCGGATCGTGACGCGCCCGCTGGAAACTACTATCGTCCCGCGCAAGCCGGTGAACGTTACTGTGGCAGTCGGGTGTTTCTTGATCGACTCCCATAGCGCGGGGTCGGGCGACCAGGTGTGCGCAGACGCCTGTTCTGCTGTCAGCCGCGGCGGCTTGTTCGTCTCTGCGATGCAATCCGGATCGATTTTGCCAATGTGCATCCGCGGCCCTGCCGCGCCGGTGCGCAGCGGTACCGTCCCGTCCGTGAAGGAGATCTCGATCCGCCAGCGCGTAGCATCCGCCGCCGCGTCGCGCCACACAAATGTCGGCGGCGCAATCTCGGGTGGGAAGATCGACTCCTCTTCGGGATAGTCGACCGTAATCTTGCCGGGAGCGTCTGCAAGCAGCACTCCGGCCATCGAAATCACCGCAAGGAATCGCAACAACCTCACAACACTATTAGCCGGGTTCACAACTCCTCATTAACGCGCGCAGGATAAAAAGGCGCCTGTTTTGGGAGTAGGCTTTGCGTGTTTGCCGCAATCCCTACAGGAAGAAACGCCCTCAATGGATAACACAAAGTATATCGGCAGGAACCTCCGCAAGGAAAGTTTATCGGCCGCGGTCATGAATGCTGCTCGAAGGATCGTGATGCAATGTGTCATCGAGACGAAAGCCAACATGATTTGACGGATCATTGGCGGGCCGCGCGGAGATTTGCATCTGACCTTTGAAGAAGCAACGTGCGACGCCTGGTTATTCGATACGCCGATTAACGCCTTACCTGGAAACTGACGCCCTACCAATGTTTCCGCGGCACACACTTCGGGGCGTCTATTCCCCTTTCAGAATGCGCATAAACTCCGTGGCTGCGTGAGGGAGCCGCGCACCGCGGCGCGAGATGATGTAGAGATGCCGCGGAATGCTCATTTGACGGATCTTCAGTTCTTTCAGCCAGCCGTGCTCGACCTCCCAGGTTACGCACATCCGCGGCACGATGGCCACGCCCATGCCCATCTGCACGAAGCGCTTGATGCTCTCGATGGTGGGCATTTCGATGGGCATGTTCAGCGGCGTGTGGTGCCGCGCAAACAGCTCGATCACCTTCCGGCGGAATGGCGATTCCACGATGTGCGCAATGAATGATTCCTTGCCCAGCTCTTCGATCTCCACTTCGCGTTTTTTGGCCAGAGCGTGCTTGGGCGGCACCACCAGCGTCAACTCATCCTTCAAAATTTCCGTGGCCTGCAATTGAGTCTCGCGCGGCACAAACGAAACGGCGCCGAGGTCCAGACGGTAATTGACCACTTCGTGCGGAATATCGCGCGAAAACATGCGATGCAGCCGCACCTGCACGCCCGGATGCGCTTCGCGGAATTGCGCCAACGCGGGCAGCAGCGCGTGAATGGAGCTTTCATTGACGCCCAGGGAAAGCTCGCCGCGCTTGAGCCCTTCCAGCTCCATAAGGCTTTTTTTAACCTCGTCGCGCAGGTTGATTAAGCGCTCGGCATATTCGCGCAAGAGCGTGCCGGCATCAGTCAGGCGCACGGGGCGGGCGCCGCGGACAAACAGCGGCTGGCCCAGGGAATCCTCCAGCTTGCGGATGGCCAAGCTGACCGCGGGCTGCGTGCGGTAGAGCCGTTCGGCGGCTCGAGAAAAGCTGCCTTCCTTGGCAACGGTGAGAAAGACCTGCAATTCGCCTAGATCCATAGCGATAGAGCCTCTTTTCGGGCGCGCAGAAGGACTGCCCGCTGCGCTGGGGATGACGGGGGACATTGCCGGCTCCCCGGCCCGCTTTGCCCTAGTATAAGCCTAGATTATGAATTATAGAACCAAGATAAATTGGACTAAAGCCCTCCCAACGTGCGTTACTGGAGTTCTAGCTTCGGGGGTGCCCATGAGCCACGTCCGCATTTTCGATACGACCCTTCGCGACGGTGAGCAGTCGCCGGGCTTCTCCATGAACACGGAAGAGAAGATTCGCATGGCGCACCAGCTCGCTGCCTTGGGCGTGGACATCATCGAGGCCGGCTTTCCGATCGCTTCCAAGGGCGACTTGGAAGCCGTGCTGGCCGTGGCCAGGGAAGTTCGCGAAGTACCGATTGCGGGGCTGGCGCGCGCTCGTAAGGACGACATCCTTGCCGCTGCGGAAGCGTTGAAGCCGGCGAAATACCCGCGCATGCACGTGTTCCTGGCGACCTCCGATCTGCACCTGCAGGCCAAGCTGCACATGACGCGGGAGCAGGCGCTGGAAGCCATCGGGTCGATGATCAAGCTGGCGCGGAATTTCGTTCCTGAAGTGGAGTTTTCCGCTGAAGACGCCGGGCGAACGGAAATTGATTTTCTCTGCCAGGCCTGCCAGGTTGCCATGGATGCCGGCGCCACGATTTTGAATTTGCCGGACACCGTGGGCTTCGCCGTGCCGGAAGAGTATGCAGATATGTTCCTGAAGGTGCGCGCGCACCTGGGCGATCCGGATCACATTATCTTTAGCGCGCATTGCCACGATGACCTGGGCCTTGCGGTGGCGAATTCGCTCGCGGCCGTCCGCGCGGGCGTGCGCCAGATTGAGTGCACGGTCAACGGCATTGGAGAGCGCGCGGGCAACGCCGCCCTCGAAGAAGTGGCTGTTGCGCTTGCCGTGCGCAAGGAAAGCTTTGGCGTGGCCACGAAACTCAAGCTGGACGAACTCTACAAGTCCAGCCGGTTGCTGACGCAGATTACCGGGGCGCAAGTGGCTCCCAACAAGGCCGTGGTGGGCGCGAACGCGTTCGCGCACGAAGCCGGCATTCACCAGGACGGCATCATCAAGAACCCTTTGACCTACGAGATTATTTCGCCGGAGGCTGTGGGCGTGCCTTCGCGTTCGCTGGTGCTCGGCAAGCACTCCGGACGGCATGCGCTGCGGATATCGCTCCAGGAACTCGGCTACGAACCGAATGATGCCGAACTCGCCGAATGCTACCGCCGCGTAACCACGCTGGCCGACGCGTCCAAGCAGGTGCGCGCGCGCGACCTCATGACCATCGCCCACGAAGTGATGCGCCGCAAAGCCGTGCCTTTGGCCAGCGAAGCCGCACCCGCGGTCTGACCCGCGCTACAATTTGAGAACGGGGACCCCACGATGAAGTTGAAGAAGAGGATTGTCCTTCTGCCGGGCGATGGTATCGGCCCGGAAGTGACGCGCGCGGCCGCCAGCGTGCTCCAGGAATGCGCGCGGGAATTCCAGCATCAATTTGAAACGGTCGAACTGCCGATTGGCGGCGCGGCCATCGACAAGACCGGGAGCCCGTTACCCAAGGAAACGCTGGACGCTTGCCACAAAGCCGATGCGGTGTTTCTGGGAGCGGTCGGCGGCCCCAAGTGGGATGCGCTGGCGGTCGGAAAGCGGCCCGAAACCGGCTTGCTCGGTTTGCGGAAAGGACTCGGCCTGTTTGTCAATTTGCGGCCGGTGAAAGTGCTGGAGCCGCTTCGCGGGATTTCGCCGCTGCGCCCGGAGCGCCTGGGCGATTTGGACCTCGAAATTGTGCGCGAGCTGGCCGGCGGGATGTACTTCGGCGAGCGCGGCAACGTGAACGAGAACGGCGTGGAGCGCGCCTTCGACACGGAGTCCTACTCCACGCCGGAAATCGAGCGCATCGCGGTGTTTGCTTATAAACGCGCGGAGGCGCGCTCACGCCGGCTGTGTTCGGTGGACAAGGCCAACGCCCTGACGAGTTCGCAGCTTTGGCGGCGCACAGTCACCGCGATGAGCACGGTGTACCCGGCCGTGAAGCTCGAGCACATGTACGTGGACAATGCCGCGATGCAACTCACACTGCACCCCACGCAATTTGACGTGATCCTCAGCTCCAACATGTTTGGCGATATTCTGAGCGACGCAGCCGCCGCGCTCGTCGGCTCCATCGGCCTGATTCCTTCCGCCAGTTTTGGGACCAGCGCGCCGCTCTTCGAGCCCATACACGGCTCGGCGCCGACACTTGCCGGGAAAGACGCGGCCAATCCCATCGGCTCAATCCTGAGCGCCACCATGATGCTGCGCGAGACCTTCGGGCTCGGCCTCGAAGCCGACTGGGTGGAACAATCTCTGGTGCGCGTCCTGGGCAGCGGCTATCGCACCACGGACATCAGCGAGCCCGGCACAAAAACGGTGGGTACCGCCGCGTTCCTGGAAGTTCTGCATCGGGAAATGCAACGCACCTTCGAGCACGCCGAAAAATACGGCTGGGGCGTGTGAGGTGATCGCAAAGCCAGTTACAGTTGGTGCTGTGCGGTACATGCCAACCCCTGCACATCGCTATTGTGAACCGTCGCGGAACCATCACTGTTGGCAGTCCACATCCAATTCATTTCTTTGACGAACCGCCTCAGAGTTTTGCAGCATCATTCGTCACTTGAAAGTGTAGAATCCAGCTAATGAAGCTCTTTGCTACCTTCCTACTGCTCCTCGCTCTGATCCTTGCTTTTCAGATTTATCGCCAGCACGTCACTATCCGCAACCAACAGAACCAGCTTATTGACCTAGAGAAGAGGGTTGCGGAGAACTCAGTTCCAAAGACGGCCCCACTTGAGTACCAAGAGAAGTGCGCCGAAAGGGCAAGTAAAGCGTTTCGGGAAATGGGATATACGCCTAAGGATATTGCAGGATACGAGAACCACTACAACGCGAAAATGAATAAGTGCTTCCTGCTCGTCGAAAACACGGATGCAAAGCACCCGCCGACAATCTGGACCTTCAAGAATTTGTCAGATGCCTATGAGGGCAAATCCTACGGGGAATACTCTTGGCATACGGTCAAGGATAAGAAGTACTGGGAAGTTCCGCCATTCTCTTGCAAGGTCGTCCTGCCCTCAGATGGAAAGCAGATCTGCAAGTCAGACGAAGAGTTCAAGGACATGATAAAGGTCTATATGCAAGACCGTTGACCCATCTTCCTTTTGGATCCAACCAATCCTGAGTGTTTTTCACGAACTGAAATTCACTCTCTTGTAAGATCCGGGCACAAGACGGGCAGAGTGAAGGACGGGCGCGATGATTCCCAACACTAGGATTGTGATGAAAACGCCGATGTGCTGGAAACTGTAATTCTTGGATACTCGATGCTCCCAACGGTGTAGCCCTTGGCTGCCAATAGATTCTCCAATTGTTCCCGCGCCTCTGCGGCGTCCTGGTTTGCCCCAATAATAATCTCATCCAGTGCGATAAGTTTTCCGTCAGCTCTGAGGGAGACGGGCAAATATCGAACGACTTTTCCGGCTGCCGATAATCGTTCCTTGGGTACGACGCCACTTTTGCGACGTGAAAACGTAATATGCCGAACTTCTTGTTCGCTTCTGAAGTTCTCGCGCTTGGCTCTGATCGACGCAAACGCAGCTATACGATGGAGCGCAGACACGCCCGCTTCACAGTTGTTGCATGAAGGCTGAAAGCGAGCCAATACCAAGCAAATTTTCTCGAACTCCGCTGCAAGCCATTCACGCAGCGCGGATTCCGAGTACTCGACCTCAGTCCTTATAGAGATAATCTGCCTGCTTTTCGGAGGGGGCTCTTCCAGTACTCGAATCCCCAGACAGATTCCGCGCCCGCCGTCGCCGTACACCCGCCACTGGTTCTCGTCATCTCTCGCAAGGGAGAAACAGCTTAGATAGGTGGTTCTCATTTGGGCCATCATTGAGCCGGGGTAGGTTGCAAGGAAAGCATCCAAGACCTCCGCCGGTGTTCCCATTTGATATCTTTGACGGCAAACTTGAGCAACCTCCGTGACGATTGAGTGAGCCGACGCCAACTCCGCTTCGTCGTTAGTGCAGTCATGTGCGGTAGACCAGAATTCTTGGCTGGAAAGAATATTCAACGCGCCGGAATATGTGGTGTAGTGATACAGGACCCGATGGGGCGAATTCACTTTATGACGCGCCACAGTTTGCTCAAAGAACTCCGCAATTTGTAACTCGCGGCTTTGCCCGCCACTTGGGCGCCTCGCCCTTCTCGGCAACCGTTTTCGAGATTTGGGCATGGGTCTCCGTTCCCTCTACGCAGTATCGCAAATTACGGGTGGGCTTTCACTTTGACCGCGCACCGGGGCAGCGCAAGCGGGTTGCGGGAAGCATCTGGGGATGCTAATTTTGATGACTCCGAGCGGTCTGGACGCGCTTGTGGGGCCTGAGGGGTCAGGGAGCAGGCGGACCGCGGCTCCAGATGAAGAGTCCGCACAGAAGGCGGACCAAGAGGTCTTCAGGGGCTAAAGCCCTTTTCATTTCGGT
>Ga0326728_10010139_pt1 | contig 22223 bp, 21 predicted proteins | sample MB3enrmetagenome_FD_207602 | JGI IMG/M metagenome (GOLD analysis project Ga0326728, IMG submission 207602) | Lab enriched peat soil microbial communities from McLean, Ithaca, NY, United States - MB31MN | ecosystem: Environmental > Terrestrial > Soil > Wetlands > Peat | place: USA: New York... | reverse complement strand
TTACCATCGCGCTCTATCAAGCTGCCGTTAGCTTGGCGGGGGAACAGAGCCTGAGCGATGCCCGTCATTGCGAGCGGATAGGCGAGGCCGGTGATAACCGTCAGTCCGATAATCATCACGATAGCGGGGCGGATTTGTCTCAGCATGGCGTTTTCCTTAAGCAAGACCCATGGCTGTCACAACCATGTCGATCGCTTTGATACCGATAAACGGAACGGCAAGGCCGCCAATTCCGTAAATGAGAAGGTTGCGGGTTAGCATTTTCGAAGCCCCGACCGGACGGTATGTGACGCCGCGCAGCGCGAGCGGAATAAGTGCGATAATAATCAGCGCGTTGAAGATGATCGCCGAAAGGATCGCACTTGTGGGCGTGGAAAGGTCCATAATATTGAGGGCTTCCAATAGTCCCTTGCCATCGGGGCCCTTGTAAAATATCGAGAACATCGCGGGAATGATGGCGAAATACTTCGCCACGTCGTTGGCGATGGAGAAGGTGGTGAGCGCGCCGCGGGTGATGAGGAGCTGCTTGCCGATCTCCACGATCTCGATGAGCTTGGTCGGATCGCTGTCGAGGTCGATCATGTTGCCTGCTTCGCGCGCGGCCATGGTGCCTGTGTTCATGGCTACGCCGACATCGGCTTGCGCAAGTGCCGGCGCGTCGTTGGTGCCATCGCCGCACATGGCCACGAGCTTTCCCTTAGCCTGCTCGTCGCGGATGAGCTGCAGCTTGTTCTCAGGAGTCGCCTGAGCGAGGAAATCGTCGACGCCGGCCTCGGCTGCTATCGCTGCCGCCGTCAGGGGATTGTCGCCCGTGATCATGACGGTGCGGATACCCATGCGCCTAAGCTCGGCAAAACGCTCGTGGATGCCGCCCTTCACGATGTCTTTCAGGTGGACGAGCCCGAGCAGGCGGCCGTGGCGGGCGACGGCTAGCGGAGTTCCGCCCTTCGTCGACACCGATTCGGTTAGGCGTTCGAGCTCAGCCGGGATTGGCATGTTCGGATTGCCCGTAACCTGGCGGACATATTTGACCACGGCGTCGACCGCGCCTTTGCGGATCTGGTCGTCCTCGAGGTCGATGCCGCTGATGCGTGTCTGTGCCGTAAACGGGATGAAATGCGCGCCGAGCGGCGCCATGTCCCGGCCGCGAATACCGTAGCGCTCCTTCGCCAGCACCACGATCGAGCGGCCTTCGGGGGTCTCGTCGGAGAGCGAGGCGAGTTGAGCCGAATCGGCGAGTTCCATTTCGCTGACGCCGGACAAAGGCAGGAACTCAGCCGCCTGCCGGTTGCCGAGCGTGATGGTGCCGGTCTTGTCGAGAAGCAGCGTATCGACGTCGCCCGCGGCTTCAACCGCGCGGCCCGACATGGCCAGCACATTGAAGCGCACCAGCCGGTCCATGCCAGCGATGCCGATGGCCGAAAGCAGCGCGCCAATGGTCGTCGGGATGAGCGTGACGAAGAGCGCAACCAGCACGATGACGGTAATCTCGCCGCCCGCGTAGTGCGCAAAGCTTGGAATGCTCGCGACCGCAAACACGAAGATAATGGTCATGCCGGCCAAGAGGATGTTCAGCGCGATCTCGTTGGGCGTCTTTTGCCGCTCCGCGCCTTCCACAAGATGGATCATGCGGTCGAGGAAGGTCGAGCCTTGGCCTGCGGTGATCCGCACGACGATCCAGTCGGAGATCACCTGCGTCCCGCCGGTTACGGCCGAGCGGTCGCCGCCGGACTCGCGGATCACGGGCGCCGATTCGCCCGTAATGGCCGCTTCGTTCACCGACGCCACTCCTTCGATCACCTCGCCGTCCGAGGGGATGAGATCGCCAGCCTCCACATAAACAATGTCGCCCGGCTTCAGCTCGACGGCCGGCTTGAGCGAGAATTTTTGGTGATTGTGCGGATCGGCGAGCTGCTTGGCGATCACATCGGTCTTCGTTGCGCGAAGGCTCGCAGCTTGCGCCTTGCCGCGCCCCTCGGCCACAGCTTCCGCGAAATTCGCGAACAGGACCGTGAACCAGAGCCACAAGATGATCTGGAGCGAGAAGCCGTAATGGGCTGCCGTGCCCGCGATGACTTCGCGGATGAAGAGCACCGTCACGAGCGCCGCCACAACCTCGACCACGAACATGACGGGGTTCTTCACCATCAGCCTCGGGTCGAGCTTCGCAAAGGATCCGCCGATGGCCGGGATCAGGATCTTGGGATCGGTAATCGTTGCCGTCGCCGACCGTTTGTGTTTGGGTGAAGGAGACATAGGATTAGGTCCTCAAAGCTCAAAAGGTTTGGCCGGCGGTCATGGCGAGATGATCGACGATGGGCCCAAGCGAGAGCGCAGGGAAAAAAGTGAGGCCGCCCACGATCAAGATCACACCGGCGACGAGCAGCACGAACTGGGTGCCGTGGGTCGGAAATGTGCCAGCGGAAGGCGGCAGGATCTTCTTGCGTGCCAGCGATCCCGCAATCGCGAGCGCCGGGATTACCATCAAGAAGCGCCCGATCAGCATCGCAAAGGCGAGCGTCGTGTTGTAGAACAGCGTATTGGCTGAAAGTCCCGCAAACGCGCTGCCATTGTTGCCGGTTGCCGAGGTATAAGCATAGAGAATCTCGGTAAAGCCATGCGGGCCGGCATTTCCGCTATTGGCAATCCCCTCAAGTCCCTCTTTGGCAACGGTGGCGATGGCCGTGAAGCCGAGGATCGAAAGCGGCAGGATCAGGATCGCGAGCATCGCCATCTTCACCTCCTTCGCCTCGATCTTCTTGCCGAGATATTCCGGCGTGCGCCCGACCATGAGGCCGGCGATGAAGACCGACAGGATCGCAAAGAGCAGCATGCCGTAAAGGCCGGAGCCGACGCCTCCAAAGATGATCTCGCCCAGCATCATGTTGACGAGCGGGACCATGCCGCCGAGTGGGGTCAGGCTATCGTGCATATTGTTGACGGCGCCGCAGGATGCGTCGGTGGTAACGGTGGTGAAAAGCGCCGAGTTCGCGATGCCGAAGCGGACCTCCTTGCCTTCCATATTGCCGCCGGATTGCAGATCGCTCGGGCGCTGGTCCACGCCGAGCGCGGCGAAAGCCGGGTTGCCCTTGCCTTCGGCCCAATAGCAGAGCGCCGTGCCGCCGAGGAATAGAAGCCCCATGACCGCGAAGATCGCCCAGCCCTGCCGCTGATCGCCAACCATGCGGCCGAACACATTCGTGACCGCTCCTCCGAGGGAGAAGATCAAGACGATCTGAATGAAATTCGTCAGCGCGTTCGGGTTCTCGAAGGGATGCGCGGAATTGGCGTTGAAAAAGCCGCCTCCGTTCGTGCCCAGCATCTTGATGACTTCCTGGGAGGCGACCGGGCCTTGCGCGATCACCTGCTTGCCGCCTTCGAGCGTGGTGGCATCGGTGTAGGCGTGCAGATTTTGCGGCATGCCCTGATACACAAAGAACAGCCCAACCACGATGGACGCCGGCAGCAGCACATAAAGCGTGGTGCGGGTCATATCGACCCAAAAATTGCCGACCGTATTGGATGAGCGCCGCGCGAAGCCGCGGATGAGCGCGAGCGCAAGCGCGATGCCCGTGGCGGCGGAGAGGAAGTTGTGCACCGTGAGCCCCGCCATTTGCACGAGGTAGCCCATGGTGGTTTCCGGCACATAAGACTGCCAGTTCGTGTTGGTGATGAAGCTTACCGAGGTGTTAAACGCGAGGTCCGGCGCAACGCCGGTTTGTCCTTGCGGATTGAACGGCAGATAAGCCTGCAAGCGCTGCAGCGCGTAAAGCGTGACGAAGCCGGCAACGCTGAAGAACAGCATGGCGACCGCATAAGTCACCCAGCCTTGCTCCTGCCTCTCATCGATGCCGCTTACCCGGTAAAGCAGGCTCTCAACCGGCCGGAGCACGGGCGAAAACAGGGTGCGTTCGCCGTTGAAAACGCGGGTCATATAGCCGCCAAGCGGCTTCGTGATCAGCACAATAACGAACGCAAAGAGCGCGATTTGCGCCCAGCCTTGCATGGTCATGGATGGCGTTCCTTAAAACCGCTCGGGGCGGATGAGCGCGTATACGAGATAGGCGAGCAAAAATGCGGTGACCGCGCCGGCGAGAATATAATCGAGTATCATGGTTTCCTCACATCCGGTCGCAGGCGGTGACGTAGGCGAGCGCGATGGCAAAAAACGCCAGCCCCATGGCAAGCATAATGAGATCTGTCATTCCGGCCCTCTCAGAGCAAAGTTGTTCCCCCGCGCGCCGCGATTGGGGCGCATTTCGGGCAGCAATGTGCCTGGAAACTCGGCCGTTTGGCATATAAAAGCAATAGCAGGCGCGGCCGGGCCACTATAGGAATTTCATAGTGGTGCGGCGGCCCAGCTCGCGATCAGGAAAGGCGGCCTCGCGAATAGTCCGGCTTCCGGTGCAGATACATGAAGGCGACAATCGTTAGAGCACGATCTCGAAACCAGTAAATGATCGCGTAAGGAAATATCCGGATATGCCACGTGCTCAAGGTGGGCAGCAGGGCGCGGGCGCTAATCGAGCGTCCTGGCCACGCGGAAACCGATATCGACGAGGTGCACGTCTGCGTTGACCGAGTTGCGCTTGGCCGCGCGCGCACTCCCCGGATCGCTGCCCCAAGAGCCGCCGCGCAGGACACGACTGGCGCAATCTCCGGTTGTTTTGGCCGATCCATCGGCTGGCGCGTCGTTGTAGTTACTGTTCCAGCAATCCTCCACCCACTCCCACACATTGCCATGCACTTGATAAAGGCCCCAGGGGTTCGGCTGGAATGATTTCATTGGCAAGGGCTTCCGCCGGGATTCACCTTTAGCACCTCCCGCGTAAGTGTAGTTGCCATCGTAATTCGCTTGGCTCGTCGAGATCGACGTGCCCCACCAAAAGGGCGTTGTCGTCCCAGCACGCGTCGCATATTCGCGCTCGGCTTCGGAAAGCAGGCGATAGGTCTTGCCTGTCTTGCCAGAAAGCCATTTCACGTAGGCCTGCGCGTCGTCCCAGTTCACGTCAATGACAGGTCTATCCGCACGGCCCCAGCCTCGATCCGCGCGACCATAGCCGCCGCAGCCGCCACCCGCTACACACGCATCCCATTCCGCAAACGTCACTGCAAACCGCCCAACTGCGAACGGCTTTCGGATCGTTACCTTGTGCTGCGGGCCTTCATCACCTGAGCGCTTTGGCTCGTTCTTCGGCGAGCCCATGGCGAAGCTGCCAGCTGGAACCACCACCATCTCCGGACAATCCGGGCAATCCCGGAAGCTCTCGCCCGACCCCGGCTTGACGCACGGCCTAGCACTCGATTGCGCCACCGATACGAGCAAGCCGCCGCCGTCGCATCTATCCCCGTTGGGCGGTGCCGGAGGCTGCACGGGAGATGGCTCCGGCTTTGAACCAAAGGGATTCCAGCCCGCCCCAAATTCGGGCTTTGCTCTCGCAGGCTCGGTTTGCCCGCGCGATGGCTCCGGCTTTGAGCCAAAAGGATCCCAACCCGCCCCAAATTCGGGTTTCTCTCTGGTTTGTATGGTGGGCTCGGGCTTCGGCAAATTGAGGGCTTGACTTGCCTTCTTCAGTTCCTCAAGGCGGGCCTTGGCGAAGCCGGCATAGACGCTATCGGGGAAGCGGCGGATGAACTCTTCGAGAACAGCTTCGCTGGCTGTGTTCTGCACGACGCTCCAAGCCTGTGCGGCCTCGCTCACCGGCTCATGCGGCTGTGGTTTCGGCGTCTCGGAACGCGCCCCCTCCCGCCCCGCAAGATAGACTGGCGGCAGCGATGGGAACGACAGCCAAGGGTCTTGCCCGATGGTCCGCTTCACCCGGATCTGCACATTGCGGAACATGGTGACCGCCTCGATGCCGGGCTTCAAAAGCTCCTCCGACAGAGCCTTGGCGTAAGTACCTCCGCCCTCGCCTGCATCCGAAGCCGTCCGGTTTGGCGCCGTTGCATAGGCGATCAACAGCCCCGCCGCATTCGCGACGGGCACAAAGCCCTTATCCGCGCCAATCGCTTTGGCCGCGCTACCGGACAGGTTCAGCTCGTTGCGGCAGGCGTCGAACACCACGAATTGCGTGGCGTTGGCGGCCTGTTTGCTCAGAAGGTCGATAATCTGATTTTGCTGGAACGACTGATACCAGACCGTCTCGTCCTCGGCGCTCGCGACATCGACCGGGATGAGATAGTTGATCTGCGTGTCCGCATTCGCGGCGCCGTGGCCGGAATAATAGAAAAAGCCGAGCGCACCTGGCCCTGCGCGCCGCAGCTCGGCGGCGTAGCGCTTCAGTGCAATGTCCATGGCCCGGTAATCGGCGTCGTTGAGCACCGTGACCTTGAAGCCGAGCTGCTTCAGCGACGCCTCGATCAGCGCCACATCCTGGCGCGGGTTCTGCAGCGGGCCGACTTTGGCCGCGTAGCTCTGATTGCCGATGAGAAGCGCCAAGCGCGTTTCGGCCTGGGCCGCCAGAGACGCCCAGGCCGACATGGCCACGAAAACCCAAATCGCTGCTCGCACCATGCGCTACGCCCCGCCACAGGCTCAAATGACTAATTCCCGCACTTTGCAATAAGAGCCGGCCGGGCGCAAGCGGACAGCCATCGTCATCCCGGAAAACGCTTCAGCGTTTATCCGGGATTTTAAGAGACGCAAGCCTTGAGTTTTGAACGGCCTCCGGCGGTTCGGGATGGCGCCCCTTACGCGCATGCACGCCGAGGCAGTACGTTGCTGCAACGTTCCTTGGCAAAGCGCATTTCTCTACACTGCCGGCTCAAAGAAAACGGCATCGGTCAAGCATTGCGGTCAGGGAAGTAGAAAGAATGGCGGTTAACGGAACCTTATGCCGCCGGTTGCGCGGCGAGGCCGGAGAGATGGTCCGCGATCTCCTGATCTTCCGCCGAGGTCAGACCGCTGATGCCCGCGGCGCCCACGATGTCGCCATGCGCGTCCTTCAAAACGCTACCGCCGGGCAGCGCCGTGATCTTGTCGTCGCAAAAATAGCTCGCCGGGATGTTCTCGCGCTCAAGCCGCGCCAAGAGCGCGTCCGTGCTCACCTGCATGCGCGCGGCGCTGTAGGCCTTGCCTTGCGCGATGGCGATGCTGCGCAAAGGCGCGCCCTCCATCCGCTGGAACGCGACGAGGAAGCCCGAAGCGTCGCAGACGGCCACGCAGATGGGCCGGCCGTAATCGGCGGCAGCCTTTTCCATCGCGATGCGGATGAGGTCGTTGGCTTTTGTCAGCGTCAGCGCGTCCATGCTGAGTCTCTCCCTGCCCGGCGCGGAGGCTGCCGGCGTTTATAACTTCTGAAGCGGCATGCTACACTTGTAAAGGCCCGCTGTCTTTGCGAATTCCGATAATGCGGCGGGGCAGAAGAGGAGGATGCCAGCGGTGGAAAAGCTAAGCGGAATTCTCGAAACCGCGATTTACGCAGAGGACATGGAGCGCGCGAGGCGCTTCTACGAGGAGGTCATGGGCCTCAAGCCCATGTTCGCCGACCGGCGCTTGACCGCCTACGATGCGGGCGGGCGAAGCGTGCTTCTTGTTTTTAAGCAAGGCGCCTCGGTTGATACCGCGCAAATGCCCGGCGGAACCATCCCCGGTCACGATGGCGCAGGGCCGGCGCACTTCGCTTTCGCAATCGATGCGGATCAGCTCGGACCTTGGGAGGAGCGGCTGCGCAAGCATGGCATAGGCATCGAAGGGCGCACCGAATGGCCGCGCGGCGGCAAAAGCATTTATTTCCGCGATCCCGATGGCCACCTTGTCGAACTGGCGACCCCGGGCCTCTGGCCTGTTTATTAGCCTTGGCCGCCACCCCGCCGCCCTCAATCGGCGAGCCGCGCTCCGGCTAGGTCGCGAAGATGCTTGATGTCCGCCAAACGCACGACATTCTCCGAGTGCTCCCCGTAACTCTCAAGCCACTCGATGTCGTCTAAAAGCTCGCGAAGGCATATCAGCACATGAACTTCGGGCTGTGTATCGGCCTCACGCTCCATAACGCAGAGCGCCTTAACGATGTGCTCCTTACACGCCATAACATCTTCGCGATTCATCACAAGCCCCTTCCAATTGCACCCGGAACTCTTTTCGCCGGTTATGGTTGCCAGACGATTAAGCGGCTGCGCGAAACGGCAAATCTTTTGAGGCATGATTCGAGTAAGTTGGAGGCGAAGCGGCGGCATTTTTCAGCATGGCGCAAGAAAATGCTGGGGGAGCCCCTCAAGTTGGGTTAGACAGAGCTCCCCACGGCCGATCCTAAGGAGTAGAAAATTTGCGAGCTTTCGCTCTCACGCGTGCCGGCGCTCTGGTGGCGCTCGCCCTCTTCACGTTCACAGCCGGCCTTTTGGCGTCTGGCCCCTCAGCAATGGCTCAACAGCCCGGAACGACCATGACCACAGCATCGGGATTGCAGATCACGGACATAACCATCGGAACAGGCGCCACGCCGAGGCCCGGGCAGATGTGCACCGTGCATTACACAGGCTGGCTTTACGAAAACGGCGCCAAGGGCAAGAAGTTCGACAGCTCGCTCGACCGCGGCCAGCCTTTCACGTTTAAAATCGCCGCGCAGCAGGTCATCAGAGGCTGGGACGAGGGCGTCGCCACGATGAAGGTTGGCGGCAAGCGCACCCTCGTCATCCCGCCGAACCTCGGCTACGGTGCTCGCGGCGCAGGCGGAGTCATCCCGGGGGGCGCCACGCTGATTTTCGAGGTCGAACTGCTCGGCGTAAAATAGCCGGCTGGGGCGAAGTGGCGGGAAGTCCCCCTCACCCCAACCCTCTCCCCAAGGGGAGAGGGAGTTGGCCGCGGCCCTCTTCCCAGGCGGTGAGAGAATTTGAGCCGGCGTCAGTGAAGACTGGTATCAGCCATGTTTGCCGATTTCGTCGGCCGCAAATAGCGCGCGTGTCAGGTCCGTCCGCGAGATCATGCCCACAACCTTGCGGCCCGGCTCCAGCACCGGAAAGCTCCGCGCCCGCATCGTGATCATCAGCTCGAGCGCCCGCGTCAAGGGCTCGTCGGGTTCGACGTAAGCGACGTCTCTGGTCATGATGCTGTCCACAGTCCGCATCATCAGGTCCTGATAGTGCGGGACGAGCTGATGTGTGGTGAATACGAAAGCCTTCAGAAAATCGAATTTGGTCACAATGCCCACACAGACACCGCCATCCACGACCGGAAAGCAATTGTAGTCGTGATGCTCGAACAAGGCTCCCAGGTCATGCAAAGTCATGCTTGACGGAATAGACTTGACGTTTTTGGTCATGTATTGGCTGACATGCCATTCGAGAAAACGATGCATCGCCATGGAGGCTCCATTTCAAACTTGGAATTGGGTCGGTCGGACCATGTTTCGCTGAGCGTTTCCATCCACGCCGGTTTAATACACTACGTCCGGTTTAAAAAAAGAGAATTGGCCTCAATCAACGGAAAACGCCAGTGGTGGCGGCGGGCTCCTTTGCATCGAGCCCGGCAAGGCGGGCTTCGAAATCCGCGAAGCTGAGGCCCTGCTTCCCGCGTCTTCCGAAATAAATGTGCTGCGCGAGCCATCGCATGGCAGGGGTGCCAAAGGCGGCGGATAGAAGGCTATTCGGCGGCGCGAGATTGAGCGCGAACCGCATCGCATGCTGCAATCCGAACCGGGGCAGCTCCTTCGCAAGCACGATCTCCGGCGGCGGCCCAAAGTGGAGGAGATGGTCTGCGACAAGTTGCGCTGCGCGGCGCCCGTAGTGGAGCGCATATCTAATGCCTCCGCCCGTTCCAGGCGAAACCATTCCGGCGGCGTCGCCGACAAGCGTCACTCCGTCAGCCGCCCAGGGCTCGACCAGGCCGCCGCAGGGTATACGCCCTTGGCGCCGGGCTACGAGCTTCGCGCCCGCGAAACCGAATATCGTTTCGGACTTCTTGAGAAACGCCTGCAAATGCGGTCTGCGCCCAGGTCCTGCCGCGAGCCCCGCATGGAATGCGGAAGGCCCGGGTGCAACCCAGGCCATATGTCCGGGCGCCAGGCTGGAATCGAGAAAGCAGTGGAGAAAGCGGGCGTCGGCCCGCTCGAGATTATCGAATTCAACCTCGATCCCAGCCAGGAAGTGGCGGTTGCGGCCAAGTCCGAAATGGCGCGCCACGGCCGACCTAGCGCCATCGGCGCCCAGAATATGCCGGGCAGATATATTCACCCCGGAAAAAACGAACACGCCGCCATGCCGTTCGGCGCCCGTGAAGGGCGTCCGCCATAGGATATGCGCGCCCGAGCGCATCGTCTCCTGTGCCAGCCAGGTGAGAAGGCGTCCGGTTTCTGTGGTAAGAAAAAAGCTGCCCGGCGCCAGAAGATCGACGTAGTTCAGGTTGGGCGCATAAAGCCGGACGCCATAAACGCGCCGCGTGAGATTGTGCGGAACGTCGAATTCTTCAGCGGCTTCCTTGACGAGAATGCCGGTGGTGGCAACGCGATGCCCAGCATCGGGCTTGGCGTCGAGAACCGCAACCTTAAGCCCGCGCATCGCGGCCGTTTTGGCAGCGGCAAGCCCGGCAAAACTGGCACCGATGATCGCAACATCGTAACGCTGGGGAGCGTGCAGCATGGGCAAACCTCAAGCTGATGAATGACTCTTACCGTTGCGGAGCGAATGTGGCGGTTCTGCAGCTAAAACCGGCGTTATCAGCCGGCGAGCGGGAGCTTATCCATAAAGTCAAATTGGCGCCCTCGTCGAAAGAACATACGATTGCCTGCGAGCCGCAAGCCGGCGTCCAGCGGGCTCACCGGCGAAGCCGGCACCGTTTCGAGGCTTGCCGCCTCAGCGTGAGCCGTAGCGCTAAAGAGACTCTGCCCCGCTCCTGCATTGAGACCAAGCGTGCCCGCTGCCTGGAACGCGCAGACGCAAAACTTTAGCCCGCATTGAGGCTGCGTTAACCCTTCTAGGCGCGGTCTCTGCTATTATGGGTGGCCGTGTTGTGTATGAGGCGAATGTCATGCGTTGTGCGAATGCGTTGGAGCTGAGCGCGGATTTTGAGTGCGCAGGCCAAATTGTTGAGGGCGATTGCATCGAGGCGCTTCGCGGCTTGCCATCAGGCTCGGCCGATCTCGTCTTCGCCGATCCCCCCTACAATCTCCAGCTCGGCGGCGACTTGCTCCGGCCCAACAACACCCGTGTCGACGGTGTGAACCATGCCTGGGACCGCTTCGACGATTTCGAAAGCTATGACCGCTTCACCCGGCTATGGCTGCAGGAATGCCGCCGCGTTCTCAAGCCGGATGGCGCGCTGTGGGTGATCGGCACCTATCATAATATTTTCCGGCTGGGTGCGGCGCTGCAGGACCTCGGCTTTTGGCTTATGAACGACATCGTATGGCTCAAGACTAATCCGATGCCGAACTTCAAAGGCACGCGCTTCACGAACGCACACGAAACCCTCATTTGGGCGGCACGCGATAAGAGTTCGCGCCCAACCTTCAACTACGACTCGCTGAAAGCGTTTAACGACGATCTTCAGATGCGCTCGGATTGGCTGATTCCGATTTGCTCCGGCCAAGAGCGCCTGCGCGACGATGGAGGGCGCAAGGCCCATCCGACGCAGAAGCCCGAAGCGCTGCTTATGCGCGTGCTTCTCGCTACGACAAAGCCAGGAGATCTCGTGGTCGATCCATTTTTTGGCACGGGGACGACGGGCGCAGCGGCCAAGGCGCTCGGGCGGCGCTACATAGGCATTGAGCGCGACCCCGATTACGTGGCCGCGGCCCGGGCGCGTATAGCGGCGGTGCGGCCTTGCGATACGGGAAGCATTGCGCCGATCGTTTCCAAACGGGCGGAACCGCGGGTGCCATTCGGGATGGTGCTTGAGCTCGGCATGCTTCGCCCTGGCGACGTACTTTTCGATGCCAAGGCGCGAATCGAGGCACAAGTGATGGCCGATGCCTCGCTGCTATGGCAGGGAACACGCGGGTCCATCCATGCCGTCGGCGCAAAAGCGCAAGGACGCGCCGCATGCAATGGCTGGACCTACTGGCACTTTAACGAGCCGCGCAGCGGGCTCGCGCCGATCGACATCTTGCGCGCGGAAGTACGCCGGACGCTGCACCCGGCGCGTTACCGGGCTTGAGACGAGGCAGCCGTTAGCCGCGTCTCGCCCGCGGCGTGAACTGCGAGATCCTCGCCCGCGCGCTTCACGTTCACTCCGGTGAACGCCCCGCAGCAGCCGCAGGTAATGTAGCGCTGCACGCCTTTATCGTGGCCGAAGCCGTATTCCACATCTCTCACGCTGAGCGAGGTGCTTCCGCAGCATGGGCATGCAACGCTTGCCGGCGAATTCCGGCCAAGATTGTGGGCGGTCTCAACCCATTGTTCGAAAGGAGCTTTTGAAACCTGCGTCATATACAACATACCTCCCGATATCGAGTTTCTTAGACGTTGCGGGAGCTTCCTTGGAATACATCGGGTCGCGCGCGATTCCCTCGCGAGCGTGGATGCTCAGCTTCGCCATTTTTTTGCGGTGCCTTCAGTGTTGCAAGAGCTGGCCCTGCAATCAAGAGTTTCCTGAAGTACCGGCCTGATTTTTGATAATTATTGCCAAGATCGAAACGATTTCGCTGCAATCATGCGCCGATCCGCCGCACGCGCTTGCAATTTGTCCACAGTTTGTTCCAGGCCGGCGAAAAAAAAGCCCCGCCGGAACGGGGCCTTAGCCTATTAAGCGTGAGCGAATCGTCAGGCTGCGGCGAGATTCCGCAGCACGTAATGAAGGATGCCGCCGCTCTTGAAGTAGTTCAGCTCGTCGAGCGTATCGATGCGGCACAGAAGCGGCACATCTTTCGCGCTCCCGTCTGCGAAAGTTATATGAGCAGACATTTTCGCAAGCGGCGCCAGATTGGCAATCCCCTTGATCGTTACCGTCTCATCGCCTTTAAGGCCGAGGTCCTTCCAAGACATGCCCTCCTCGAAAACGAGCGGGAGCACGCCCATGCCGACGAGGTTCGACCGGTGGATACGCTCGAAGCTTTGCGCGATTACGGCGCGCACACCGAGAAGGCGCGTGCCCTTCGCCGCCCAGTCGCGGCTCGATCCTGTGCCGTATTCGCGCCCGGCGAAGACGACAAGCGGCACGCCCTCGCTCTTGTAGCGCATTGCTGCGTCGTAGATCGGCATCTGCGCGCCATCCGGATAGTGGATGGTCACGCCGCCTTCGACGCCCGGAACCATCTGGTTCTTGATGCGGATGTTGGCGAAGGTGCCGCGCATCATCACCTCATGGTTGCCGCGCCGCGCTCCGTAAGAGTTGAAATCGGCGGCCGCGACGTGATGGCCGAGGAGATAAGTGCCGGCCGGGCCCGATTTGGCGATGGAGCCGGCCGGGCTGATGTGGTCCGTCGTGATCGAGTCGAGGAAGAGGCCGAGAACGCGGGCATTCTCGATATCGGTGAGCGCAGCGGGTGCGCCGCCCGTCAAATCCTCGAAATAGGGCGGATTTTGCACATAGGTCGAGTCCTTGTCCCACGCGTAGGTCTGGCCCGTTTTCGAGCCGCCTACCGCTTGCCAGCGCGCATCGCCCTTGAACACGTCCGCATAGCGCGATTTGAACATATCGGGGGTGATGTAGGTGCGGACGAATCCGGCAACCTCTTGGGAGGTTGGCCAAATATCCTTCAAGAACACCGGCGCACCGTTTTGATCGGTGCCGATCGGATCGGTGACAAGGTTCAGCTTCATTGTGCCGGCCAAGGCGTACGCGACGACCAGCGGCGGCGAGGCGAGATAGTTCGCGCGCACATCGGGGTTGACGCGGCCCTCGAAATTGCGGTTGCCGGAGAGGACCGCCGCCGCGATGATGTCGTGCTCGTGGATGGTTTTCGAGATCGGCTCGGCCAGCGGCCCGGAATTGCCGATGCAGGTCGTGCAGCCATAGCCGGCGAGATTGAAGCCGAGCGCGTCGAGATCGCTCTGCAAGCCGGATTTGGTGAGATAGTCGGTGACGACCTGGCTGCCAGGGGCGAGCGATGTCTTGACCCAGGGCTTCGGCTTGAGCCCCTTTGCGGCGGCCTTGCGTGCAAGAAGGCCCGCAGCGATCAAGACGCTCGGGTTCGAGGTGTTGGTGCAGGATGTAATCGCGGCGATGACAACGTGGCCGTCCGCGATCCTGTAGTTCGCGCCTTCCACTGCGCCCGACTTTTCGAGGGGCTCGATAGCTCCGCCGCCTTCGCTGACCATATTGGCCGCTTGGCCGCCGGGCTTCACGTTCCGCATTTCCGCAACCGCATCGGCAAAGCCTTCCGCTGCGCGGGAAAGCGGAACGCGGTCTTGCGGCCGGCGCGGCCCGGCAAGGCTCGGCTCGACCGTCGAAAGGTCGAGATCGAGCGTGCTCGTGAAGACCGGATCGGGCGTCGCGGTCTCGCGCCACATGCCTTGCGCCTTCGCATAGGCTTCTGTCAGCGCGACGCGCTGCGGATCGCGGCCGGTCGACCTCAGATAGGTGATCGCATCCTTGTCCACGGGGAAGAAGCCGCAGGTTGCGCCGTATTCGGGCGCCATATTCGCCATGGTTGCGCGGTCTTCGAGCGACAGCGAGTCGAGGCCGTGGCCGAAATATTCGACGAATTTGCCGACGACGCCCTTCTTGCGCAGCATCTGCGTGACGGTGAGAACGAGGTCGGTGGCGGTCACGCCTTCGCGCAATGCGCCCGTGAAGCGGAAGCCGATAACTTCGGGGATCAGCATGGAGATGGGCTGGCCGAGCATCGCCGCCTCCGCCTCGATGCCACCGACGCCCCAGCCGAGCACGGCAAGCCCGTTGACCATGGTCGTATGGCTATCGGTGCCGACGAGCGTGTCGGGGAAGGCCTGGGCGACGCCGCCTTCTTCCCTCGTCCAGACGGTCTGCGCGAGATATTCGAGGTTGACCTGGTGGCAAATGCCGGTTCCCGGCGGCACGACGCGGAAGTTCGCGAAGGCGCGGCTGCCCCAGCGCAGGAACTCATAGCGCTCTTTGTTTCGCTGATATTCGAGATCGGCATTGATCTCGAACGACCGCGGCGAGCCGAAGCTATCGACCATCACCGAATGGTCGATCACAAGATCGACGGGCACCAGCGGGTTGATCTTGGCGGTGTCGCCCTTAAGGGACGTCATCGCATCGCGCATGGCCGCCAGATCCACGACCGCAGGTACGCCCGTGAAGTCCTGCATCAGCACGCGGGCGGGCCTAAAGGCGATCTCGCGCGTGGATTTCTTCTCAACGAGCCATTGCGCCATGGCCCGGATGTCATCGGCTGTAACCGTGCGGCCGTCCTCGAAGCGCAAGAGGTTCTCCAAGAGCACCTTCAGCGAGTAAGGCAGAGCCGTAATTCCCGGCAAGCCATTCGCCTCGGCGTCCGGCAGTGAGAAGTACTCATAAGCTTTGCCCTCAACGGTCAGGGTCTTGCGGCACCGGAAGCTGTCGAGGGAGCGCGGAGTGAGAGAGGCCACAGCAGAATCTCCATGATCGGGTAAAAAACCGTCTTGTGCGCGTGAGCCCCCCTAACATAAAGATGGGCGGCTTGCGCGGGAACGGGACGGGGAATAATTCCTTGGCAAAAATCGAGCCTTTAGGCAATCTAAACCATCAGTTAAAAAAACCTGAAGGCGTGAAGGCGGTCATAGCGGAGGGGCTCGCCTGCCAGCGAGGCGGCTATACCGTCGTGTCCGGCGTGTCGTTCGAGCTGCAAGCGGGAAGCGCGCTCGCTTTGCGCGGGCCGAACGGTTCGGGCAAAACAACGCTGCTGCGCACCATCGCGGGATTTTTGCAGCCCTCTGCGGGCCGCGTGCGTATCCAGCCGGCAGCGAGCGGGGCCGATGAAGGATATTTTCATTATATCGGCCATGCGAACGGGACGAAGCCGCGCCTGTCCGTCATCGAGAATGTGAGCTTCTGGCAGCGTTATTACAGCGGAGCGCCGGATATAGAAGCAGCAGAAGCAGCGCTCGATGCTTTCGGCCTGCTCAACCTCGCGGGCTTCAACGCGGGCCATCTTTCGCAGGGGCAAGCCCGGCGCCTCGGCCTAGCTAGGCTCCTCGCGGCGTCCCGGCCGGTTTGGCTGCTCGACGAACCTTCGGTTTCGCTCGACGCAAGCTCGACGCGGCTTCTCGAGCGGGCCATAGCCCTTCACCTGTCCTCAGGCGGTCTCGCCATCGTTTCAACGCATCTCGACCTCGCCCTTCCCGAATCTCAAGTTCTGGAGCTGGGCGGGGGCCCCTCCCGCTTACAATGAACGCCTTCCTCGCACTCATAGGCCGCGACTTGCGTCTCGCCATCCGCCAAGGCTCCGCCGTTGGCACAGCACTCGGCTTTTATCTCGTCGCGGTCTCAATCATTCCGCTGGGGCTTGGGCCCGATCTCAACCTGCTCAGCCGGATCGCGCCGGGGATCCTTTGGATTTCGTTCCTCTTGTCCGCGGTGCTTTCCGTCGACGCTCTCTTCCAGGAGGATCGCGACGACGGCTCGCTCGACGCGCTTTTCATTGGCCCGCTGCCCGCCGAGCTCATCGCCGCATCGAAGAGTCTCGCCCACTGGGTTACGACCTGCCTGCCCTTGATCGTCATCACGCCGCTGGCGGGCCTTCTGCTCAACATCGAGCCGGCATCGCTGCCGAAGCTTCTCGCCGCGCTCCTTGCCGGAACGTGTGGAATCAGCTTTGTGGCCGGCGCAGGCGCGGCGCTCACGCTTGGACTGCGCAAGGGCGCGCTGCTTCTACCGCTCCTTATTTTGCCGCTTTTCACGCCCTTTCTGATTTTCGGGGTGGGTGCGATGGCCGCCTCGCCCGGAGCGTTCGAGCAGAGCATTCTCTTGCTTTTTGCGCTGTCTGTGTTTTCTGTGGCAGCGATGCCTTTTGCCGCGGCCCTTGCCCTTCGCCTGGGGTTAGAGTGAGCCTATATCAGCGCTAAATGCTGGGAAAACCATCTATGTCCGGACTTTCGGAACCGCAATCTACAGGCCTCTGGCGCATCGCCGCGCTCGCTAACCCGTCCGCGTTCATGCGGCTCAGCGGCAAGATTTTGCCATGGCTCGCGGCGCTTACGGTCCTTCTCTTCGCCGCGGGCCTCACCATGGCGTTCCGGGCGCCGCCGGATTACCAGCAAGGCGAGACCGTGCGGATCATGTTCGTCCATGTGCCGGCAGCGTGGCTTTCGATGGCGTGCTACTCGCTCGTCGCGATCTCCTCTGCGGGCTATCTGATCTGGAGGCATCCGCTCGCCGATGTTTCGGCTAAGGCCGCGGCACCCATCGGAGCCACCTTCACGCTTTTGGCACTCATCACAGGCTCGCTCTGGGGCAAGCCGATGTGGGGCGCCTATTGGGTCTGGGATGCGCGGCTGACCTCGGTGCTGATCCTGTTCTTCCTCTATCTCGGCCTTATCGCCTTGCGCCAAGCGATCGACGAGCCCGGCAGGGCAGGGCGCGCAGCCGCTATCTTGAGCTTGATCGGCGCTGTCAATATCCCCATCATCAAATTCTCGGTGAATTGGTGGAATACGCTGCATCAGCCCGCGAGCGTGATCCGAGCCGGCGGTCCCACCATTCACCCAGCCTTGCTCATGCCGCTGCTTGTCATGGCGATCGCTTTTACGGTCCTCTTCATCGCGCTGCACATGAAGGCGATGCGCGCCGAGATCTTGCGGCGGCGTTGCGAGGCGATGATTGCCATTCACGTGCGCGGGGACGGCAGGCAAGCACAACCGGACGGAACGGCGGTTTCCCATGTTTGATCTAGGTCCTCACGCAGGTTTCATCTGGGTATCTTATGCAGCTGCGGCGCTTTCGGTTGGCGGCCTCGTCTTCTGGGCATGGGCCGGGGAGCGCGAGCAAAAGCGGCGCCTCGCCGATTTGGAGCGCCGCGGGCTGAGGCGCAGATCTTCGCAGCAGGAGTTATAGGGCTAGGACATGACCGCAAGCGCTTCACCCGAGGAAACGCCCGGGAAGGCAAAACCCAAGGCAACGCTCATCTTACCGCTTGTCCTTGTTGCCGTGATGCTGGCATTTCTGTTCGCTGCGCTGCGTTCAGGCGAGCCGTCCCGGCTGCCATCGGCGCTGATCGGAAAGCCCGTTCCGGAATTTGCACTTCCCGCCATTCCCAACCTTCTGGGCGATTACGGTCCCGTTCCGGGCCTCTCCTCGGCGGCGTTCAAGACCGGTAAGCCCGCCATCCTGAATGTCTGGGCTTCCTGGTGCGCGCCCTGCGTGGCCGAGCACCCGCAGCTGATCGAGCTGAGCCAAGCAGGCATTCCCATCTACAGTATCAACTATAAAGACAAGCCCGAGGCTGCGCGCAGATTTCTTTCGAACCACGGCAATCCTTTCCGTGCCATCGGAGCGGACGAGAGCGGTTTTACTGCTATCGACTTCGGCGTTTATGGCGTGCCGGAAACCTTTGTCATCGACGGCAATGGCCGGATTGCCTACCGCTTCCCCGGGCCGCTCAGCCCTGAGATCGTAGCCCGCTCGATCATGCCCGCTCTCGAAAAGGCCGAACGGCAAACCGCCTCGCGATGACGGCGTGCCCAGTTAGGTGCACCCCGCGCTATTCGCCAACGATTTCAGGCGGCGGCTTGCGGTATCCCGCCAAGAATAGCAGTGCGCCAAGCGCTCCAAAAAGAAGGCAAACCGGCAAAGCGAGCATGGGCTCGACAATGCCCGTCCACAAATAGGACGGGCCGCTGCCGAGAAAAAACCGTTCCAAATTTTCGCGGCCGTTGGGGACGTAGGTTTTCAAATGCTCAGAAAGCGAGGTAAGAAGCAGGCCCTCGTTGGGCGTCGCAAGAATGCGCGCACCGTCATAGGCTAACGCTATGAATGCAACAAAAAGAAGGGTTTTTCCAAAAATGCGAAGAAAAAGCATGAGCGATCCTTGGTTAGCTCGGCTTTCATACCTCCGGCCATCGCCCCGTGCAAGATTTTGAGAGCGGATCGTCCGCAAGGGCCCTTAGAAGCTGCAGCGTTTTGGGCTGTCATTAAACTGAATGCAGATTATCGCATTCCCATAGCTGCCAAAGTGTTATAGTGGATGCCCGCACCGGCAGATATTCTGCCCCGTCCCGCCCGGGACGTGCATCGGTTCCGGCGGCTCACGCTATGGAGGTTCTCTATTGATCGCAGGCGCCCCGCTGAATGACCCATTGCAAGGGCTCCGTGTCCTTGTCGTCGAGGACGAGTCGCTCGTTGCCATGCTAATCGAGGAGTATTTGTCCGAGTTCGGCTGCATCGTTGCCATCTCGGCCAGGCGCGTCGACAGGGGGCTTGAGAGCTTGAAGGATCTCGACGTCGAGGCAGCGGTGCTGGACGTGAACGTCGCAGGCGAAAGCGTCTCTCCCATAGCGGAGGTGCTGGAGGGGCGAAACATCCCGTTCGTCTTTGCGAGCGGTTATGGGGCAAGAGGAGTCGAAGCGCGCTGGACAGGACACCCCGTGCTGCAAAAGCCATTCACTGCGAACGATTTGCGCTCTGCGCTGCTCACATGTCTGCGGCGTGAGTCGTAGCTAGAGATCGCGCTTTAATCCGGAATCGCCGCCATTGCGAGCCCCGGCTCGGAGGCCGGGGAAACTCCGCGAAGCAATCCAGCGTTAAACCTTTGAATCCTTGTATGGATCGCCATAGCGCGGAGCCCGTCCCCGGCTTGATCGGGGGCCGCTTCGCGATGACGCCCGCGTTCGTTTAAAGGCACGGTGCCTAAGCCAGTGCGCCGGCCGAAGCCTGCCCTGCGGAGGCGGCCAGCCCCCTTCTTGCGCTGGCCGGCAAGTCCCGGATCTCCCTGACGTGCCGGCCTATCTGCTTCAAAACCTCTGCGGCACTCATGATGTAACCGCCAGTACCGCCGAATTCCTCTGCGTAACGCGTTCTGATGCGGCTATAAGGGGCTGGGGTTAGAACTTGCCCGATCTGGCCGGGGAAGTGCTCGGCCAGAACGGTCTTCATCGGCAAAGGCTCGGGAACGAGGTTTACGATGGGAGCGCCGATATCCCGGGCAGCGGCGATATCGCATTCCAGCCGGTGCAAGGGATAGAGTTGGTGGATCGCGACTCTATTGAGCTTGGATGCATCGCCATCGAGGAAGCAGCTCGATGTGCCCTTCGCGATATAGGGGCCGAACACATCCGGCAGCCGCAGAACCTGGGATGGAACTCCGCATTGCAGTACCTCGTGTTCGAACGAGGGAAGCCAAGACCTGGCTGCCGATCCGCACGGCTTGGCCGTCTCGTCGAATGGAAGGCCCTTGCTTGAATAGACGTCGATCGAGGATAGAAGAACGATCCGGAGCGCAGTTTGACTGGCCGCTGCGATCAGTTTTTGGCCATGCAACCCCAGAGTATTTCCGCAGAGGCGCTTGCTTGAGGGGACTATAATAACCGCTTCGTCGCAGCGTGAGAAGCCGCTCAGGGCCTGCTTGTAAGTATAGCAATCTAAAAAAGTCCGGCCGGATGCCAGATAATGGCCGAGAGGGGTACCAAAACCTATAAGTGCCCGTCGCATGTGTTTTGCCCTCGCAAAAATTTCCTCCCCCTCTCCTGTGCCAACGGCACGGAAAGAGTTCTTTCATGCTCCGGAGCGGGGCGGCCAAGAGCGGGAAAAGAATCAGGATGTATAGCGTAAGTCCTGGTTCCAAGCAATCTATTTCGGATTTTTGTAAAACCTTCAACGGTTATTCCAATCGGCGAACCCAGCCAGCTAGGCAATTGCATTTCCCCGATGACGGGGCAATCCAATGCCCGTTCTCAACCGGGCAAATCGAAGCTCCGCCGCCGGGCTCTGCTGAAGAGCGGAAAGCGAAAAAGGCCGGTGAATAGCTTGCTGATTTTCTGGCCGTTCTACAGTTCTGCACACTTTATAATCAATAGTGATTAATACTTGCGCAATTCTAAAATCAGGATCATCCTTTGCATTCCGAGCATGGAGGACGTCATGATTAGAACGCTTATCGCGGCTGCAGCAGCGCTCGCGATCTTTGCAGTAGGGTCAGCTATCAGCATTAGCGCCAGTGCTGGCGGCGGAGCGCCGCCGAACTCAAAGGGAAAAATGGCTTCGAATTCATCTCACCGGATCGGGAAAACCGCCCGCGGAAGCGCCAACGAGCTTACGGAATTCTCCTCGTCTTCTGCGAGAAGCCACACGCGTTCATCCCCGGGCCGGTAATTCATTCAAGTTTGAAAAACAAAAGCTTACGAGAAACCACAAAAAGAACCCCGGTCAAAAACCGGTCACTCTGTCTCTCTCCCCGCAAGCTCGCCTTGGCGAACTTGCAACTTGGAGTGACCGCATCCGCAAGTGGATGCGGCTGGCAGAGAGGACGCTGCTTCCCTCTCCCGTTAGGGAGAGTGCTGGGGTGAGGGAGTCTTAAGCCTGTTTCCGTATAAGTGGAACAGGCTCCAGATTTGTAACGGATTTTCCGGCGTGCACCGGTTCGCTGCTAATAGCAGAAATTGTAGGCATAAGCCTGGCAGTATCCTGGCCCGTATCCCGAATTCCGGCAATTCCAGTAGCAGCTCCCGCTGTCATACCAGTAGGGGTTGTCGTAACCCCAGCCGATAAATGGCCCGCCGTAAAAGGCGCGCCTGCCATGATGGAAATGGCCCCTATGACCGAATCGCCCTCCGCCCGGTGCGATGCCCGCACGGCCGCCAAAGCCGCCTATCGCAGGGCCTAAACCGCCTCCGTAACCGGCCCCGCTGCCGCCATGGCTTCCATGCCCCATGGCAAGGACGATTGGGTTGCCGGGTGCTGCCTGTTGGCTCTGAAGGCTTGAGGTGAGCGTAGTTGCGGCCGCAACTTGGCTAGCGGTGAAAAGGCCAAGAGCCGCGAGAGCGGCAGTTAAACGTATCTTTTGCATTTGAACCCCACTTTGCAGATGAGTGAGGGGCCTCCTTTGTGCGGATGTCCCGGCCTATAAACCCTTCAACGAAGCCTTAGGTCCACGATGCTCCCGGAATACCCGGCCGCAGCGGCAAACGCGCGGCATGACTCTTAATGTTTAGAACCGGTTAAATTTACAGCGGCCGTCTCCGCCACCGCCCGAAGACTCTCGCGAGCCGCCTCGCCAAAGTCTTCCTCAAAAAAGCCGTCCGCGCCAAGGCGCGGGTTTACGCCGTCAATCCGCGCGGCCTGGAGATGCAACAGCGCGGCAACCGCGAGCATGGTATCGCGCAAGCAGACCGGGCAGGGATCGGCGTTCACGTCCTTATGATACTGTTCAATTGTGCGCATGATGGTTCCGACGAGC
>Ga0326728_10010138_pt1 | contig 22226 bp, 20 predicted proteins | sample MB3enrmetagenome_FD_207602 | JGI IMG/M metagenome (GOLD analysis project Ga0326728, IMG submission 207602) | Lab enriched peat soil microbial communities from McLean, Ithaca, NY, United States - MB31MN | ecosystem: Environmental > Terrestrial > Soil > Wetlands > Peat | place: USA: New York... | reverse complement strand
GAATGTTTTGGACTGTGGGCGGTGCCAACGCGATCATCGCCCTCCGTTGCTGTTGCATCAGCGGCAAATTTGAAGACTACTGGGAGGCGCGCACGGCCTGATCTGCCACTTCCATGTCGCGCACCCTTCCATGGTAGCGCCACAGTTGAACGGGCTTTGTCACGCGATTCATGCCGCTCTGGGCGCAGGCACTGCACGCACCTGGCAGCGTATAATCGTAGAGAAATACCGTTCAAACCCATGAGCGCTTCGGCCGCTCGGAGAAGGATCTCGCATATAGATGTCTACAATTGAGGTTTCCCCAGCCTCGCCACGTTCCGGCGAATTTCAGCAACCCGTTGTCAACGATTTCAGTATCCAAGTTGCCACCATCAACGGTTCCGGCAGCCAGACCGCGAACAGTGTTCTGATGCGCGCGATTTTCCAGATGGGAATTCCGGTCTCGGGAAAAAACATGTTCCCGTCGAACATTCAAGGTCTGCCCACGTGGTTCACGATTCGCGCCAGCAAGTACGGATACATCGGCCGCAAGAAGGAGGTTGATTTCCTGGTGGCCATGAATCCAGAGACTGCGCGCGAAGACGTCATGAAGCTCGACCGCGGTGCGGCGGTGGTTTACGACGAACCCCTCAAGTTGGACGCTTTGCGTTCCGACTTGCACTTCTACCCGGTGCCGTTCGACAAGCTGGTGGGCCCGGTGTGTCCAGAGGCGAAGCTGCGCAAACTGGTGCGCAATATGATTTACGACGGCATTGTGGCTCACCTCGTCTCGATCGACATGGAGGAGATTCACAGCGCTCTGTTCAAGCAATTCGGGAAGAAGAAGGCGAAGGCCGCGGAGCTGAACTGGGGGGCCTGCCAGGCGGGATTTGATTACGCTGCGAAGACGTTTACCAAGACCGATCCGTATCGCGTCGAGCGAATGAATGCAACCGCCGGCAAAATCATCATTGACGGCAATGCCGCCGCAGCGCTAGGGTGCGTGTTCGCCGGCGCCACGGTCATCATCTGGTATCCCATCACTCCGTCGTCATCACTGGTGGAATCGATGATTGGCTACTTGAAACGCTTCCGGATCGACAAGCAGACCGGCAAGGCCACGTACGCGGTGGTACAGGCGGAGGATGAACTGTCCGCTATTGGCATGGTACTCGGCGCAGGATGGGCGGGTGCTCGCTCGGTGACCTCGACCGCCGGGCCGGGTATTTCGCTAATGTCGGAGTTTGTTGGCCTCGGGTACTACGCCGAGATTCCCGCCGTCATCTTCGACGTGCAGCGCGTCGGTCCGTCAACCGGGTTGCCCACGCGTACCGCCCAGGGCGACATCATCTCTACAGCTCTGCTTTCCCATGGCGACACGAAGCATCCCATTCTGTTTCCATGTTCACCGGAAGAATGTTTCAGTATGGCCATTGGGGCGTTCGATCTGGCGGAACAATTTCAGACCCCGGTGTTTGTGTTGACGGACCTCGACCTAGGAATGAATAACTGGATGGCAGAGCCTTTTGAATACCCGGCTAAGCCGATGAACCGCGGCAAAGTTCTGACGGCGGGGGACCTCGATCGGCTCGGCGGATTCGCGCGTTACAAAGATGTCGACGGAGATGGTGTCGGTTACCGGACGCTGCCCGGGACGCCTCATCCGCAAGCGGCGTATTTCACCCGCGGCAGCGGCCATAATGAGAAGGCTCAGTACACCGAGCGGGAAGACGACTATGTGCACAACATGGACCGGCTCGCCCACAAGTTCGAGACGCTTCGTGCGCACGTACCGCCTCCAGTGGTGGATTACAATCCGAAAGCGGACATCGGCTTTGTCGCGTTTGGCACCTCGCATTATGCAGCACAGGAAAGCCGGGACCAGTTGAAATCCGAGTTCGGCATCGAGACCAGCTATTTGCGGCTTCGGGCCTATCCGTTCACGCCGGAAGTACGGGATTTCATCCGGCGCCATAAGCGAATTTATGTCATCGAACAAAACCGTGATGAGCAGATGCTCAGTTTGATGCGCATGGAATTCGACGCGGAGGACATCGCGAAGTTACGAAGTATGAAGTACTACGGCGGTCTGCCGCTCGACGCGCGGACCGTTACCGACGATGTGGTCCATCAGGAGGAAAAATGAGCACTACTCTCACGCCGCCGCCCAAAAAAGTCAATCGCATTGGACTCGAGGTTGCGAACTACAAGGGTGCGAAGACGACGCTCTGCGCGGGGTGCGGCCACAATGCCATTTCCGAGCGCATTATCGAATGCTTTTACGAGCTGGGCGTGCAGCCCTGGAGCGTGGCGAAGTTCTCGGGCATCGGCTGTTCGTCGAAGTCGCCTGCGTATTTCCTCGGACTGTCGCACGGGTTCAACGGAGTGCATGGCCGGATGCCGTCGGTTGCCACCGGTGCCATGCTGGCGAATCGAAACCTTCTCGGAATCGGCGCTACCGGTGATGGCGACACAGCGTCGATTGGTCTCGGCCAGTTCATGCACCTGTTGCGCCGCAATCTGCCATTCATCTATATCATCGAAGATAACGGCGTCTACGGTCTGACGAAAGGGCAGTTCTCGGCCACGGCTGATTTGGGGTCAAAACTGAAAACCGGAGTGATCAACGATCTCCCGCCGTTCGATTGTTGCTCCCTGGCGTTGCAGTGCGGAGCGACTTTCGTGTCGCGCTCGTTCTCCGGCGACAAAAAACAGCTCCAGACGATTCTGAAGACCGCCATCGCGCACAACGGGCTCTCGGTCATTGACGTGATTTCCCCGTGCACCACCTTCAACGACCACGAGGGGTCCACAAAGAGCTACAGCTACATCAAGGAACACGACGAACTCTTGAATGAGATCGACTTTATTCCCTTCTACGACGATATCTCTGTCGAGATCGCGGAGGGAGAAGTGAAGGAAGTGGAAATGCACGACGGATCGAGACTTCGCATCAAGAAGTTGGGCCGGGATTACGACCCGTCCAGCAAGTTTGACGCACTGAAAGCGATCGACGAAGCAGGGAAGAAGGGTGAAGTGTTGACGGGCGTTTTTTATGTCGAGACGAGCAAGCCGAACTTCATGGACCTTTTGAACGTAGAGGACGCACCGCTCGCAACGTTGCCGGAGTCGAAGGTCCGGCCGCCGAGGGAAGTGCTCGAGCAGGCGATGGAAGAGCTCCGCTAGGCCGGTCAAGCGTGGGCCGTAAGTCCAGGGTGGTGTCTGACACACCGATGGCAAAACCTACCGTCTCTCCCGAAGTCGAAGCCTCCCACCAAGGAGAACTGGTACCCCTGTACCGCGTGGTTCTGCTCGACGATGACGACCACACTTATGACTACGTTATCGACATGCTGCAGAAGATCTTCGTCTTCTCGCTCGATCAGGCCTACAGGCATGCCGAAGAGGTGGATACATGCGGACGGACGGTGCTCATTACTTGCGAGCTGCCGGAAGCGGAATTTGCCCGGGATCAGATCCACGGCTACGGACCTGACTGGCGTCTGCCGCGATCGAAGGGTTCGATGTCGGCGGTCGTTGAGCCAGCCGGAACGGGTGAGTCGCGTTAGCTCATGCTGCTATGATGAACAGATGAATTGGGCCCGGTTCTGCCTCCTTTCCGCGAGTGCTGCGTGTCTCTCTGCGCAGACGTCCACCCCTAGCCAACCGCCAGCAAGTCCCCCGGCGCGCGTTGCGGTGACTCCCGCCACCCCATCGATTACGCCACCTGCCATGGTGGTTCCGCCGAACAAGGTGGTTCTCACTATCGGCGATGAAAAAATCACAGCCGGGGAGTTTGACCAGCTCATTGAGGCTCTCCCCGAACAAGCACGCGCCCAGGTGCGTGGCCCACGAAAGAGGCAGTTCGCTGAGCAGTTGGTACAGGTCAAAGTCATGTACCAGGAGGCGCACAAACGCAAGCTGGACGAAAACCCGGCGGTGCAGCGCCAGCTCGAATTGCAGCGAGAAAACCTCCTGGCGAGCATGTTGCTCCAGGACATGACGGCCAACGCCCAGGTCGATGATGCCACAGCGCGCCAGTATTACGAGCGGCACAAAGCGGACTACGAGAGCGTCCACGCTCGCCACATTCTGATTCGCATGAAGGGCTCCGCACTTCCAATTCAACCCGGCAAGAAGGAACTCAGCGAAGAAGAGGCTCTGGCGAAAGCGCAGGATATTCGTAAGAAGTTGCTGGCGGGCGAGGATTTTGCGGCGTTGGCCAAGGCGGAGTCGGATGATGTCCGGTCTGGCGCTAATGGCGGCGATTTGGGCTCATTGAAGCACAATCAAACCGTGCCGCCGTTTGATCAAGCTGTGTTTAGCCTGCCGCCCGGCCAACTGAGCGAGCCCGTCAAGACCCAGTACGGATATCACATTATCAAAGTCGAGCAACACGAGGTGAAGCCCTTTGATGAAGTGAAGGCCGATGTGGCGAAGAAGGTCCGTCCGGAACTGGCTCGTAGCGCCATGGAAAACCTCCAGAAGCAAGCCACGGTGGTCATCGATGACAGCTACTTCGGTCCTGCTCCCGCTGCGCCAACACCGGCGCCAGCGCCGAAGTGAGCGGCTAGCGCTTGCGGAAGAAGGGCCGGTTCGATTCCTGGACAGCCGGAAACGTCTTGGACATGTGATCGTGCCAGGCTAGTTGCTCTTCGTCCAGGAGCGCCCAGAGCAGGCCGATACCGCCCGCGCAGCAGCTCAGGCATATGCCGAAGATGCGTAAGACTCGGTCTCGCCGGTCTGCCGGGAATCCGTCAAAGTCGATTAAGCGCAATTTGGTCCATCGCATGCCCAACGTTTCGCGCCCAGCCCAAATCCACAGCAGGCCGTAAAACAGAGCCAGAGTCCCGAAAACGCCGATGAGGAAGGGAATGGTCTGCCGGTTCAGATGGAACATTCCGCCCATGAGGTGGAATGTGAAGAGAAACACACCGAACCCGGTGAAAATCATCCCGCCGTCCAACGCTGCGGCAACCGCACGATGTTTGGGCGTGGCCACGGTAGCGTCGCAATAGATGACTGCCTCAACCTGTGTCTCCAGGGTTCGCGGGCGCTGGGGCGTAGGCACCAGAAAATCAAGCCCCGGTTGAAGATCTTCCTGGTTCTGCGCACGGGTGCGGCGATGAGATTCAGCCTTGCCGCAGGAGGGCTGCCGCCGGGCATTTTGCACCGCTGGTGCGGGTTGAGCCGCTTGCCCGGCCGCGAAAGGCTGAATGCGATTGGCCGCGAAGGATTCAAACGGAATGATGTTGGAATCCGCGGAAAAATCGAGACGTAATTTTTGCGGAATGGGCTCGCGGCGCGATTGTGGTGTGATCGTCTCCGTAACTCCCACGACGGCGGGAGGGGCAGTCAATGCCAGCGCAGGCGCTGAGCGGCTCGCCGGGTATTGGTGCACGGTTACAGGATTAGCCTTCAATCGCCGTCCACACAAGCTACAGCGGTGTTCGTCATCCGCATTCCAGCTCTGGCAGTATTTACAATGCATTCGGTTGACCGCGCGCTATCACGCTCAGTTGTGCTACGTTGCTCGATTGGGGACCTTGCGGCATTCTTTCTCTTTCTGTCTTGATAACACGAGCACTCCGGTTTGTCACGACTTTTCGCGCGCAGTGAAAATTTTCCTTACCCTGATTTTTGCGGTGAGTACGCTAAGCGCGCAGAGCGCATCTCCCGCGGGGTCCTCAGGGCAGGCGCCAACGGTGGAGGCGCCTAATTTCAGCGTTAAAATACCGCGGCCCGACGCGCCCCCCCCGTACGAGTGGAACATAGCTGCTGACCATCAGTCGAGCGAGGGTCACCTCTACCATCTTCGCGGCCACGCTTCCATCGAAGGCACGGATGTACTGCTAACGGCCGACGAGATTGACTACGACGAAGACGCGCACTACCTGGAGGCACGCGGCAACGTTGTCTTCCATCAGTATGTCCAAGACGAGGAGGTGCACGCGGACAGGGCTGAGTACAACACTGAGGATGAAACAGGGAAGTTTTACGGCGTGCGGGGCTGGACCCGGATGCATGTCGTCGCGAAGCCCGGCGCGCTTACGACAAGCACCCCGCTTTACTTCGAAGCTCAGTGGGCCGAGCGGTTGCAGGACCACTATGTCCTTCACGACGGCATGATGACCAACTGTAAACTCCCGAACCCGTGGTGGACCTTCAACGCGCCGACCTTCGACGTATATCCGAAAGATCACGCCATCGCGCACGGGGGCACATTCCATTTGAAGGGGATTCCGCTGCTTTGGGTACCCTACTTCCGCAAAAAACTAGAAAGGCCCCCTCGCCATAGCGGCCTCCTGTCGCCGACCATCGGGCACAGTTCCATTGGCGGCGGTGGGTATTTGGCTGGTTTGGGATATTACTGGGCCATCAACCGCAGCTTCGATACGACGTACGAGGTTTTGGATTACACCGCGGGGGCTATCGTGCACCACTTGGATTTCCGTGGAAAGCCTACCGCGCGTGCCGATTTTGATGTCAATGTGCAGGGTGCAGAGGACACCGGGATCGTCGTGGGCAACACCAAACCGAGCGGTGTCAGCATTTATGCGCAGGGAAGGGCAGAGCTGGGGGATGGTTTCTACGCGCGTGGTGCCGTCGACTACCTGACCTCGCTCCTATTCCGGGAAGAGTTCACGCAATCTTTCAACGAAGCCATTTACTCGGAGAGCGCATCGGTCGGATTCATCGCCAAGGAGTGGTCCTCATTCACTTTCGATACCGTATTCTCGCGAGTGGAGAGCTTTCAAAGCACCGTACCGGGTGATGCTATCATCATCCGTAAGCTGCCCGAGGTGGAGGTAACGAGCCGTGACCGGAAGGTCTGGGACAACCTTCCGGTCTGGGTCTCCTTTGATTCCACCGCCGGTTTGTATGATCGATCACAGCCGCAATTTCAGACCCCTCAGTTCACCGAGCGAGTCGATCTTGCGCCCCACGTGATTACCGCATTTGACTGGCAGGGTTTTCACATAGTTCCTGGCTTCTCCATGGAAGAGACAAACTACGGTGCGATGCAAGACAGTGCCGGAGCCGTCGTTGCACGCAATCTCAACCACTTTTCCAGGGAATTTGATGTCGATCTTATCTTCCCGGCGCTGGCGCGGGTATTCAACCGTAAAACGTTGCTGGGTGACAAGCTTAAGCATGTCATTGAGCCCCGCATTTCCTACCGCTATGTCAACGGAATCCAGGATTTCAACGAGGTGGTCCGGTTCGACTCCGCAGACCTGGTTTCCGATACCAATCAGGTCGAGCTTTCTCTTACGAACCGGGTCTACGCCAAGCGTGGCAAAGATGTCTGGGAAGTCTTCACTTGGCAATTGTGGCAGCAATTTTACTTCGATCCCAGCTTCGGCGGAGCAGTGGTTGCCGGGCAGCGAAATGTGGTTTTGAGCTCTGTCGAGCTAACCCCTTATGCGTTTCTGAACGGGCCACGTAGTTACTCGCCGTTGGTATCAGCGGTCTCGGTGAGCCCAAAGCCCGGGTGGCGATTTGATTGGCGCGCGGACTACGATCCACTGCTGAAGAAAATCGTCGATAGCGGATTTTCTTCGGACTTTCGCAAGGGACACCTCTTTTTTTCCGCCGGCTACAATCTGGTTGCCTGCCGGCCCCTGACGCCGGCTGATCAGCCCCAATGCCAGTCATCCACTCCGAATACTCTGAGGCTTCTTGCACCCCAAGCCAACCAAATTCGCGGGCGGATCGGCTGGGGTGACCCGAATCACCGCGGCTGGAACGTCGGCTTCGACACGATCTATGACTACCGCCTGGGACTCCTACAGTACGGCATCGCGCAAGTAACCTACAACACCGATTGCTGCGGCTTGAGCGTCCAATTCAGGCGCTACGATTTTGGCATCCGCGACGAGACTCAGTTCCTCGTGACGTTTTCTGTCGCCAACTTTGGAGGCGCCGGTACCCTTCCAAAGCAATCACGGCTGTTCTAGGTGACACGCGTTAACAGCTTCCGCAAACCTCTGCGCCCCGGCGCCCGGGTTTCGCTAAACTAGAAAAATCAGGAGAGATACGTGATGGCTTCAACTGCCTCGAAGGTGCAACAACCAGCTACGTACGACGATGCCAATCTGCTGCTGCGCCTTTACGAGTTGCGCCGTGAGGATAAGCTTCGCGCGGCCCGGGAATGGTTCATGAAGAGCTGTTACGCCAGTACCATCGAGGAGCTACAGAAGCTCTGCCCGCCCGGATCGGAACAGAACGCCTACTTTCGCATGGTCACGAGCTACTGGGACATGGCGGCTTCTTTCGTGACGACCGGCGTTTTACACGAGAAGCTGTTTACCGAGAACACGGGCGAACTGTTGTTTGTCTGGATTCGAATCTCCGACGTCATTCCGGCAATGCGAGAGACCTTTGCGAATCCAGAATACCTTAGCCACCTTGAGACCGTGGCCACAGCGATGATCGAGGAACGCAAGCGCACTGGATCCTATGAGGCTTTTCGCAAGCGGGTCCTGACCCGGTCGTGAGCCTGTCTTTCCTGGATTGGTCAGCAGCCGGCTATGAGCTGCGGTGCGACGACGACATTCGGGTGATCGCCGCTTCAATCGAGCTTGCCACGGCCTTTTCGTCATGCTCCGTCCCGAAATGCAGCGGCGATCCAAACTGCACTTTGACGGTTCCGCGCCGGGGCCAGCTGTCATAGGTCGAATAGATTTCGAACAGCCCCGTCAAGTGAATGGGCACGACCGGCACTCGCAGCCGCGTGGCCATCACGCCGATGCCGCTCTTGAATGGTTGGAGCGTTCCGTCCGGCGTACGCTTGCCTTCCGGATACACCAGCGGGCAGTATCCAAGATCGATCAACTCGCCGGTGTATTTCAGGGCGCGCCGCACGCCCGCCATGTGCTGGGGCAGGGGATAGGCGTTAAAGAATTCAGTGGCTAAAAAGTACTCGGCCATGGTCGACATCCGCTTCCAGAACGGTGCTGAGCCTGGCTCCAGCCACGTGCGAAAATAATCCTGCGACATCGCCGGCGCCACGCGGTAACGCCACCGCCACGGGAGCGCGGCAAAAATCGCCGGGGTATCAAGGTCGCTTTGATGGTTAGAAGCGAACAGCACCGGTGGATGGATGTGGGCTAGATTTTCGACTCCTTCCACTTGCAGTGTCAAGAAACCGCGAAACAAAGGGATAACAACACCCTGCATCATCAGGAATCGGCAGGCGCGCGCCGGGAGGCTGCGCGTCCAACGTGGCAGCAAAGCCGGCTCGGGCCGCGCCCCTTGCTCGTCGGCGTCGCGCACGAGCGTACGCAGCTCCCCTACAGAGGACACTTCGGCAAAGCGGCGCTCGTCCAACTCCACACCGTAATGGCTCTCCAGTTCTGCCAGCAACTCAACGCGTTCTAGCGACGAAAGCCCGAGCTCGCGTTGCGCGCCGCTAGCCTGCATCCGAGCCAGGATATCTGCGGCGTCTGACGCCGGAGGTATGGCGACGGGCCGTGCAATCCGCCGGGCGACCTCGCCCCGTTTGACCTTCATCGTCGACGGTGTGCGGGGAAAATCCTCGTCGGGCCAAAGCGACCAGCTTTTCACTCTTTGGTACGCTTCGAGGCTGCGATTGGCCTCCGCGATTAAAGCCGCCGGATCGGCCGCTGCGTCCCGCAGGATCAGCACCGCATGCACCTGCTCGTCGCCATTGCGGCGCGCGGCGACCACGGCGCTGTCTTTCACTTGTGGAATCGCATTGAGCACGCGCTCGACATCCTGAGGATAAACGTTCAGGCCTTCCGAGGTGACGATCATCTCCTTCTTACGGCCCTTGTAATACAGGCGGCCTTCGGCGTCCATCTCGCCCATGTCGCCGGTGTGTAACCAGCCTTGCTCGTCAATCCGTCCTTGATCGCCCGCGCGAGCCCCGACGTAGTCATGAATAACGCTCACGCCACGCACTAAGATTTCACCGTCCGCCGCAATTGTGACTTCCTGGCCGTACAGCGGCTTGCCGATGGAACCGCTCCGCGTGTTAAACGGATGATTCAGCGCAACCACGGGACTTGTCTCGGTCAGGCCATATCCCTGGATCACCAGGAAGCCGAGCCGTGTCCAAAAGGCTTCGGCGTCCTGGCTTACTTCCGCTCCACCCACGATGAGCGCCCAGAATTTGAAACCGAGGGCGAAATGCACCTTCCGATAGCGCCACCAACGTTCGATGATGCCCGGAACGCCTTTGCGTTTTGCTGGCACGTTCGGTGGATCCAGCCTTCGCTCAACCTCGTGCTGTAAATTGCTCAGCAGCTTCGGAACCGAAACCAGGACGGAGACGTGCTCCCGCCGCACGGCGTCGAGAATCGCCCCGGCATGCAGTTCCGACATGAACACCGTAGCGCCCCCAAGCAGAGGGGGAATAAAGATTCCGAGCGATTGGCCAAACAGGTGGCTGAGCGGCAGCATATCGAGAATCCGCACCGGCTGGAACGGCTTGGCCCATTTCTCGTATTTGCGCATCTCGGTTTGGATGGGAGTCAGGTTGGCGCAGATATTGTGGTGCCGGTGGACCACGCCCACCGGATCACCCGTGGTGCCCGAGGTATAAACGATTTCGACGATATCATCCGCCGCGACTTCCGCCGGTTGGAACTCTTCATTCGCCGGCAGTGCCGCCAACTCCGATACCGGGTACCGCGGAAGATCGTTTTCTTCCCACCGGACAGAATCGCCGGTGACAATCAAACGGGCGCGCACTTCATTCTGAATTCGCTGGACCAGGTCGATCGAAGAGCCAGAGTCAACCGGCACCACCTGCACGCCGCGGGCAATGCATGCCCAGAACGCGCTGACCCACTCCGGCCGGTTTTCCGCCCAGAGGATCGCGCGATCACCTCTCTGAAGCCCAGCACGATCCAGATAACCAGCGAACGACCCAACCTGGCGGTACAGGTCGGCGTAAGTCAGCTTCCACGTGCGAAAGCCGTTATAGAAGCGCGAAGCCTCTCGGTCGCCCAGACGGCGAATCTCGGCGAGCACTTCCAGAAGGGTCTGCATGGTCGGCGATGCGCTGGCGGCTGACTGCTCTCAACGGCGGGATCGGATCGCCGCCTTCGCGCAACGTGTACGGATAGGCCAATACTCGCGGCTTCGCGGTTTGCAATCCAGCCGTAGATCCGACGGCCACTCGGCTCTTGATTATAGAACAGCGGGCTGAAGCAGATTCGTTAGGCCGATCGGGCAAGACTCCTGAGCTTTGCCGAGAGCGTGGTGCGCTTGAGCCGCAGCATGCCTGCGGCCTGGGCCTTGTTGCCCCGCGCCACATAGGGATCATGCGCCGTTCCGACCACTTCTATGTCCGGCTCGCCGGCCAATGCTTCGCTTAGAATCTTACGAACGATAGCCGAATCATCCACAATGAGGGTCTTGATAACCTTGGTGCTGGTCATAGTCAGTCGTCGACATGGAGAAACACGGCCACTTCTCCATCCCCGATATCGAACGCACGCGACGTGGCTTGCGGAGTAGCCACCTCCAGAGGGTCCACCAGCACCGGAGTGCTCAGGTCGAAGTGCGTCCCCCGGTCCAACCGGCTCAGGACGGCGCCGCACATCATATACTGCTGGATGGAGGGATTCCGCTTAGGATGGGCCGCTGCGTTCCGCCGGCCCAAAAATACAAGCTACTGTTGTTTGTCCTGGTCCGGCTGCTCGCCCTTCCGGTACAAGGTCGGAGCTTTGCGCTTGGTTTCCGCCGCCTTCTTCTCCTCGGCCTTCTTCGCCTCCAGATCCTTCGGCTGCATCATGGCCTCGCGCTCCTTGTTCTCCTTCTCTTCTTTGGCCTGAATCTCGGCGGCGCGCGCGTTCAGGTCCTCCTCGGAGCCCTCGAGCGAATCGCGCGTGGTTTCAATCGCCTGCTTCAGAACGAATTCGTAGCGCGCCAGGTCCTTGGGTTGGCTGTCCTGGATCTTCTCGAGCCCCGCCAGCAACTCTTTCTCGTCCTTTGATACGGCGGCCATGCCCTCCTTGATGTCCAGTTTGCGTTTCAGCGCGTCATCGGCCACGGTGTCGATGGCGTCGATGATCTGGCTGAAATCCTCCAGCGCATTGTGCACCAGGATCGATCGCCCGGCCTTCTCCTTCGCGAGAACACTCTGCGCGATGTTGAGCCGCTGCTTGGCAAGGTACAGGTAAAGCTTCAGCCGGTCGTTCGGATTCTGCGCGAGGCGTACCTGGTCGGCTTCATCGGCCGTGAGAAAATCACGCTGCGCCCATAGCGGCCCAACCGCCACCAGACTCAGCAACAGCAATCCGTGTTTCATTTCTTCTTCCCCATGATTCCCTCCAGCCAGGCATCATGTATCTTCTGCACGGCAGAGGTCACGTCATCCACCATCTTCCGATCTGTCACGCTCATCTGCTCGCGGAAACCATCCAGCTTACGCAGCAGCTCTCCCGTTCTCAGCTCCGCTTGTTTAAAATGCCTGGGACTGCGGCTCGGATTCTTGCCAGTCTGCTTTAAGGAGCTGTCCGCCAGCTCCACCGACCTCCGCACTTCCTCCAGACGACTGTTGGTGGCCCGATCATCGCCCTTTGCGTAATCCTCCCGTGCCTGCTTCAGCGCGTCCTCGGCGTTGTCGAGAGCGGCATGGGCGCGCTTCTCCAGATTGGGCTCGGATTGCACACGGGCGAGGTCTTCCTCCGGTGTTCCAGGCACCTGGCCAAGCACCGCCCATGCAGCAAACAATACGGTTGCGAACTTCATCTCTTACTCAGGATTCTCTCGATGATACGAATTCTCTGCCGCGCTTTGAACTCCTCGTTAGGGTTCTTGCCGCCGCTGGTATCCAGAAACTTCTGGTAAGCATCGCGGGCTGGCTGGTACTGCTTCAGCCGGTCGAGGATGATGGCGCGCAGGTAATAGTCGCCCGGAATCTCCTGGCCTAGCCCGTGTACGCGATCGAGCGCCGCCAGCGCTTCTGGATATTGTTCGGCGGAATTCAACATCGCGGCCAACTCGTTCCAAGCTTCTCGGGAATCCGGCTTCAGCTTGGCGGCTGCGGCGAATTGTTGGGCAGCGGGCAGGAATTGCCGCGCATCACGCAAGTCGCGGCCATACCGCATGTGTAGGGCAAAGCTCGCCGGCTCGGCCGCCACGGCCTGCGCCAGTTGCGCCAGACCCTTTTGCGGCTCCTGGTTCATTTCATAAGCCGTCGCCAGCGCCAGGCGGTTTGCCGGGGTCGGACTACCGCCTACGGCCCTCTCCAGATGTGGAATGGCTTCGCCATATTGTTTGGTTTCGATGAGCAGTTCGCCCAGCCGCTCCTCGACCGCCACATTATCAGGGAACTTCTTGTACAGGGCGACAGCTTCCTCCGGCTGATGGTTCTGTTCGAAAATGCTGGCCAGCTCCAGAATGGCATCGTTGAATTTTGGGTCCAGCTCCGCGGCTTTCCGGAAATGTTCCGCCGCTTCCGCCAGGCGGTTCTCCTTGGCCTGCGCCCGCCCCAACCCGAGCTGCGCTGCTGCCGATTTTGGATCGAGCTCTGCTGCTGCTTGATAATGTGCTTCTGCCGCCGACACGTCACCGGCCGCAGACAAAGCTTCCGCCAGATAGTATTGTGGACGAAACTCCTTGGGCTTCGCTTCGACGGCCGCGTCCAGATACGGCACGGCGTTCTTGGCGCGTTGGTCGCGCAGCAGCAGCATGCCAAGGTTTAACTCCGCCTGATACAGGCCAGGCTTCAAATCGAGTGTTTTCTGATACTCGGGGATCGCCTCGGCATCTTTGCCGAGCAGGCTGTACGCCAGCGCCAGGTGGAAGTGTGCGGCGTAGTCTTTCGGGTCTGCCTGGATGGCCTGGGAGAACAGTTGCGTGGCCTGTTCGTACTGCTTGGCGTCGAGCGCCTTCAGGCCTTCGGCTTCATAGTCCGTCGCCGGCCGAAACAGCAGCAATGCCAGCGTGGCCAGGACCCACATGCCCCTATTCTACTTGGGTCCGCAAGGGCCGGACTTTTCCGGCGATGGCCTCGTCCTAGCCCACTCCGACCAGGCTGGTCAGCTTGTCCACGATCTCGTTCGTTGCCATGGCTTGCGCACTCAGCTCTTCGCCGGCCGCGGCGCTCTGCGTCACCTGCTCCATTTGCCCGACCGCCTTGGCAATCTGCTCGATGCCGCGCGCCTGTTCGGCGCTGCCCAGATTCATCGCATCTATCAACGTTTTGATCTCAGCCACCTTGGTGGTGATGTCGTGAACCCCCTGGGCCACCAGGTCCAGCTTCGCCTTGCCCGCGTGTGACTTGCTGATGGAATCTTCGATGAGCGACGCCGTATCCTGCGCGGCCTGCGCACTGCGCTGCGCCAGATTGCGGACTTCGTCGGCTACTACCGCGAAGCCCATGCCAGCCTCACCCGCCCGTGCTGCTTCGACCGCTGCGCTGAGCGCCAGGATATTGGTCTGAAACGCGATTTCATCAATCACTTGGATGATCTTCGAAATCTAGTCACTCGATGAGCTGATTTCCTGCATCGAGCCGACCATCTGCTCGATATCGCGATTGGCGTTGGTGACCAGTTCCGCGGCTCGCGTGGTCAGCTCGGCCGCCGAGCGCGCGTTTTCCGCGTTCTGGCGGGTCATCGAGGTGATCTCGGTGGCCGAGGCCGCGGTCTCCTCGAGCGACGCGGCCTGTTCCGAGGTGCCTTGCGCTAACGATTGCGCCGAACCGGAAACCTGCGCGGCGGCGCTACTCACTTGTTCCGCGCTGGCTGTCAAGTCAATGGCGGTTTCCCGGAGCAGCCGGCTGATTCCGAAGATCACCAGCGGCACCAGCGCGCTCGTGACCAGGCTCACAGCGATCAATAGGAGCGCGATCCAGCGGCTCCTCGATACCGTGCCGCTCGCGTTATTCCCCGCGGCGATCATGAAATCCCGCTGCCGGGCCAGCGCCTTCGCTGCCTTGTCGACCTCGTCCAGGATGGGATACATCCGGTCCCGGATCACGCCGTGCGCCTCCTCGTAGTCATTTTTGTCGATATCGCGCAAGAACTCCTGGTAGAGCGGCCCCCAGGCAGTGACGCCGGTTTCAATCACGGCGAGCGACTTTTGGCCCTCCGCATCGGGAATCGACGGCCGCAGTTGTGCGATCTGTTCTTTGACGCGTGCCGCTATAGCCGTGAACTCACGTCCGGTATCCGCCAACGCGTCCATGGTGTGGCAACTGGTACCCGTGCCGGCTGATGCTGCTTTCGCCTCCTGGCCCTCCAATCGCTTGATATGGCTGACCACGTAAGTGAGTTGCCCGAATTTGGCTTGCTCCACCATCTCGCGAAGCCCCAAGCGCACCAAGCCCACCAGGTCCATCGTCCGGGCCGTATTCGCCTCGAGCGCCCCCCCAAGTCTGCCGATGACGTTCAGCGAATAGTAGCTCAGTCCGAACGTCAAGGCGAGCATCACGCCAAATCCCGTCATTAGTTTCCTGCCGATGGTCCACGTTTTCATCCAAGCATCCTGTTGCGAGGGTCCAACGAAAGAGGCGCTACTCCGCCCCCCAGAGACTATCGACGGAAGTTGGCCAGAGCTTGAGGGCTCGACGGACCGTGCCTGTCTCTCGCACTCCCCGAGCTTGCGCCTCAGAAACCGCCGCTCTGGCTCCGAGCCGCCGCACTCCAGCGCGTTCCGGAAGCACGCCGCCGCATCCGCCCGGCGGCCGAGTTCCCTCAGCAAGTGCCCGCGTGCCGCAAATAGCCAATGCGGATACCTGACTTGACGGGGCCGGGATCGGAACGATATGGTGGTGGAACGCATTGAAGAAACGCAATCGCGACAAAGTAAAAGAGCGGCTGCGCGGCCTCGAGTATCGCCAGCAAGCTCGCGAGCAGCAGCGGGCCGAGCGCCAGAAAGCCTATCGCATCGCCAGCATGATGCGCGAGCAGGGAACCCTGCGCGGCGCGCGAAAGTATCTGGAGCTGAAGGGCATTCCGTTCCGCGAAGCCATCGATCCGGCCACCGGTCACCGCGAGTTGACCGTTCCCCGGCAGATCACCCTCTCCTACGACGCCGACGGGCGATTCCTATCCAGCCGCCCTCCCGGCCTCAGCGCCGGCGGCTGAACCTCCCTCCTAAAGTCCTCCCCTCCACCTCGCCGATAGTTGTATATGGACACCGGAATCCACAGGAGCCTGCTGGTCTAGATGTTCGCCATTATTGGAATTGTCGTGGTGTTTGGCGCCATCGCAGGTGGCTATCTCATGGAGCACGGCAACCTGATGGTGCTCCTGCAACCGGCCGAACTGCTCATCATCGGCGGGGCGGCTGTAGGCACGATCCTCATCGCTAACCCCTTGCCCACCATCATTCGCATCGGAAAAGGCGTCGTCGGCGTATTCCTGCCCAGCATGTTTTCCAAGGACTTCTATCTGGAACACTTGAAGTTGCTCAATGAGCTGTTCCACCATGCCCGCAAGCACGGCGCAGCCAAGCTCGAGGCGGACGTCGAGGAACCCGAAAAAAGCCCGGTGTTCTCCAAATACCCGCGTTCTCTGAAAAACCATCACGCCGTGCAATTCGTTTGTGACACCGTGCGCATGTACATCACCGGTGGCGTGGGTTCCTTCGAGCTCGACCAGATGATGGAACTCGACATGGACGTCCACCATCAGGACGCCAACGCTCCTGTCGCTGCGCTCAGCACTGTGACCGACTCGTTGCCCGGCCTGGGAATTTTCGCGGCCGTGTTGGGCGTGGTCATTACCATGGGCGCCATCGGCGGGCCCCCTGAGGAGATCGGCCACAAGGTCGCCGCGGCGCTGGTCGGGACATTTCTCGGCATCCTTCTTTGCTATGGCCTGTTTGGACCCTTGGCCGCCAACATGGGGAAAGCCAATGACGCCGAAGCGCAGTTTTATCACTGCCTCCGCGTGGGCGTCGCGGCCTTCGTTCGCGGCTCCGCACCCATTCTGTCCATCGAGTTCGCCCGCCGCACCATTCCCGCCGAAGTGCGTCCGACCTCCCAGGAAATGGAAAAGTATTGCAAAGGTCAAGCTGCCGCTGCGCCGCCTTCCGGGAAAGAGGGATAGCAGGCTATGCCCGAACCCGAAGGCCAGCCAGCTCCCGTCATCATCATCAGGAAGAAGCAGGGTCACGGCGGCCACCACGGCGGCGCGTGATCGAGGGTCACACCGACGCCCAGCCTTATTCCGGCACCACTGAATACAGCAACTGGGAACTTTCCAGCGACCGCGCCAACTCCGCCCGCCGCCTCATGCAAACCAGCGGTTTGCGGCCCGGCCAGGTTAAGCAGGTACGAGGATTCGCCGATCAGTACCTGCGCACACCGGATGACCCCACCAATCCGTCCAACCGCCGCATTTCGGTCATTGTCCAGTACCTGACGCCTCCCACGCCTGCCGCCGATCCCAAGGCACTCGCCAAAGCGGAGCCTCTTCCTGCATTACCGGCCAAACCCGCGCACTGATCCGCCTTACAGCTCCACCTTGCGTAACCGCAGCGCATTCGTGATCACCGAAACCGAGCTGAACGTCATCGCTGCGCTCGCGATCATCGGACTAAGCAGCAGTCCAAAGAAGGGGTACAGCACACCCGCCGCAACCGGCACGCCGACACTGTTGTAGACGAAAGCAAAAAACAAATTCTGCCGGATGTTGCGCATGGTTGCGCGGCTCAGCCGCCGCGCACGCACGATTCCCCACAGATCGCCGCGTACCAGCGTGATTCCGGCGCTCTCCATCGCCACGTCCGTTCCCGTGCCCATCGCGATGCCCACCTGCGCCTCGGCCAACGCCGGAGCATCATTGATGCCGTCGCCGGCCATGGCCACAATCCGCCCCTCTCGTTCCAGCCGCTTTATGACCTCCGCCTTCCCGCCCGGCAGCACCTCTGCCTGCACCTCGTCGATACCAAGCTTCCGCGCCACGCTCTCGGCCGTCGTCCGGCCGTCGCCCGTGAGCATCACCACTCTCACTCCATCCTCACGCAGGAATCTGATTGCGCCCGCCGTCGATGGCTTGATCGGATCCGCGATCCCCAAAATCCCCACCACCCGCCCGTCCACGGCCACAAAGATCACCGTCTGCCCGTCCTTGCGCAGCTCTTCCGCCCGAGCGGCAAATGCTCCGGTATCGATCTGCATCTCGCCAAGCAGGTTCGCCGTGCCCACAACCACCGCGCGGCCCTCCACTGTCCCCGTAACGCCCCGGCCCGAGAGTGATCGGAACTCTTCCGCCCGCGGAATCGCCAAGCCTCTCTCGTCCGCGCACCGTATCACCGCACCCGCCAGAGGATGCTCGCTGGCCCTTTCCAGGCTCGCCGCCAAACGCACCATGTCGGCGTCATTTTGTTCCGCCTCGACCGAAACCACGCGCGGCTTGCCCTCCGTGAGCGTGCCCGTCTTATCGATCACCACCGTATCTACCTTCTCCAGCATCTCGAGCGCCGTCGCATTGCGAATCAGCACACCCGCCGTGGCGCCGCGCCCCGTCCCCACCATCACCGACATTGGGGTCGCGAGGCCGAGCGCGCACGGGCAGGCGATAATCAGCACCGCCACCGCATTCACCAGCGCATAAGCCATCCGCGGCTCCGGACCCGCAACGCCCCACGCGACGAACGTAATCACCGCTACCAAAATCACCGCCGGAACGAAATACCCCGCCACGCGGTCTGCAATCTGCTGAATCGGCGCCCGGCTCCGCTGCGCTTCGCTCACCATGCGCACAATCTGCGCCAGCAGCGTGTCGGTGCCCACGCGCTCCGCGCGCATCACAAAACTCCCCGTCGTGTTGATCGTCGCGCCGGTCACCTTGCCGCCAGGCAGCTTTTCCACCGGCACCGGTTCCCCCGTGACCATCGACTCGTCCACCACACCCGATCCTTCCACCACCACGCCATCCACCGGCACCTTCTCGCCCGGCCGCACACGCAAGTGGTCGCCCGGCTTCACCTGATCGAGCGCGATGTCTTCCTCAGCGCCATTCGCCCGCACGATGCGCGCCGTCTTCGGAGCCAGCCCCAGCAACGCCCGCAACGCGCTCGATGTCTGGCCGCGCGCCCGCAGCTCCAGCACCTGCCCAAGTAGCACCAGCGTCGTGATCACCGCCGCCGGCTCGAAATACACCGCCACTTCGCCGCCATGCCCGCGAAACGACTCCGGAAACACCCCGGGGAACAAGGCCGCCGCCACACTGTAAACGTACGCCGTGCCCGTCCCCATCGCGATCAACGTGAACATGTTTGGACTGCGGTGCACGACCGACGCCCACGCTCGCTCGAAAAACGGCCAGCCGCCCCACAACACCACTGGCGTCGCCAGCAGAAATTCGATCCACACCTCCGCCCGCCCGCCAAGCCACTGCGCCGCCATCCCGCCCATCGCCATCAAAAGAATCGGCGCGGTCAGAATCGCGCTCACCCACAACCGCCGACGCATGATGGCCAGCTCCGGGTTTTCTCCCTCATCCAGCGTCGCCACGGCCGGTTCGAGCGCCATCCCGCAAATCGGACACGCGCCCGGTCCGTTCCGCACCACCTCCGGGTGCATCGGGCACGTGTAACACGCTCCCACAATCACCGGCGCCGCCACGGCCGGCTTCTCCCCGCTATACTTCTGCGGATCGCCGCGAAACTTCTCCAGGCAGTGCTGGCAGCAGAAGTACCACTTCTTTCCGCCGTATTCATACGATGCCGCCTTGGCAGGATCCACCGTCATCCCGCAAACCGGGTCCTTGGCAAGCTGGCCAACAATGGCAAATGGATTGGATGGAGGCGGCACCACTCTAATCTAGCGTGATGCCGCCACGCCCGAAAGGGTTCACTGCGTGGAGCCCTCCGTGCTCCATGGCGCGATTTGGAGCACGGAGAGGTGGCGAGATTCTTGGAGCAGGGTGACCGGGCCGAATCCATCCTCCGAAATCAGATCCAGGCCGTGTCACCCTGGGGTTGACGATGCCACTTAAGTTGCAATCCTCATGCCACGCCCGCAGACCTTTGAAATCATCGGATTACCCACCACCACCCCGCCGCCAGCCTATCCAATCGGATAGCCCCGCCTATCCGAACAGCTAGCTGGCGCACGCCTTCAGCGTGCCGCGGCGAACTTTCAGTTCGCCGTCAGAATGCCCTTTCGTACTATCCCATCCACTTGGTCCGTTCCAAATCCGCCTCCAGCCCCACGTCCGCGGCCCTTTGCCGTATATTTAATAGTGATTCCTCTACAGTTATGAACCACCGGCTGGTTGCTCGGGACGGTCCGCTCAAAGGCTCTGTATTCGCACTTGACGATACCGAGCTCTCCCTCGGGCGCAACCCCTCCAACCGCCTCTCCATCAGCGACCCCTCGCTTTCGCGCCAGCACTGCATCATCGCCGCGCGCGGCAACCAGTTCGAAATCCGCGATCTCGACAGCCGCAACGGTACTTTTGTCAATGGAGTTCCCGTTCATCAGCGCCTCCTCGCCGATGGCGACGAAATCCAGATCGGTAACTCGCTGTTCCTGTTTCTCGCCGAAGAGTCGGCCGCGGCTCCCGCACCCGAAGTCCGCCTCGACGAGCGCAGCCATCTCACCGGCGCCACCGTCGTTCTCCGCAGCGAAGATTCCCGCTATTTCCAGCCCGAGAAAATCGCCACCGTGACCATGCCAGCCTTGCGCGTGGCCCGCGACCTCAAAGCCCTGGTCAAAATCAGCACCACCATCAATTCCGTCCGCAACCTCGATCTGCTCTCGCGCGAGCTGATGGCCTGCATCTTCGAAGTCGTCCCCGCCCAGCGCGGCGCCATCCTGCTCACCAGCGAAAACCCCGGTGAGTTCAGCTCCGTCTTCTCTTGGGACCGCGCCAACGGCGCCGTTGCCCCATTCACCGTCAGCGGCACCGTCGTCCACAAGGTATTGGATGAGAAAGTTGGCATTCTGAGCGCCGATGTCGTCGGCGACACCGCCCTCGAAGACGCCAAAAGTCTCCTCCTCGCCGAAACCCGCTCGCTCCTCGCCGTGCCCCTAACCGTCTTCGATCGCATCCTCGGCCTGATCTATCTCGATACCTCCGATCCCCGCGCCCGCCTCGATAAAGACCATCTCGAATTGATGACCGCCATCGCCGCCGTTTCCGCCATCGCGCTCGAAAACGCCCGCCACGTCGAGAGTCTGGAAGATGAGAACCGCCGCCTCAAAGCCGAAATCAATATCGAGCACAACATGGTCGGCGAGAGTGCTCCCATGCGCGCCGTCTACCGTTTCGTATCGCGCGTCGCGCCCATCGATTCCACTGTCCTCATCACCGGCGAAAGCGGCACCGGCAAGGAGCTCGTCGCGCGCGCCATTCACCGCAACAGCCCCCGCGGCGCCAAACCGTTCGTCGCTATCAACTGCGCCGCGCTCACCGAGACTTTGCTGGAGAGCGAGTTATTCGGCCACGAAAAGGGCGCGTTCACCGGCGCCGTCGCGCAGAAACGCGGCAAGCTCGAAGTCGCCGATAGCGGCACCGTCTTTCTCGACGAGATGGGCGAACTCGCTCCCGCCCTCCAGGCCAAGCTGCTCCGCGTCCTCCAGGAACGCGAATTCGAGCGCGTCGGCGGCACCCGTCCCATCCACATCGACGTCCGCATCATCGCCGCCACCAACCGCAATCTCGCCGAGAGCGTCAAGGAAGGGAGCTTCCGCCAGGATCTCTACTACCGGCTCAACGTCGTGTCCATTGAAATGCCCCCTCTGCGCCAGCGCCGTGAGGACATCCCTCTGCTCGCCGCCTATTTCGCCGCCCGCTCCGCCGAGCGTTCCAAGCGGCATGTCCGCGGCGTATCTCCCGAAGCGCGCGCCTGCCTCATGAATTACGATTGGCCCGGCAACGTCCGCGAGCTGGAAAATTCCCTCGAGCGCGCCGTCGTCCTCGGATCTTCAGAATTCATCCTGCCCGAAGATCTTCCCGAAGCCGTGCTCGAAACCGCGACCCCCGCCGGCGTCAACATGGCGCAATATCACGAGGCGATCGCCGAAGCCAAAAAGCAGGTGATCATGCGCGCCGTCGAACAAGCCAACGGCAACTACACCGAAGCCGCCAAACTCCTCGGCGTCCACCCCAACTACCTCCACCGCCTAATCCGCAACATGAATTTGAAAACCGCATTGAAGACCACCGGATAACCCTGAGGCTGTGGGGCGGACGCCCATAAGCGCTAAGATAAGCGATGGCATTGGAAGCACCCCCGAATGGCCGAATTGAAGTACCGCCCGTGGGAAGGCGCGTCGATGAGGCCTTGAACAACGCTTGGCGGAACGG
>Ga0326728_10010137_pt1 | contig 22227 bp, 19 predicted proteins | sample MB3enrmetagenome_FD_207602 | JGI IMG/M metagenome (GOLD analysis project Ga0326728, IMG submission 207602) | Lab enriched peat soil microbial communities from McLean, Ithaca, NY, United States - MB31MN | ecosystem: Environmental > Terrestrial > Soil > Wetlands > Peat | place: USA: New York... | reverse complement strand
GTGGGAGCGACTCGGAGACTGGCTGACCCAACCGTTTGTCCTTGGGCTGCCATCCACACCGTGTGGCGACTGCGATCAGCGGTTCACGCCATCTCCAAAATCAGTGAGTTCTTTAACGGGCTGCTAGGCAAACTGCCAACAGGAAGAGCATACGATGAAACCAATGTGGATCACCGTCGTTTGGGTCGCCTCAATCATCGCAGCCGGCGGCTACGCGCAGACCGTTCTGTCCGCGACGTCGGCCGCCGCGCCGCCACCTGTCGCGGAGACAACAGCCAAACAGGAGCAGCAGGCCGCACCCAAGAGACACCAGAGCGATGTTGCTTCCAACACAATCACGTTCGCCAGCGCCGACAGGACCAACACCGCCTACGCCGCCGCGCTCGACGCGCACGACCTCGACGCCATGCATAGGTTGATCGACCAAACCGGTGCGTTCAAGGGCACCGCCAGCGGCACTTATGAACCGGGCGACGGCGACATGATCATCTTGAATTTTGACCCGCAATACCGCATGGCCGTGTCCGCAGTGCTGAAACGACCGGATTTTGCCAAGTTCCCGGACGTCAAAAAGCTCGTCGGCAAGGAGATTCTCGTGACCGGCAAGTTCGTGGATTACCAAGGCCGGGCCGAGATGGTCCTCACCAGCCCTGATCAGATCAAACTCGTGCAGTAAGCCGCCAGTAAACAAGCCATTGAAAAAGGCGGTGTTGGAGCTGCTGGTTCTTCGCGATCCATTGGCCGTCGGGCAGCGATCATTGAATGCTCTCGGATGAGGCGGTGCTGACCCAAGGGCTATATTCGATGCAGTCCGGTTGACGGACCGCAAGAACGACGGCAATTACTCGTTGTGCGGTATCTTGATGGTTGAACCACCGATAAACTCACGGATGACGGCGTCACCCGGAATGAGGCTCGAATCGGTGGCTTGGTCTCTGGTCAGGCCCTCGACCGATTCGAGGAGCTTCTTGACGCGGCCATAACGAATCTGCGCATCGAGAAATCCGGGATATTTCTGCACCTCCCCGGCCTGAGGAAGCTGCCCAACCCCGGCGCCAATGAAAAACGGCTTGAGCACCGGCAGGTCAAATGCGAAGCCTCCGTTGATCACGTGATCGGCCAACCCCATCAACGGAATGATGCTGAACAATTCCCCCGTCCGCACGTAATGCCAGTGCAGCAAGGTGGCCAGCGGACTGTGGTTCCTATGTCGCGAATCGCGCAGCATCCGTCGCATCATCCGGATATCCGTGAATTTCGTCAGGCGTCCGTCGCTGCTGTCACCTTCATACAAAACGTTGAACGCTTCGATGTAGAGCCGGAACTGGCTGAGCGGATCAATCCCCTCGGTAATCGGAGGATAAAACCCGTGCAGGCAATCGAGCAACAGAATCTGGTCCTTCTCAAGCCGGACGCGCTTCGTCGCGGTCGGCCGGCCCTCCTTGAAATCGTACACGGGTTTCTCGATCGTCTGGCCGTCGAGCAGTTCCTTGACATGCTGGTTGAGCAACTGGATGTCCATCGCTTCTGGCGTCTCGAAGTTGCGGTCGTTGATCCAGTCGGAGGGATGCTCGACCAGCGCCCAGAAATAATCGTCGAGGTTCAACATCAGGAACCGCAACCCGCATTTCTCCAGTCGTTGCGTCAACTTGACCGTGGTAGTGGTCTTGCCCGATCCACTCGGGCCGCTGACCCACAACATGCGCAGGTTATCGCCGGCGTCGAGTCGCGCCGTGACTTTGCGCGCCGCCTCGTCGATTGCCGCCTCGTACACCGCCAACGATTCGTCCACCAGCGCCTTGATTTTGCCGCGGCGCACGACCTCGTTGAGTCCCGCCACGGTGTCGCACCCATGATGCCGGTTCCACTCCAGAACTTTTTCCATGCGTCTCTTCGGAAACCCGTTGCCGACGAATTGCGTTTCGTTGATCGCACCTTCTCGAAGCCAGTGTCGGCCCCAGCGATAGCACTCGTAAGCATCGGCAGTGTTCTGAAACCCGTAACTGCGCAGGACATGGAGCACTTCGTCCTGAATGCCCTCGATCGCGGGTGGGAAATTGGCGATCAGATGCTGCCGATTCGAATTGAGGCAGACAACGACAGCATCGGCGAGGAACTGGGCGATCTTGTCGTCCGACCCGTGGGCCTCAAAAATCCAGTCGTTGACTCCTTCGAGATAGTCCTGACGGAATCCATTGATCGTTTTCGCCGCCCACAGGATCGCGCTTGTGGTGTGACCGACATCGAAGTTGACCAGTGCCCGATTCCGTTTCTGGATTTTGATGATTCGATTCTGGACGGTCATGCGATTCTCCCATCACTTGGCCGCCAACTCCAGATCGATCTCCATCTCAACTTCGACAATGTATTTGCGCGTGGCCGCCGGCAGTTCGTGCCAAATCTTGATCGCAATGATTCCCCCCAAGATCGCGAACGGCATCAGAAACACCGGCCACCAGTGCCAATCATACGAGGTAATATAACCCAGGCTGACTGATTGCAGGCCGCTGCCGAGATACGCAAAGCCATCGACGACTCCCGCACACGTTGCCGTCGCTTTTCGACCCCCGAAATCCGTCGCGGCCGTGCCGGACATGAGAGAGGTAATGCCGATCGCCGCCATGACAATGAGAAGTGCCGCTGCCCCGGTTATCCACGGGCTCGAGAATAGAAACAGGCGCATCACCATGCTCATCACCAGCACCATCGCGCACAGCAGCGCGGCCGGCGGGCCACGTCTCGATTGGAACAACTTGTCCGAGATCAGGCCGCCGGCGTATCCGCCGACAATCCCGAAGATCATGATCAAGAATCCCCAATGATCCAGGAAAAACTGCGCTCCGGGTTGGTGGACCTGATGGACAAAAATCGTGTACCACTGCGTGATCCCGTTGCGGAACACGCCCGAAGTCAACTCGACCACCGCGATCAGCAGCATCAACGGGCTGGCAAAGATTCTCTTCAGCAATTCCAGCGTGGTGAACTCCACGTGCATCTGACCCGAGGAAGCGTCACAGGTGTCGAAGGGGGCGAAACCGGCCTCTTCGGGTGTGTCCTTGATCAGCCGCCAATCCAGTAAGGCCCAGAGAAGCAAGATCGCAGCGGGCACAAAAAAGACCGCCCAGGTGGCGTCAATGGGTTTCCCCGGAACCGAAAAAAACCTTTGGATGAGGCGGTGGAACCAACCGATTTGTCCCGCGGGATTCGCCTTGGTCATGTTCACGATCGCTTGCCCCCAATCGAAGGCAAAATACGTGCCGATGGAAATCAGGGTTCCGAAGATGGCGCCGAACACACCCCGTTCTCGGACGTGGAACCAGTAAGCCTTGACCTTGATGACCGACGCCGCGCCGTAGCTCTGGAAATACATGTTCAACGCGTACAGAATCGAAAAGGCGAGGACAATGTTCACTTTCAGATGCTTGACCATGATCAGGTAGGTTAGAACCCCGAGGAGAAGATTGGCCAGCGACGCGCCCAGTGCGGCGACGATCATCCCGTTTTTCCCGCCCAATGTCTTGTCAATCAACGGACCGTTGATGAGGAACGAGAACGCGTAAATGCATGTGCCGGCGGCGAAAATCAACCCAAAAGCCTGATTGGACATCAGCGTCCCCAGGGCGTTCTTGGCGACATTCAGATTGTACCGGCCCATGTACAGAAACGCGTAGGTCATCCCCAGGGGAAACCAGTTGATAAACCGGCGCATCAGGAACCACCGCCCGTGATTCAGGGGGTTGTTCCAAAAGTAGAGGCCCACGGTCACCAATAGAAACAAGCCAACCAAACACGCGAACATGCCATTCTCCTGCTCGCAGCAGTCTACCGCTGTCGGGTGAAAACATCCTCCAACTATGGTCCCACGCTAGCCAACCCCGGCAACCGGTGTCAATTGCGTTTAGGCTCCGTAACCAACTTGTAACAATCGATCGGCAGCTCTCCGGATGGACAGACGAGCACGAGGGCGGTGGGCTAGTTATGGAACGGCCCGGAGAATGGGTCGCGATTTTCAGTATCCCACCGGATGAGCAACTGCATCCGGAGTTTCAGCTTGTTGACCAGCGTGTGAGCGACGCCCTCCTGCACGAGCAACCGTGACCCCGCGCAGCAAACGTGGCCCTGGTTCAAGAAGATCGCGTTGATGACGCCTTCGACGGCCTGATCGATGGCTGCGTCCTCAAAGATGATGTTGGCCGCCTTGCCGCCGAGTTCGAGCGTATACATCTTCTTCGTGCCCGCGACGGGTTTCATGATCCTTTTGCCGACCTCGACGAGCCGGTAAACGCGACTTAAGTCGATTTCGCCCCACTATCCGGCCGACCATCACAAGTGGAAGGCGCTGGGAAGCAATTCCGAAAGCAGGTAAATGCGGACGCGGCGAGTGTTGCGCGCGTCCGCGCAAATGACAGGGCAGTCGCCGAATTCAGCAAGCACCTGTCGGCAGGCACCGCAAGGAGTGGGGTTGGAGCCGGCAAGGACGACAGCGATGGCCTGGAATTTGCGATGGCCTTCGCTGACGGCCTTGCCGATGGCGACCCGTTCGGCGCAGATAGCCAAGCCGTAGCTGGCATTTTCCATGTTCGCGCCCGTGTAGACCTTGCCGCTTTTGGTGAGCAGGGCGGCTCCGACGCGTATGCCGGAGTAGGGCGCGTGCGCGTGACGTCGCGCGGCCATGGCGGCGCGGATGAGCTTGCTGAATTGTTGCGGGGAACAGGTCACAGGGTTTCGATGAAAGCGGTCAGCCATTTGCCGAGTTTGTCCTGGGCGGCCGCGCCGACGGCCAACACTTGCTCGTAAGACGGTTTCTTGCTGGTGATCCCGGCGGCGAGGTTGGTGATGCAGGAAATGCCGGCGACCTCGATGTTGTGGTGGCGGGCCACAATCACTTCGGGGATGGTGCTCATCCCCACGGCATCGGCGCCGATCCAAGCAAACGCCTTAACTTCGGCCGGTGTCTCGTAGTTCGGCCCGGTGGTGGCGAGATAAACGCCGTGGCGCACCGTCATTTGAAGTTTCTCGGCGGCGTTGTCCATTTTTTCACGGAGCCGCGTCGAGTATGCCTGGCTCATGTCGGCGAACTTCACGGAGCCGTTGTCCGCCATGCCGATCAGCGGATTGATCCCCATGAGGTTGATGTGATCCTCGATGATCATCAGATCGCCGGGGTTGTACTGCGGGTTGATGCCGCCGGCGACGTTGGTGACGATGAGCAACTTGATATTCAATGCGTCGACGACGTGGACCAGATAGACGATCTCCGCGAGGGTGCGGCCCTCGTAATAATGCAATCTGCCGCTCAACACCATCAGCCGTTTGCCGGCCAGTTCGCCGAAAACCATCTGGCCGGTGTGGCCTGCCACGGTCGGCTTGGGAAAATGCGGGATCTCGGTGTAGGAAATGACGATCGGCTTGGCGATGTCCTTCGCGATCCCCTCCAACCCCGAACCTACCATCAACGCGATATCGGGCTTGAATCCCGCCAGCTTCGATTCCAAGAAATCCTTCGTTTCCTTGACGTTCGCCATCATGGTCTCGTTTACCTCACTCGATCCTGCGCGTGATGAGTCGGGGCCGGTTCAGTGCGGGGTCGGAAGCTATGGTGTACGCCTCCCGCACCATCCGTTCCGCCTCACGGCCGCTAGCCTCATCATTGTAATGCATGATCATCAATGGTTCGCCAACCTCAATGCGGTCGCCGATTTTCTTCGGCTGCTCGAATCCGACTGCACAGTCGACTCGGTCGCTCACAAGTCTTCTCCCACCGCCCAGCGCAATCACCGCGTAGCCAATCTGGCCGCACTCGATCGCATGGACGTAACCAGCCGTCTTTGCTGCGATTGCCCGCTTCTGTTTGGCCACCGGCAACCCATCCACTCGCTGAACGATCCCCGCGTCGCCTCCCTGGGCGGCAATCATGGCGGCGAATTTTTCTAGCACTTCGCCGTACTCCAGCTTCTTTTGCAGAAGTTCTCGCGCGTCTGCAACGTTTTTCGCTTCCCCCGCCATCAAGAGCATCTCTGCCGACAGCGCCGCGGTGACCTCCATCAGGTCGTCAGCCCTGGCCTGACCGCTCATGAATTCGATGCATTCGCGGACTTCCAAGGCGTTTCCGATTTGCCGGCCGAGCGGCTGGTTCATGTCGGTCTGCAGCGCGCGGACGTTCTTGCCGAAGCGTTTTCCCACCTCAACCAAGGCGCGGGCCAGTTCAAGCGAAGCCTCTTGGGAGCGCATGAAGGCGCCGCTACCCCATTTCACGTCGAGCACCAAGCCGTCCACGTTCTCCGCCAGTTTCTTGCTCATGATGCTGGCCACAATCAGCGGCAGACAGGACACCGTGGCAGTCACGTCGCGCAACGCGTAGAGTTTCTTGTCCGCAGGAGCGATCTCGGCCGTCTGCCCCGTGATGGCGCAGCCGACTTCGTCGGTGATCCGGACGAATTCGTCCAAGGACAGGTTTGTGTGAAAACCGGGAATGCTCTCGAGTTTGTCGAGAGTTCCGCCGGTCGGTCCCAGACCGCGGCCAGAGATCATGGGCACGCTCACGCCGCAACAAGCCACCCACGGAGCCAAGATCAACGACACCTTGTCGCCAATGCCGCCCGTACTGTGTTTGTCGGCTCGATACAACCCCGGCCGATGCCGCCACTCGACCACCTTGCCGCTGTGTACCATGGCCCGGGTCAGCCACATCGTTTCGTCAAAAGTCATCCCCTGAAAACAGATCGCCATGGCCAACGCCGCCATCTGATAATCGGGAAGTTTGCCCCGCGTGAAGCCGTCGATGAAAAACTGGATATCCTCCTCGGTCAACGCCTTGCCATCGCGCTTTTTCTGGATGACTTGAGCGGGAAGGAGCATGGGTCCGAAAAACTGTTTTAGAAACGGGTCCCCATTCCCGTTGGTTTGGACGAGGTTTGGCGGGGAGCATCAGATTGTCCGTCGATGACGCGCTGGAGTTCGCCGAGATCCTCGCAGATCAGGTCGGGCGACATTACCCGCAACCGGTCGACGTGATTGTACCCAGTCAGCACGGCGCAGGTATGGACGCCGCCCGCCTTGCCGGCCTCGATATCGTGTTCCATGTCGCCGACAAACAACGTTTGATCGGGCGCCAGCACGTTCTCGGACAGGATATGATGGATCTTCTGCGTCTTGTCTTCGATGCCGATATAGGGCTTGCTGATGTACTCTCCGATCCCGAACCGCCGGGCCTGGGTGTGATAAGTGTCGGGATCGACCGTGCTGGCGATGTAGACGCCGATCCCGCGCAGGGAACAGAATTGCAGAAAACCCAGCGTGTGCGGCAGGAGCTGGATCTCGTCCCGCAGGCACGCATACTGCGCCAGGAAGATTTTCTCGAGCGTGGACTGGGGAACATGCGGAATGCGATGCTCGTAAAACTTGCGGATTGGGAGGCAAAATTGCGAGCGAAATTCGTGGAGCGTGATCGGCGGCAAGCCGCAGGTCTCGAAGACGTGATTGGTCGTCTTGAACACCGGCAGCAAATCGTCCACCAGCGTGCCCGACCAATCCATGATCATGTTACGGACCAACATGCTCGCCACCATACTCAGACCTCACCTTCCAGACGACAAAAAAATGCCGAAACACGACCTCACACATCTTCGTGCTACAGGACTATAGGCGCGACCCCGCTCGTGGCCCGTTGGATTGACGTTGAAAGCGGCCCGGCATCTGACGCCGTGTCACGGGACGTGGCCCACAACACCGCCGATGTAGGCCGCGTGCCCTCACGGGCGACCTTGCGGCACGTCTTACTAAAAGTCATCTCGCGTAAATGGCGGGAACGCCAGCAGACATTCCGCCGGGACACACTTGGCGGCGACGGTACCGCAAAGCTCAGACGGAGGCAGGCCATGACCAGCCCATTGATATGTTGATCGTTGACAGCAGGAAAACTGCGTCAGCCAAGAGCTTCCCCCAAAACCAACGGGGCCGCGACTCAATCCGAGTCGAGATGATATGACCGCTTGCCTTCGTACCGGGCGAGTCGGGACGCGATTTGTTGAGCCAGGTCGGACTGATGGTTTGCCTGTGCGAGCACAATTGCTTCACGCGCGGTGGTGACGGCGTCATCGAAACGCCCCGCTTCGGCGTAGGCCGCAGCCAGTGTGTCCAATGGTCCCGAGCTCTTTCTGGCCGTCGCCTTGGCCAGCGCTTCGCCAATCTCGATTGCCCGGGGCGCATCGCGCAGTTCGGGTACAGGGCAAGTTGCCAGCAGCCACGCGTACTCGTTGGCCACAAATGGGTCGGGTGAGTTGGTCTTCAAGCCACTTTTCAACACCGCAATCGCTTCAGAGAACCGATCCTTTTGAGACAAGGCTTTCGCCAACTGAATGCACCCATCTGGAGGAAATGACGGCATGAGTCGGAAGGCTTGGCGCAAATGTTCAATCGCTTGGTCGGGGTGATTCATCTCTGTAAGTTTCACACCGAGGTTATAGTGGGCTTGGCCGTAATCGGGACGGATGTTCAGCGCTGCCTGGTAATGCTGAACAGCTTCTTGAAGGTTGCCTTCCTTGGCCAGCAAATTGCCGAGATTGTTGTGGGCTTCGGGGTAGTCGGGGCGTATCAACAGCGCATTATGGAAGCATGCGATCGCGCGGGCGTATTGACCCTGTTGCAGCCACACGCAGCCGAGGTTGTAGTGTGCCTCGGCCATGCCCGGTTCGGACCGGACAGCGGCTGCGAAGTGGTGCGCGGCAGCGTCCAGCCGGTTCATGCGGTAATAGAGTTTACCAAGACAATCATGCGCCTTACTGAAGTCGGGCTTGATGGTCAGGGCCTGCTGCAACTGTTGCTCCGCCTCCGGATACCGGCCGAGTTCGGTCAATGCCAACCCGAGATTGCTGTGCGCTTCCAGATAACCAGGCTTGATCACCAGCGCTTCACGGAACTGTTCCGCGCCTTGTTCGTACCGTCCCTCCGTGTCCAAGATGATGCCGAGATTGTTGTGGGCGATCGCCGCCTGCGGATTCCTGGCCAGCGTGTCCCGCCACAACGTTTCGTCGTCATGAAACACGTGCGTACAGCGCCAACTCACAACGCTCAGGGTCGCAATAGCCACAGTGGCGGCTGCCACCCGAGTTGAGCGAGAGGGCAGGACCATCGCCGCGCCTGCAGCAAGGAGCGCCAAGGGACCGATACTGGCAAGGTACTGGAAGTGGTTCCCGACAAACGAGTAGCGGAAATAGTAAATGTCGAAGAAACCCAACACCGGCAGGAGGGCGATGGCGAAGTACCCGATCCCGAACGCCGCCGCCCTCGCCGCGGGGTGATGCCGCAACTGCCAGAGCCTGATCGCCACCGCGACCGCAGCGCCCAAGGGCAGCCACGATAGCCATGATTCCGCATCCAGCGCCCACCGGGGATAAACGAACATCAGGTTGCCCGGCCAAAGCACCTTCCCGCCGTAGAACCAAAGGGCTTTGCTTACCAGAATGAGCCGTTGCGTGAGACTCAACGACCAATCGTGCGGCGCGCGCTCGATATGGCCCTGCTGCTCGGCGATTGTTAGCAGAGACATCGACAGCGACAGCGCGAAGAACGGTGCGGCCCGCCGCAGGTCTTGGCGCTGTACACGCCCCCGTTGCCACCAAGCCAGAAGGAGCAAGACCAACGGCAGGATTACTGTTGACGGTTTGCTTACCAATGCCGCTGCGAACGTAACGAGTGATAGTACATACCACCCACCGTGCTGTCGCCTCTCAAATCGAAGGAAACACAACAGTGACAAAAAGAAGAAGACACCCGATTGGATGTTCTTGAGTTCCGTGGCCCAGGCAACCGATTCGACATTGACCGGATGCACGGCCCACAGGGCGGCTGCGGCCCAAGCGCCGGGCTCATTAAGCCGACGCAGCAGCAACAGGACGAACACGGCATTGAGCGCGTGAAGCCCGATGTTCACCGTGTGATACCCCAGCGGGTTGAGACCCCAAAGCCGGCGCTGCACCCAGAACGTTGTCAGCGTCAGCGGATAGTAACGGGACACAGTGAGAGACGACCAGATTTTCTGGAGTCCATCCGGCCTGGTCATCGCGGGATTCTCTGTGAAGTGGTCGTTGTCATCCCAGATAAACCCGTTGCGCAACGCCGGTAGGTACGTCGACACGATCAGAACCACGAGCGCGGCCACGGCCACGAAAGACTTCCGGCCGGTCATGGCCAGACGCTACCCATTCCACATTGGGGCAGCAAGTCCTAACTTCCAACCGGCACTGCCGGGAGCGGCGCATGATCTCTGTGTTAGACCGGGAGTGGGCCCGTCACGATTTGAGGGCGCAGCGGATGTGCCGGTGCGTTCAAGCACAGCCACTCCGTCGCAAAGAAAACCGGGCGGTACGAGGAGGGGTGTTTTTTGGAAAGCAAATCGGCAGCCTGAGCCAGTTTCATCTGCTGGCGCCTGACCACCACCGCGTCGGCTTTCTGGTGTGCCGCCTCGCGGTCCTCTTGGGCGTGGATGGCTTTGAGCATCGCCACGACTTCGCGCACCTTGCCGCTGGGCACCGCCGTCCAGACGTTGCGATAGAAGTGCACCACGCAACGCTGCCAGCGCGCCTCACCGTAGAACTCCGCCAGGTTCTCGATCGGTCCCAGGCCCTTGTCCGAGACAAACAGCTTGACCCCCGCCTGCCCGCGTTGCTTGAGGTGGCGCAGAAACGCCGTCCAACTCGCCTTGTCTTCCTTGCTGCCTTCCGCCGCCGCCAGCACTTCGCTGTAGCCCTGCTCGTTGACCCCGATGGCCACCAGCACGCTAACGTTGCGCACTTCGCCGGCCCCAAACTGCGGTTCAGCCACAACCCGTCCAGGTACACATAAGGGTGGCACCCCTCCAAGGGGCGGTTACACCACGGTATTTCGGTGGCATGAAGTTTGTGTTTGTGGATGGCCATTCCGAATGGCTACCGCAGGCGGTGTAAGCAAAGATTGTCTGTCGAGATGAATGATCCAGCAACCGAATGGGCCAGACACAACAATTATTACTGGTATCCTCGCCCCACATGTACGAAAGGCACGTCACCATGAGAATTACTCATTTCCGTGCCCCACGTGTACAAAGAACCAGCCCAACGGGAGGTTGTATTCCTTTCCACTTCGCGCCGCCCCGCGGCGTGGTGTGTCTGTGATTGCCCGGTCGCCTTCCTCGCAGCGTTAGGCCAGGTAATCATTTAGTTTCCGAAATGTAACAGATCCGCCCTTTGGTTGTAACGTTACCCGGATAGCCTGCAAACAGCATCTTGGAGAAGGTGTCATCTCGAGTGGAGACGACACGAAACTACCGGTCGAAAGACCATCATTCATTAGGGAGAGGGGATGGGTATGAAAAAGTTTATCGTTGCGAGTGTGGTGGTGATCACGTTAGCGGCAGCCAGTGCTTGGGCGCAACAAGGTATTGCCCTGTGGACTTTCAACGGCCCAGCCGATACCACGGCGGGCCCGTATAGTCCCGATTATGGCAGCGGTCAAGCGTCAGGATATCACTCTGGAATTACATTTGCAGGCACGGTCTATTCGGGGCCGTCGGGAGATAATGATCCTGCCATTGCCGCTCTGGCTCCCCCTTTTACCTCTCCTGCCGGTACGACGCCTTCGTACTCATGGAGTGCCAATGGCTGGTCCGTTAACGATTACTGGCAGTTCGAAGTTAGCACCGTGGGGTACACCGGCATCGAGATCGGATGGGATCAAACGAGCAGTAACACCGGCCCAGGACAATTCCAATTGCAATACAGCACCGATGACATCAACTGGAACCTGGTAGGGGCAGCTTACGCTGTTCCGGCAGATGCTGGGGCGAACATTTGGACCGCGAGCGGGTCGCCTGAACCGCTTAGCACCATTCTATCAGAACCCGGCACCGCTTGGGACAATCAATCAACCCTATACTTCCAGTTGGTCGATGCGTCGACCACCTCCGCCAATGGCGGCACCGTTGCCGCGGCCGGCACGGATCGCGTCGACAACTTCACCGTTGTGGGAGTTCCCGAGCCGTCGACGGTAGTGTTGGTCGGCGCGGGCTTGGTTGGTCTGTTGGCCCTGCGTCGTCGTCGTTCGTAGTTTCGCGATCAGAGCCTTTGCTGCACCCTTGCGGGTCGTCCCGACAGATCGGGACGACCCGTTTGTTTTGAAGGCCACAGTTCGCCCGCCACGACTTCTCTCGGTCTCGCTTGTTTGAGAGGCCGGCTCCAGTGTAAGCTCATCCCGATGCAACTTGCGCTTCGGTCAACCGTCAGACTCTTGGAGCGGCCATGGCTGGTGTATATGCTCGCATGCGTACTGGTCACGGTGTTGGTGTTCAGCCGCGCCTATCAGTGTGATCGAGCAATCCAGGCATCTGACAAGGCGCTCCAACCCAAAGCGTTGCCGCCTCTGCCCAAGGATGGGAACAAGCGCGCCTTCCTCGATAACGACCCTTACTATTGGATCACCTACGCCCGTCAGATGGTGGAGACGGGCCAGTGGCGGGTCCGGTACACCTACGTAGACAATGTTCCATACGGCCGGGAGGTTCATTGGAGCCAGTCCGTATCCTGGATGCTGGTGGCATTCGGGTATGTGCGGCACTTGTTGACTGGCGAACCGATGTATGACGCCATCGAGGGCGCCTCGATCTGGGTCAATCCATTCCTTCTCGTGTTGTTTGCGATCGGGTTCTCGTGGCTGATCTCCCGGCGGATGGGAGTCGTTGCGGGAGCTTATTTCATGTTGACGTTTGTGACATTGCCTGACGTTCATTGGGCGTTTCACCCGTTTCACCCCGGTCATCATGGTTTCCACGTGGCCGTTAGTCTGGGAGCAGCGTTGTGCCTTGTGCTCGGTGGGTTGGGATGGGTAACGAGACGAGGAACGGAAGCGCTGGAGGAAGGCGTTGGTCGGGGGCTGCGGTTCTTCCGGCCGCTTCAACTTATGGACAGGGTGGAGGCACGAAGATACTTTGCGGCGACGGGGATTTTCACGGGGCTGGGATTATGGATTGGTGCGACAGTTCAATTCTTCAGCATCGGCACCTTGGCCGCAGGGGTTGTACTGTTGGCGTTCTTCATGCCGGCACGCCTGAAGAGCCAGAAGGCCGACTATGTTCCGGAGTTGTGGCGGTTATGGGGAATATGGGCATCGATGGTCGGGATGGCATTCTATTTGATCGAGTATTTCCCTTCCCATTTGGCCATGCGGTTGGAAGTGAACAATCCCGTTTACGTAATTGCCGTGCTTTGTGTCGGTGAGTTGATGGTGCAGTTCACTCGATGGCGTTTGGGCAGTTGGGGCGCGGGCCTCTTCGGCTGCTCCAAGATCGTGATGCTGACAGCCGGTGCTGCATTGGTGCCGCTTCTATTCGCATTCGGTCCGGTGCAATGGCACAACTTGCGGGACTTTCAGATGGCACGGTTACACCAGTCCATCGTGGAGTTTTACACCTACCAGAAATTCAATCCCAATGACCCGTTCTCGACCTGGTTCATCAAGCACTACGGAACCCTCTCCTTCTTTTTGGCCGGGGCACTGGCACTCTTGAGTTCGCGCCGCACGAAGTTGCACGAGTGGGCGGCCTTGTGGATTTCGTTTTGCCTCTGCGTTTTCTCTCTGCTCCTGACGTTGTGGCAGGTTCGTTGGGCGGGATTGCATGCGGCAATGAGCGTTTGGCTAATGATTGTCGTGGGGCACATCGCGTGGCGAAACGTTCTCAGCATGCCCGCCGCCAGGCGTCCCGTGGGTTTCGCCCTCTTCCTGAGCGCGCTTGTGTTGGGGCAGGCGGTGTTCTTCACCGCCAGAGAATTCTCGCACCTCGACAATATCCGCAACGGCAAGATGATCGAGGCACAGTTTGTCGATGCGGCCATGAAGCAACATCTGGCCCAGGGACTGCGGGCTGAAAGCCAGGGCAAGCCAATGCGAGTGATTTGTGACCCCGAAATAGCGCCGGTGCTTTACTATTTTGGGGGGATCCCGGCCGTTACCTCCTATTACTGGGAGAATGTGCAGGGGCTGCATGACGCGACGGCATTCTTCACGGACCACGGTGATGCCATGGCGAGGCGGATTGCGAATGAGCGCGGCCTGACCCAGGTGATCGTGCCCGCAGGCGGCAGATTGCAAGTCCTCTTCAATTTCATCGAAACCGGGAATATGAGCGTCACCGATACACCACCTTTGGCAACGCGGCTGTCTTCGAACACGGGCGCGTTGCCCCCATGGATCACGTTGGACGAGGGCCTGACCCGGATCGGGCGGCAGCAGTTCAATCTCACGACAGCGCGGGGCGTTGTTTCGGTGGCGGGCCGGGTGACGGTTTATCGGCTCGAACCGACGGAGGGCGTGGGGAAAGTGCTGGCCAACGGCCTGCAGGCAACCGCGCCAGCCGCACTCCAACAACTGGACGCGCTCTTGAAACAACCGTCCGCACAGAATTAGCGACTGTCTGGCGCAATTCGGACGACGGCGCGTTTCTACTGGCTTAATTGCTGGGCAGGCACGGTGCATCTTTCACAATGACGAACCGTGCTGGCCAAAGTCCATTCGGCGGCGATTCTGGGCATTGATTCCTATCCCATCGAGATCGAAGTCAACGCGGGTTGGGGCAGCCGGCGGTGATCATTGTGGGGTTGTCCGACGCAGTGGTGAAGGAGTCGCGGGACCGGCGGGTGAAGACGGCGATTGAGAACGACGGGCTCAAGCGCAGCAATGCGGTCGTGGGCAGCAAACGGGCCTACAACCCGCTTCGCAAATCGGGATTCAATCATCTGCGCGTCAGCCACGGAGCGCGGGAATATGTTCGCGGTCAAGTCCACACCAACGTGAGGAAACGCGAAGAGAGAAAGCGCCGCTGATCTGACGCCAGAAGTTCACTCCACCCCTCCAAGTGTTGTAATAGGTATATTATTACCCAAATTGGACAACGCCCGGTCAACGCCATGCTTGCCCCGTTGCCAGCGCGTTTGTTAAGGTACACCCAATGGACCCCATGCGTTTTCCTCGGTTTACCTTGGCATTACCCGACTGGATCGAGTCGGTTGCCGGCGATCCCGGTCGGGTTTTCGAGACCGTTGAGGAGCGGATGGAGTTTGTCATGGAACTGGCCCGGTGGAACGTCAGGAACGGGATGGGCGGACCGTTCGGTGCCGCCGTCTTTGATTATCAAACCGGGCGGCTGGTGGCTCCCGGCGTCAACCTCGTGGTGCCGGCTTGTTGTTCGGTGGCGCACGCGGAGATCGTAGCGATTACGATCGCGCAACAGGTGGGGCATCGATTCGATCTCGGGGCCGAGAACGGATCTTCTTTCGAGCTCGTCACCAGCACCGAGCCGTGCGCGATGTGTCTTGGGGCCGTCACTTGGTCGGGCATCCGGCGTCTCATCTGTGGCGCCCGTCGAGAAGACGCGATCGAAATCGGATTCGACGAGGGACCAAGGTCCGACGACTGGGTGCATCAGCTTGAAGCTCGTGGGGTCACGGTCTTACAGGATATCCACCGCCACCAAGCGGCCGCAGTGCTCCGGCAGTACGCCGAACGCGGCGGGCTAATCTACAATGGACAGCAAGGCGGTATTCCAAAGACTGATACTGGTTGAGAATGTCGATCAGGGATGGCAGTCGGCCGAAATTCGTCCGATTGAACGGGAACGCGATTCGGCGCAGGTTGGCCAACTAAGAAGTCGGTTGCAGAACAGGTGGCCGCCTCATGAATCATTCCTTCTGAAACGGCGTACCGAGGGCTTTCGGCGGACGCGAACGGCCTACGAATCCGGCCAAGACCAGAATCGTCACGAGATACGGCAGGATCTGGATGAATTGGACAGGGACCGGTTCTTCGCCCCACAGGGCCACGCCTTGGAGCCGAATCTGAACGGCGTCGGCAAACCCGAACAGCAAACAGGCGAGAGCGGTCGGCAGCGGCCTCCATTTCCCGAAGATCAGCGCCGCCAAGGCCATGAACCCACGTCCGGCGGTCATGTTGCGCGAGAACGACGACGACAGAAAAATCGAAAGCGATGCGCCGCCCAGTCCCGCCAGCGCCCCGCTGACCAGCACCGCGATCCAGCGGGCGCGGTTGACGCGCACGCCGGCGGCATCGAGCGCTTCGGGATGTTCGCCCGCAAAACTCACCCAAAGCCCGGTCGGCGTGTATTTCAACCACAAGAAACAGATCGTCACCAGGATCCAACCCAGGTAAATCGGCGCGGTTTGAAATCGTTCGCCGATGGGAATTGATGGCGTGGAACCGGTCACGTCATAAAGAATCTTGCAGAGAAATGGCGTCAACCCAGCCGCGAGCATGTTGATTCCCACCCCGGCCACGATCTGATCGGCGCGCAATCGGATCACAAACAGTCCATACAAGGCCGCGAACGCAAGCCCCGCCACCATACCGCACACCGAACCGGCCCAGGGCGAGTGCGTGATCAGCGTTACCACGGCGGCGGCAAACGCGCCGACCAACATCATGCCCTCCAGCGCGATGTTGACCACGCCCGAGCGTTCGCTGAACATTCCGCCCAGCGCTGCAAAAATCAGCGGAGTCGACACCCGCAGAGTCGAGGCCAGGAGTTGTGACGTCATGAGTCCCCACGCCGCTTCATCCAACTCCACAATCCTTCAGCCGACACGGACAGAATGATCAGCGCTTGGAGGATCAGGGACACGTCGCGGGTCACATGTTCAGTCTCCAAGTCCAGGTTCGCCGTTCCCTTGTGCAACGCCCCGAACAACAACGCCGCCGCGACCACGCCCACCGGCTGATTCCGTCCGAGCAGCGCCACGGCGATGCCGATGAATCCGTACTCGGGCGAGAATCCCAGTCGGAACTTGCCCGCGTTGCCCAACACCTCCCCCACCCCGACCAGCCCGGCTAGTCCGCCCGCCATCGCCATCGCCAAGATTCGAATCTTGCTGGCATCGATTCCGGCCACGCGAGCGGCAGATTCGTTTTGTCCCACAGCGCGCATCTCGTAGCCGATCGCCGTTTGCCAAAGAAGAATCCACACCAAGACCGCCGCCATTATGGCCAGCGGCAATGCCGTGCTGACCGGTGCGCCTCCGAACATTCCGAATTGGTGAATTAGAAATCCGCGACCGATGGCACGGGTTTCGGGATTCTGCGTGTCCGGATTTTTCAGAAGATACAACGTCACGTAACTGGCCAGCCCGGCGGCGATGAAATTCAGCATGATCGTGTTGATGACCTCGTGGCTGCCGCGTTTGGCCCGGAGCCAACCAGGGATCGCGCCCCAGACAGATCCCGTCAACAGCGCCGCCAGACCGGCCAGCAAAGGCGCTACCGGCCACGGTAATCGCCGGAAAAGAGCGCCGACCGCGGCCGCAGCGAGCGCGCCCAGGGTCAATTGTCCTTCCGCACCGATGTTGAACAACCCCGCCTGGAAAGCGACTGCGACTGCGAGCCCGGTAAAGATCAGCGGGGTCGTGTAAAACAATGTCATCCCAAAATCGTATCCCGACCCGAACGCGCTCTTACCGAGGATTTGAACAACGCACCACGGATTTTCCCCGGCAATCCAGGTGAACCCGAGCCCGAGCCCGAGCCCGACAAGGACTGCCAGAACAGGTTGCAGGAATTTTCTCATGACCCGGCCATCTTCAATCCCAATTCCTGCTCGGAGACTTCGCCGCGGCGGTACTCGGCAACGATGCGGCCCTCGTACATCACCAGAATCCGGTCGGACAACGTCAGGATCTCGTCCAGTTCAAACGAGACCAGCAGGACGCCAGCGCCCTCGTCACGCGCGCGGACAATCCGGTTGTGGATGAACTCGATCGCCCCCACATCGACACCGTGGGTCGGCTGGGCTGCGATCAACAATCTCGGTTGCCGTTGAAATTCGCGAGCGATAATGAGTTTTTGCTGATTCCCACCGGAAAGTTGTTTTACGGGGATCACCAACTCGCGCGGCCGAACATCATATTCCTCGATCGCCGTCGCCGCCGCGGCCTGCAGCTTCGTCGACGACAGGAAGCCGTATCGGCTGAAGGCCGGGCTTCGCTGCAAGCCCAACAGGAAATTCTCGATGACGGATCGTTCCAGCAACAATCCTTCCTGTTGCCGGTCTTCCGGGATGACTGCCACACCAAGAAGACGAATCCTCGACGCTTCCCACGAAGTGACATCGTTGCCCAACACCGTGAGCGCGCCTGAAGTTCGGCGCCGCGAATTACGTGGATGAAGTATCGCCTGTAGAACTTCGGATTGCCCGTTGCCCTCGACGCCGGCGATTCCGACGATCTCGCCACGCTTCACAGAAACATTGACATCCGTAAGTCTATGGCGGCTTCCCGCAGCGCCGGTGAGACTCAATCCCGTTATCTCGAGCGCCGTTTCCTCGCGCGGGTGGGAGGTCGGGACGGTGATATTCAGAACCACATTGCGGCCGACCATGAGATTGGCGAGGTCCTGCGGACTGGTTTGCGCAGTTTCTAGTTCGCCGGTCACCTTGCCCGCGCGCAGCACGGTCACGCGATCGGTGACCGACATGACTTCCTTCAGCTTGTGCGTGATCAGAAGGATCGTCTTGCCCTCATCGCGCAGCTTCTTCAACTGTTGAAAGAGCACACTGGTTTCCTGCGGCGCGAGCACGGCCGTCGGTTCGTCCAGGATCAAGATCGTCGCGTCGCGATAGAGCAGTTTCAGGATCTCGACCCGTTGCTGGACGCCAACAGGAAGTTGTTCGACCGGCCGGTTCCAATCGACCGGTAACCTGTATTGCCGTGCCAACGCGTCGAGCCGATCACGCGCCTTCTTGCGTTCGATCACTCCGAGGCGAACCGGCTCCGCGCCCAGTAAAATGTTGTCGAGAGCCGAGTACGGGCCGGCGAGCATGAAATGTTGATGGACCATCCCGATTCCCGCCGCGATGGCGTCGGCCGGTGAAGTCCACACGTGTTTATGTCCGTGAACGAGAATCTCGCCGGCATCGGGCGGGAAAATGCCGCACAACATTTTCATGGCCGTGGATTTCCCCGCGCCGTTTTCGCCGATGACGCCGTGGATCGTGCCGGGTTTCACCTGCAGATTCACCCCCGCATTGGCGAGCACGCTGCCGAACCGTTTGGTCAGTCCGCGCAATTCGACAGCGGTGCAGGTTTCGACTGCCATAACTCCGCCAGTGTCCAGATTTGAATGGCGAGAGTCAATGTTTCTGAACGGGCTCCGATCGTCAGCTGTCAGCTTTCAACTAGGCATAGACATTTCTGTTTGCCGCTCGTGCCCGCCGAAGCAGCCGCGAAGGCGGATTGACGTCGAACACCCTTTCGGCCTTGACTGCCGGCGCTGCGGAGACCATTGCCAACTCAACCGAGGGAGAAGTGCAACGCTACGCCACCACTACTTCTTGTAGTAATCGGGCACGACGATCTTGCCGGCGACGATTTCGGCTTTCAATTCGTCGGCGCGTTTGCGGACCGCCTCTGACAAGAGCTTCTCGTTGTATTGGTCGACGGAGTAATCGACGCCTTTGTCGGCTAGGCCGAACCGCTTGGTGCCAGAAACAAATCTGCCGGACTGGGCTTCTTGGATGACGGAAAAGACTGCCAAATCTACGCGCTTAAGCATACTCGTTAGGATTAGGCCCGGCTTGGTCCAGTCCTGATTTGAGTCGACGCCGATCGCGAGCTTTTTCCGTTCCTCGGAGGCGTCGAAGACGCCGGTACCGGAGGCACCGGCGGCAGAGAAAATTATGTCGGCGCCGGCATCGTACTGGGCCAACGCGAGTTCCTTGCCCCTGGGTGGATTGTTCCAAGCTTCGCTGGTCACGCCGCAGTAGTTGTCGAGCACGACGATCTGCGGATTGATCTTCTTCGCGCCGGCTTCGTAGCCGAGCTCGAACCGGCGGATCAGCGGGACATCCATGCCGCCCACAAACCCGATCTTGCCGGTCTTGCTGGTCAGGGCGGCAATGACGCCGACAAGGTACGCGCCTTCGTGTTCCTCGAAGATCATGGAACGGACGTTGGGCGCGTTGACCTCGGCGTCGACGATGGCAAAATGCGTTTGGGGAAACAGCGCAGCGACCTTTTGGATGGCTTCCTTTTGCGAAAACCCGATCCCGATGATCAGGTCGTAGCCCTTTTGGGCGAAGGCGCGCATCAGCGGCTCGAATGCGTTGTCGTCGCTGGCTTCGACGTATTTCAACGTGATCCCGAGTTTCTTCTCTGCCTCATTGGCACCTTCGAACGCCGAGGCATTGAAAGATTTGTCGTCCTTACCGCCGCGATCCAGCACTAGGCCAACTTTGAGCTCCGCCACGGCAGAATGCCACGAACATAAGATTGCCAGGGCTACCGGCAGCAGACCTCTCCTGAAGAGCCGTTGCATGTTCCCCTTTGTAGACCGAGCGCGCCATACCGTCAAGGTGAGGATGCGGATCCGTCAACGGTAAGAATTCGTTGTTTGATCTCTGTCTGGTGTCAGAAGGGCACGGCCTTGTACCAACAGAGGATCTCGACGTCTTTAGGACACTCTTTGAGGCGCCCCGCCCATCGTGACCACAACAAGCATTCGCAACGTTCTTTCATAGGAGGAAAGATCGCTGCCGTGGGCCAGCCGATCCAACTGCCATTCCAGTTGCGAGATCGCAGCCATCGTTTGGCACAAGGAATTCAGGTATGCCGTGTCCGGAAAACCGACCGTGTCTTTCGAAGGCAAATGGTCGCGGATTTCGGCATCCAGTTCATGGCCCAACTCCTCGACCGTCTTGGGCTTTGCAGCCATTTGAACAAATTCCTGGATCCTGCCGGGATTGGAGGACAGAAGCTCACGTCCGCCGGTGGTCATCGCAGTCCGCCAGACCTGTAACGAATCTGTTGAGTCGTTTCCGGGTGGGTCGGCATTTCCAGCTGACTTCGAGAAGAACATCTGGAGGAAACCCACAGCCACCGACGGCGTAAACTGGATCGTGCCGTCAGTCGCGGGGTGGTTGCCGACCGTCAAAAGGTTGGATACATAACGTGACGCCAAGGCGGCCGCCGGATTGGGCTGTAGGAATCGATTCCGAATTGTAACCGTCGAAACGGTGGAGTAGGCCAGCACAACCACCACGGTGAAAGAACAGTGGAGTTTTGTCCGACGCAACGCTCGGCGCGCCTTTCTCAGTTGCCCTGTGATGGAGTCATCACGCCCTTGGGCATCTGGTTTGAATAAGGGTCTCATTCCTTGTCCTGCGAAGTGTACGAGTCACCCGCCCAACTAGGAGGATGCAGAGACGGTTTGTGCGCCGCATCTTGGACGCGGCTGATCAAGAGCATCGCCACGGTGTTCACAGGCAGGCCTCTATCCGCATCGCCTCCGTCAGCCTGACGAATGGCAGTCAAATCCTCGATGATCTTGTTCAGTGAGTCTTCGTATTCAGCCACCATCTGCTGACGAAACTGCGTTAACGCCTTCGAGGTGCCTTCGGCAACAGGCCGCGGCATGTCGTCCACCCCTGCGCGGCTTGCGGGCTTGCCAACCCACAGCGTCCTGCTCGTAGCGGCACGAGCATCCGCACCCATCGGCAAGTCTGTCCTAGGAACGGAAAGCGTGTCGGCGCGTATTCCAGTTGCGATTGGATTCGCGTGTGGGAAAACCTGTCTGGTGATCTCCCGGTTCAGCTCGGCCACAAAATCGACGTGCGTCGGCCCTTCTTGGAGCAAACTGACAGCGGAACTTCGGAGGATCCAGGAGGATGTGAGCGAGATGCCCAGGACGCAAACCAGCGTCGATCCCCGCCACAAGCGCCGCTGGCGTCGTAACGTATTCAATTCGTGAGTACCTAATTCTGTCTCTTGATGGCTCAATTGCCACCTCGTCGATCGGGCGCTGGAACACCTGCAGCGCCTTGGGCAGAAAGAAAAGCAGCAATCCTGCCAAACAGAGATCGTGGTTCGAGAGCGACGAATAGCTAAGCAGGCGTCAAGCTTTTCAGCGAATGTTGGCCAAAATTGTCGAGCGAACCACTTACGATAAACCCCAAGCCTGTTCGTGGAGGTTGCGGGAGCATCGCGACCGAGGCACGCGCGTCGACAAGTCCTTCTCGATCTTGTGATCGCGATGTTTGGCCTCAGAGCCTATCTTCCTAAGTATTATCTCAGACAGTGTTTTGAAAGTGGTGGATGCGACATTTTGTCCTACCGGAACTTCCCAGAATGTGGTTCGAGCTGGGGATGCAAACCAAACAATCTTATCCCAGCAGTCTGACCGATGAACAGTGGAACACCCTCC
>Ga0326728_10010136_pt1 | contig 22229 bp, 23 predicted proteins | sample MB3enrmetagenome_FD_207602 | JGI IMG/M metagenome (GOLD analysis project Ga0326728, IMG submission 207602) | Lab enriched peat soil microbial communities from McLean, Ithaca, NY, United States - MB31MN | ecosystem: Environmental > Terrestrial > Soil > Wetlands > Peat | place: USA: New York... | reverse complement strand
CATATCCGTTTTTCCTTCCTCCTCATCTCCTGATTAACCACTCCCACCATTTTCAAAAACTCCTCTTTGCTGAATATCCCCTTCTCCATGAGCAACCGGATCACGGCCTCCTGCGAGACTACCTGGGACATGAGGAGCTCTTCAGATGAAACGATGAGTTTAAAATTCAAAATCCGATGTGAAAAATCCCGCTCTTTTGCAATTATTCTTCAGGTCTCTTCAGAACGATGATGTGGTAAGTTACGGTATTTGTCCGCTTTGTTTCCCTGTCTTGAATGTATTCAGCGTAACAGTCTATTCTTTTTGTACCCACAGGAACATGAATCGGCACTCGGAAGTATGAATGCGACCCGTATGTCACATCTTTCGCTTGAACATCAACACAGGATTGGCCGCCACCTGAGAAGTCGAAACAAGCTCTGTGAATCTCTGGCTTACGGTCTGTTTCAAATTTAATAGTAGTCCAATATTCTACGTTCGCTGAGAGGTCCCAACTTTGGGGAACATCCATACTTAATAATCTGAGTCCGCCTCTACTTAAGGGGTTGAAGGGTTCGTCCTTTCCAAGCGGGATAGAAAAGTTCTGTCCTTCCGTGATAGTGGCAAAAGAAGAAATTACTAAAAAGACAGCCATATTCGTCAAAACAACTTTTAGTATTAATTTCATAACCAAAAAACCTCCTTCCTATTACGGCGCTTTCTTTTCCCTCTTAATCTCCTGGTTAACAACCCACTTCCTTCCACTCTTTTTAACTTTCATTTCATCTGTCTTCCCTTCCTTCTTGTCCTAACAAACCCGGAAATGACCTGGTCTAATGATATCAAACTCGGACAGCCAAATGCAAATCATTCCGGAAAGAAGCCAGGCAACCTAAGTCATAAATAACTAAGAATGGCTGTACAGATATGTAAAAGAAATGCCTCCCACCCCATAAACCCACCCATTCTCCTCAAATAAAGACCATCCTGAATATGTTATTGATTGATTGATGCTCGGCACCACCACCGGCTTTGTTTAGGAGGCGTTATGGGAGTAAGTTTAGGTGGGAGAGCTGGGAGGAAGGTAGAAGAGACATTCGAGTTACCCTATTTAATTTGGCTTACCCCACTGGGACTAAATTGTGACTGAATTGACTCAAAAAGACCGAAATAGATAGAATGGACTGGAACAGATCGAAAACCTTCTAACCCGATATTATCAAGACTTAGCGGGAAACGAGGCCAGAAACCAAGGCGTTAGAAAAATACGCATTCTAATCTCAACAAGATAAAGCTCTCGGCTCCTTGAAAACTATTTGCCTTCTGTCTCCTTTTTCCAGGCGGAGAAGAAGGCCCAGAACTTCTCAGATGTCCCGGGAGGAAGATTAAGAAAATGAGTTCCAGGGGGAATGGTCTCTTCAAAGAGGTGGGGGTTCATTTCTCTGATCTCCTTGTAATAAAATCCAAGGGCCCTGGCCACCTCCATAATGGGAAGAGGTTGAGTCAGCTCAATTTGGATTCTTTCCACTTGGAGAGGAAGATAAAGCTCTTTTTCTCCTAAGGTGTATCCATACCTCCCTGGATCGGAAAGGATGATTTTAGCCACAGCAACTTTATAGACATACCGCTCCGTCTCCAAGGGAAGATCAAGATAAAAATAATTCATCGTCTTTTGAAGATCGATCTCTTTTCGAACTCTATTTTCCCCTGCATTATAGGCTGCCATCGAAAGCGCCCAACTTTTGAATTCTTCGTGAAGGCTTCTCAGATAGGTGAGAGCGCCTTCCGTGGCCTTGAAAAAATCAAACCGTTCATCGATGCTCCGGTTTTTTCTCATCCCATATTTCTCGCCGGTGGAAGGGATGAATTGCCAGATTCCACCCGCTCCGGATGAAGAGATCGCTTCGGGTCGAAGGCTGCTTTCCGTGATGGCTACATACTTTAAATCATCGGGAAGGCCCATCTCTTTCAGCCTCTTTTCAATAAGAGGAAAGTATCGCCGCGCCCGTTTCATCCATAAAAGGGTCTGGGCTTCGTTGGACAAGGCCAGGAGAAATTCCCGATCCAGATTTTCCCAAATATTCCTGTTTTCTAATGGAAAAAGCTCCCCACAAAGAGAAACCTCTTTGGGAAGTTTATAGGCGGCGAGAGAAGGACGGGCCTGGATGCTGTTCAAACCGTATTGCATATTGGCCACCTCGGAGCGAAGGCTGGAGACAGACTGCTCCAATGCCTTCAATCGCCCGAGCGGGGGCTCAGATTTCTCTGAGGGTTCACTCCACGCCGCCATATCATCGGGTCCGTTTTGTACGGATTGACTTGCAGCACAGCTAAGAAGAAAACCAACGCATAGAATCGAAAGGATCATCTTTGCCGTTTTCATTTCTTTTCCTCACGAAGGGAAAAATCACTTCCTATTTCCATCGTTGAAATAATCACCATCATCTTTGGCTCATCCACTTTGATTTGACGCCAATTCTTTCTCTCACTTCATCCATCACCTCGTTGGCGATGGCTTTACATTTCGATGCGCCGGAGTTTAATACGTCAACCATGTATTGCGGCTTTTCATTGATTTCTTTGACGCGGTTTTGAATGGGAGCTAACTCTTCCATCATGTTTTCGAAGAGGATTTTCTTGCAATCAATGCACCCGAACCCTGCTGCCCGACAATTATGGTCGACGAAGGCAATCTGATCCGGCTTTGAAAAAGCCTGGTGCATGGTAAAAATATTACAATGCTCAGGATGTCCGGGATCGCTTCGACGCTGTCTGTGTTCACAAGTTGCCGCGGTTCTTAACCTTTCCCAAATCGTTTCTGGTGGCTCGAGGAGGCCAATCGCGTTATTCAGCGACTTGGACATCTTCGCGCTTCCGTCTGTTCCAAGAATTCTTGGGGCATCGGAAAGGATCACTTTCGGTTCCGGGAACGTGTCGCCGAAACGGGCATTGAATTTCCTGGCGATCTCTCTTGAAAACTCCACATGCTGTATTTGATCCTCCCCTACCGGTACATACCCAGCCTTGTAGATAAGGATATCCGCGGCCTGGAGCACTGGATAATCGAGAAGTCCCACATTGACATTGCCCCGGTGCTGCTTTCCCTTTTCTTTGAACTGAGTCATCCTTTCCAATTCACCCACGGGGGTCACGCAGTTGAAGATCCACGCCAGCTCCGTATGCTCGGGCACATGGGATTGGACAAAAAGCTTGCATCGTTCCGGGGTCAGGCCGCAGGCGACAAGGACGGTGGCTGTTTCTAAAATCCTCTGCTGCATCGAGGCCACTTCATATTCGATGGTAATGGCATGATGGTCCACCACACAATAGATACAGTCATAACGATTGACTAATTGAACCCAATTACGGATGGCACCCACATAATTCCCGATATGAATTTCACCTGAAGGCTGAATCCCGCTAAAGATCCGATCCATTTTTCTAAATTCCTCCATTCCAATCCCCCCTCGACACCCTCTTGCAGGGTCACCTTGCCTCCTCGAAGTGTCAATATCTTCCTCTAATCATTCTTTGTCGGCAAGAGAATCACAGAGCATTCGGGCGGTCTTTTCAACGATTTCGGCACACTTTTCTCTGCCACCCGTGGCTAACCACTGTTTACTTTCCTCCGGATTATCCAAATGATAACCTATCAAAGAATAACAATTTACATTTCCAAACTCTTTCTCAAATTGATCCCACAAGTGCTGGCATTTCTCATAAACCTTCGATAGCATCTCCCGATCCTTAGGATCGACTCTCCCCATCTTCATCCCAATGGCCATGATCGATCCTGTCAAGGCTCCGCAGAGCGACCCCTTTCGCCCAATCCCTCCGCCAAATCCTGTGGCCAATTTAGGAATCACGGAATCCTGAATCCCAAGATAATCCTTGAAACTCAAGGAGATTGATTCGGCTCAGTTAAACCCTTGGTTAAAATAACCTTTCGCCCTTTCCGACACTAGTTTCGCATCGTCTCTCTTCTTCATGACTCCTCCTCTTGTTAGAGCATTCCAAAACCAGGAAACAAACACCCGTGGGAAATGAATTGTTTCAAATTTAGCATTTTAAGAATAAAAAAGCCATGTTCCTTTATTGAAGGCAGAGACGAAATTGGTTATAAAAATAACACAGTGGAAACCTGGAGGCTCTTAGATACGGGTGCCCGGTCGGGCGCTGAAAACATGGCCCTTGACGAGGCACTTCTCGAATTGAAGGCTTCGGGGAAAATGCCCCCTACCCTTCGGTTTCTCCAGTTCTCGAACCCAACGGTACTGATCGGGCATCATCAATCCGTAGAAGAGGAAGTGAGGCTTGACTATTGCCGGACCAAAGGGATTGAAATTAATCGGAGGCTTACAGGAGGAGGCGCGCTCTATTGGGGCAGAAACGAATTAGGCTGGGAGATTTATATCTCCAAGGAAGATCCAAGGGTTCCCTCAAGGATCGAGGATCTTTATAGAAAAATGGGGGAGGCAGCCGCCCTTGGGCTTCGCCATCTTGGAGTTCGTGCTTACTTCCGGCCAAGAAACGACATCGAAATCCATGGCCGAAAGATTTCAGGGATGGGAGGGACAGAACTATCGGGTGCGATCCTATTTCAGGGGACCCTCCTGGTTGATTTCGATGTCGATATGATGTTGAGAAGTCTTAGAATCCCCACCGAGAAGCTCCAAGATAAAGAAATCGAATCCGTTAAAGAAAGGGTGACCTGCTTAAAATGGGAATTAGGTCGAACCCCATCGATCAAAACTGCCAAGGTATCTTTGACAAAAGGTTTTGGAGAGACCTTTGGTGTAAGGTTCGAAGACAAACCTTTTACCGTTGAAGAGGAGAATTTGTTAAAAACCAAACTGTCTTATTTCTCCTCCCAAGAGTATATTTTCAAAACAAGGGATTCCTTGCCCAGGAGAAAGACTCTAACGTCCATACTTAAGGCCCCGGGCGGATTGGTTCGAATCTCTATCGCCGCAGATACTAAGACCCGTGTGATCAATCAAATTCTGATCACGGGCGATTTCTTTGCCTATCCCAAAAGGGCGATTTTCGACCTCGAAAGCCTCCTTAAGAACTCAAAGGCCACTCCTTCCAATATCGAAGGAATCATTCATTCCTTCTTCTGCGAGGAAAGGCCGAACATTCCCGGAATCAGCGAAACTCATCTCATCCAGGCTATTGAGGAGGCCCTTCAAAAGATGGACCTTCTCCCCGAGGGATTCAGTGAAGAAGAGACCCACCACCTGTTCCCGGTCTTGAAGCCCTTTAAGGAGGTGAAAAACCCTGAAGTCCTTCTCCTTCCCTATTGTGCCAAGGAGGTAGAATGCGCCTACCGAAACTCAAAGGGTTGTGACGAGTGCGGTCGATGCACCGTGGGCGATGCTACACAAATGGCGAGGTCCTTCGGGATGAATCCTGTTACCATCCAGAATTATGAAGAGCTCGAATCAACCCTCCTCAGCCTTAAACATTCCGGGGTGAAGAAATTTATCGGCTCGTGTTGTGAACCTTTTTATGGAAAACACCGGCCGGATTTTGAACGAATCGGACTCCCCGGAATCCTGATCGATATCGAGAGAAGCACCTGTTACGATCTCGGCCAGGAAAAAGAGGCATTAAAGGGTCATTTTGAAAACCAGACTCATCTCAACCTCCCCCTTCTCAAAAGGGTGTTAGAATATAGCCATGGGTAAGGGCCTGGATATTTAGGAAAGCACGTCGATCGCCAATTCGTAGCGCCCTCGTTCACCGGGGGCGCAGTTTCACGTTGGCAGTAAATGCCGACGCTACGAAAGACAAAACGTTTTTTCACGACTGCACGAAGTTTCGCTGTGAACGGGATTCCGGGCGAATTCCCGGAAGAGGCTCAGGGTATTCCTTTGGGTAAGGCTGACTTGAATTCATCCTATGACATCGTCGTGATCGGGGCCGGTCCGGCCGGTTCAAGCGCAGCTCATGCGGCAGCCCAAAGGGGTGCGAAGGTTCTTTTGATCGACCTGAGACAGCACATTGGAATTCCAGTCCAGTGTGCAGAGTTCGTTCCTTACTGGATTTCACGTCACGCTTCTTTCTCTTCAGCCTGCGTTGTCCAGACGGTCGATAAAATGGTCACCCATCTCCCTGACGGAACGTCCTACGAGATGAAGAGTCCCGGCTATATGCTGGACCGGTCTCTCTTCGATAAAGAGCTCGTGGCCTCAGCCGTTTTAGCAGGAGCAAAGATTTCTATCGAGACGAGGGCGTTGAATCTTTCTCCCGACGGACTTACCGTGGAGCGAGGTTCAAAGAGAGAACTTATTCATTCCAAAGTTTTCATCGGTGCGGACGGTGCTTATTCGTCCGTTGCCCGTTCGGCCGGACAAGCACCCTTAAAAACTATCTTGGCCCTCCAGTACGAAGTCGTCATGCCGGAGCCTCAGAATCATGTGGACGTCTATTTTCATAAAGATTACGAAGGTGGGTATGCATGGTTTTTCCCAAAGGGGAGAACGGCCAATGTGGGGGTGGGTATCATCGCACAGAAAACGACTCTCCTTTTAAAACGAATGGATCACTTTCTCGATTATCTCATTGGATCAAGAAAGCTGTCGAGCGTCGAGATCGTAGCAAAAACTGGCGGATCCATCCCTTGTGAAAAGCCCCGAAGAACTGTCTTTGATAACACTTTGTTAGTAGGCGACGCAGCCGGACATGCCCATTCCATCACAGGCGCGGGAGTCCTCAACGCTGTCATTGCCGGCGAGATCGCGGGAAGGATTGCAGCGGAAGCGGTTGAGAGGGGAAACCTCCGACACTTGGAAAATTACGAAGTCGAATGCCAGGAGGCATTCGGGAAATCCCTTGCTTACAGTGCTTTAAAGAGAGAATTTCTGGAGAAGAACTGGAATGAACCCGGCATTGATTTTGATGAATTAATTCGCAAGACATGGGTTGGATTTAAGGAATATTACTCCGACAGGAAGAAAGCGAACCTCCCCCACCCTAACCTTCCCCCTCTGAGGGTGGAGGGGCGGGGGTGACCTGTGTTTATTGAAGAGAAGGTGAATGATGGAGCATACAATAAGCCCCCAATATGTCCAAACCAGTCTGGCAGCTTCCCTGACCTTGGGATTCCAGCCAGGATCTTTCCACAGGGATGCAAAGTTAAAGGGGTTAAACCTTCTCCTCCATTACGACGAGGGCTGTTTGGGAAAATGCCACTTCTGTGGGCTGTCGGGATCAAGAAAGGAGGATTCAAAAGGAAAAACTTTTATCCGGGTACACTGGCCTCTCTACCCGCTGGAAGAAATCATCGAAAGGACGAAGCATAAAGACCAGATCCATCGCGTCTGCCTCTCAATGATCACCCATCCGAAGGCTCTGGAAGATAGTCTTTACGTGATTGAGCGGTTGAGAAGGGAGACTGATCTGCCCGTAAGCGTTCTCATTTCTCCAACGTTAATCCGCAACGAAGATTTCCCTGCGGCAATGAAGAGGGCTGGCGCAGATCGGGTTGGAATCGCCATTGACGCCGCCAATCCTGAGCTTTTCGATCGACTGAGAGGAAAGGGGGTTAGAGGTCCTCATCAATGGGATCATTACTGGGATGTTGTCCAAATGGCTGTAAATGTTTTTGGAAGATTTCATGCTGGGATCCACCTCATTGTCGGCCTAAGCGAGACAGAGAAAGAAATGGTGGCGGCAATCCAGAAAGGGCAGAGCATGGGAGCCTTCACCCATCTCTTTTCCTTCTTCCCTGAGAAGGGAAGCCCCATGGAGAAACATCCGCCCCCTCCCCTTGACCAATACCGGAGAATCCAGCTTGCCCGCTGGATCATTAACGAGGATCTCGGATCAGCAGGCCAGATGAAGTTTGATGAGTCCGGAAGATTGATCGATTTCGGGATGGAGATCGAATCCCTTATCCAGATTGGAGAACCCTTTATGACCTCAGGGTGTCCCGGCAGGGACGGGAAAGTGGCCTGCAATCGGCCTTACGGCAACGAAAGACCTTCGGAGCCGATCCGGAATTTTCCTTTTATGCCCGAGCAGGAGGATATTGAAGAGATCAAAAGACAATTGGGGTGTTGACATAAATCCAAATTTCAAAAAACACTTCCCTTACTCCTCTCCCCTTTTGGGAGAGGGCGGGGGGGGGAAAACACAGACAATGATCGACCGTTTAATCAAACTCCCCTTGACTGAACTTCAATCCGAGGCCTTCAGACTTCGAAAGGCCCATTTCGGCAACGAACTCACCTTCTCCATCCCGGGTACTGCTTCCTATCATGACAATACGTTCCCCATCCAAAAGGATCGTTTTGCAGCGATCAGTGTGACCGGAGGTCATTGTGATCTCAGCTGTGCACACTGTAAAGGAAAACTTCTTGAATCGATGATCCCCGCAGAAGACCCTGAAACTTTTCTGCGAGCCGTTGATCAGCTTCGCCTCAACGGGGCTCATGGTATTTTAGTCAGCGGAGGTGCAGATCGTAACGGCCAAGTCCCTCTTGATCAATTCATCCCTTCAATCGGGGCAATCAAAGAAAAACATCCGGTATTTAAAATCATCGTCCACACCGGCTTGATCCGCAGGGAGCCCGCCAGAAAATTAAAGGAAGCTGGGGTGGACCAGATTCTGATCGATGTTATTGGAGATGATGACACTATTCGTGACGTTTACCATTTGAACAAAACGGTGGCAGATTACGAAGAAACGCTCTGGATGTTGAAGGAGATGGGGCATCGCCTCGCTCCACATATTATTATCGGGCATCATCTCGGAGAGATCAGGGGAGAATGGAAGGCTTTAGAGTTGGTCACACGGGTCGGTGTGGAAACGATTATTTTGGTCGTCTTCAAGACGTTGAATGCTTCGGAGAAGGATCATTTCAAAGTTCCGAACCCCGAAGAAACATCAAAAATTTGTGCCATCGCTCGTATTATCAACCCGGACATTCCCATTCGACTCGGATGCATCCGCCCTGCCCATCCTTGGAAGGCAGCGATGGAGAGAGGCGCGATCGACTCCGGGATCAATACCATCGCCTATCCGCTCCAAGGAACGATCGAATACGCAAAAGAAATTGGTCTCAAAACAAAATTTATTGAGATGTGTTGTAGCCTGGTTTAACCTCATGACCCGATCGTCATCGACAAACAATGGGAACCACACAATCCTCCCTTACCCCCCTTTAGAAAAGGGAGGATCGGGAGATTTGAGAGTTGGATGGAATATCCAGGAAAGGCTACTTGAATGGTTCAAGAAAAACGGGAGAGACCTTTTATGGAGAAAAACGACGGACCCTTATGCCATCTGGGTTTCGGAGATCATGCTTCAGCAGACCCAGGTGACCACCGTCATCCCCTATTACCAAAAATTCTTGAAAGCTTTCCCTGCGGTTCGTCATCTGGCGAGGACCAACCTTTCAAACGTTCTCAAAGTCTGGGAGGGTCTGGGGTATTACTCAAGAGCCAGAAATCTTCACCGTGCCTCTCAGATTGTGTTAGATCGCTTTCGAGGAATCATTCCTAATAATCTGAAAGACCTCCTCAGCCTGCCCGGCATTGGCCGGTCCACCGCTGGCGCTATCCTTTCCTTTGCCTTTCATAAAGACGCTCCAATCCTCGACGGAAACGTAAAGAGAGTCATTTCAAGACTCTTTGCTGTTTCAGATAATCCGACGGCAGGCAAGACCGATGATCTTCTATGGAGAATCTCTGAATCCCTGCTCCCGGAAGGACTTTCATACCCTTTCAATCAGGCTCTGATGGATCTCGGCTCAATGCTATGCACGGTTAAAAAACCTGATTGTGACTGCTGCCCCGTGCGTAATGTTTGCAAAGGAAGAGCCTCAGGAAAACCTGAGAGATACCCATCAAAGCGGATAAGGAAAACGATTCCTCATGTGGAGTCCGTTTCGGCGGTAATTAAGAGGGATGGAAAGGTTCTCCTTAATCAGAGACCCCCTGTGGGCCTTTTAGGAGGGCTATGGGAATTTCCCAATTGGGGGATCAAAGAAAAACAGGGCTCAGGGTTAAGGATGAGGTTAAGAAATCACATTAAGAAAGACATCGGGATAACGACCGACGTCAAGGGGCTTATCGGAACTTTCAAACAGACTTTCTCTCATTTCAAACTGACTCTGCGGGTTTATCACTGTCAGGCGATTGGTGGGAAAAGAAAGGGAAATTGGGTTGCCATTCAAAACCTTCATCTTTTCCCAATGTCAAGAATACATCGAAGGATCGCCAACTTAGTTTGAGATCGCAGATTGCAGATTTCAGATTGAAGCAGAATTTTTTCAATCCCAATTTGAAATCTGAAATTAATTCTTCGCTTTATCTCCCCATCTCCCTATCTCCCCATCCCCCTATCTTTCTTTTCGATCAGCCCGAAATCGATATGGCGTCTTTCCACATCCACACGATCCACCCTCACCCTGACCTCATCGCCAATTCGAAAGGTCCTGTGAGTCCTCTCACCGACAAGACAGTATTTCTTCTCATGATACTGGTAATAATCGTCGTTAAGGCTTGTCATTCTCACCAACCCTTCTACAAAAATATCTTTCAGCTCTACAAAGAAACCAAAAGCCGCCACACCGCTGATGATCCCTTCATATTCCTCGCTGATCTTATCCTTCATGAAGCGCACCCTGTATCGATCCAGAATCTCTCTTTCGGCCTCCATCGCTACCCTCTCCCTGTTGGAGAGATGGTCAGCCCTCTCACCCAAAACTTCCTCCGAGACCTTCATCTCCTCTTTGGACAGAGCCTTTTTTAAAAGCCGGTGCACAATCAGATCAGGATATCTTCTGATGGGAGAAGTAAAATGAGTGTAACTATCCGAGGCCAGGCCGAAGTGTCCTAAGTTTTTGGCCGAATATTTGGCCCACTTCATCGATCGAAGCAGAATTTCGTTTACCACCCTTTCCTCAGGTCTTCCCTTCACATCAGAAAGAACTCTCTGGAATTCCTTCGGGGAATGGTCAAAATCTTTTCTCATTCTATATCCTAAATGGGATATAAACCTTCTGAATTCACCGATCGCTTCTTTCTTAGGGGGTTCGTGGATCCGATAGATGAACGGAAGCCCTTTCTCCTCCATAAAATGAGCGACGGCCTCATTGGCGGCGATCATAAGCTCTTCAATGATCTGATGAGCCAGGTTTCTCTCCGCCCGGATGACATCCTCCGTCTCCCCCTGAAGATTGAGGATGATCTCGGGTTCTGGAAGATCAAAGTCAATGGCCCCTCTATCCGTCCTTCTACGGCGAAGTTCTTGACAGAGATCAGCCATAAGGTCCAAGGATGAAAGGAGAGGACTGAATCGCTCTCTAAGTTCCGGATCCTCATCGACCAGAATTTTTTTGACCCATGTGTACGTGAGCCTTTCATCGCTTCGGATCACACTGGGGTAGAATCGGACGCCCTTTCTCTCCCCATTTCCGTCGTATCTCAACTCGGCCGTGAGCGTCAGTCGATCCACTCTGGGATGAAGACAGCAGATTTCATTCGAAAGCTCCTGTGGAAACATGGGAATGGCGCGATCCGGAAAATAGACGCTGGTGCCACGGGAATAAGCCTCTCCGTCAAGAGATGTTCCCTCTCTGACATAGTGGCTGACATCGGAGATCGATACGTAGAGTTTGACGCCTCCATCCCTTTCTCTTTCAACAGAGATGGCGTCATCAAAATCTCTTGCGTTTTCTCCATCGATGGTAACGGTCGGAATCCCCCTCAAGTCAACCCGATTTCGGTATTCATGGGAGGAGGGAGGCGGAGGGAGGCTTTGCGCCTCCTCCAGCGCAGCGGATGTGAATCGGAAAGGGAGGTCGTATTTATGGATGATGATTTGGGGTTCAATCTCCGGATCATCAAGATATCCCAAAATGTGGGTGATTCTTCCTTCCGGCCTCGCCCTCTGCGTCGGGTACCGGGTAATTTCCGCCACCACGATCTGATTCGGCCTTGCCCTTTTCGTCTCCCCTTCCGGGATGAAAACTTCAGGAAGGATGCGCTCGTCCTCCGGGATGACGTAAGAATAATTTTTCCCCCTCAGAAACCTACCAACGATTTTACGCGCTTTTCTTTCCAGAATCCGGATGATGCTGCCCTCTTTTCCTTTCTTCCGGATCGACTCAATCCTTGCGACGACACGATCTCCATGCATCGCCTCCTTGAGATTTCTGGGGCTAATGAAGACATCTTCTTCCCCTTCTGCTTCTGGAATGACGAACCCGTACCCGTCCGGATGCGTTTTGATCCTGCCGACGATCAGGTTCATCTTCGACGGAAGGCCGTAACGGTTCCCTCGAATCCGAACCACCCTCCCCTCTTCCGCTAACACTCTGAGGAATTCCCTCGCCTTTTGCCTCTGCTCTTTCTGGAGACTTAAACGACGCAGGATCTCTTTTAAAAGAAGGGGCCGATCGTCTTCCTCCATCAATTTAAGGATCTCTTCTGTGGAAAGATCGGGGCGCCGCTTTCTCCTATCTTTTTCATCTTTCCTTTTGATTCGCTTTTTGTCCATCGTCTCCCTTAATCCAGCCGAGTCACCTGTAGCTCCTCATTTTGTGCAAATCAAAAATAAAAAAGGGGCACTCCGTGACCCCTTCTCATGAAAACCCAAAACCATGACAATTCAGTTTTATCGCAAGCAAGTTTCTAAAGTCCCTTCCCGCCTCCCCTCACCAAACAGAAGAAAGACCTTTTTATTCCGGCAGGAAAACCCAACTTTTCCCGTTCAGAGCAGAAGGTTTAACAGCATTTCACGGGGCTACGTCGTCGCCCGAAGCTTCTTTCCCTGAATTTATGTCCTAACTCCCCCAAGAAATCCCGTTGACCCAACGAACATCACCGCCAGAACAACGGCAACAATAATGAGTCCCAAGATGACAATCACCGGGAGGAGGACGGCCAAAACTGCCTTCCCGGTTCCAATGCCGTGCCCCTGTCTTATCCCAAGGATAAAGAGGATGATCATATAAATAAATCCGATAAGGCTCCCGATGAAAGGAACAATATTAAAAAGTTGAGCACTGTATGAGTAACAAACGGCACGGAAGGTTGTCTTGTACCCCTGATTGTTCCCTCCTACAAGCATGAGACAGAGATGGATAATTGCACTTCCGACGAACATGCCAATGGCTAACTGGAAAGGCAAGGGGATAATGAGTCGGACGATGGAAAGACTGTGTTGAAAAGGGATCCTGTCCATGGGGATGAGTTGCGCCATGAATAGCCAAAACCATAAGATGGCACACCCATTTCCAATAATCCCGGTGATCAAGCCGTAGATCAGTGGAGACCAGTATCCCTCGCCCGCGGCGGCTTTCTCAAAAAACTTGGTCGGAGAAAAAAGAACCTCCTGTGTGGTTTTGAAAAAAGCCCCTATAAAACCCTCTCCACTCTCCCATGGGGTGTACTCTTCTGATGAAATCTCCCGAACCTGCCCCTCATACGAACGGGCCATTTCCTGAAATTGGACATACTTAGACATGATAACGCCACACTTGATGCACTCATCCGTTTCGGGTTGTTCAAACCCACATTGGGGGCAGATGACCATTCCCTTCGCAGGAGCCCTCTTCTCAGGTTCGGGCGCCTGAGTAAAGGCGGGCTTCGGTTCGGGCCTTGGCCTGGGTTCAGGTCTACGTTCAGGTTCAAAATCCCGGGTAATGTCCAGAGTGGGAATCGGCTCCTCCTCTTCCTCCACCTTGACTCTTCCCCCAATTTCCTCGAAGACTTTGACAAACCTCTCCGCCTCCCCTTTCATAAGGCCTTTCTTCACCACGATGGGGACCCTCTGAAGCAGGCTTTCAGCCTTTTCAGGAGTAAGGCTGAATTTTTTCTGAAGGCCTTCGAGCAAACGCGTCTCCTCATCGAGACCGATCACCGAGAGACCCAAAAATATTACCTTATAGGAAGCCATTCCCCCACCTCCTTTTTGGAACTACAAACAATTTGGGAATATTTATCATATTCATAACTAAACTACAAGAATTATTTACGAAGGCAATCGGGCATCCATCGCCTTTCGGCCCGATGCCAAGGAGATGGAAACGAAGTTCACCAGGCTGATCAAGGCACGGAAGTCGGGTTACTTGCAACCCATCCCCAACAGTGCCAACTCTGCCGTCGTCGCTTTGATACCGTTTGCCAGGCCCCCTGGCACCGAGGAAAAGGGGAGCGACGAAAGCCTACGTTAACATTGCAAAATCATTCCGAATCCGGGATAATTCCAACTGGCGATAACTACTTTCTACTCTCAAATTAAAGGAGAATGCCATGTTCGCGACGCGATTGACTGAAATGCTTGGAATCGAACATCCCATCATCCAAGGTGGACTTCAGTGGCTTGCCACGGCCCAGCTTGCATCAGCCGTCTCCGAGGCAGGAGGACTGGGAATTATCTCAAGCCTCTCTTTTCCGGACCAAGAAAGCTTAAGAAAAGAGATCCGTCGGATGAAGGAGAAAACACAAAAACCCTTTGGCGTAAACCTGTCCATCCTGCCGGGATTAACCAAAGAGGACCGGATGACGGAACTGCTCCAGCTTATCTCAGAGGAAAAGGTTCCTGTGGTGGAAACCTCGGGAAGAAGCCCGGAACCCTTCATCCAAAAATTGAAAAGCGAAGGGATTAAACTTATCCACAAAGTTCCGTCCGTTCGTTTTGCTCAGAAAGCTGAATCGATTGGGGCAGACGCGGTGACGGTTGTCGGATTCGAATGTGGAGGGCGCCCCGGGATGGATGATGTGACCTCTCTGGTCCTCATTCCTAAAGCAAAGCCGCGGAGTCCATTAAGATCCCGATCATTGCAGGCGGTGGAATTGCAGACGGCAGGGGTTTTTTGGCTGCCCTCGCCCTGGGAGCAGAAGGTGTCGTGATGGGAACACGATTTGTGGCCACCCAAGAGTGTCCTGCCCATCCACGGATCAAGGGAGCATTTGTTAACGCAAGGGAAACGGATACCCTCATGATTTACCGTTCGATTAAGAACGCGGCAAGAGTGCTCAAAAACGAGGTGGCGGAAAAAATACTTTCATTAGAACAGGAGGGAGCGAGCCTGGAAGAACTGCTGACCGCCATGGGTGGTCGAATGAGCCGGAATGCCTATCAAGAAGGAGATGTGGACGGAACGATTATCGGCTGCGGCCAATGTGTGGGATTAATCCACAAAATAAAAAGTGTCAAAGAGGTCATCGAAGACACGATCCAGGATGCGCAATCCATCCTTCAGAGATTGAACTCCATGAAGGCCAAATGAAACATTACATTTATTTGAAGCTTCCTTCCCAATGAAGGGCTTCCAAGGAATGAAATATGATTCATGTCCACCTGTCGCCTTTTTGCAGTAGGCGGAAACATTACTCTTAAGCCTTGGCTTAGCAAGCGAGCCCCCGCAAAGCTTAGGCTTCCCACTCATATAGTGTCAGCCAGCATCCATTATTCTTAACGCCTATATTCAAGGAGTTATTATTTAAAATCGGATAGCCAAACTCTTTGATAAAAAATTTATTTGACAAACATCTGTGCATTGGCTACTATATGCGTAGTTTTATATGTACTAAAGCCACTACGGAGGAAAGATCATGTCTTTACCACACGCTCTTTTGGGTCTTCTCAATTATCGCCCAGCAACAGGGTATCAACTCAAGAAAACCTTTAAAGAATCCGTTTACTTTTTTTGGAATGCAACCCTGCCCCAGATCTATCGCACGCTGAATCAAATGAAAAAAAAGGGATGGTTAACTGCGGTCATTGAACATCAGAAAGGAAAACCAAGCCGTAAGGTTTACAAACTCACTCGCAAAGGATTGAAAGAATTTCGGCGATGGTTGGAGGAACCCATGGAGGTTCCGCAACCTAAAAATCCTTTGATGCTCAAAATTTTCTTTGGCAACCAAATGGACAGAGATCAGTTTGCCATTCACCTGAGAAATATAAAGGAATACCATACTAGTTTGGTCAAACAATATGAAAAGGAGGTAAAACCAATCATTCAACACTATGCATCCATTATTGGCGCCTCCAACGACGCCCGATACTGGGCACTTACATTGGAGTTTGGTCGGATGCATGCCAAGATGGTTGCAGAATGGTGTCAGAGATTATTAAAAACATCCCATGATGAAACGGTTTCGGGAATTACTAAACTAGCTTCGCCTCTGAGGCAAGGGGGTTCCTGCCATCCCGTAAGGGGACACTAAAAGAAGGCGATATCTATAAGGGTTTGCACGGTAAGGCCAATTTTTAGTGGAGATTCGGAGTATGAAGTCGAAAGCAAGAATAATCTTGTTTATCACCTCTTTCATTCCTGTGATCGCGTTCAAGATGATTGCACGGGTTGGTGAGGCTTCATTAGCACAGGCCAAATTTGCAACCATTGTGGGTTTAATCCTTGCGGCAGTTCAGCTTATGCTTTCAAAGAAACTTATCCAACATACAACTTATCTTGAAAAAGCTTTCCTTGCCTTCCTGGCCGTCGGGACAACATGGGTGTATTTGGCTCCTCCTAATGCTTCCTCAATTTTTGTGGAAAATTCAACCGCCTTGCTCTATTTTGTGCTTTTTCTGACAACACTGATTCCTCAACTATTTTATTACGATCCTTTCACCTTTGCCATCGCCAAGCAGATGACCTCGGAGAGAGTCTGGAATACTCCCCATTTTCGAACGATCAATCTTCATCTTACCTATTTTTGGAGCGTTATCTTCCTCGTCAATTTTTTTTCGACTTGGCTAGGACATGGAGAACCTCTCTTTTCAATCCTTGTTCCATTAATCATCATTTTGGGGATTGGCTTTCCGGTTGTGAGAATCTATCCCAAGTATTACCTAAAGCGGCAGTTCTCTCCTCAATCCATTGATGCGTCTCTCATCCCAGACACAGCCAAAGAACTGATCTCGCGGATGCCCATGGGCTTTGATCCCGAAGCTGCCGGTGATCTCAAGGTGGAGATCCAGTTTGATCTTTCTGGAGAAGGCGGAGGAGAGATGGTGTTATCTATTTCAGAAGGAAAGTGTACATTCCGGGAAGGAAAGTCTTATTCCCAACCCTAACGATTCGTGCTCCATCCGATCTCTGGCTGAAGATCGCCCGTCAAGAGATCAATCGAGCACAGGCTCTCATGGATGGCCTCTATAATGTGAAGGGAGATATGAATCTCCTCATCAAGATGGGAGAACTCTTTCGTCCTCAGGGTAAAACAGAAAAGAGCGAGAAGAGCAAGAAAGGAGAGAAGAAGATGAAGGTTTTAGCCATACAGGGAAGCCCGCGACCGAAAGCCAGTAATACTGAGATCCTTCTTCAAGAATTCCTGAACGGTGCCCGGAGTCAGGGGGCTCAAACCGAGACGGTCTACCTGACTGAAAAGGAGATTCATCATTGCGTGGGATGCTATACCTGTTGGGCGAAAACTCCCGGGGTCTGTGTATTCAAGGATGATATGCCGGAACTTCTGGAGAAGGTCAGAAATTGCGATCTCCTTGTTTATGCCACTCCCCTGTACAATTTCAATATGACCTCCCTTCTAAAAGCCTTTCAAGAAAGGCTCCTTCCTCTTCTTGACCCTCATCTCATCAAATCGGAAGAGGCTCATCGGCACCCATCAAGATATGACGTGAAACGGAAGATCGTCCTTATCTCCAATTGCGGATTCCCCGAAGTTTCTCATTTCAACGGGCTTCGACAGATCTTCCGCCATATTGAGCGGAATGGACGAACGCCTCTCGTCGGTGAACTTCTAATGCCTGCCGGCGAGCTACTAAAAAACAAAGGCTTGGAAGCGAAGCTTCAGGGGGCCCTCCAAGCTGCCTGCCGAGCAGGAGTCGAGGCCATCCGGGACGGAAAGGTTTCAAAAGAGACTGAAGCTCGGATTCAAGAGCCACTTCTTCCTCCCGAAGAGGTGGCTGAAATGGCCAATCTTTGGTGGGATAGCCACCTCGAAGGAGTCACCCAGGGAAAGCCCCAGGAAGGAAGAATAGAAGATATGAGACTTCTTCTTCGGGGTATGGCCGCAACTTTTACCCCCGAGGCGAGCGGAGATCTCAAGGCAACGATTCAATTTGAAGTGACGGGAAAACAGCCCGGCGATTGGTTTCTCTCCATCGAAAAGGAAAAATGCACCAATGCCGAAGGGAAGGTGAATTCCCCGACCCTGACGATCAAAACTCCTTCCGAAGTCTGGCTGGCCATCGCAAATGGAGAGATGGACGGACAACAGGCTTTCATGGAAGGAAAATACACGGCTAGCGGGGACATGACCCTCTTGATGCGAATGAGAAACCTATTTGGTGGTGAAGGATCATAAAACCGACTTCGAGAAAGGAAACGATTGATGATACGACGCAACTTGGATCATTCCGAGGTGAAAGCGACCCGCTATCAGGCCCACGGGGGCGGCGTGGCTCACATGATTCTGGATACGCGCCATCTTCAAACCCTGATGTTTCTTGCCCATGCCACGGTACCGCCTGGCAATAAACTTATTGGCCATGTGGACCCCATGGAAGAGATCTACTACATCCAAAGTGGCCAGGGTCGTATGCAGGTAGGGAATGAGATCTGTGAGGTGGAACCCGGAGACGCGGTCCACATTCCGATCGGGCAGTTTCACGAGCTGACCAATACGGGAAAGGAAAAACTCACCGTTCTGGTCGTGGCTGGACTTATTCCAGGATGAACTGCGATATTCGCGACGATGAACGCTGTATTATCTTTTTTGTTCATTGTTCATCGTCCATAGTCTCGTTTCCAACGAAACGGGCTTCGCAACCGTAGCCTACTCATCAAACGGACAAATTCAATCATCCTCAATCCTTATTATATTTCCAGAGCCAGAGCAGTCCGATCACGATAAGAAGAGCCGGGAGAAAATAAGTTCGGATGACTCCCGGGATCGAAAGATGGAGCGAATAATACTTCGCTCCCAGAATCAGGATCCCAATGATGGTAGTAACCCAAGCCGCCAGGCTTTTCCTGTTACGGAAAATACCTCCGACTCCAAGAGCGACGACGATCCATGGCCATCCTTCCCTTAACCCATACCCCGTACCCATTCGATCCAAAAGGATCAGCATGCCCAGTGCGATCAGAGCCAATCCCAGTCCCATTTCCTTCCTCCTTTCCCTTTACTCGATCACAAATCGATCATGAATTTCGCCTTCCAAATCCACCCTTTCCACTTCTGTCCTCATCTTAGCGCAGGTTTCCATTATTTTTCCATTCTTGAAATAATTCTTGAAATTTTTCATAATAGGGCTTAGATATACATGTTTTCAATATACTATTCAAGGGAAAAAACAATCCACTTTCTTGTCGTATGAATTTTTTCTTCGATGATACAGCCTGCCGTTATCGACAGAAAGGCGCGTTTATTCAATAGGAGCCTAATTCATACAACAGGGTTTGTTTCAGATCTTTAATAAAACGAGGGAGACCTATGGATCCAAAATTAGTCAGACAGTTTATTATCTTTTTGGTCATCCTCTTTGGGTGGACCGTCGTCGCTCTGCTCATGGGATGCAAATAACTTTTCTTTCGTTTAATTAAAGAGGGGCTTAATAGGAACAGCCGGAGGTTCGATCCCGTAAACGGGATATTCTAACCATGGGCCCACGTAGCTCAAAGGTAGAGCTGCTGATTTGTAATCAGCGGGTTGGCGGTTCAAATCCGTCCGTGGGCTCCAAATCCTTTTAAAATTACCAGGCTTTACACCCGCAGCTCTACCTTTGAGCTACGTGGGTTCACAATTTCCCAAACTTTCTGACATTAATCAGTTGCAGAGACCCCTTAGACCAAGCTATTTTAAATTAATCTTACCTGTCTACCCCTTTCTCCCCCCCGTTGACACCCTGTTTCTATCTAAAATTTCCTTGACTTTTAATGCCTAAACTTTATAAGATTTTTCAAAATGTTTAATGATTTGAATGAAAAATCAGATGATGAATTGATTGCCATAGCAGATGGCAAAATTCCTTATACTTTAAGTGCCGGAAGCACAACGACCCCTGAAGATATTAAATCCCAAGCCAAAGCCATCCTACATAAACGACAAAAGAAATGGTATGAAAAACCCTTTGGAATAGTCTTTTTAGGATTAATTGCAGGTCTGCTTGCTGCAATACTGTTTCATCATGCATTTATCCCCTTGCTTCTGGTAGCAATTATTTTTTCCCTTATCATCAGGTCGATGAAGAAGGCAAAGAGCCCAAGATCGAAAGAGTTTATCTGTGGGAATTGCGGATCTATGGGGAAAGCCAAGAGAGCTGTTAAGGGAAGCTTTTGGATCGAACTACTCCTTTGGCTTTGCTTTATACTCCCCGGTCTAATTTATTCCATATGGAGATTAACCTCAAGACATTCCGCTTGTCAGGAATGTGGGTCGTCAGAGCTTGTTCCTGTTGATTCACCCCGTGGGAAGAAATTGATAGCAGAGTTTAAATAACTGGTTTGCCTTTCTGTATTACTCAAAAGTTTCAGCTTCGGCGGTTTCTATTAGCAAAGACGCCAGCAAAAAGAGAGACGCTAAGTGACCCAGGATGTTGTAAACGTAGTTGATCCTGTAAAGGATTCATTCAACTTCTTAATAGTAATTGCTTTTGGGAAGAGTTCTTCACCCTCCTACCCATTGGCAGTAAGCGTAGCACAGGGAGCCACAAAGTATGCGGAGGTACCGGTAGGGAAGCAGATTGTTCACCTTTCAGCCTTCGATAGAAATAAAGAAGGAGCAAGTCGTGCTCTGGCGATAATAAAGTATCTAAGCGGTTCAAAGACATTGCAGATTTTCGCAAATGGTGTGTTGGAAAGAAATAGTTGGTCAGTAATTTCTATACTTGAATGCTACTTAAAGTCGGCGACGTGTAATGATTTTAGAGCACATTGCCAGAGAGTTATTGAGAATCCATTTGCTGAAAACCAATACCGGCACGACTTAAGCATCACAGTCAGACTCACTGAGGAGACCGAGCATAAAGCAAAGTCAAGCGTGGTAGAAAGATATCTCTTCCCCTGTTCGTTCTTATTACAGCGTTTCAGTTTCAGATTGGCCACCCGTCTACTCCAGAAGACCAAGTACAGGCAGGTGCAGTGAATAATCACTGCGACTGGTACCCAAACTTTTCCAGTAACCACTTTAAAAAATTGCCAACGAAGATAATAATGAGCAATGGAACCATTATCTACCAAGAACCCTAAGAACCTTCTTATCTGCTATTTTCCCAGAGAGGTCTATTAAGTCTACTAATATCCTGAAAGGACAGTCTATGTGGCATAAGTCCTCCATAGCCAATAGCATAAGGAAATGCCCTTTTCTTCAACCCGCTTCAACTTCCAGATATTCAACCAATCCTATCCCTATGGGTATGTTGGACATCTGAATCAAAGGTCATACATATCGTATTGCCAAATGACTGATATGAAAGACTATCGCACGACTGGGGTGGGGATACCTTACCACAAGAGACGTTACTGGAGCAGCATATACAAAATATTCGCACTTACCTGTGACCATTTATGCAGATTCATTACCTTCCTTTCCTTCAATCGTTCCATCCACCATAAACAAAGTATTCCCCTTTACCTTAATTTATCTCTATCCAGTATCAGTAAGTAGTAGCATAATGGGTAAACTGGTAAGGGCAATAGGCATTAGGACAGGTAAGGCTGGTGAGGTCTATGGATTGGTGAAGCCAAAGAGGAGAGCGGCGAAGCCGCTCGATGATAGGCGAGGCCATTACTCAATAGGTATAGGGTATTGGATACATACTATTCTATGCCGTAGCGGGGCTACTTTTCAACTGGCTTCAACTTTTCAATATCCAGTAATCCGCACCCTACTCGTGTATTGAGGTAAACACCATTTATGCCCCATAGAATTTACCACTAAAAATAGCCTAATCATTAGACTTTTCAATCATGTCTTCTTATTCTACCATCCACCAGAAGTGTATGTCCAGAATGTTCCTACTCATCAGGGGGAGGGGGTAGGTACTTATTGAAGATTTTCTATGCGATTTATTACAGTATTATGTCATTGTATGACAGCGTATGACAGGAATATGTTCAATAAATAGGGGGTAGGTGGTCGATTTATTGATTATTCAGTAATAACCCTATGTCGCATAGGCCATGCTCTATGTAGAATAGCTGACCTGCCCCCCGAAAATTGGTCCAGGGGATGAGTTAGAATAGGACTGAGAATAAATATAGGGGGTCAGGATGAAGAAGAAGGGGTTTAGTGCAGAGCAAATCATCGGGAAGCTGAGA
>Ga0326728_10010135_pt1 | contig 22230 bp, 18 predicted proteins | sample MB3enrmetagenome_FD_207602 | JGI IMG/M metagenome (GOLD analysis project Ga0326728, IMG submission 207602) | Lab enriched peat soil microbial communities from McLean, Ithaca, NY, United States - MB31MN | ecosystem: Environmental > Terrestrial > Soil > Wetlands > Peat | place: USA: New York... | reverse complement strand
AGCCGGCGTCTCCTCGCCCCGGGGTTCCTTCTAGGCGCCGCCAGCCTGGCGCTGCTGGCCGTCTTTGCGGTCCTGTTCCGCGACTACCGGACTGACCGGTTCGTCTCCCAAGGGGTCGCCTGCCTCACCGCTGGCCTGCTCCACGCCGTTCCGGTTGCCCTCGCCGCCTGGTTGCTTCTGCGGCGCGGTTTTGCGGTTGATTCCATGGCTGCCGGCGTGGTGGCGGGCACACTTGCGGGTCTGGCCGGCGTGACCATGCTGGAGCTTCACTGCGCCAATTTTGAGGCCCCGCACGTGATGCTCTGGCATACCGCCGTGATGCCGGTATGCGCGGCCGCCGGAGCGTTGCTGGCACGCTTCGCCCGCCGCTGACTACTCTCCGTGCACCGCCCTTACGCTCTTCTCCACCGGCTCCAGTTCGGCGATCTCCACGCCCAGCGGGGCCGCTTTCAACTCGGCGAACTTGCGCCCGCTTACCATCACCCGGCTTTCGAACGATCCCACCGCCGCGTTGTACGCTTCCACCGCCCGCTCCAGCCCCTTTCCCACTTTGTTCAGGTGGTCGCCCATGTCGGAGAGGCGCTTGAAAAGGTCTTTGCCCAGCGCGCTGATCTCCGCCGCGTTTTGCGCCAGGTTCTCCTGCCGCCAGCCGTAGGCCACCGCCCGCAGCAGCGCGATCAGCGTGGTGGGCGTCGCCAGGATGATGTTCTGCTCCACCCCGAATTCGATCAGCGACGGATCGCTCTCCAGCGCCGCGCTGAAGAAGCATTCGCCGGGCAGAAACAGCACCGCGAATTCCGGCGCGTGCTCGAACTGCTCCCAGTACGATTTGCGGCCCAGCGCCGTCAGGTGGGCCCGCACCTGCCGCGCGTGGTCGGCCAGGCGTGCTTTGCGGCTTTGCTCGTCGGGAGCTTCGATCGCCTGGAGGTAGCCGTCCAGCGGCGTCTTGGCGTCCACCACGATGATCTTCCCCGCCGGCAGCCGCACCAGCAGGTCGGGGCGCAGCCGGCCTTCCTCGGAATCCACCGTCGCCTGCGTCGTGAAATCGCAGTGGTCCAGCATGCCGGCCATCTCCACCACCCGGCGCAACTGGATCTCGCCCCAGCGGCCGCGCACTCCCGGCGTACGCAGCGCGGTCACCAGCTTGCCGGTTTCGGCGCGAAGCTGCGACTGCGTTTCCGCCAGGCCCCGCACCTGCTCGTGGAGCGCCGCGTAGGCGCCCGCCCGGGCCTTTTCCAGCTCCTGAATCTTGGAATCGACTTTGTCGAGCGAGTTGCGAACCGGGGCCACCATCTCGCCGATGGCCTTCTGCCGCATTTCCAGGTCGCCCCGCGCGGCCTCCTGCGACTGCGCCAGGGTGGCGTGGGCCATCTCGAGGATGACCTGGCTGTTACGCGCCAGCGCGTCCGCGGACAGCGCTTTGAAGGCCGCCTCGCTTTCCTGCTGGCGCCGCCGCAGCGCCAGCCACGCCAGCGCGAAACCGGCGATAAAACACAGTACCGGCAGTATGTTCTGCATACCTACAGCAGCACGGTGTCGATGCGCTCGTGTTCTTCCACCGGCGTCGGCGCGGCCGCGGCCGGCCGCTCGGCTCCGCGCAGGAACTGCATCAGCTCCGCTTCCGATCCGTCGAAGAAACCTTCCAGCAGTTCGTGTATGGCCACCCGGCGCATGGCATCGCGCGACGCCTCCGGCGAGTAGACGAACGCCCGCCCCACCTTGTGGCGCGCCAGTTTTCCCTTGCGCACCAGCCGCTCCAGCACCGTCATGATGGTGGTGTAGGCCAGCGGCCTGGATTGCGCCACCACCCGCTGCACCTCCTTCACGTTCCCTTCCCGCAGCGACCACAGCGCCTTCAGGCAGGCCAGTTCCAGCGGCGGAGGGATATCGCGCGTGGCTTTCGGCATCAGCTTTCCTGTTTCGCCTCCGCCGGCTGAAGCGCCTGCTTCAGCTTCCCGGCGAAATCCGTGCCCGCTGGGGCGCCCTCGAAGCCCGGCAGCGTGCCCTCTGGGGTGCCCAATGCGCCCGGCTCCTTCCCCATCAAATACCGGTCCTTCTTCAGCGCCGCCCGCTCCAGCGCCGTGCTCCAGGTGGTGAAGCACCCTTCCACCTGCCGGTCGTTCTCAATCAGCGCACGCATGCACTCCATTTTGGAATCCATGTCGTCCAGGTAGTGCAGCAGCAGCGCTTCCGGAAACTGCGGCAGCTTGGGCGAGCCGAATTCAAGCTGCCCGTGGTGGCTCAGGATCATGTGCTCCACCAGCGAGCGCAATGGCGCCGGGAAATCCGGCAGCCCGCGCAGTTTGTCCGCCACCATGCCCAGCGCGATCGTGATGTGGCCCAGCAGTTGCCCCTCGTCGGAGTAGGAGAACCCCCGCTCGTAATTCAGTTCGTATATCTTGCCGATATCGTGCAGCACCACGCCTGTCAGCAACAGGTCGTAGTCGATGTTCGCGTAGTGCCCCGCCGCCACTCGCGCCAGCGTGCACAGCGAAAGCACGTGCTCCAGCAGGCCGCCCAGGTAGGCATGGTGGATCTGCTTGGCCGCGGGTGCGCGGCGGTATCGGCGCGCCACTTCTTCGTCGTCCAGCAGCCCCTCCACCAGCCCTTTCAGGTGAGCGTTGCGCATGGCTGCCACCGTGGCGCGCAGCTCCGTCCACATCTCCATCGGGTCGCGGATCGAGGAGGGAAAGTAATCCGTGAAATCGATTTCGCTGTCGTCCATCCGCCGCACTTTGTGGATGGTGAGCTGCGGCCGGTTGTGGAAGATCTGCGTGAGACCCTTGACTTTCACGAAATCGTCGCGGTCGAATGCGTCCAGCACCTCCGTGACGTTGTCCCACATCTTGGCGTCCACGTCGCCCGTGCGGTCGCCCAGCAGCAGCGATAGGTACAGTTCCCCGGTCTTCTTCTGGCGAATCTCCTTCGAGTGGACCAGGAAACTGGTGGTGATCACCTGGCTCGGCTTGAGTTCGTTCACATACGGCGATTTCATTGTCGGATCGGCGGCATGGCCGGCAGCGGTTTGGGCTCCGCCGGCGCCCGTTCGGGTTTCGGCGGCCTGGACGACACCGCCGCTTCCGTCACCGGCGCCAGTGGCTTGTTGGTGCCGGGAATCGGAATCACCCCGAACAGCTTTCTCCGGTTCTTGATGCGCGAGGCGACTTCTTCCTTGGTGGTGGTCTGCGGCTTCAACTGCGCCGCGTCCTGCCAGCGGGTGTCCTTGCCCGGCGCGGCCCCGCTGTCCACGTAGCCGTCTTTAATCTGTAGGAACGCCTCCTCCCGCAGCCTGGTCAGGTATTCGCGCACCCTGGGCTCTATCTTCGGCTCCCTCAGGCGGTCTTCGATTTCGGTTTTCACTTCGTCGAAAGACGCCTGGCCCGCCTCGAAACGCTCTTCCACTTTCAGAACCAGGAAACAGGCGGGCTTTTCGATCTTGAGGGGGTCGCTGACGTAGCCCTTCTTCTCCTTGAAAACCACGTCTTCAATCTGCTTCAGCAGCAGGCCCTTCTTGAACCCCCCGATGTACCCCCCGGCCTTGGCCGTCTCCGTGTCGTCCGAGTTGTCGCGCGCCAGGTCGCTGAACTTCTCGCCCTTTTTCCCGCGCTCCGCAAGGTCCTTGGCCTTCTTCTCCGCCGTCTCTATCTGCTCCGGCGTCTTGCCTTCGGTCGAGATCAGGATCTGGCTCAGGAATACCTGCTCCTCGCGCACGTACTCCTTCTTGTGCTCCTCGTAATACTTCTGCATCTCCTCGTCCGAAATGGCGATGCGCGAGCCGATTTCCGAGCCCACCACTTTCTGCGTCAGTATCTGGTTCGTCAACTGCTGCTTGAAATCCTCAAACGGCATCCCCGTCTGCTGGCGGATGAATTCTTGAAACTTATCGGGGTCCCGGATGTTGTTCTGCACCTGGATCTCCGCCAGCCGCCGCGTCACGTCGGCGTCCACCTTGATGTCCAGGTCCTTGCCCCTCTGCACCAGCAGCAGTTGGTCGATCTGGTCGCGCAGCGCGTCCCGTTCCGCTTGCTTTACGGCCTCCGCCAGCTTGGCGCCGCTCAGGCCCTGCCGCCGCAGCTCCTGCTCGATCTCCTGCCGCCGGTGTTCCAGTTCGCCGCGCGTGATGATGTCGTTGTTGATCTTGGCGGCGATCTCTTCTACCACCTGTACGTCCGCCGCGACGGCCATCGGAAGGGCCGCCGCCATGAGTACTACAATCCTGCCCAGCATATCCTGAATCTCCATTCTACCAGTGGGACCGTCCTCCCGGCCGTTTCAACCCGCCGGCAACGCCGGGGCTGCCAACTGCTCCAGTTTCTCCCACAGGAAACGCAGCGTCTCGCCCGCGCCGCCTTGCCCATCCAGCGGTAGTAGCAATACGCCCGCCGGAGTGAACTGCGCTCCCCTGGTCTTGGCGACGATATTCATGAGCCGCGCCGGATCCACGCGGGTTTCCTTGTGAAACTTTATATTCAATATATTATGCCGCCGGTCCACTACTTCTATGCCCGCCTGCTCCGCCACCGTCTTCAGCGCCGAGTAGACCAGCAGGTTGTGCACCGCTTCCGGCACTGGGCCGTAGCGGTCCTCCAGTTCCTTTTCGGCACGGTCCCTGGCCGCCGCGTCGGCCGCATTGGCGATCTGCCGGTACGCCCGCAAGCGCTGGTTTTCGTCCGCGATGTAGTCCGGCGGAATCCGTATGTCGAGCCCCAGGTTCAGCGCCGAGTGGATCTCCGGCGCCACTTCCTCGCCCTTCAGCTCGCGCACCGTCTCCTCCAGCAGCCGCACGTAGGTGTCGAAGCCCACCGAGTTGATGTGCCCATGCTGCTCGCCCCCCAGCAGGTTCCCCGCGCCGCGTAGCTCCAGGTCGAGCGCCGCTATCTTGAACCCCGCCCCCAGGTCGCTGAACTCCTTCAGCGCCGCCAGCCGCTTGCGCGCCACTTCGCTCAGCTCCGTATCCGGCGGCACCAGCAGGTAGGCGTAGGCGCGGCGGTTCGAGCGGCCCACCCGCCCGCGAAGCTGGTACAGTTCCGATAGACCCTGCCGTTCCGCATTTTCTATAATAATAGTATTTGCCAGAGGAATATCTAAACCATTTTCTATAATTGTAGTGCAAACCAGGATATCGAACTCGTGCCGCATGAACCGCAGCATGGTCCTCTCCAGTTCGGCCTCGCCCATCTGCCCGTGCCCCACCCCGATCCGGGCCGTTGGCACCAGTTCTTGAACCATCGCGGCGCGTTTCCAGATAGAGTCCACGTGATTGTGTAGGAAATAGACCTGCCCGCCGCGGCCTAATTCCAGTTCGATGGCGGAGCGGATCAGTTCCGGCTGAAACGGGGCCACTACGGTGTGGATCGCCAGTCGGTCCTTCGGCGGCGTCTCGATCACCGACATGTCTCGCAACCCCAATAACGACATGTGTAGTGTTCTGGGGATCGGCGTGGCGCTCATGCTGATCACGTCCACCGTCTTCTTCAAGTGCTTGAGCTGTTCCTTGTGTTTCACCCCGAAGCGCTGCTCTTCATCCACGATCACCAGGCCCAGATCGCGGAATTCCACGTCCTGCGACAATAGCCGGTGCGTGCCGATGGCGATGTCCACCTTGCCTTCCGCCAGGTCCGCCAGGGCCGCCTTCAGTTCTTTGGGTGTGCGAAACCGGCTGAACATATCGGTGCGCACCGGGAATGGCTGGAAGCGCCGTTTGAAGGTCTCGAAGTGCTGAAATGCGAGCACCGTGGTCGGCGCCAGCACCGCCACCTGCTTGCCGTCGCCCAGCGCCTTGAAGGTGGCGCGCATCACCACCTCAGTCTTTCCGAAGCCCACATCCCCGCACAGCAGGCGGTCCATGGGCTGGGGACTTTCCATGTCGCGCTTGATCTCCCGCGCGGCCGTGATCTGGTCGCGCGTCTCGGTGAATTCGAAGGCGTCTTCGAATTCGCGCTGCCAGTTGCTGTCCACGGAGAACCGGAAGCCCTCCGCCATTTTGCGGGCGGCGTAAAGCTTGAGCAGCTCGTCCGCCATGTCGCGCATTTTGGCTTTAATCCGCGTCTTGGTGCGCGCCCAGGTGACGCCTCCCATGCGGTCCAGCGCCGGCTTGGCATCCCCCGCCCCGCGCCACCGTTGCACCAGGTCCATGCGCGTCAGCGGCACGTATAGCTTGGCGCCGGCGGCGTATTCGAGCAGCATGTAATCGCCCTGGGCCTCGCCTTGGGCGATCTCCCGCAACCCCAGGTACTGCGCCACTCCATGCTCCGTGTGGACCACGTAATCGCCCGCCTTCAGATCGATCAAATCCGCCGAGAAAGTGGCCAGCACGGATTTCGAAACCGAGGCCCGCGCCACCAGTTCCGACGTCTCGAACAGATCCTCCGCGCCAAATACTACAAGTTTCGAATCCTGGAAGGCTGTGCCGTGGCGGATCAGCCCCTTCACCACGTAAATACTGGCCGCGGAACCGGCCATGTAAGCGCGCTCCGCCAGGTAGGCGGGCGTCGAGTCGAATTGCTCCAGCCCCAGTTGGTAGGGAATGCTGTACTCGTTTAGAATGTCCGCGACTCTTTCTACTTCACCTGTAGAAGAAGCGAAGAACGCCACGCGATTGCCCGACTCCACCAACGTGCGCGCCTCCGCGATGGCCACTTGCATGTTGCCGTGAAAGGCCAGGGAAGGCCGCGTGGCTATATGCGCATCCCCTTCTGCGGACCATCCGATGTCCAGTTCCCTCAGCGCCATCTGCGGACCGCTCTCCGCTTGCCGTTCCAGTTCCTCCCAGCGGAAGTAAATCCTGTCTGGGTCGTAGACCGGTGAGCGTTCCATCTGTTCGAGGCGTTTCCAGAACCGTTCCGCGGCCCCGCGCACCTGCTCCGGCTCATCCCACAGCACCACCGGCCGCTCGAGCAGCGAAAACACCGACGCATTCCGCGGCCGGATCATGGGCGCCACCAGTTCCCATCCCGGAAACGGCTCGCCCTCGAGCGGCAGATCGCGGCGCGGAACGCCAGCCTCGCGCATCAGTTCCCCCAGCTCCGCCAGCAGCGCCCGCGACTTCTGCCATTCCGTCAGCGGGAGCAGCGTGCAATCCTCGATCTTGAGGTCGGAGCGTTGCGACTCCACGTCGAACCGCCGTATGGATTCCACCTGGTCGCCGAAAAGGTCGATCCGGATGGGTTTCGGCGCCTCCGGCGAAAACACGTCCAGAATCCCGCCCCGGACCGAGTATTCCCCCACCATCTCCACCGGTTCGCGCCGCTCGTAGCCGATGCTCTCCAGGTGCGCCACCAGTTCTTCGAGCGGCAGTTCGTCGCCCACCCGTAGCTTGAGCGCCAGTTGCCGGTAATAATCTCCCGGCTCAATCCGCATCAATGCCGCGGCCACCGGCATGACCGTGATGGGCACCCTCTGGGTGGCCAGCCCCCACAATCCCGTGGCCCGCTGCTCGCAGATGTCGGCGTGCGGCGAAAGGTTCTGAAGAGGCAGAACGTCCAGAGCGGGCAGGAGTTGCGGGCCGTTCCGGTCGTCCGCCGCCAGCAGCGAAAAGAAAGTATGGATAGCTTCCGCGAGGGCCTCGGCCTGCTTGTTACCATCTACTACAATAATCAGAGGATGGTCCGAGGATTGCCACAAAAGCACCGCATAGAGAGCTTTGGCGGTGGCCGTGAGCCCCGAGAGCGAGGCTTTGCCGCCCGCGCCCAGGCGGCGTACCGCATCCTGGAAGCCGGGATGCTTCGCCAGGTCCAGAAACAGGTCGCGAACGGCAGGATGAATCAAGGTCGGCTGAAAATTCTTTCGACAATATTAGTAGTAGAATACCCAGGTTCCAGGGCCACGGTGAGCACCTTGCCGCCGGCGGCTTCCACTTCTTCCCGCCCCGCCACAAAGTGCGACCAGTCCGCGCCCTTGACGAGCACATTTGGCGAAACGAACCCAATCAGCTCCCGCGGCGTGTCCTCGTCGAAGATAGTGACCGCATCCACGGCTTCGAGCGCCATTGCCAGCTCCGCGCGTTCCCGTTCCGCCATTAGCGGCCGCCCCGGCCCTTTCGCGCGCCGCGCACTGGCATCCGAGTTCAAGGCCAGAATGAGAACGTCCCCGAGCGAGCGGGCCTGCTCCAAGAGCCGTATGTGGCCGGGGTGAAGCAGGTCATAGCAGCCGTTGGTAAAGACCACGGTCTTGCCCTCGCGCTTCCAGCGCTGGCGCTGTTCGAGAAGTTCCGCGCGGCTATAGAACTGGTCCACCGTTTTCAGTGTAGCAGGGGGGACAAGAGGTCCAAGTGCCAGATGGGGCATGGGTTCCACGGAATGGCCATTTTACCGAAATCCCGTTTATCGGGAGCCCAAGCCGCGCTCTCCGCCTAAACGGGGCGTTCGCCCGTTGCTAATCGTCTGATTCCGTTTGCCTTTGCCCCCGCGCATTTCGACGGCGCGGAGATCGTTATGTACGTACGTTGACAGGCTACGGCGTGGGAGGCGTAACTTCGATGCTAGAGGCTAATGAGAATGACAGAATTCCGAATCGGACCTGAGGATATGCGTAATCCGGGCGATTCCCAGGATACTTTTGTGCGCGAAGAAGGCGTTGTCAATTGTAACGGACTGGCATGCGGAACAGCAGTAGCCGATGGCGAGGGACAGCCCATCTCATCCGTGCCTCACGACCGGCATATCGTGGTCTCTGGGATAAACCCGCTCGCCGCGCCTCGCTACTTTGTGGTTCCAAAGTAGCCCGCTACCGAGTGTTGAAGGGTATGGACGACAGGGTTTCGGGGACGGGCTACGAAACCCCAACAATTCAGCCGCGGGAGTTTGGGAGTTTGGTAGCCTGTCCCCGAAACTCCCCCCAACTCCCCCGGAAACTCCCCCCGAGCCTTAAGCCCGGCCGCCCCGCTCCTTCTCGCGCTTCACCATCTCAAGATAATGAGGAACCAGGTCTGGTACAGGGGCCTCGTAGAGATAACGAAGGACCTCCCTGGTATGTTCCAGCCTGTCGCGGCATTCCGTTTCGGAGGGAACCGTGGCGTGATGGACGGCATCGTTGGCGCTCTTGCGAATATCGTCCGCCATTTGGAGCGTCCAATCATCCAGTACGCCTTTGCTGAGCGCGAGCTTGAGCATCTCCGGCACCCTGTTAAACGACGGCAAAGCGCGTAACGCCCTTCGATGGCCTTTCTGTTCAAGCTTTGTCTCGACAGCGGACTCCACACAGGAGCGGCACAGGATCAAGGAAGCCGCAAAGAAACCATGCAAGTAGCACCGACTGGCTTCGCGAGCGTACTGAGCGACCGGTGCTGGAACCGCGCTCGTGACGGGGATCACCTGGAACGTACTCAACCGCTCCACGATTGCCGGGAACGTCTCTCCCATCTCGCGGACAACGTACTTGACCACCTCCCCTGGCAACGTACCCGGGAACAGCCTCTCGAATCCGCCTTCGAGCGCGGCTTCGTTCGACCCGCCGAGCCCAACCCGCGACGAGATCACCCAGTGAGGAATGGCATCAAGAAACCGGCGCCACCCCCGGTACACAGCGGCGACAATATCGGGATATTCTGCGTGGAGCAGTTCCTCCCTCGCCAGAAAACTTGGCGGCACGGGAGCTTTGGCCAGGGCCTCCGAAATGCGCTCAGGTGTGAGACGATCCCGCCACGCAGCTAACTCGTCCAGGCCGTCCCACAAAGGCAGAGCGCACACCCTGAGGTATGCCTCCATTTGCCCGATTGACACCGCGCCGTGGTCCGGGTCGAGTTCCAGCGTTCGCGGCGATCCCTCACTGTCAAGCGTGACCCGGTAATCCCCGTTCAGCAATCGACTAAGTGCCCACGGAACGAGAGCGGCCAAGCTACTCAGACTGTTTTCCATACCTTACCAAGTATCGCTCGCCTGCCCGATTGCGGGCAATTCGGGCCCCGATAGACGAGACACGCCATTAAAGTGGGATTCTCGGAAACTGGCCCAAGACGGCGATCTGGGACATCACTCCCGTGAAGTTCGTAGTCGTTGGCCCGCTTCCGCGCCGGGTCGTCTCTTATTCAGTCTCCGAACCGAAGTTGGAGCGCGCCGCCGATTCGAGTCTCTAACCACCGCTTGGCCGCGTGGGGGCCGACTCGGCTGTGCCTTCGTTATGCTTGACGTAACGCATAACGAATGATATTCTGAAAAATGATCGCCGGCTATCGAGACAAGCGCACGAGAGATTTCGCGGCTGGCCAGCGGGTGAAAGCATTCTCCGGAATCGAACGCCCGGCGCGCTTGAAGCTCGACCGGCTGGAAGCGGCTACGGCGCTCAAGGACCTCCGAGGCCTGCCCGGCAATCGCTTCGGAGCGCTGGCCGGCGATCGTAAGGGGCAGTACAGCATCCGTATCAACGACCGGTGGAGGATCTGTTTCGAGTGGCCGGACGGAGCGCCGGGACCGTCGAACTTAGAGATTGTCGACTATCATTAGGAGGACCGACAGTGACCGCGATACATCCAGGGGAACACCTGGGCGAGGAATTGAAAGAGCTCGGAATGAGCGCCGCCGAGTTGGCGCGCAAGCTGGATGTGCCCACCAACCGCATCACCGGCATCTTGAATGGGCAGCGTGCCATCACCGGGGACACGGCCTTGCGTCTGGCCCACTTCTTCGGCACGAGCGCGGAATTCTGGCTTAACCTACAGGGCCTCTACGACCTGCGCATCGCCCAAAAGAAAGCTGGGAGGTCCATACAAGCGCTTCCCCGCTTGAACCACCGCGAGCGCGTTTCTGCGTGAAAGGCCGGCTGGCCGGGATCTTCGCCGCCACCCTAGAAGATAAAGCTCAGCCCGCCCCTGAAACTGCGCGGCGTCTGCACCAGCATCACCGACTGGCCGTTGACCATGCCCAGCGGCAGGTATCCCTGCGCCAGCATGTTGCGCAGATCGGCGGTGGCTTCCACGCGCCACGGCATCATCGAGAAACCCGGAATCGGCTGCCGGATGTAAACGTTCAACCCCGGCATCGGCCCCACCGCCTCCGTGCTGTACAGTTGGCCGGGCATCGCCCATCGGTTCCCGTCCGTCCACTGGTAGCTGGCGATCATGTGCGTGCCGGTCCACGGCGAGGTGGCCGTGATGCGGGTCGAGGCGGCCTGCCTGCGGCCCGAGCGGATCATCGAGCGCAGCTCATCCGGGCTGTTGCTCACCAGCTCCCCGTTCTGCGCCGTCAGCGCGCCCATGGAACCGTACATCACCGCCGCGCTCACATGGTCGCCCAGGTTCTGCGTGACCGTGGCCGTGTATCCCACGCTGTGATAATCGCCCGCGTTGAAAATCGAGTTGGCGGAGAACAGGTCCGGGAGGATGTCGCCGCCGCTATACATGCCCTCCGGCGCCACCAGCGAGAGCGCCGCATTGGTCACCGATTCGCGGTAGGCGGAAACCTGGTAGGTCCGGGACCGGGCCTTGAAACAGTAGGACAGCTCGTACTCTTCGCCGCGCTGGATTTTCGGCCGCCCGCCCAGCAGCGAGATGCGCGGGAACAGGCCCAGGGTGCTGAGGTCGCGCTGCAAATCCGCATCCTGCGAGACCCCGCCCGCCAGGTCGGGCCGCCCGTTGCCGGAGGTGTAGGCAAAATCCACTTCCGCGTTGTTCCCGGCCTTGTAGCTCAGCCGCTCGTACGGGCTGAAATAGTTCAGCCGGTCCAGGAACGAAACCGAGTCGAGCGTGAATCCATACTGGATCGAGAGGTTGTCGGTGATCTGCGTGCGGTCGTCGAAGGCCGCGGACATCGAGCGCAGCATGGGCAAAGCCGAATCCGTCCCCGACATCGAGGCGCCCAGCCGCTCGGGCAGGTACAACTGCCGCATGGTGACGGAGACCTCGGGATTGTCGCCCGCCAGACTGTGGCTGTAGCTGGTGCGGAACGCCGCTGCCGGCACGCCCGTCTGCGAGCCGTATCCCACGTTGCCGCTCACCTGGAGCATGTGGTCGCCGTAGAGCGAAGTAGCCAGCGCGAAAGCCGTGCCCATATCGGCCTCGTTGCCGATCCCCGTCACCAGCGGGCCGTCTCCCGCCGACACCCGCAATATGCCGCGCGTATCCGAGAAAACCGCGCTGCGCGCGCCGCTTGCCGGGCCGCCCAGTGGATCGTCGACGAATCGCAGCACCGGCCGGGTGGCCGATGCCGTCCGCAGAACCCACTTCCAGTCGTCGCTCATGAGACTGGCCGCATCCGCCGAGGGGTAGGCGAGTTGGATGGTGCTGAACAGCGTGCTCAGGTTCACATTCAGCACGCTCCGCATGCCGGGCTGCACCAGGATGTTCTTTTTCAACGCTGGAACAAAAGTGGCCAGCGTCACTTTCACGGAGTAAAGGTCGGGGAACAGCCCCAGGAACTTGAATTGCCCCAGGTCGTCAGTCTGCACCTTCCCATACACGCGGTCCTGGCGGTTGTACAGCAGCACGATGGCGCCCATCTGCGGGATGCCCATCGAGTCGCTCACCACTCCGCTGATGACGCCTGAAAGCTGGATCGGTCCCGACGCCTGCGACACCGCGGGTGCCGCCAGGCAGGCAATCCCTATTGCCACCAGTGCGACCGTCTTGTGCGTCCTGCTAAACATCCGCGACGCTCATTTGGGTAGCGGGCCTGCCCGCTCACCCTAGGTTACCGTAAATTGGACCGACGGGGTAAGAGTTTGATTGCGATTCTTGTCCGTAACCTTCAGCCGCAATGTGTACTGGCCCGGAGCCAGGCTGTTGAGCGGAAGAAGTTTTTCCACCGTTACCTGGCTGGTGGTGGCGCCCGGAATCTGCCCCACCTCTTCGGTGAAATTGAAAATCCGCTCGTTGGTGCCGTTCTTCACCACTTCGTACTCTACCTGCCCGGACGGCACATGGGTCCCCTCTTCCGCTCCGAAGTTATAGAGCTTCAAGTAGATACCCATTTTCTCTTCGTGCTTGAATACGTCATCCATGCGCGGCCGCACCTTGGTGTCGCCAATCACGAACTGGCCCGTGCCGATGCTCTTGCTGGGAACTTTTTCCATCACGTCGGCCAGGATCAGGGTGCTCGAAGAGAGCTTGTCCGGGTCCAGGTGGGGCACCGTGACGGCCACTTCATAAATGCTCAGGTTGCCGCCCACCACGTCCTTAGCCGTGACGTTCAGCCGGTACGTCCCCGGCGCCAGCGGAATCGTCTTCTGATAAATGGACTTCAGCTTGGTGTAGTCTTGCAGGTATTCGGGCGGCGAGCTGGCCGTGACCGTGTCTTCGAATACGCTCACCACCCGCCGCGTCATGGTGCTGAATTTCCCGTAGATGTCCACCACCGCCTTCTGCACGCCGTCCTTGAGCTGGAATTGCAGGTCCTTGTTGTCGAACTGGAGCGTCACGTTGGTCAGGACCGAGGCATCCGTAACCGGGAAGAAGTCCTCCCTCGTTTTCATCGGCAGTATGTTGTAGCTGAGGCGCGAGCTGACCGCTGTTTCCAGATCCGTGAACTTGATCTTCGGCGGCTGCTGGAGTTTGGCGTACTGCTCCAGGCGCGTGAACTCGTTCATGCTCTCCGGCTGGCCGCCGAATGGCTGGCCCAGGTGCGTGCCGTCGGTGTTCTGGAAGCGCTGGGTCTTGCTGGAAAGTCCCATCTGCTCCATCAGCGTCAGGCCGGCCCCCGGCACATACAGCAGCGCGTCCTTCTCCGACGGGTCCATGGTCATGTGATACTCGCCCGTCATGGTGGGGTCGACGAACTCGATAATGATGTTGGTGCCGATACCTTCGATGTAGCGGTAGCGCCACTGTTCGAAGGGGAAGGTCGAGGTCTCGCCGCCGCCCTCTTCGGGAGGCCGCTCGTAGGTGCCGCCCGAGGGGTGGGATTCGATTTCGTCCGGCGGGCCGTAGGTAATGTAGATGCGCCCGCGGTCGGTCTTCCAGCCGGGGATGCCCGAAGCGTAATGCTCGTTGGCGTATGCGATGCGGCGGTAATGTTCTTCCTTGAACTCGTTTTCGACGGTATCCGGCGTCGGATCGCGGCGCAGCCAGAACTGCTCGATGAACTGCTCCCGCTCTTCATCCGTCTGCAGGCGCTTGAAGGCCGCCCGCTCCTCATCCGTGATGATGTAGGCGACGTCCTCGTTCAGCCATTTGCGGTAGGGCGTTTCGAGCTCTTTGCGGAGCTTCTCTTCGCGTTTCTTCTTCTCCCTTTCTGACAAGGGCCTGGAGATGGTTTCGCGCTGCGGCGCGGTCGAGGTCTTCTTGGTATCCGGCGGATTCTGATTCGGATCCGTCTGCTGTGCCACAGCAAAAAGGCCAATGACAACGGACAAGGAAACGCAGGCAATCGAAAGGCGTGTGGCGTTCATACGACTCACCGTTTCCTCAAGACATAGCTCAATTCGCTTAAACCTATTTTAGATCGGGCGCTTTCGTACGGTCAATCCCGTGAATCGGGAGCACACCTGTGCCGATTAGGGCAAATCCTCCCTAACTTTTTTCATTCACAGAAATATTCGAATTCTTTTCTCTTTGGTTGCAACAAGTTACGCGGCCCAAAACAAAAGTCCAGCCTGACTCCGCGCTAACCTGGGAGGCGGAAGAGGGAGTTCGGCCCCTAATATCCGCCTTTAAGTTCCCATCACCTCCCCCGTCACCCCCACCGCTCCCTCGTTTGGAGCGTTCCTCTCCGTTTCCGGATTCCCTCTCTTCCCATCCCCCTGCCGGCGCATCCCCGCCCGCCGCTTCCTTTTGACTTTTCGCTCGGTTTCGGTTAACCCCTATATAGATATGCCCGAGGGCTCGTACCGCTTTCAGGTCGGGGACATCTGCTGCACGGTCCTCAGCGATGGCTATTTTTCCTATCCCACCTCGTGGTTCTTTCCCAACGCCGACCCCGATGAGCTCTCCCGCGCCCTCGCCCGGCGCCATCTTCCCCACGAAGCCGTCCTCAGCCCCTACACCTGCCTGCTCATCGAGACCGGCCGCCACGTCGTGCTGGTCGATACCGCCATCGTCGCCCGTCTGGAAGTGGCGGGCGTCCGCCCCAAGGACATTGATACGGTGGTCCTCACCCACGCCCACCCCGATCACATCGGCGGCGCCGTCGATTCCCGCTGGCGCCCGGCTTTCCCCTATGCCCGCTATGTTCTCTCGCAGTTGGAATGGGATTTCTGGACCGAGTCCCGTCCCGCTCTGGCCGGCCTGCGGGTGCCCGAGGATGTCAAGCGCATGATCGCTTCGGCCGCGCGCCGCTACCTGGCGCCCCTCCGGTTCCAGGTCGATACCGTGGAGGGTGAAACCGAAATTGTCCCCGGCGTGCGCGCCATCCCTGCGCCCGGCCACACTCCCGGGCACCTCGCGCTGCTCATTTCCTCCCAGGACCAGCATCTCCTCAACATGGGCGACGCCGCCGTTCACCCCCTGCACCTCGAGCGGCCGGATTGGGAAAACGGCTTCGACCTGGCCGCCGCGGAGGCCGCCGCCACTCGCCGCAGGCTGCTCGAACGCGCCCTGGCCGGAAACATGCATCTCATGGCGTTCCATTTCCCGTTCCCCAGCGTCGGCCGCGTGGCCGCTCGCCAGGAGGGCGGTTGGGAGTGGACTCCGGGCTGGTAAGAGAATAAGGAGCACTCGTATGAAACTTGCCGCGCTGTTACTCCTCGCGCCTCTGGCGGCCGTCGCCGCCGGGCCCAGGGGGCACCCCTCGCGCCCACACCGCCCATGGGCTGGAATAGTTGGGATGCCTACGGCACCACCGTCACCGAGGCGGAAGTCAAAGCCAACGCCGATTACATGGCCGCTCGCCTCAAGAGCCACGGCTGGCAATACGTGGTGGTGGATATTCAGTGGTCCGAGCCTCACCCCCAGACTCACAGCTACCGCCCCAACGCCGATCTCGTCATGGACCAGTACGGCCGCCTCACCCCCGCCGCCAACCGTTTCCCCTCCGCCGCCGGCGGCCAGGGCTTCCGCCCGCTGGCCGATTACATCCACGCCCAGGGTCTCAAGTTTGGCATCCATATCATGCGCGGTATCCCCCGCCGAGCGGTAGCCGCGGACCTGCCGGTCTTCGGCAGCCAGGCGCATGCCGCCGCCATCGCCGACACCCACTCCCTGTGCCCCTGGAACACCGACATGTACGGCCTCGATATGAGCCGGCCCGGCGCCCAGGATTACTACGATTCCATCTTGCGGCTCTACGCCCAATGGGGCGTGGATTACATTAAGGCCGACGATATTTCGATTCCCTTTCACGGCGATGAGATTGCCGCCCTCCACCGCGCCATTCTGAAGTCCGGCCGGCCCATCGTGCTCAGTCTTTCACCCGGCCCAGCGGACCTGGCGAAAGCCGATTTCTATGCTGCCAATGCCAACTTGTGGCGCATCTCCGGCGATTTTTGGGACCGCTGGCCCGACCTCCGCGCCAATTTCGGTCTGCTCGACAAGTGGAGCCGCTTCACCCGTCCCGGCGCCTGGCCGGACGCCGACATGCTGCCCCTCGGCCGCATCGGAATTCGCGCCGAGCGCGGCGACGATCGCTCCACCCACTTCACGCGCGATGAGCAGCGCACTCTCATGAGCCTCTGGTCGATTGCGCGCAGCCCCCTCATGTTCGGAGGCGACTTGCCCAGCAACGACGATTTCACCCTTTCCTTGCTGACCAACGACGAAGTCCTGGCCGCCGACCAGAACGCCACCCGCGCCCGCCAACTGTTCCAGCGCGCGGACCAGGCCGCCTGGACCTCGGACGCCGCCGGCTCGCCAGCCAGATACCTGGCCGTCTTCAACCTCGGAGATCAAGCGCCCCTGGAGATCCGCGTGAACTGGAGCGAGCTGGGGTTGCCCGCAACCTGCGCCCTGCGCGATCTCTGGGAGAAGAAGGACCTGGGCACCGTCAAGGATGGCTATACGTTCAGAATTCCCCCGCACGCTTCGGGGTTGTACCGGCTCAGATAGCGGCCCATTGGCGGACGGTCATGGGCGGCGGTCTCCGCGTTCTTCCAGGCGCGGCAGGCGGCCGTCGAAGTCCATCACCTTGCCGAGCAGCAGATTGAGCCGGGTTTCGACGCTGGTGAGGCGGGCGTTGATGGAGGCGGCGGCATGGTGGAACTGCATGGAGTTAATGAGGATGCCGACGAGAACGGCGAGTGTGGGAATGCCAAGGGCGATGTAGAGCTGGGTGTCGGACATGGGGCGTGCGCGCTCCTTCCTTGAGTCTATCTCAGCGGCCTAACAGCGTGTAGCGCCCGCCTGGCACTCCTCGCAGGGACAAATCCGCCGAAAGTGTTCGTACGAATAGATCCCCGTCTTGTGCCCGTCGTTCCATTCGATCCGGATGGCGTAATTCCCCACCGGCTCCACCCCCAGCATCTTCAGCGCCGGCTGGTACATCTGAAACGGATTGGCGGGCTGCGCCGGAGGCGTGCCGTGCGCGTTCGTGCACGCCGCGCAGGGGCATCGGTCGCGAAGGTATTGCAAACCGTACTCGCTGCTGTGCCCGTCCTTCCAGTCGATCTTGATTCCTTTGGATTTGGAAATGGCGATGTGTTCCGGATCGGTCGAAAAAAGCATGGTCAGTTGTAGAGGCGCTCCACGTCGCGCACGCCCGAAATCCTCCGCATGGCGCTCACGAGTTTTTCGAGCTGCTTCTTGTCCCGCACGTCCACCGTCATCTCCACCACCCCGCCGCCGCTCTGGTCCAGGTCCCCCTTGGCTTCCAGGTTGCGGATGTTGGTGTTCTCGTCGGAAAGCACCGAGGTGAGCTGGTTCAGCATTCCCGGCCGGTCGTCGGTGTGCACCACGATGCGCACCGGAAACGCGTCATCCGCCGCCCGCGCCCACTCCACTTCGATCTTGCGCTCCACGTCGTACATCAGGTTCTGCACGTTGGGGCACATTCGGGAATGCACCGCCACGCCCTTGCCCCGGGTCACGTAGCCCACGATGGCTTCGCCGCGGATGGGATTGCAGCATTTGGCGCGGTACACCAGCAGGTCGTCGACGCCGCGCACCTTGATGACGCCATCGCCCGCAGGGGTGCCCCCTGGGCCCCGCGCGCCCGGTGCCTGGGGTGTGGCCGCGCCCGGCCCCGCGGGTGCGCCGCCCGGCTCCACCGCCGCGCCCGCCGGCCTCGCTTCAAACGGCTCCTCTTTCACCACCCCCGGCGCCACTTTGCTCAGCACCTGCCGCGCCGAGAATTTTCCGTAGCCCAGCGCCGCGTACAGGTCCTCCATCTTGCTGTACCCGTACTCGCCCGCCACTCTTTCCAGGTCCGCCTTGGCCACCTTGCCAAGCCGCCGCGCCTCTTTGTCCAGGTACTTCTGCCCGATGTCGATAGCCTTCAGCCGCTCGCTGGCGTTGATCACGTGCTTGATCTTGTTCCGCGCCCGCGAGGTCTTGACGTACGCCAGCCAGTCCTTGCTCGGTTCGTGGCCCGGCTGCGTCATGATCTCCACGATGTCCCCGTTGCGCAGCCCCGATCGCAGCGGCACGATCCGCCCGTTCACCTTCGCCCCCACGCACGTGTTCCCCACGTCGGAGTGAATCGCGTAAGCGAAATCGATGGGCGTGGCGTCCCTCGGCAGCACGATCACTTTGCCGCGCGGCGTGAACGTATAGGCCTCTTCCGGATACAGGTCCATCTTCACCGTGGACATGAACTCGGCCGGGTCCTGCACCTCGCGCTGCCATTCCACCAGGTGCCGCAGCCACGCGATCCGCTGATCGTCCGCCGCCGGCCCCCTGCGGCCTTCTTTGTATTTCCAGTGCGCGGCGATGCCTTCCTCCGCGATGCGGTGCATCTCCTCGGTGCGGATCTGCACTTCGAACGTCTGCCCGTGCGGGCCCACCACGGAGGTGTGCAGCGACTGGTACAGGTTGGGGCGCGGAATGGCGATGAAGTCCTTGATGCGCCCCGGAATGGGCCGCCACTCGTTGTGAATCACGCCCAGCGCGGCGTAGCAGTTCTTCACCGAATCGGTCACGATGCGCAGCGCCGTCAGGTCGTACACCTGGTCGATCCCGATCTTCTGCCTCCGCATCTTCTGGAATACCGAGTACGGCCGCTTCACGCGCCCGTCGATGCGCGCCGGTATGGCTTCGCGCCGCAGCTCCGCCTCCACTGTCCGGCGGACCTCGCCCAGAAACTCTTCCGTCGAATGGCGCCGCGACTCGAGGGCGCTCACGATCTCTTTGTAAGCGTCCGGCTCCAGGTGTTGGAAGGCCAGGTCCTCCAGCTCGCCGCGCACCTTGCCCATTCCCAGCCGGTGCGCGATGGGAGCGTAAATCTCGATGGTCTCGCGCGCAATGCGCTGCCGCCGCTCGGGACTCAGATACCCCAGCGTCCGCATGTTGTGTATGCGGTCCGCCAGCTTGACCATGATGACGCGGATATCCTCCACCATCGCCAGCAGCATCTTGCGGACGCTCTCCGCCTGCCGGTCCTCGGCCGAGAAGAAATCCAGCTTGGTCAGCTTGGTGACCCCGTCCACCGAGCGCGCCACTTCCTCGCCGAACTCCTTGCGCACCTGCTCCACGGTGACGCTGGTGTCCTCCACCACGTCGTGCAGCAGCCCGGTCTGCATGGCCACCACATCCATCCGCATATCCGCCAGAATGCGGGCCACCATCACCGGGTGTACCATGTACGGCTCTCCCGAGTCGCGCATTTGCCCTTCATGCCATTGCCGCGCGAAGCGGAAAGCCTTTTCCAGCCCCGAGAGGTCGTCCTTGGGCCGGTACTCGCGAATCTGGGCTTCCAGCTCGCGGTACGACTCCTCCACCGGGTCAGGGGGAGGCGGAAGGGGCAACGGTTCCGGAACGCTGGCGGACTCGGCGGGCACTCTGCTTCAATTGTAGCAAGGCCGCTCGCGCTGTCCAGGCTGCCGCTTACATTCGCCCCAAGTGTATGGACCCGTCCCCCGTGCGTATATAGAACGCCGCGCCGCCGCCGTTGAGGGGGCCGCGCAGGGCGTGTACACTCTTCCCGCCAAGGACGGTGGCTAACGGGAGATCCACCGAGATGCGGCCATCGCCGGTGTGCAGGTCCAGGTCCGCGGCGAAATCGCGGGGCAGCCGGACGGTGACGCTTCCATCGCCGGATTCGACGCGCCAACTGGTGGCGATCTTCGAGCCCGGAAGCAATTCGGCATCGATGCCTCCATCCCCGCTGCGCAAATTCATCGCGTCCAGCCGCCCGCTCACGCGCATGTGCCCGTCGCCGGTGGTGGCTTCGAGCGATCCTCCCAGCGAGTCGCCCTCGATGCGCCCGTCGCCGGTGCGCAGCCGCGTCTCGCCCTGTAGGCCGCTGACGTCGATGTTGCCGTCCCCCGTGCGTATATCCGATTCCATCTGCCGCGGCGCCTCGACCTCCACCTCAATCGAGTGCATTCCGACGCTGAAGAAGGGAAACCTCCGGCGGGACGTGCGCACCGTGATCTCCACGCGGTTGCCGGCCTGGGATTGCCCGACTTCCACTTCCCCCGGTCCGATCCTCCAGCCGGAGGTGGTGACCCGCACCGCAATTCTCGGTTGGTCCCACGTCCGCACGGTGACGGAGGCGTCGTCGGTCTCTATGCGCAGCTCGGGCCGGCCCGCAACCACGAAGGTCTTGGTCCAGTCATCGGCCCGCCCGCTTCCGGCCGCGAGCGCGGCGATTATGGCCACTTCCACTGCCAGGCGCATGAACTTGGCACTCCTTTGCATAACACTACGCACAAAGAAGCGCGCAAGTTCCACGCTACCCGCTCATCGATCCCAGAAACTCCGCGTTGCTGCGCGTCTTCCCCAGCTTGTCCAGCAGCAGCTCCATGGTTTCCACCGGCGACAGCGGGTTCAGCACCTTGCGCAGAATCCACACCCGGTTGAGCTCGTCCTTGGGCAGCAGCAGCTCTTCCTTGCGCGTCCCGCTCTTGTTGATGTCGATGGCCGGGAAGACGCGCTTGTCCACCAGCTTGCGCTCCAGGTGGATTTCCATGTTGCCGGTGCCTTTGAACTCTTCGAAAATCACGTCGTCCATCCGGCTCCCGGTGTCGATCAGCGCGGTGGCGACGATGCTCAGCGAGCCGCCTTCCTCAATGTTGCGCGCCGCCCCGAAAAATCGCTTGGGCCGTTGCAGCGCGTTCGAATCCACGCCTCCCGAGAGCACCTTCCCCGACGGCGGAACAATGGTGTTGTAGGCGCGCGCCAGGCGCGTGATGGAATCCAGCAGGATCACCACGTCGCGCTTGTGCTCCACCAGCCGCTTGGCCTTCTCGATCACCATCTCGGCCACCTGCACGTGGCGCGTGGCCGGCTCGTCGAAGGTCGAGCTGATCACCTCCCCGCGCACGCTGCGCTGCATGTCCGTGACTTCCTCCGGCCGCTCGTCGATCAGCAGCACGATCAGCGTGATCTCCGGGTGGTTGGTGGTGATGGAGTTGGCGATGCTTTGCAGCAGCATGGTCTTGCCCGTGCGCGGCGGCGAAACGATCAACCCGCGCTGCCCCTTCCCCAGCGGCGTCAGCAGGTCCATCACCCGCCCCGAATAGTTTTCCTTGATGGTTTCCAGCTTCACGCGCTCGTTGGGATATAGCGGCGTCAGGTTGTCGAAGAAAATCTTGTTGCGGGCTTCCTCCGGCGGCTCGAAATTGATGGCGTCCACCTTGATCAGCGCAAAGTACCGCTCGCCTTCCTTGGGCGGGCGGATCTGGCCGGAGATGGTGTCGCCCGTGCGCAGATCGAATCGCCGGATCTGCGAAGGAGATACGTACACGTCGTCCGGCCCCGGCAGGTAGTTGTACTCCGGCGCGCGCAGAAAGCCGAAACCGTCGGGCAGGCACTCCAGCACCCCTTCGGAAAAGATCAGCCCGCTCTTTTCCGCCTGCGTCTGGAGGATCTTGAAAATCAACTCCTGCTTGCGCAGCCCGGCCGCGCCCGAAATCCCCATGTCCTTGGCCACCTGATTGAGCTTCTGGATGCTCATGTCTTTCAGCTCCACCAGGTCCAGCGTGGGGGTTCCGTTCTTGACGTTTTGGGCGGCCTTGCGGCGCTGGTGGCCGGGCCCGCCATGGGACAGGATCGGCGGCGGCGGTTCGGCAGGCGCGGCAGGCGCGGCCGCCGGCGGATCGGCGGCTTTGACTTCCGCCGCGGGCGCCGCGGCCGCGGCTTTCGCCTGAGGGCGCTCCTGACGGTCGCCGTGCGGTTTCTCGGCGGGCGCCGGCGCGCCGGCGGCTTTTTCGTTGGTTTCGGCGGGGGCAGGCTGTTTATCAGCCGCCATTTAGGTGGGTCTTTCCTGCGGCGGG
>Ga0326728_10010133_pt1 | contig 22232 bp, 26 predicted proteins | sample MB3enrmetagenome_FD_207602 | JGI IMG/M metagenome (GOLD analysis project Ga0326728, IMG submission 207602) | Lab enriched peat soil microbial communities from McLean, Ithaca, NY, United States - MB31MN | ecosystem: Environmental > Terrestrial > Soil > Wetlands > Peat | place: USA: New York... | reverse complement strand
TGGTCCTTCCCTCACCGTGCAGCCCGCTCCACTCAACAGCGGAGCGCCCCGATGAATCTTGCCGCGTTTCTGATGAATGCCGGTTTCTGGGCTGCCGCGGCTATGATTGCCGCCGTTGTGCTGAGCTCGACCGCCGGAGAGGTGCTCACCGCCGCGGCGATGAAATCCGTCGGCGATCTGGATGATATTCGCGCTCACTCCGGGCTGAAGGGCGCGATTGTCGCTGTGCTGACCTGCCCTCTCTTCTTTGCCGGAATTTTTTTCATGGCGGTGGCCTTCTTCGCGCTGCTCTTCACGCTGAATCATCTGAATCTTGGGCTGGCTGGGCCGGCCACCGCTTCCCTGACGGTTTTCACCAACGCCGTCGCCGCCAAGTTATTCCTGAGAGAAAATGTGGACCGGCGCCGCTGGACCTCGGCCGTGCTGATCTGCATCGGTGTCTATTTCCTGGCGCATTGAAAAGGCAGCTAGCCGCCGATCCACCGCATCAGTCCCTGCGGCTCCAAATCAGGCTCGAAGCATTTAAGCGGATCCTCCGCGCTGAGTCCAAGCGCCTCCGCCGCTAAGTGTCCGGAACGGGCCGCGCTCTCCATCGTCGAAGGCCAGCCGGTTGCGATCCAGTCGCCCGCCAAAAATAGATTTGGCCAGGGCGAAACAGCATGAGGCCGCGCGGAGTCAATTCCCGGAGGCACGCCGAAGGTGGCGTGCATCTCCTTTACCAGCACAGACTTTAACAACTTCGCATCACTCACGCGCGGGAAAAACTCCGTTAGCTCGTCGAGCGCCTGCTGGATCGCAGCCTCGCGCGATAATGCCGCAAAGGAGCGCGTCGCGCTGACGACCAATTCGATGTAGTGTCCGCCGCGGCCGGTTTGCAGCCTCGACTGGTTGTACATCCAATGAATCTCGCGGTCCAGCAACACGGCGTGTTCGAGGCTGGTAATCTCGCGGTCGAACCACAGATGCACGCTGCAAATGGGCCAATGCTGGTACCGCTCTATCTGACGAGACAGCTTCTCCGAGCCTTCCTCGGCAGGCAGGTGCGGCAATAATTTCTGCGTCGCCTCAAAGGGCAGCGCCAGAATCACGTAATCCGAAACCAGCTCGCCGGTGCGCGTGCAAATCAGCCACTGCTCTGAAGCTTCATTCCAGGCAGCGCCTTCGACGTGCGTGTTCAGCAGCACGCCGCCACCGTGCTCGGCAAGAAACCGCGGCACGCCCGTGTAGAGTTCGCTCAATGGGACAGTGCTCATCCCCATACTGCCCGCCTGCGCCGAGTTCAGGAACAATTCGCGGATCACCTTGGCGGCGTAGGGTACGGAGATCGCATCAATCTCCGCATTCAAGGCGCTGGCAATCACCAGACGCCAAAAACGATTGATCGCGCCCTCGGTCTGCTTGTGGCGCTTTAACCAGTCCCCCAAAGATTGCGAAGAAGAGAAAAGCGCCTGCGGCCTCATCATCGCGCGCAGCGCGCGGGCCAGCGCCAGCTTGTCGGCGAGCGTGAAGGCTTTTGCGTTCAAAAAACTCGGGGCGCTTTGCAACGGCGCAGGCAGCCGCAATGGACCCAGCTCGAATGGCCCCAGCCGCGAGCGCCGTCCTCCCGGCTCGATCATCGTCATCTCACTGGTCCAGTGAATGCGCTCCTCGACGCCGAGGCGGCGGTAGAAACCCAGCAGATTTGTGCAACAGCCAAAGAGCACGTGCTGACAATTGTCGATGACCTCATGGACGCCCGGATGCAGATAAGACGAAGCCCGCCCACCGAGGTAGCCGCGCTGCTCGATCAATTGCACGCGAAAGCCGGCCTCGGCCAGCGCGCAGGCCGCGCTCATGCCGGCCACGCCGCCGCCGATAATTGTGACTGATTTCTGCGAGTTTTGCTGCAAACCGGTCAATACCCTATCCTTCTGAACTGAATCAAGCAAACAGCCTCGCCCACCCCATGCGTGCAAGGCCAATAACCAGAATACCGAGCTTCTGCGGCAACGGCACACTCGCGCGGCGCGAAAACACATCGTAATCCGCGCGTTCGATGCGCTTGAGCAGGCCGTGGTAGATGGCGACCAGCACCCACAAGGCTGGACGGCTTTCGCGGTCGATCATGGGCAATAGTAACTGCGCTGACTTGTAAAAATCTTCCGCGCGCTGGGCGATGGCAACGAGCAATGCGCGTTCGCCTAATGTGGGCGGCACGCCGGGCGCGCGATGCAGCAGCGAGTCCAGCGAAACATTGTGGGCCGCCATATCTTCCAGCGGCAGATAAACGCGATTGCGTGCCGCGTCCTCGGCCACATCGCGCAGAATGTTGGTAAGTTGGAAAGCGATACCGGTTTCTTCAGCCAGCTTCTCGGCGCGAGAATCGGAGTAACCAAAGATGCGAATACAGACCAGGCCCACGACCGAGGCCACCAGATAACAGTAGCGATAGAGATCGGCAAAGGTGGCGTAGGTGTCAGGTGCGCCGGTCGCCGCCCTATCGAGATCCATGGTCACGCCGGCAATCAGTTCGTCGAGCAAACTGAGCGGAATCTGGAAGCGGGCTGTAGCGTCGCGCACGGCAAGAAAAACCGGGTCTGCGGTTGAGCCACTAGTGCAGACAGCGCGCCACTCGGCCAGCCAGGCTTCGAGAGAGCGGTGACGCTGATCGCGGGAGAGGGATTCATCGTCGGCCAGGTCGTCGGCCTTGCGCATATAAGCATAGATGGCGCAGATGGCGTTGCGGCGCGGCGTGGGCAGAGCGATGAAGGCGTAGTAAAAGTTCTTTGCCTCGCGCCGTGCGATGGCGCGGCAGGCCGCGTAGGCACGATCCAGCGTCAATCCGTCCGATGGGTTCGCCTGAGTCACGCCTTACCTCAAATCCGGCCACCAAGGCGCATGAAGGGCAGCAGCTTGCCGCTGACGGCGCGCAGCAGCAGCGCCAGTTTCCTGCTTTTGGAGATTGCGGGCCGGGAACTGAGCACGTCGTAGCCCTGCCGCTCGATGGCGCGCAGAATCTCCAGTCCGCCGCGACTGAACAGATCCAAGTCCAGCGCCAACTCGCGGTGGACCTTGCCGATCAGCGGAAGCCCTTGCTCAAAAAGCGAACGCGCATGATCGACCTCGCAGCGCATCAGCCCGCGAAACTCGGGCGTCGCGACACTTTCGGCAATCTGCTCCTCGCTGACGCGAAAGACTTCCATATCATTTTTCGGAATGTAAATGCGGCCCCTGCGATAGTCTTCGCGCACGTCCTGCCAAAAGTTGGCCAACTGCAGCGCGGTACAAGTGAAGTCGGAAAGGCGAAGGTTTTCTTCAATCGCCTCGCCGCAGGCATAGAGCACCAGCCGGCCGACGGGATTGGCCGAGTAGCGGCAGTATGCCAGCACGTCTTCGATGGTTTCGTAGCGCGTGACGACCTGGTCCTGGCGAAAGGCGACCAGCAGATCGGCAAACGGTTCCTTGGGGATATAACATTCGCGAATGGTTTCGGCCAGCGCGACAAAGACCGGATGACGCGCGCTGCCTTCGTAGCAGGCATCCAGTTCGCGGCCCCACAGATCAAGCAGGGCCAGAGCCTGCGCGGGGTCGCCCACCTCGTCACCCAGATCGTCTGAGACGCGGCAGTAGGCGTAGATGGAGTAAAAATGTGGGCGCAAATCCCAGGGCAAAAACCACGAGACAACGTGGAAGTTTTCGTAGTGCGACTCGGCCAGTCGCTTGCACCAGGCGCGCGCTTCGTCGAGCGTGGGTGTAATCGCGGGAATGCGATAGGAGGCGGGCAACGCAGCCCAGCCGCGGGCAATCAACAGCTCCTGAAGCAGCGCTTCCCTGTCCGGCATTTCGTTCTTCAATCCCACAGCTTCCGTCGTCATGGCTTGGCCTCAGGGCACAATGGCGGTTTTGATCTCGCTGCCGCGCTTCATCAACTTCTCAAAGACGCGGTTGAGCTCGTAGAGGTGAGCGTGGCCGGTGATAAAAGCTCCTGCCTGAAAGCGGCCGTTGGCGATCAGATCGAGCGCCTTGCGGCAGATGGCCGGGGTGTGGTGGAAGGTGGCGCGCAGGGTAATGTCGGAGTAGTGAATGCGATTGGTGTCAAGCAAGACGTGCGTGCCCAGAGCGCATCCGCCAAAGAAGTTCACCGTCCCGCCCTTGCGCACCAACTCGACGGCTTCTTCCCACGACTCGGGCACGCCGACGGCCTCGATGGCGATGTCCACGCCCCGGTTCCTCTCGGTAAGCGCGCGGGTTTCGCGGATGGCATTGCGGATGCTGGTGGTCTGCACCACGTGGGCCGCGCCCAACTGGCGCGCTGCTTCCACCTGGCCGTCGTGCTTGACAACCGCGATGACATGGTATCCGGCCAAGGCAGCCACGTGAAGAATCATCAATCCCAGCGGGCCGCCGCCGATGACGGCTACCGTGTCGCCGGGGTGCGGGTGCGAATCCTCAAAGCCGTGTACCGCGCAGGCCAGCGGCTCGGTTAGCGCCGCGTGCTCCAGCGCCACGTGGTCCGGCACATGCAGCGTATTTTTGGCCACGATACGTGCCGGTATGCGAATGAACTCGGCATAGGCGCCATTATTGAAGAGCAGATCGTCGCAGAGGTTCTCTTGGCCGCGCGCGCAAAAGTAACACTGACCGCAGGGCGCGGAGTTAAGCGCGACTACGCGGTCGCCGGCGGCAAAATCCGCAACTCCCTCGCCGGCCTCGACCACTGTTCCCGCCAGCTCATGGCCAAACAGGGCCGGAGGCACAATCATGCGCGCATGATAGCCCCGGCGATAGACCTTCAGGTCGGTGCCGCAGGTGAGCGCCGCCCCCACGCTGACAATCAGTTCGCCGGGTCCGGCCTCGGGAACCGGCACATGCTCGATGCGTATATCCTCGCGTCCATGGAGGACCGCGGCCTGCATGGTGCTTCGGCCGCGCAGGAGCGTGTGCTCGACCGTTTTGCGGCCCAAGCTAACGGCGGATTCGACCTTCTTGCGGCCTTTGACTACCACCGTCTCGACGGTGTTGAAGCCGACCTCAACCACCGTATCGACAGTATTGAGACCTTCCTCGACGACTTTCTCGGCTTTCTTGCGGCCCTCTTCGACAACCGTCTTGACGGTCTTGCGGCCTCGGAGGATCGCGGCCTTCATCGTCGTCGCCATCGGATTCCTCCTATTCTGCGCCGCTGCCCGGCACAGGTTCAATCATAATCTTCATCGAGTCTGCCTGGGGGTTAGAAGCAACCTCGATGGCCTTGACCGCCTCTTCCAGCGGAAAGCGGTGCGAGATCAATTGCGTCAGATCAAATCCCTTGCGATAGCCGCCCAGAACCAGCTCTTCGACTTCTGGCTGAATCGCCGTAGAAGCAGAGTATGAACCGAGCAGGGTCTTCTCGTCCATGCAAACCGCGCCGGGGTCGAAGCTGGCTTGCTCGTGCTGCGTCTGGGCAAAGAGCATCACCTTGCCGCCACAGCGCACCGCATCCATGGCGGTCGAGATCAGCGCTTTGCCGCCCACTGCCAGAAGGACGGCATCTGCGCCGCGGCCTTCCGTTTCTGCCTTAATGCGTTCGATGACGTTTTTTGCGTTGATGGGTTCATGCAAACCGAACTTAGCCGCAATTGCGTGGCGCTCGGGATACAGATCGGAGGTGAGCACGCGTGCCCCGGTGCGGCGCGAGAGCGCGGCCAGCATGATTCCGATAGGGCCCTGGCCGATCACCAGCACCGTCTCGTCGGCAGCCAGGTTGAGCAGCTTCACGGCCTTCAGGACGGTGTTTACCGGCTCGATGAAGGCCGCCTGCTCAAATGGAACGCCCGAAGGAATCCGCACCACGCCACCCATCGCGACAATCCAGTCCATCACGCGGATGTACTCGGCAAAGCCGCCGCCGGATGGCTCCATGCCCGCCGTCGCGCCCACTTTCTTGTAGACCGCGCACTGCGCCGGCGTTTGCTTGCGGCAGTAGTAGCACTGGCCGCAGGGAATATGGTGGAAGACCATCACCCGCTCGCCGACGGCAAACTTCGTCACGCCCTCGCCCACCGCGACAATGGTTCCGGCCATCTCATGGCCGAAGATGCGCGGGGCGGAGTGCGAGCCGGTGTGAATTTTTTTTAAGTCGGTCCCGCAGACGCCGCAGGTGGCGATTTTGACCAACAACTCGCCGGGACCTATTTGCGGAACGGGTACGGTCTCCAGGCGCAGGTCGTTGACACCGCAATAGACGACGGCCCGCATGGTAGCGGGAATACTCGACGGCGATTTCCGCAGATCGGGCCAGAGTTCAGCGTTGGTGGTTTGGGTTGCCATTGCGCTTGTATGCGGGCCCTTGTTCATCCAGGTTCATCCAGAAAATCGAGCACAGACTGCGCGATGTTGCGGGCAGCCTCTCTGCTATTTTCTCCCATCCGGATGAGCGCGTGCCAGTACCAGGGACGGAGCAGGGCGAAAATCACGAGCCGGGCCAGTTTGAATTGGCCGTCGGGCGAGATAAAGCAATTTAAATCAGGCAGTTGGTCGCTGTAGCCATCGCTGATTCCCTTGATGCAATAAAACGGGATGCCGCGCATCTGAGCCAGCCGCGCAACCCCTGCGGCCTCCATGTCAACGAGGGCGGCTTCGTAGGTGGAGGCAAGACGCTTCTTCTCCAGCACATCGGCGACGCGGGAGCTGGTCACCAGCCAGCAATCATTGGGCTGACCGGCGGTAACAAAGCGCTCTCCTGTGCGGGCATCGATGACAGTGGAGACGTCGTAGGCCAGGCCAGGCGTAAGCTTCTCGCGCAAGGCTCCCGCCCAGCCGATGGAGATGATGGTTGTGACAGGGCCGAGTTTCTCGACTTCGGCAAAAGCCTTGGCTGCTCGATTTACGCCAGCCCCGGCGCAGGCGGCAATCCACTCGCCGTTATTGAAGCTCCAGAGATCAACGCCGTTTGAGCGTTCGTGATGCCAGCCGCGAGTCAGTGGTTTGAGTTCGCCGGGCATGGCGGCGATGATGGCGGTGCGCGTCATTTATGGTCCTGGGGCGCATACCCATGCGCCCGAAACCACTCAATCGCCGCCTTCATCGCCGGGTTGACGGGCAGGATGCGGAAACCCAACTCTTGCTGTGCGTGAGCGCTCGAGGCGTACATCTTCTTGCGGCCCATGCGAACCTCTTCGAGCGTGGCGCGCGGCTCACGTCCGCGAATGCGGCCGGTGATCCACTCCTCGAAGAAGGCGTAAGTCGCCGCGACGATGAAAGGAATCTCCACCGTCGGCGACTTGAGGCCGGTAATCGCCGCCATCTTGTCGAGGATTTGCTTGAGGGTGAGATTTTCGCCGCCCAGAATGTAGCGATGGCCGGATTGCCCCCTGGTTAGCGCAATGACATGCGCGCGGGCGACTTCGGCTACGTCTACCAAGTTGAGGCCGGTGTCCATGTAGGCGGGAAATTTGCCATTTAAAAAATCTACAAAAATGCGACCGGTGGGCGTGGGCTTGGCGTCGTTGGGTCCAATCGGCGTAGTGGGGTTGAGGATGATGACCTTCTGGCCGTCCTGGGCAGCGGCGATGGCCTGCTGCTCGGCCATAAACTTGGATCGCTTATAGTGGCCGACCATGTCGGCAAGAGTCACCGGCGTGTCCTCGTTGATGACCATGCCGTCGCGGCGGAAGTGCATGGTGGCGACACTGGAGGTGTAGACGAAGCGCTTCACGCCGGCCTCGCGTGCCAGTCGCAGCAGGTCGCGCGTGCCGTCCACGTTGACGCGGTACATGGCTTCCGGGTCGCGAATCCAGAGCCGGTAATCGGCGGCCACATGCACCACGGCGCCGCATCCGGCCAGCGCGGGGCGGATCGACTCCGGATCGGCCAGATCGCCCAGATGGGTATCGCCGGGAATGCCTTCAATATTGGCCAGGTTGCTCGATTTGCGAACCAGCAGGCGCAGCTTTGCGCCATCAGCAGCCAAAGCCTTCGCCACATGGTGGCCGATAAATCCCGTTGCGCCGGTAAGGAAAACTTTCATAGCATCGATTCTCTACCGCTATCTTAAACTGTTGCGTTGTGTTGCCCGGTTTTCAATCAATGGGCGGACAAATCACGCCAGATAATGCACAAATGCATTACAATATGAAAGCAGGGGTGATTATATGGCTATCGTGAGCACAACGTCGCGGGGACAGGTGACTCTCCGGAAAGAGATCTTCCAGCACGTTGGGGTCAGACCGGGAGAGAAATTGGAGATCGAGCTGTTGCCGGGTGGCGAGTTTCGGGGCCGGGCTATACGGAAGAAGGGGAAGATCGAGGACGTCTTCGGAATGCTGGCCGGGAAATCAAAGGTTAAATTGACCATTGACGAGATCAAAGAAGCTACCGAGAAGGCTTGGGCTGGCCAACTCTGAAAGTGTACGATGAAGATCACAGTCGATACGAATCTTCTTTTACGTGTCATTCTGCTGGACGACCTGGATCAAGCACGCCTGGCCGAAGAGGCTTTGAGCAGTGCCAGCCTGGTGGCAATTCCACTTCCCTGTTTGTGCGAGGTTGTTTGGGTGCTCGACCGGTCCTACGGCATCAGCCACGCGGAGATCGCTCTGGTGCTGGAGAGTCTTTTGAACGCGCCCAATGTGGCTATAAACAAGGCGGCTGTTGGCGCGGGACTGGCCATGCTCAAGACCAGCGGGGACTTTGCCGACGGCGTGATCGCTTACGAAGGCAGTTGGCTGGGCGGCGAGACGTTTGTCTCCTTTGATAAGAAGGCGGTTGCGGCGATTGCGAAGCAGGGAATGAAGGCTAAGCTGCTGGTGTGAATACAAGCATCTCAGCTATTCCAGCGCCTCCGGTGCGAGCGCGATATTCGTCTCGCCGGCAGCCTTGCGCTCGTTGTACTTTTTCACCCAGTCTTCCCAATGCTTTCCCGCGGCGCGATCTTTGCCGCTGAACTCGATGCGGGTGATCTGGGCGTAGCCCACTCTGCGTTTTTCGGGCGCTGAGGGCGTGTAGTACTGCACCCAGGATTCGGCCAGCGTTGCGCCGGTATGGCAGTTGAAGATGAAAGCCTCAATGCGCTCGCCGGACTTGAGTGTCAGCGTCACGTCCCCGCGATAGTCGAGCGCCTTTTCGAGAGCCTGGCGCAGATCATCGTCCGTGGCCAGCGTGGGGACCCAGCCTTCCAGATTCTCGTGCTCCGTGCCCGGAGCCAACTCCAGCGCCTCGACCTGCGCAAGCGTGTATTTCTGCACTTCAGCGGTCATGCGTTGATCTCCTCGGGAACGCGCTCTGGCTGCTCGATCTGCACGAGATTTTTGTGCGGCGCGGCTTGGTGCGAAGCAAAATCATTCAGCAGCTTCTGAGCGTGCGGATCGCGATAGCTGCTGAAGGTGCCGCGCACCATGGCCAGAAATCCCTTCAGCGAACCGAAGCCGTCGATCACCGCGGTGGTTTCGTAGCCGCAACTCACCATGCAGTTGGCGCATTTCGGGTTGCCGCTGGCTACTCCGTAGTTATCCCAGTTAGTCGTTGCCAGTAACTCCTTGTAACTCTCGGCATAGCCTTCCTGCAGCAGATAGCAAGGCTTCTGCCAGCCGAAGATGTTATAGGCGGGCATCCCCCACGGCGTACATTCGTAGTTGCGGTCGCCCATCAGGAATTCAAGAAACAGCGGCGACATATTGAACTTCCATGTGGGCTTACGGTTGGAAAGAATGGCGCGGAAAAGCCGCCGCACGCGGGCGCGGCCCATAAAGCGGTTCTGGTCGGGCGCTTTGTCGTAGCTGTAGCCGGGCGATAGTACGACGCCCTCGACGCCCATGCCCATCACCTCGTCGAAGAAGGCGCGGACACTGTTGGGGTCGGTGCCGTCGAAAAACGTGGCGTTGGTGGTGACGCGGAAGCCGCGGCGGACGGCCTCCTGTATGCCTTCAACCGCGATGTCGTAGCCGCCCTCGCGGCAAACGGAGAAATCATGATGCTCGCGCTGGCCGTCGAGGTGCACTGAGAAGGTGAGGTACTTCGACGGTGAAAACTCCGGCAGCTTTTTCTTGAGTTCGAGAGCATTGGTGCAGAGATAAATGTACTTCTTCCGTGCCACCAGGCCGTTGACGATCTCGACAATCTGCGGATGCAGCAGCGGCTCGCCTCCCGGAATGGAGACCATGGGCGCGCCGCACTCTTCGACGGCGGCAAAACATTCTTCCGGCGTGAGCTGCTTTTTGAGAATATGCGGCGGATACTGCACCTTGCCGCATCCGGCGCAGGCCAGCGAACAGCGAAAGAGCGGCTCCAGCATCAGTACCAGGGGATAGCGCTTGACGCCGGTGAATCGCTTCTTCAGCACATAGCTGGCAACCGTAGCCATCTGGGAGAGGGGAATAGACATCTTGAGATGAACCTCCAGCGCCTTTTAGTTGGCGCGTTCCATTGTCCGCTGATAGGTGGTTAGAGCCATCAGCGGGAAGTATTGCCGGTAAAGTGTGTAGGCCAGATAAAAGACCCTGGGGAAGCCTGTTCCCGTGATGATACTTTGCCGAGTCGCGCCTTCTCCCATCGATTCGTCCCAACTGCCGCCGGGTTGTTGCCGCCCGAGCAGCCAGCGCACACCCTTGGCAATCGAGTCGGAGCGGTCGTCGCCGGCGGCCAACAGTCCCAGCAGCGCCCAGGCGGTCTGCGACGGAGTGCTCGGTCCCACGCCGCGCGTATTCGGATCGTCGTAAGTGCCGCAACTCTCGCCCCATCCGCCATCGGCGTTCTGCACCATGCGAATCCACTCGGCGGCCTGCTGCACCTGCGGCTCCAGATGATCTACACCGATGGCGTCCAGCCCGCGCAGCACCAGAAACGTTCCGTAAATGTAGTTCACGCCCCAGCGGCCAAACCAGCTTCCATCCGGCTCCTGCTCGCGGAAAATAAATTTAATGGCCTTCTCCACGCGCTTGTCTGCGCGCGTGTAGCCATAGCTGGCCAGCATCTCCAACATGCGCCCGGTAATGTCTACCGTGGGCGGATCAAGCATGGCGTTGTGATCGGCAAAGGGGATGTACTGGAAGATCATCTTGGTGTTGTCTTTGTCGAAGCTTCCCCAGCCGCCGTTCTTGCACTGCATGGCAAACTCCCACGCGATAGCGCGTTGAACAACCTGATCCTGATAGCGCTCGCGCGGATTGTCTACCTTGGTGAGCGCCAGCAGCACTTGCGCGGTGTCGTCGGTGTCGGGATAAAACTCGTTGTTAAATTCAAAGTACCAGCCGCCGGGTTCGGTGTTGCGCACCTTTACTGCCCAGTCGCCCTTGTGGCGAACCTCTTTGGAGAGCATCCAATCCACGGCTTTAATCATGCGCGGGTCGTTACGCTCCGCGCCCGCCTCGCCCAGGGCAAAGACCGCCTGCGCCGTATCCCACACCGGAGACATGCAAGGCGTCATGCGGAAGGTCGGCTCCGGCATATCTTCGCTGGCCGGCTCCTCGATGCCCAGCTTTTCAAATTCATCGCGCGCCCGGATTACCTGCGGGTCGTCCTCGGAGTAGCCCAGGCAGCGCAGCGCTATGATGGCGTTCAGCATGGCCGGGTAGATGGCGCCCAATCCGTCGGTCATCTCCAGCCGCTCCAGCAGCCACTTTTCAGCCTTGCGCAACGCCACGGTACGCACAGGGCGAAGATGAACCGCTTCAGCCCAGTGCATCAGCCTGTCTAAAACGATAAAGAAATTGCGCCAGGAAAAGATAGCCTTGCGGTTCATGTGCAGCCGCAGCGAGGAGTTGGCGCGTCCGCCAACGTATAACTCGTCGATTCCCTGCTCGGAGGGAATTCTCTTGAAGGGCTTTTTGGCGTACATGATGGCCAGCGGAACAAGAATCGACCGCGACCAGGAAGAAATCTCGTAGATGTTGAAGTAGAACCAGCGGGGAAACAGAACAATCTCCGGCGGAATTGCGGGCACCGCGTCGTAGTCGTATTCGCCCAGTCCGCAGAGATACATCTTGGTGAAGGTGTTGCAGGCGACCACGCCGCCGTGCGCGAGAACCCACTCGCGGCACTTGGCTAGCCGCGGGTCTTGAGAGCCCACGCCCATCAACTTGGCCGAGGAGTAGCACTTGACGGAGAGCGAGATATTGCCCGGACCGCCTGGATAGATGCTCCAACTGCCGTCCTCGTTCTGGTAGCGCATCATCTCCGCGAGCGCGCGCTGCAACCGCCCCGGGTCGCCACTCTCCAGTTGCGTATGCAGATAGATGTAGTCGGCCTCGAGCATCGCGTCGGCTTCCAACTCCCCGTTCCAGTACCCGTCGCGATGCTGCCGCGAAAACAGGTACTCCCGGGCGCGCACAATGGCCGACTGGACATCTGCCAGGTCCGCGTCCAGCCGCCCAAACCGGGGCGCAGCAAATTGCGTCTTCCCTTGATGAATGCTCATGCGATTGAAATGCCTCAGAACCTATTCCCTAGTCCCTGCCTATTCACCTCACCGGCACAGCCACTGCCCCTGCAGCGCTGCCGATGGCCTGCACTATCTCCGGCGGCAAGCCAAAACGCACATTTTCCGGCATCACTTCAACCTCTTCGACGTTGTTATAGCCGTTCTGTCGCAGGTAGTTGACCACATCCTCGACCAGTACTTCGGGAGCCGAAGCGCCGGCCGTTACCGCAACCGTGTTGACACCCTTAAGCCAGGCTGGATCAATGGCTTGAGAGTTATCGATCAGGTAGCCGATGGTGCCCAGGTTGCGCGAAACTTCAACCAGGCGATTGGAGTTGGAGCTATTGGTGGAGCCCACCACCAGCACCAGGCCGGCGTTGTGCGCCACGTTGCGAACTGCAACCTGCCTGTTTTCAGTCGCATAGCAGATGTCCTGCGAGTGGGGGCCGACGATGTTGGGAAACTTTACCTTGAGGGCGTGGATGATGTCCCGCGCCTCGTCCAGTGAGAGTGTGGTCTGGGTGAGGTAGGCCACGCGATCGGGGTCGGGTACTACAAGAGCGGCTGCCTCGGCCACGTTCGAGACCACCTGGGTCGCCTCCGGCGCCTCGCCCAGCGTACCTTCGATCTCGTCGTGGTCGCGGTGGCCAATCAGCACCAGCGAATAGCCCTGCTTGGCAAACTTGACGGCCTCGATGTGCACCTTGGTCACCAGAGGACAGGTGGCGTCAATGACCCTGAGGTGGCGGCGCTTGCTGATATCCCTGACCGCCGGCGAAACCCCATGGGCCGAGTAGATTACGCGCTGCCCGTCGGGCACATCGTCTATTTCATGAACAAAAATTGCGCCTTTTTCCGCCAACTCGTTCACAACATAGCGATTATGCACAATTTCGCGGCGAACATAGATGGGCGCGCCAAAGGTTTCCAGCGCGATTTTGACAACGTCGATGGCGCGCACGACGCCGGCGCAAAAGCCTCTCGGCTTGAGCAACAACACCCTCTTTTGACTGGGGGAAGTCTCGGAGCGGTTACCGTTCGAGATGGAATCGGGTAGAGTTGTGGTCACGCTGCCAGTATACCAAGCATGTGTTGATGCGGAAACGGCGGCTTGCAAACCGCCGTTTCTGCGCCAGATTTGAAGTTCGGGCTGCCTGCTCAGGGAATCCTTGTCCAGATCTCCGTCCGCCCCAGCAGCGAGATGCCGAAATAGCCGCGCATATGGAGTTTGTCATTCCCCTCGGCCCAGATCTTGCCCTTGTATTCCTTCCCATTCTCCGGGTCCACGACGGTTCCGCCCACCCAGTCCTCTCCGTCAGGATGGAAGTTGCGCATAATCACCATGCCCAGAATGAGATGGTTCTTGTACTCGCCGGAACACTTGTCGCACACGTCCTGCGGAGTACGGCCGGGACGCACCTGGGTGACCCGGCCAAACAGTTGGCCGTTCGACAGGTAGGTATCCACCGTGCCCGCGGGTTTGCCATCACTATAGGTCTGCCAGTGCCCTACGGCGTTCTGAAGTTTTGGCGTGAGTTGCTGCGCGCGGATTCCGGCAACGTAAACCAACGCGAAGAGAGCCAGAGCAAAGACGCCGAGGGCGTTGTGTCGAATCGTTTTCAAAATAACCTCCTCTTTCGATGGATTATAGACAGAAGATGTGAGAATTGTGCGCCTGTATGCCGGCCGTATAAGGAAGATCGCATTCCAGCGCCAATAGACTAAACAAGTCGCGCGGGCCGGACACGCTTTGGACGATGCAGATTGCTGGTTTCGATGTAGTCGTTCCATTGCAACGATTTTAGGCATACAAGCACTATTAAATGAGTTGTTCGCAGCACTGCCGCAGCAGTGTTGGCATGTAAGTTTCCACGGGCGTATGGCCAGGCCGGGGCTCTGGTTACCCCTGTGTTAAAAGGGAGCAAACGTGATCGCAAGACCGACAAATGGGTCATTAGCGCAGCAGCGGCTGAACTCTTGGAAATCCATTGCCGCGTACTTTGACCACAGTTGTCGTACTGTTCAGCGATGGCATGTCAAGTACGGCCTCCCGGTTCACCATATTGGCGGCATGAATGGCTCGGTTTTTGCGTACGTCAACGAGCTGGAAAAATGGATGAGGAGCCACCGCCAGGAAACGGTGGACGACTCCGCGGAGAGAGATAAAAATTTACTGCTTCCCTTCCTCGGTTCATCCCCCGAGCCGGCTCCTGGCAACGATGTCCTCGATTGCCCTGTGATTTACGACGCGGGAATAGCTCGTTCTAACGAGTTGGTCGCCCTCGCTTTCAAAATGTGGCTAACTCTCTCGCCTGGAAATCTCCCTAAAATCTCTCAGCTCTTCCGCGAAGCCATTAATCTTGACCCCAACAACGCCGAGGCATTTTCGGGCTTGGCGCACGCATTGGTTGCCGAGAGCTTATGGGGGATTGTGCGCGCTCCGGATGCTTACCTTTCCGCACAGGCTGCCTTACGGAGGGCGCTGGAGATCAATCCCGAATTGCCGGATGCACGATGTGTGGAAGCTTGGCTCAAATTGCTTGTCACTCGAGATTGGCAGGGCGCGCGCCAGGGGTTTGAGAAGGCCATGATGAATCCGCATACATCCATACGCGGCAAGGTGGGCCTGGCTGCGTTTCACGTCGCGTCAGGATGCTTTGCGGAGGCTTCTCGCCTCCTGCTGGAAGTTGCGCGGCAAAATCCGTTGAGCCCCTCGGCGATGGGATGGAATATCTGGGCTACGTATTTGATGGGTGAATACGCCAGTTCGTTTTTCCAGATTGAGCAATTTCACATCAGCGGCTTCCAGGGGCCTGTCGTGGATGAAATCGAGGCGCTGGTCGCCATCCAACTCGAAGAGCCGGATACTCAGATTGAACGCATCGAAGAGCTTGTTGTGCATTTTCCACAATATGAAGTGCTGCGGGGCGTGCTCGGATACGTTTATGGTGTTTCAGGCCAAAGTCAAAAGGCAAACGAGATCCTCGATGCCATGACGCGACCGGAAGTGCATGCCAGGACGCACGAACCCTACGCAATCGCGCTTATCTTGATCGGCCTGAATCGAAAGCGGGAAGCCGTGAAGTGGCTGGAGCAATCCTATCGTGAGGGGTCACGATGGAGCCTCGGATTCCCGTACGATCCGATCCTGGAGCCCCTGCGCAACGATCCACTCTACAGGCAATTTATGAGCAAGGTCAGCTACCCAACGCCTGTGGATAAGGATGCACTACTGGCATGAGCCATCTGCATTGAACAATCTGAATTCGGAAGTGCATAACCTCTACGGTTTTCCCGACTTCAGCCTGATTCGTTCTCCGTCCACAACGAAGCTGCCGTATCCGTGATGATGGAGGGTCTTCGGATTCTTCTGCGCCGGATCGTGCCAGGCATTAAGGACCTCCAGGACGAAAAGACAGTACTTGTTCACGAGATGCGTATCGACGACCTTACATTCGAGATTGGCAAAGCACTCGGCCACCAGAGGCGGCGCAACGCGTTTGGCCGGCAATGGCGTCAGGGCGAATTTTTTAAATTTGTCCACATCCCGGCCTGAGCAATTGCCGATGGCCACGACTTTGGGCGCGAGCTTCAGCGACGGAATGGCGATCACGCACTCCTTGGTCGCGCGCAACGCGGCATGGCTGAAATTGGCGTTGCTGACGACACAGGCAATCAGCGGCGGTTCGAACTCCACCATCATGTGCCACGACATCACCATTACATTGGCGCGGCCCTTGTGCGCCGTGGTCAGCAGGACCACCGGACCCGGTTCGAGCAACTGGTAAACCTTTGACAGTGGCAGATCTTTCATTGCGGTGAACCTCTCATAGAGATGAAACTTCAATCATGGCCGGCAACTTTGAGCGCAGCTTCAATGGTTTGCAAAGGCAGCAATAACGACAACGGCGCATCCAGCAGCGGCACCGCGCCATAGCCGGCATACCATTTTGCCACCCTTTCATTCTTCGCATCGATTAAAAGCGCCACGCCTCCCACCTCCGCTGCCGCGAGCAGGCAGCGTCTGCCGGCAGCCAGCAGAAGCTGGCCGCCCAGCCCTTGCCCTTGCGCGTTCCGATCAACAGCCAGGCGTCCCAGCCGGAAGACCGGAACATCGTGGCGAGCCAGTCCACGGCGAAGGCTCTCCGGGGTTCGCTCGTACGTCAGCGAGGCTGGACTCAGGGTGTAGTAACCTAGGATGGTCTTTCCGTCGGTTTCATCAATGGCCAGAAAGGTCTTCGATCCGCCACGTTCGTGGCTTTTGCGTGCATTACGCCGCAGGAATTCATTCAAGGCATCTTCACCGCAATCGAAGGCTTCCCGGTCAAACTGCTTGCCAATGGGAACCTCGCACCACGCTCGACTGCTCATGGCCGGTACTGCTCCGCGAATGCCCTGGCGGCGGAAACAAGTTTAGCGTTGGGCTGGGGCGGATTCTCGAGCAGATCCAAGACCTTCAGGCTATCTCGTTCGGATAATTGCACTTGTTCGTGGTCCCGGATGACATCCTGTGCGGCGCTCACGGCGCAGCGAATCACGAAGCCGGTCAAATCCGTGTCCTCGAGAGCCACCGCCCGCATGAGGAGCGCTTTTTCTTTTCCACGGATGCGCAGAGACATCCGGCTGTTCTCTTCGACGGCTACTCTGGGCATGGACGGCCTCCGATTCTGTACACATTGAAAGCGTACAGCAAATTTCTGGTGAAGTCAATGATTTGGAAGACCATTAGCTTTGTGCGCCCCTTACCCTTTCCGCCCCGATCCGCTCATTGTCATGAGTGCTGGAGGTGGGGAAGCGGATGGACGCGGATTCTGCTGCGCTTGCCGATCTGCCACAAGTCGTACTTGGCCTGCATGCGCAGCCAGACTTCGGGCGAGGAGGTGCCGAAGGCGGCAGCCAGGCGCACGGCCATTTCCGGCGAAACAGCAGCTTTGCCGTTGAGAACGCGGGAGAAAGTGACCCGGCCCACGCCCAGATGCTCGGCCGCCGCTGAAACGGTCATCTCGCCGAGATACTCCCGAATGACTTCGCCGGGATGCGGTGGGTTGTACATGCGCATGGTTCGTTCTCCTATCAGTGGTAGTCCTGGTAATCGCCTACGCGGATACTTTGTGGTGGCGTTCGACATACTCGCGCAGGGCGGAGTTCATACGGGTTTGGTAGCCTTGCCCTTGACGTTGAAACCAGTCGAGAATGTCGGCATCCACGCGCAGCGAGAGAGGGCGCTTGATGGGACGGTAGAATGGCCCGCGCACCGCATGGCTCCAATCGGTGATGGGCGGCATCTCGGTGGTGTCGATCTCGCTCTCCGGCATGGCGGCCAGGGCGTCAAGCTCGGCCTGCAACTCCGGGGTCAGCGGCTCTGGATTACCTCTCTTCATAGTCTTGCCTCTCATGGTTTTTCGCCTTTCTTGCACTGATGATTCTGCCGGTTCCTGATTCGTTCTCGGGCCAGGTGTGGACGACGTAGAGAACAACGATTCCGTCCGTACTTGGCGAACCCAAGGTCCGCCACCGTTCCTCGTTGGGATATGGATCGGGAACCGATATGCACATAGGATCGCCCAGGGCGCGTTCGGCGAGTTCGAAGCTGACCTTATGCTTCTCGAAGTTCTTCTTCGCCTTTTCGGGGTCCCAAGTCCAGCGCACCGGTCCTCCGTATATACAGTATTGTATCTACGCTTACAGTCTGTGTCAAGGGGAAACAAGCCTTCGGATCATTGTAGAATCCCAGTTCCCAAAGGCGGGACCTGAAGCACCCGATGAATGAACTGGTGCTATCCTAATGGCAAATGACCAACTTCAGTTGGACCTGTCCGTTTTGCGACCGGCCCGTGACTATCACGGAATCGAGCGTTTCCAACCAAGAACACTGGTTCAAAATCGAGAATGCTGATGGAGAACGTGTATTTGTCACGACCGTGATAGTCTGCCCGAATCCCAAATGTCACAAATTCTCTTTCCATGTCAACGAGTTCAACGTAAAATCGGACCACTTGGGAAACCTCAGGAAAGACGCGGTCTTGCATCATTGGAACCTGATTCCACCCTCCCGCGCCAAGGTACTTCCATCCTATATTCCGCAGGCGATCAAAGACGACTATACCGAAGCTTGTCTAATCGTTGAGCCGAGTCCGAAGGCGTCCGCTACGCTCTCCCGCCGTTGTCTGCAGGGTATGATCCGTGGATTCTTCGGCGTGAGTAAGGCTCGACTGGTCGATGAAATCGAAGCGATTAAAGACAAAGTGGATCCAACAACTTGGGCTGCCATTGATGCTGTCCGCTCCATTGGCAACATCGGAGCTCATATGGAAAAGGACATCAACGTAATAGTTGATGTCGATCCAGGTGAGGCCGAGGAGTTGATTAAATTGATCGAGCTACTTATAGAGGACTGGTACGTCAACAAATACAAGCGTGAAACTCAACTTAAGGCCGTGCTCAAGATAAAGGCAGAGAAAGATGCGGCCAAGAAGCTGCCGCCCACTGCGCCCACTCATACTTAGTTAACCCACTTCTAATAAGATTGCCCCTACCTACTCGCCGCGATCATCTGGGCGGCGTGCTGAAGGCTGGTTTCGGTGACCTTTGCGCCGGAGACCATGCGGGCGATTTCGTGAGTGCGGGCGCGGTCGTCGAGGAGGGTGATTTTGGTTTTGGTGCGGCCGTCGGATTCGCGCTTGTCGATGAGGAAGTGCTGGTCGGCGAAGGCGGCGATCTGAGGCAGGTGGGTGACACAGAGAATCTGCTGGCCGCGGCTGAGGGCTTTGAGCTTTTGGCCGACGGCTTCGGCGGCGCGTCCGCCGATGCCGATGTCGATCTCGTCGAAAACCAGGGTGCGCGGCGTGGGGGTCTTGGTTTTGGGCTTGGCGGCGCCTTCTTCGACGCTAACCTTGAGGGCCAGCATGACGCGGGACATCTCGCCGCCGGAGGCGATTTGGTCGAGGGGCTTGAGGGGCTCGCCGGGGTTGGTGGCGATGCGGTATTCGACAACGTCCCAGCCGGAGGAGGTCCAGTGTGATTCCTCTTCGCTGGTGGCGATAGCGACCTCGAATTTGACCTTCATGGCGAGGGAGTTGATCTGGGCTTCGGCCAGCTTGGCGAGTTTAGCGGCGGCGGCCTTGCGCTCGGCGGTAAGGGCGCTGGCGGCGACGCGGTAGGCTGCGGCGGCGGTGGCCAGCTCGGCGCGCAAAGTTTTCAGGATTTCGTCGCGGTCTTCGACTTCGGCCAGCTTGCGGCTGACCTCTTCGCCAAAGCTGATCACTTCGGCGATGGTCTTGCCGTACTTGCGCTTGAGGCGGTCGATGAGGGCGAGGCGGTCTTCGATCTCGGCGAGGCGCTCGGGCGAGGCATTGATGGCCTCCGCGTAATCGCGCAGGCTGGCGCCGATGTCGCCGATGGTGGCGCGGGCGGCGGCAAGCTGCTGGGCGGCCTCGGCAAAGCGCGCATCGTAGCGGGCCAGCTCCTCGACGTTGCGCAGGGCGGCGCGCAGGGCGACCTCGGCTGATGCTCCGCCTTCGTAAAGCTCCTCGAAGGCTCCCATGGCGGCGGCGTAGAGCTTTTCCGCGTTGGCCAGGACGCGTTTTTCAGTCTCCAGAGCCTCGTCTTCGCCGGGCTGGAGATGGGCATCCTTGATCTCCTTGTTCTGATAGCTCCAGAGATCGACCATGCGCAGGCGGTCCCGCTCGCCGTGGAGGAGGTCGTCGAGCTTGGTTGCCGCTTCGCGCCAACGGGCGTAGGCTTCGGCTACGACGCCGGTGTCGAGGCCGCCGAAGCGGTCGAGGAGAATGCGCTGTTGAGCCTGGTCGAAGCTGCCGAGGCTCTCGCTCTGGGCGTGGACCAGGGCCAGCTCGGGGGCAAGCTGGCGGAGAACGGCGACAGTGGCCGGCTGGTTGTTGACGAAGACGCGGCCCTTGCCGGTGGCCATGATTTCGCGGCGCAGGATGACGTCGTTACCAGCGGAGTCGATGCCGTTTTCTTCCAGGATGGTCTCGGCGTTCGGCGTGGATTCAAAGACGCAGGCTACGACGGCCTTATCCGCGCCGTGTCGGACGAGCTCTACCGAGCTTTTACCTCCCATCAGAAGCGCGAGGGCATCCACGAGAATGGATTTGCCCGCGCCGGTTTCGCCGGTGAGCAGGTTAAGCCCCGGGCCGAAGTTGGCGATGGCGTGATCGATGACGGCATAGTTTTCAGCGCGCAGTTCGACGAGCATGGAGAGAAAGCCTCCCGAAAAGACGATTCGAGGTTCGTGGTTTCCCACCCATTCCGCAAAGAACGCGAAATGGATGGGGTACCCAACATTTGTGGCACTCAGTACGAAAAGACAATCGCAGGTCCTTCGACTCTGTTTATGCGGCTCGATCCTTTGTGGTCAAATCAGCACACCCACAAGGCCGCAACGGGATTCCGAGCGCAGCATATCAGGTTGGACCGTACCCCTGGCTTGGGGATCGAGGGGAAAAGCGCGCGAGCGCACCAGATCGATAACTTGGAGCAAGGCACGGCGTCTGCTACCGTTAAAGGTGAGGTGAACGCCGATTTTTACCGCTGCTTTACTTTTTCAACTGCCGCCTGAGAGCGGCGCGGCCCAGGGAACGCCATCGATGCTGGGCTCCAGCGCGATCGTGGAGATGGTGATGAACAGCGGCCCGGTGGCGCAGGCCGTGCTGGTGCTGTTGCTGATTGCCAGCCTCTATTCATGGACCGTGATTCTGGGCAAAATGTCCACTTTCCGCAAGGCGACCCGGGAGAGCCAGCGGTTTGTCCACGCCTTCCGCACCGCCAGCCGCCTGCAGGAGATGGCGACGGTATCCGCCGAATGCAAGGCGAGCCCGCTGTCGCAGGTCTTCGATGAGGTGTATGAAACCTACAAACGGCAGACGGGCGGCTCGGGTCCGCCGCGCAACCTGGCCCCGCTGGAACGCTCGGCGCAGACCGCGGCAAGCGAGGCGGTCACCAGACTGGAGCGCCGGATGCCGTGGCTGGCAACCATCGCGGCCGTCAGTCCGTTCGTCGGGCTCTTCGGAACGGTGATGGGAATTGTTGACGCCTTTTACGGACTGGGCACGGCCGGATCGGCGACGCTCAGGGCAGTGGCGCCGGGCATCAGCGCGGCGCTGATTACCACGGCGGCAGGGCTCTTTGTGGCTGTGCCCGCGGTGGTGGCGTATAACCAGTTCACGGCGCGCATCAGGACCTTTGCAGCGGCCACCGACGACTTTTGCCGCGAGCTGCTGAACTCGCTGGAAGAGATTCCGGTGCGCCCTGCGCGGATGGCGAATCCCGCCGGACCCGATGCCAGCCGGGAGGTGGACCGTGGCCTTTACAAATAACCAAGGCCAGACGCGGACTTCGCTGGCGGAGATCAACATCACCCCGCTCGTGGATGTCGTGCTGGTGCTGCTGGTGATCTTCATGATCACCGCGCCGGTGTTACAGTCGGGAATTGAAGTGGCCGTGCCCAAGACGCGGACGGTGCGTGAGGTTACCGAGCAGCGGCAGGTTGTGACCATCAACCATGACCAGCAGGTATTTTTAGGAGATCAGCCGGTCAACATTCATGAACTGGCTGGGAGGCTGCATCAGCCGGGGAGCGATCCGGCCCACCAGGTGATCTATCTGCGCGCCGATGAGCGGGTTCCGTTTGGCGCGTTTGCCACCGTGATGGACGCGGTGAAGCAGGCGGGAATTACCAACATTTCGATTGTGACGCAGCCGCTGGATACCAAATCAGCGGGCGGTATTTAGCCCAGAAATTTTCAGGCAAATCATGATCAGCCTACTGGATAACGGTGATCAACTGGAGCGGGAACTGGCCCCCTCGCCGGAGCCGATCATGGCCCCGGCGGCGGGATCG
>Ga0326728_10010132_pt1 | contig 22233 bp, 22 predicted proteins | sample MB3enrmetagenome_FD_207602 | JGI IMG/M metagenome (GOLD analysis project Ga0326728, IMG submission 207602) | Lab enriched peat soil microbial communities from McLean, Ithaca, NY, United States - MB31MN | ecosystem: Environmental > Terrestrial > Soil > Wetlands > Peat | place: USA: New York... | reverse complement strand
TGAAGAGAAGCTCGTGGCAGGAGCGGATGCAAACCATCCTTCCGTGTCTTCGCCGGGGATGCTGACGCCTGAGGTTGTACCGGAGCTCACGATATGAGCCGAGCCCGATCCGTGCCCGTGCGTCGGGATATGGCGGGTTTCTTCACGGTAGAGATGGATGGTGTGGTAGAAGGCTTTTGCAATTTGGCGGGCATTGAGATCGGGCAGAAACATTTCGTTTGCGATGACGGCTCCGTCTTCGTAGTCGAGCCCGCCGAAGACAGCGCGGATGCGCGCGTTAGTGAACACTGATTTTTGGAGGCGCTTGTTCTCGATGAAGTGGCCCAGGTGTTGGTGGGCGAGAGTCATGTGAAGGCCCCCTTTCCGCACCTCGTCTAGCATCGACGCGAGGTCGTCGGTGATGTATTCCTGAAACTCGTCGAGGTAGAGCATGTAGGGTGCCGCGGCCTCGCCTGGCGGCAGGCGGCCAGCGCGCCTCATTGCCGCCTCGAAAAATTCGTTGAGAAAAAGCGCGGCAAAAAGGCGGCCTTCTTCCGGGGAAAGGAAATCGGACTGGGCGAGATTCACAAGAATGATAGTCCCCTGCTCCATCGCGTCCATGAGGTTGAGGTTGTGGTCAGCAAGGCCCATGAAGCGCTTGATGGTCTGCGACGTGAGAAAACGGGTGAGCCTGTTGTCGGTCGACAGGACGTGATGATCCCAATCCGTGAGATCCTTTATGCGCTGGAGATGCTGCCACTGGCCTCGGATGCGCGTATCGCTGGCAAGCCTCATCGCGTAGTCGCGCAGTTTGGCGTTTGCGAAGTCGAGGAGGAGCGCCGCGTTCGGCAAGGTTTCCCGCGTCTCCACCGCGAAGGTGTACACGAGGCGGCAGACGCGCTCGAAGGTAGGCATGTCGTTAGTGTTCTGCTGCCCCCACGGCTTTACGGTTGCGCTGATGCGGCGATTGACGAGCGGGCCCACGTCCGCGCCCGTATTCATGAAGGGGTTGAATCCTGTGATGTGCTGGGGTTCGGAAAGATTCAGGAGCACGAGTTTCCTGTAGTCGTCGAAGAGTCCCATATCGTGGTAAGCGCACCACTGGAGAACGTTCTTGTAGAGGGTGCCGTGCCAGTCGAGAACGCAGAGGCCCTGGCCCTCGGAGACGTCGCCCCGGATCATCCATTCAACGAACTTGCTCTTGCCGGTGCCCGATCCGCCGATCACGTGCGTATGCGTGGTCTGGCGGGTCTTCATCGGGAGAGTTACCGGCGTCCCGTTCGCGTTCCAGCCTAAAAAAAGCGGCTTCACGCTTCCTCCCGCAATCGTTCGATGCGCTTCCTAAACGCGCGCTGGATCAGTTTGACTCGTTCAGGCTCGGGGTTTTCTGCAATCATGCGTTGCATGGCAAGGTTGAGGTCTATGTCGGTTTTTATTTTGCTGGTCACACGATCCACTTCCTCCTGGACCGGGTCCCGCGGGGCGGGCGCCGCGTGGGATGGTTTTTGTTTTGCCTTGATGTCTTGAATCTGCGCCTTCAACTCCTCTTTTTCTTTCTTCCTGCGTAGAGCCTCTAGTTCTTGCTGCTCTCGCCTCTCCTTGGCGTGAGCTTTCTGCTCCTCTCGTCTCTCTCCCAGGTGATCCGGGAGCCTCCTGAAATCGTCGTAGGCCTCGGCTGCAGCGGTGTATTGAGTGAAATAGGTCTTAAGCTGTTCAAGGAGTTCGGTGAGCTTGGCCAAGGTCATTTTCACCTGGCCCATGCGCCAGCGTTTGTGCACCTCGGCGACCCAGTTGTCGTACCCTGCTGTGAGCGGGATGCCGGCGATCTGCGGATCCTCCTTCCCGAGTTGGATAAATGCCGGATCGGTCTGGAGGGCCTGGAGGGCGGTCTCATACTTGGCACGCTTCTTGTCCATGTCGGCGATAAGCCTCCTCTCCTTCAGGCGACTCCACAAAGGATACAACCACCAGTCAAAGAAAATCCCGAAGAGTGCGTCCCCCACCGGGCGGAGCAGGCGGCCGATCGGCGCAGCGACCCTTCGGATGAGCCATACTAGCGGAAACGCCGCAATGATGGCGGCGACGATGGCCCCCGTCAGGCTGAGGCGCGCAAGGGAAATGAGACCCTCAACGACGGCGGCCCCGATCAGGACGATGATGCCGCCGATGACGAGTACCACTATGAGGTAGACGCCCACCAGTAGAAACCCAGGAAGAAAGATAAGGGCCACGATGATGGCCAAGGCGCCTATAAGGAAATTCAGAACCGGGTCGTTCGTAGGAGGCCAACGGCGGGAAATCCCGTTCACGAGGGCATCCATCAGTCTTGCTGGGTCGCCATAAACGAAGAAGCCGAAATAGAAGTAAGCTGCCCACAAACCGACACACACCCACAAATACAGTGCTGAAAACCACCTCCCTAGAATTCGTTTCAAGGTAGCCAGGGCCATGGGGGGGCTCGTTCCTCGGTGCTCCGTCTTATTTTTTTCAGCGTATCTTGATAAGTGTTATTAAGTAATTGACAATAAATACGTTATATGCTAAAGTTGGGCTAGCTCACCGGCATCATTTCCCATACCCCTTATAAGGAGACGAGCCATGGAAGACAGCCAACTGGGCGACAGCGAAAAGATCTATCTGCGAAACCTAGCGACGGTTCGCACGCTTGGCGCGACTGATGGACAACTCTTCTGCGAACTTGCCGACGCCATCCCCTGGTACCTCGAAGCCAAGGGCGTTGACCCTGAAGTGTGTAAGCAAGTGAGAAAAATGGTGGCCACGCTGAAAGAGGACGCGACCACAAAGCTCGAAGAGCGCTCCGAATTCTTCTACCGCATGAAGGTCCTGGAGTTCGCGGTCGAGGATGCGACCCTGGAAGAATACATGGCTTCTGCTGAGGCCGTGATCTTGGAAGCCGCGACCGCCTGAACCTCAAGCGCCGACGCACTGTTAAAGTGCTCGGCGCTTTTTTTCCCAAAAACACTGTTATACTCCCTTCCCAGATGGTTACGGTAGGGCCAATTTTGAGTGGCCTGTTGCGTTGAAAAGACGCCTGATCGGGCGGGCTTCCCGCCCCGTTCCCTTCCCCAACCACGGAGGGGTCCCGCGCCACCCGGGACGCATCGTCGGGGTGGAACGTACCACCCATCCCCTGCAACCCGTAGGCCTGATCCCTGCAACCAGTGCGCCCCCAACCTGGAGCGGTGAGCGAAACCGAAGCCCGGAGCGGTAGCGGAGTGGCTGAGGCGCCCGCGGAGCGGCGGGGAATGCGGTTGGGTGAGGGGGCGGTTAGCCGCCGAATCCCGAAGCGTCCGCTAGGACGCGGAGCCTCGCCTGGGCGGTCGGATATACGCACATGTGGCACACGTAATACCAGGCGAGGCAAACGCATTCCCCGCCGCTAGGCGGGCGGGTTGGGGGCGCACCAGTCAGTCGCGGGAAGCCCTTGCGCTAGCGTGGCTTCTCCGCGACAACGCCCCGCAATCGCGGGGCACGAATTTGTATCGCCGATAATCAGGCAACGATACAATTTCAAGAACTGATTTCCTCGGCCTTCCGGCGCATCCGCGCCAGCATTCGGGCCTTGATGGTCGACTCAAAAATGTCCGGTTTCCAGGTATGGACCTGCGGGTACTTCATGACGAGGTCGTTTTTGGCCTCGTCGTAAAGGGCCTGACGCTCGTCAGGCGTGAGGGCCTTTAGGGCCTCTTCTGCGTGTCGAATGGCCTCCGCTTCCTGCTGATCGGCTTCTTCCTTTTCCGCTCGCATACGGCGGGCCTGCTCCTCGTCGGCTCGCACGCGGTCATAGCTCTTCAGGGCCTCGGAGACGTACTGTTGAATGGCGCCAAAGGTCTGCATTCGGAACTTCGTGGTCTCCGCTCTACGCACGGCGTACTCGATGATGAAATTGACTTTCTCGAGGCCGTGGGTCTTGAGGAGCTTTTCGGCTTGCCGTACTTCCCTGCCCCCCGCGTCCGGGGTGTAATCGGAAACATCCCGTGCGAGCGAATGGAAGAGCCGCACGACCTCCAGGGGCGACACGGTAAGAGCGAGTTCCATCTGTGGCGGCGCTCCGGTTTCGGTGTGCGGGCGGTCCCCTGCCCTCTCCGCGAGAACCGGCCGCGCCTCCAGCGTGCGTCGGCGCGTGAAGACGCGGTGCTGGGCCTTGGCCCTCGGCCCGGGCACGTAGCACATATCCCAGTCGGGCTTTCCCTCGGCGTCCCTGGTGGAAGTGAACGACACCTCTTTCAGGTAGCCGGACTGCAAGTGTGGGCGGTGGATTTTGTACATCTGCTTTTTGAAATGGTCGTAGTCGTAGTAGCGGGTCTGAGGCGCTGTGATGCAAAACTCTGAATAGGCCAATTTGGCGGAGGGCCGGTCGTTCGTGAGTGCCGCAAACATCTTGTAGCTGATGAGTTCATAGAAGCGCTGGGCGGTCGGCGGGAGTTTGGAGAGATACTCATAGTCCTGCGGACGGGTCACTGAGTTGTTCACGACCTGTAGGAACGGATCATTGAAGCCCAGAAACACGGTCTCGGCTAAGGTGCCGTCGGGGAGCTCCTGGCCACGGAAGTAGACCGTGTAGCGGGTGAAGGTCGCGTCCACGCTCTCTTCCCTGCCCTCGGTATTCCGGTACCTCACGCGCGCTGTGATGCCGAGAAGCGCGTTCTGCCGGAAAATTTTCTTGAGCTCGTTCGTGTGGCGCTGCAAGCCGAGCTTTTGAGCGATTGAATGGAGGCTTCCGAGCCGGATGATCCGTGGGACCGGTCGGCCGATCTCATCGATGCGGCGGTCAACGATCAATTTGTCGAGTTTATAGGCGAGTTGGCGGGGCTCCCCGAAGGCCGGGTTTGGGGACACTTTCCAGTAGAGGCTGATCTGCCCGCCGTCGCGCTCCCGGCGGATGATGCGGATGTCGATCTTCCCTTTTTTCGATAACTGGTGGATGGGAAGACGGGAAAAAACCGTCTCGGTTCGGATGATGTCGAGGGGCTCTAATTCAGTTTCACGTATCCCCTGCTTCGGCATGGGCCGATCCAGCTTTTGGTTTTCTGAGGTGTTCATTCTTCTCTTTAGAAACACACACTTGGCTCTGTGTGTTGTTTCTGTTTAATTTAAGTCTAATACAGTTACGGCACAAGTAAACCTTTCAGTACCAGTAGAATGGCGCTTTTTCGTCTCCTCAAATTATGAAAAGCGTCTCCCCAAATTGTGAATTTCGTCTCCTCAAATTATGAAAAGCGTCTCCCCAAATTGTGAATACCCCGCCTTTCGTCTCCTCAAATTATGAAGCGCAAAATAGCCCTTTATCTGCCTCCTTAAAAGGGCGAGTCTCCCCAATTCCCTGGCCCGGTAGAGACGACTACTGGTTGCAGAAAAAAGTAACTTAATAAGTCTTGATAACTTAACCTGCGTGCGTGCGCTTAGCCTGGCGCTGCGCGAAATCCTGAACGAGCTGCTCGGGGCTCTTGTCCCGGACTTCCTCCTGAAGCCGGAGTACCGCTTCGCGGACGACGAGGGAACGGTTCGCCTTGGGGTTCCCCGCCTGGCGGAGGGCGGCGGTCGTGTGGTTAATCCACTCCGCCTCGGGATTGTAGAGGGAGACCGCCACAATCCGGTAGCCCTTCTTGCGCGCCTGCTCCTGGGTCACGCGCTCGGGGTCCGGCTCGCGGACGGACGTTCGCGCGCGGTCGACGAGACGGTCTTTTTTGCTCTTAGCTGCCATAGTTCAAAATCTCCTCCGTGAGGGCTTTGTAGGCCACGGCCCCCTTGCTGTCCGGGTCGTAGGTGTAAATGTCCGTGCGCTCGATCTGCGCCTGGTTCAGGGGCTCCGATTGGGGGATTGGCGTTTTGAGGATTTTCGCCTGCCACCGGGAGAGGGCGGCCATCACCGCCTCGTTCGTAACGGATTTGCGGCTGTCCACCTTGGTGAGGAGGATCCGCCAATCGCTCCAACCGTCGCCTTTGAGAATGGCGATAAGCTCCAGGAGGTCCACGATGCCGTCCGCTGCCCGAGCCTCCATTTGCGAGGGGATAAGGACCAGGTCGGCGGCCGCAATGCCGGTTTCGGTAAGCACGCCGAGCGATGGGGGGCAGTCGATCACGATAAAATCGTAGCGGGCCTGGACGTCCCGGAGGGCGCGTTTGAGGAGTTCCTCGCGCTTCGGGCGCGCGTAAAGCGATTGGGTGATCCGCTCAAGCCGGATGTGCGAAGGGGCGACCTTGAGAAACTCGAGGTGGGTGTCCCGGATGATCTTTGAGAGCGGCGCCGAGGGTTCGCTGAATACGTCGCGGAGCGTGGGGTCGGTATTGGCTAAGTCCAGGCCTAGCCCAATCGTTGAATGGGCCTGCGGGTCGAGGTCGACGAGGAGGGTTTGCTTGCCGGCGCGCGCGAGGCCGGCGCCCAGGGCCATCGCGGTGACGGTCTTCCCGGTGCCGCCTTTGTGCGTTGCGATCGTGATTGTTTTGGCTGGCATAAGCGTCTTCTGAAATCTTTATAACACTTATTAACCTCAAGCATAGGCGAAGGGAAGAGGGGAGTCAAGCACATTGACACCGCTCTTCGCATCCGTAAGGTGAAGGGAGGTGTTTTAACAGTCAGAATATCCCAGAATGGAAGAATTGGAAGGAGGTGCAACCGTTGGGTGGAAAAAACGTGGGTTGATTTCAAGGCCGTGAAGAACGCGGTCTCGATCGAAGCGGTGCTCGGGAGATACGCGGTCAAGGTCTATCGGGTGAACAAGGAACACGTGCGGGGCAAGTGCCCCTTGCCCTCGCACACGTCAGCCGTAAGCAAGCTGAGTTTCATCGCGAATACCGCGAAGAACGTCTGGTCCTGCAAGTCTGAGTCGTGCGTGGCCGCGCGGGAAGGGAAGACCGGCGGCAATGTGCTCGACTTCGTCGCGCTTATGGAAAGGTGCTCGATCAAGGAAGCGGCGGAAAAGCTCGCCTCCTGGTTCGGGGTACGCGCGGAGCTCCCCGTCGCCGCTGCTAGCACCATGAAGGAAGCGCCCGCAAAAGCGGCGGGGCCTACTCCCGCGCCTGCGGTGGAATCGCCGAAGGAGGAGGGGGAAAATCCGCCGCTCAAGTTCACGCTGAAAGGGGTGGACCTGGCACATCCGTACCTCGGGGATCGTGGGATCGCCGAAGGCACTGCCGCGCTTTTTGGGGCAGGGTTCTTTCCGGGGAACGGGTTGATGAAAGGCCGCGTCGTGATTCCGATAGAGAACGAGAGGGGAGAGCTCGTGGCCTACGTCGGCCGCGCGATCGGCGGGGGAGAGCCGAAATACAAATTCCCGCCCGGGTTCAAGAAAACACTCGTCCTCTACAACTTAGTCCGGGCGCTGAAAGCGCCTGACGCGCGGCGCGTGGTGGTCGTGGAAGGGTTCTTTGGCACAATGAAAGTCCATCAAGCCGGCTTTCCGTGCGTCGTGGGGCTCATGGGGTCGACGCTCTCCGAAGCACAGGAAAAGCTCCTCTCGGAGCACTTCCGCGAGGCCGTGCTGCTCTTGGACGGGGATGAGGCGGGGCGCGAGGGAACCGCGCAGATCGCGGCGCGCTTGGTACACAAGGTGTTCGTGAAAGCGCTCGATCTCCCGGACGGTAAACAGCCGGATAGCCTATCTGCGGAAGAGGTCCGGGGGCTCCTGGGTAATCTCTGACGCAACCAGTATTCCTTTCCCGCAAACACTCTGCCGGTAAAACCAACCGTTTTTTTCACAAAACTCAAGACAAGGAGAATAGACACCTATGGAAGGTCACCTCTCTGCTCATCGCGACTCTCGTCTCTTCACGAGGGCCGAACTCGCTACAATCCCCGCGCCGGAAGGCACGGAAACCTTCAGACCGATTCCACACGCGGAACTCGTCGGCAACGTCCTTGAGGGCCTGGCATTCAGGCACATCAACGTAGTGAAAGACGAGTACGCGGTTTCAGAGGACGGCATGAAGCTCTTCGGGGTCCTGGATCTCGAATCCGGCTTCGACGGAGCGCGTTACTCCCTGGGCATCCGCAACGCAAACGACAAGTCGATGCGGCTTGCGATGAGGGTCGGATACCGCGTCTTCGTTTGCGACAACATGAGCTTCTACGGGGATTTTACGCCGGTCCTCGCGAAGCACTCCAAACATTTCGATCTGCGCGATGCGCTGGCGATCGGCCTGGACCGTATGCAACGCAATTTCGAGCCCATGCGAAAGCAGGTGGACGGATGGCGCCAGCTCCAACTGAGCGACGAGCGGGCGAAGCTCATCATCTACCGGGCATTCGTGGAAGGAGAGCTCGAAGTCCCGCGCCACTTGGCGCGGGTCGTGCACCAACTCTATTTTGAGCCGCAGTATCCGGAGTTCGCGGCGCGAACGGCTTGGAGCCTCACGAACGCCTTTACGTCTGCGTTCAAGGAGCTTGATCCGATTCCGCAGTTCAAGGCGACGGCCAAGCTCGGGGGGTTCCTCAGCGCGATGAATTGAAGGGAGATACCCGGCACATGACTCAAGAGGAATACGACTCTCTCAAACATGAGGGTTTCGCAATGCTTTACTGCACGATCTGCCGCTGGATTACTGATTTTACTCATGACGCCTACGGTAATTTTTTCTGTGTCTCATGCGGCAACGAACCGGTTGTGTCCGCAACCTCCCAAATCAGGTGACAAGAGGCGGACCGGGTTCTTAGCGAATTCCGCCTACGGAGGAAACAATGGAACTGCTCACCGCAGAGTTGCGGGGGTCTCTTCCGCCGCTCTACTCGCAGGAAAAAAACAAGGATCCGGTGGTGCACATCAAGTTCTTTACCCCGGATTCAAGCTGGACTTGGTACGTCACCGAAGGCTCGGAAGAGGAAGGGGATTTCGTCTTCTTCGGGTACGTGTACGGGCTGGAGGAGGAGTGGGGGTACTTCTCCCTGGCTGGGCTCACGGGCGCGCGGGGACCTCTCGGCTTGCCTGTCGAGCGGGATCTGTACTTCAGGCCAGCGCGATTCAGTGAGGTGAGAGAACTCCACCGCAAGCAATTCGGAGGGTAGGGAAGCACCTACCCTCTTTTTTTCTGTCGACGTGGGCGTTGGGTTTTTGGTAGGATCAGATGCGCGGGGCCCGTTAGTTGTTGGTGTCTTGCACACGACACCTCCTTTGTTTTCGTATTGCCGGGCTCCGCTCGGAGAGGGTCGGGGCGGCGGCTGCCAACCGTCGTCCCGGCCTTTATTTTTTCGGTGGGCTTCCTGAAAGTTCACAGGAGGGGAGAAGGATATGCCGTGGAAGAAGACGGGGGCTGGTGAGCTTGAATTTGAAGGGAAGATCGTAAAATGGGTTTCGGAAATAAGGGGTTGGTATGAGGCGGATTTGGAGCTGCAGAAATTGACGACATGGGAAACGTGCATGGTGTTCGCCGCGGCCCTGTACGCAGGCCTGGCGAAGGGAAAATGGGGAAGCGAGTTTCTGGGAAAAGGCAAGATTGAAAAGTTGGACTCAACGTTAAGCACGACGAAAGGCGGCCAGATTTCGATGAATCCGTTTGATGTTCTGGATTTTCTGGCGAAAAACCTCGATGAGAATTTTTTGGTGAGCAAGAGCTCTTATGTGCGGGGTGAAGTGAAGGCGATGGTGATGAGGGAGGCTGCTCGGAAGGCTGGGGCTTAGCCTCAGGGTCATTTCTCGTAAGTTATTCGCTCTTCGATGGTTCAACGGTTTTTCCCGTCAACTCCAAACAAGTTTATAAACACTTATTAAGTGCGTGGGGCCGCCAAAACCCCATGCCTAGGGCTTGGCAGCTCCGAGATCGTGCATCCTGGGGCAAGTGTGCGCGATTTTTCAGCGTACCAGATGCCGCGAAAGCGCGAGAGGCGCTTCGCGGGGTGGGTGGGTGCGAACGACTGCTTTCCCCGACACGCAAAAAGCCACGCGCTCGCCGCGCGTGGCCGTGGGAAGCCCCGCCTTAGCCCTGGGCGGGGCCTCCCAGGGGTTTTAGGAGCGAGGGGCTCCCTTACCCTTCCACTCGCCTCTCGGCCGGCGCTCGCCGGTTGCAGGGGCGTTCTGGCCGTTGCGGTAGGATTCGAGGAGCCGGTCCTTGATGGCGCGCTTCACCTCGAAGCGCTTGTCTTCGGGCACGTCGGCGAGAAGCGTCTCAAGCCAGCGGTCAACTTCCTCCATGTAGCTCATAGGCGGTAGGATGTGTTCGGGCGTGAAGAGCGGCGGCCTCTGGCGATTCAATCGCGCGGCGGCGCTCTCGGCGTACTCGCGCACCATCTCGATGCCGAGATAGCGCCTTCCGAGTTTCTGCGCCGCGACGAGCGTCGCGCCTGACCCTGCGAAGGGGTCGAAGACAAGGCCCTGGGGCGCGGAGTAGGCGCCCACGAGCGGTTCAATTACCGTCACCGGCTTTTGCGTGGGATGGAACCGGTTGCCGCTGTACCTCCAGTCCTGGGTGTCGTTCAAGACGACGCGCGGGCGCGGGGCGCCCTTCGTGAGAAGGTACGCCTGCTCGTGGCGGTAATGGAGATAGCCGGAATTGGAGCGGTAATGCTTCGTCCAGACGATATGACCCGCTGGCCGGAAGCCCGCCGCAAGCCACGCCTGCATGAAGCGGTGGACTTTCCACCAGCCGTAGAAAGAAACAAGGAAGGCGTCGGGCTTCAAGAGGCGGTACATTTCTCGGAACGCGGGCACGAGCCACGAGTCGTCGCGGTCGTTCGGGTACGGCCGCCCGTCCTTGGGCTTGAAGTTCACGAGGTACGGCGGGTCGGTGAGGATGAGGTCAACGCTCCCCGTGGGCAAGCGGGGCATGACCTTCAGGCAATCGCCCAGAATGACGCCGTTCGGAATATCACGGAGTCCTTTCCACATCGCGTGAGTTGGTTAGTTTCCGCGCTCGACTAGCACGCGGGCAGTGAAGGTCACCCCGGAGTGCACGGTTCGCTTCACTGCGGCGCGAATGAGAACGGCGGGTTCCCTTGCGAGGTCAAGGTGGATCGCCCTTGTTCCTGGCGCGCGTGCGCCGATTGAGTCGAAGTACCTTGACGGAGCAAGGGTGCCGTTAAAATGAGAGGCGCGTGAAGCGAATGGAGTGGAGAAGGGAAGCAGGAGGAGGGGGGAATGAACTGAATTTAAGCTGAAAAATCGCGCTCTTAATAAGAGTTATTAAGTGCTTACAATAGCGGGAATCACGAGGGTGGCCAGGGAAAGAGGATGGGTCGGTCATATGCGAGACAGGTCGCCGTTGAGGAAGCCGCCAAAAGGAAACTCTGTGGTGGATGTGCTGCTGCCGTATCTGTTGGCTGCGGTGTTTCTCGGGAGCATTGTGTACGGAGTGCTCAAATGGCTGAAGGTGTTGTAAGGGCCGGGGTGAGAAAGAAGGGATGAGCTTTGTGTCGAGCAACCCTGGGCGCGCGGAGCAACCCTGCGACACGCGCAAGGTAAAGCTGGGGGAGATGCAAATCAGGACCAGTCGCAGCCTTTTACGGGGCATCGCCAGTTGGCTCCTGTGGGAACCTTGGGATGGATCATGTTGTCGCGTAAATTGTGGCGATGGAAGAGGCGGCATTCTTGCAGGTAGGCTTGCCGTGGCGACGAAGCCGGATACACGCGGTAGTTGGTGTCGTACTCGCCCTGGCGGATTGAGGCAGCAGCACGGCGATCCACGTCGGTGTCTGAACGCCCGGCATAAGCAGGGCGTCCCTTGCGGAACAAGAGATACGTGCCTGGTTTCATGGCAGGAAAGTATAGCACAATGGCACGTCGGAAAATGAAATTATGAAGACTTATTAAGTCTGAAGGGGGGTCGTGTATGGCTTCAGGGGGCGGCCGGAAGATGGTGAGCTTCGAGGAGCTCGCGTACTCGAACATGGTGACGCTCAATGCGCTGGTGGAGTTGCTGAGCGAGAAGGGCGTGGTCGCGAAGGAAGAGGTTCTCGATCGGATAAAGAAACTGCAGAGTGAAGCCGGGGCAGGGAAGAAGGCGGTTTTAGTGGAAAAAGGTACGAGGGGAAGGGCTGAAACAAAAGAAAGCCCGGTTCGTGGAGGAGTCGGGTGTAAAAGTTCTCGGCCTGGTGGTGCTCTCGGACCAAGTCATAGCTGATCGCTACCGAGCGCGCGTGTAATGCGCGCAATCACGGCATGGGGTGATCGTGCGAGTTCGTGCTCCCAGACCCTTATAACGCGCCAACCTTGGCTGCGTAGGCTTCGGGTGAGCCGGAGATCTCGCGCGCGATTGCGGTTGACTTTCTCAGTCCAATAATCGGAGTGGGCCTTAATGGGTGAGTGGTAGCACGTGGGGCAGCCGTGCCAGAAGCAACCGTCGGTGAAAATGGCTAACTTGGTTCTCGGAAAAACGAAGTCTGGGTTGCCCGCGATGCCAGGCGGGTGAACTCTCCAGTGCCTGAGGCCTGCGCGGACTATTGCGAAGCGGAGGCGGTTCTCGGTTGTGCCGTTGGCTTTGCCCTTGACGGAACGCATTGCTGCGGAGCGCTGTTTGGAAACGTGGCCAAAATTGCCGCCCGGCAGGTGCGCGCGGAGCACCGTCTCCATGTAATCATACTCCTTGGTCGTAAAATGCCGTCATCGCCGTAGCGAACCAGAATAACTCGCTCTCGGAGAAGTCTTGACGGATCCAGTTGGGCAGGCTTTGCCTTGGAATGGTGAGCATGGCTATGGCGGTAGATAAGGCCTGTATCCTCTGATTGATCCTGGTCTCTAGCTCCGCGCGAGCAACGCCCTCGGAAAGTGACTTGGACAAGGCGAGTAAGATTTCCAGGAAGACGTGGGCTGCGGATGGGGGGTCATCAGGGCTCCCAATGAACGACCAGAAGTCTTTGCCGACCCGGCGGTAAACCCTGACCGTGCTCGTTGCAGCATCTATCAGCACTCCGGGTTTTCGCGCACGATCCTCCTCGCGGAAACCGTGTTCGAGAAGCTTAACGAGGATCTGGTTTTCCTTGTTGTTTGTGGTGCGGTCGGTGCCGTAAGTTAGCCCGACGACTACATCGAGCTCGCGCACGGCAGGATAGGTGGTCATGGTCTGTTGAAGCCAGCGATCTTTGTTGCTGGTGATGGCCATTGTCATGGCCTGGACCTGGGTGTCGTTGATGCAGTTAGGACCGCTTTTTATGCTGGTCAGGTAGCGGCGGTGCCCGATTACGCAGGACTTGTCGATCTCTCTCCACACAGATTCGGTCCGGGCCCGCGCCTTTTGTTCTCGACTCAGCCCGAGTAGGGCAGTGGCTTCCGTGATCTTCTCGGGCGGGTCTGCCCACTTATTGGCCGCGTGAGCGCGTAGTGGGTACGGACCTACGAAAGCGGCTTCCACGGACTTACCGAATGATGTTTCGAGCCCCATGTAAAGTTTGGTGTTGAATAGGAACTCTGCGAACCGGGTCGGGTCTTCGAGTCGCATGACGCTCGCGGAGGTCATGAGGACGTACGGGTTGGTGCGGTAAGCGGAGAGATCTGACCTGCGATCGATAGCAGCGGGAAGGTTGTCGTTTATGTAAGCCGCGAGTGCGGTGGAAAGCGACTGGATTCGTTGCTGGTCGACTTGTGTGAAAAGCGCTGCTATCTCCTGGGGGCGGTAGCGGTGCTCTGGACGTTTGAGAAGGTCGAACAAGGGGTTTCGCTGGGGCATTTTATATCACACTGGTACGTCGTTTTGTTTTCGGGGCTGAGTAAATTGCGTCGCCGTTGGCGGAGCCGTCCTCCCAAACAAAGGTGTGGCCGTCCTTGAACCATTGGCGAGTGCGCACATGGGACTGGACGTAGATTATCCGATAACAATTGAGCATTGTCGGATAGGGCTTATGGCTGCGCGCTGCAAGTTTGTTGAGTTCGCCCGCGATCAGGTTGCCCGCGACACGGCCCAATTTTACGGGGACCGCATTGCCGACCTGTGCGTATTGCTGTCCTGGCGAGCCGCAGAATGCCCAGTCCAGGGGGAACTCTTGGATGAGGGCGTATTCCCTCAACGACAGCGCCCTGACTTCAGCGGGATGGCACAGGGCGGTGCCGGCGTGGTTAGGCATAGTAACCAGTGTGGGGCAGGGAAGGTCGAAACTTAACCTCCGCCACCATCCCGACCGGCCGCCTTTCGCATACCAAGCCGTGCCCATCGATTCTCTTTGAAGATCGATGGGTAGGCTCCTCCAGTTAGAGCCGGGAGGAACGAGGGCGAGGAAGCTCTTTTTGCGCGGGCTGAAGTCCATGATGATAGGGCCGGGGTCTTTCAGGGCGCCTATGGCGTCGCCGAGTGTGCGCCATGGCAGGAGATTCAAATCCTCAAGTAGAGACCGCTGTGCGTCGGGTTGGTGAGGCCCATGAGTTGGGTCGGGAAAGTCCACTTGGGCGTTGTAGCGATTGCCTATGAAGAGGGCCCTCTCGCGCAGCTGCGGCGCACCATAATTGACTGCGTTGACCTCGAAACAGTCCATGTGGTACGCAGCGTCCGGTATGTTTTGGAGGTCTTCGGCGAAGCTGCGGACGACCGAGCCCGGCTCCTCATTTGGGGAAAGGGGTGGGCCGCCGTTCTCGGGGCGCTCCGCGATCGGGCGGTGCTGAAGCGCCGCAGAGAGAAGGCCGCGGACGTTCTCCATTAAGAAAAAGCGTGGTTTCAGTGCCTCGACGAAGCGGAGGAAGGACCAAAGAAGGGTTCCACGCGGATCTTGTGTGGTTCCTCGCCTGCCGGCGGTGCTAAAAGACTGACAAGGTGGGCCCCCGGCGAGCAAGTCAAGTTGGCCGACTTTAAGGCCGACTGATTTAAGAACCTCATGAGGGTCAAGGTTCCTGATGTCGCACTCAAACAACTGTAGATTGCTACTGAGTCTGCCGGCTGCCTGGTTTAGACGGATGGTGTCGCAGGCAGCGGCGTCATTTTCTACGCAACCGAGTATTTTAAATTTCCCGGTTTGCTCCAGGCCAATGTCGAGGCCCATTCCGCCTGAGAAGAGCGAGATGACGCTGTACTTTTGCATGTCCTATTAGGGTAACGCTCGGGATTGTGGCGTCAAGTGTTTCGTGCGTTGCAAAAAAAGAGTTTATCAGAGAACGGCGCGGGGGAGGGCTGTTAACTTTATGAGCTTTGGGCGGAGAAGAACGCCTTGAGCTTGGCTTCGACATCTGGGCGGGGGCGGCTGTAGCGGCGAAGGCTCGCCTCGATGACGCGGGCCTTGTCGTTCTCCGTGCCCTGGCGTTGGAAGGCGGGGAAGGTTTTCACCGAGACCGGGCCGTAGGGAATGGGCGGCCGGTTCGGTTCGGCGGTCATGGTGCGGACGTAAGTCTTAAAATCGGAGAGATCCTGCAGCGCTGACGCCGGGATGACGGTCGAGAATTCGCGTTTGAGGGTCTCGGCATCATTGCCGCTGACGCGGAAACTGATGACCGTGGCGCAATTGCCGAAAACGGCGTCGATGCACTCGTTGGGTAATTGGGTAATCACCTGGGTTGCGATCGTGAGGCTGAGGCCGTATTTTCTGGCCTCGGAAAGGATCGTGGGGAGCTGCACTCCGTGGATGAAGTTCTGCACCTCGTCTGCGTACACGACGAAGGGCCGGCGCTCTGATTCGGGGATCTCCTGGCGCGAGAGGGCGGCAAGGTAGAGCTTGGTCGTGATGAGCGAGCCGAGGAGCGCGCTCACATCCTCCCCGAGGGCACCTTTGGAGAGGTCGCAGAGTAAAATTTTGCCAGTGTCCATGACCCACCGGAACCGGAAGGCGGACGTGGCCTGGCCGATGACGGCGCGGAGGAGGGGATTGGTGATAAAGGCGTTGACCTTATTCAGGACGGGGGAGATCGCTTCCTCTCGGAATTGTTTGGTCCAGCCGTGCTCGTAGGTGTGAAAAAAGCCACGCACTGCCGGGTTTTTCACGTGTCGGAGTACTGCGGATCGGTAGTTCGGATGAGTGAGAAGGCGGGGGATGGCAAGAAGGGATACAGGCTGCGGCTGTTCGCTGAGTGCGAAAGCCGCATTGCGCAGGATATCCTCCATCCGGGGGCCCCAGCTGTCGCGCCACAAGGCTTTGAAGATCGAAATGAGGTAGGAAACTAGGAGGGCCCGCTCGTGGGCATCGCCCTGGTCAAAGATATTTAAGGCCATCGCGTGGGCGCGGTCCTTCGGATTGAAGTAGATCACGTCGTTGGTGCGTCGGCGGGGGATCGTCTCAAGGATCTCGTCCACGAGGCTGCCGTGCGGGTCCTCCACGGCGACGCCGGCGCCGTGCTCGATGTCCCACGCGATCATGTTGCGAAGGAGTGTGCTCTTCCCAACGCCGCTCTTGCCGAAGATCGCGATGTGCTTCCGGCGCGCGTCCGGGGAAATGGTGAGGACGCGGCCGGAGTCGAAAGCGTCGTCTGTTTTGCCGATGGGGAGAGGGTGCATCAGAAGTGCTAATAATACTTATTAAGTGGCTGTGTTGTCAGAGGCTTTGTCGAGAGATAAGTTGCCGTAATTTTGCCTGCCCCGGCCAGTGTAGTATTGACCTTCTAGATGATTCTTCGTGACGTTCAGGCACGCGGTGCCTCTAGTGGGTTGGAGTGTGGCCGTCGCGTGAGCCTTCGGCTCATTCCAGTACTCGTAGCTAAGCAGGGTCTCGCCTGATGCCTCAGTCATAATTGTAGCTGTTCTGCTCTCCGATTTTGACTCCGCACTTTCAAGAGTTACGCTTACGCGGGACCAATGTTGTTGTATCCGGCCGGTGACTTGGTGGGGGGTGGAGAAGTCGTCGTAAGACGAGGATGCAGTTCCTTTCCAGGTTCCGTTCAGATCGGGTACTCGCACCAGCCCGAGTTTTCTGGAAAGTGTGGTTCGCCAAAGCCACTTCTCGAAGATGGAATACCAGACACCATAAAAGCCCATTACGGATGGGGAGTCTACCCACCAGGGAACGGCGATGCCTGTCAGGAAAAGCGCCCGGTTGAGGAGCCATGCGCTTGCGACACTGACCGCCGCTATAATCAAGGGGATCGTCTGTCGTTCGTTGGAATCCGTAGCGTATGCGTGCATAGGCTCGTTTTGTTAGCTCCAGTTGTCCCAAAGCGTTGCTAAGGCCGCAAGAAGACTTTCAGCTGAGGCAGTGTTCCATTGTGTTGAGGAGGACCCAAAGAGGGAGAGTTGCCCATTCTGGCAGAAAAAGGCATTACGGTTATTTTCTAATAGCCACTTGACTATGGAATAATAGGTTTGCTGAAGGCTGGCGGAAAAGAGGCCACTGGGGGCATTGTAGAGAAGACATTCCAAGAAGTATGACGGGGCTACGTCTTGCGTCAGAGCGTGCCGTTCGACGAGCCGAGAGCGCGCGTTCTTAAACATCCGCACCGTCGGTTTGTACTGTCCAGCGGTGGCTGCATTTTTTGAAATGCCGTTGTCATAATGGGCCTTGGGGTAGTTTGTGAGCCACTGCCATGATCGTTGGTCCTGAAAAGTGATCCCCTCAATATAGTGGTCAGCCGAGAGAGGATAGGTGGGGTACTCCCGGTACTGCGCGCATACAACAACGTCCACGGGTAGATGAGGTGTTTCTACCTTGATGCTCCTTCCACCGGAGTGGACACGAGGCGCGCCGTAATAGCCGTTCATTGTGTTCAGGACATCCGCCCGGAAGTGGGTCCATTGATAAGAAACCGGCTGAAAGCCATACGCCTGCTTTGCGGCTTCGCTGAGGTTGCTATGGAAGGTTGAGTTGAGTTGGACCACAAGGTCAACGTCGCTGTCGGCACGTGTGTTCGTGTCATTTTTGTATGAGCCTTGGAGGTACACTTCGTAGCTTACTCCGATAGGCCAAATTCTCTTACTCAGCGCAGTCCGAATCGACTCATGGCTAGCCCTTGCGGTTGAGACCGCGCCTTGATGGGACCAAGTTTGCAGCTGAGACTCCGGGATTGCCATTAGGAATTATATTACCTCAGATCGCAATCCTTTCCACCTCGTCCAGGGTGATCTCGTCGCTGGTGCGGTCGTAGAGCTTGGTGGTGCGCGGCGATTCGTGGGCGGCGATCGCCTGGGCGTTCTCGATCGTGCCGCCGTTCTCGAGGTACGCGGTGATGCCGGTGGCCCGGAACGTGTGGCAGCACGTGGAGGAGGGGAGAGCCGCGGCCAGGGCGCGGCGTTTGATCATGCGGAGCACGTCGGTCCTCGCCATTGGATTGGCCGTGAGGCGGCGGCTCTTGTCTACGCTGCGGAAGAGGGGACTCTTCTTCTCGTCCACAATCCTGGCCGCCGCGATGTAGGCGTCCATATACGCCTCGGCGTTGTGGTGCGCCGGCACTTCGTGGCGCTTGCCGCCTTTTTCATGCAAGCGGAACCACCAGCGCTTGCCGTTCTGGTAATAGTCCTCGACGCGCATTCCGGCCGCTGCGCTCACGCGAGCGAAGGTGTAGCACATCAAGCCCAAGAGGGCGCGATCCCGGAGGCCGACAAGCGTGTCGGTCTCGATAGAGTCGAGGAGTGCGCGGGCCTGGTCCGCTTTAAGGACGGGGGTCTTGCCACGCTTTACGACGTGCTTGGGGCCTCGGACGGAGCTCGCGGGGTTCGTGGGGATGATCTGGCCGATAACAAGCCAATCGAAAAGCATCCGGATCGCGGCGAGGTGTTGCTTCACGGTCGGTGCCGATCCTGGGTGCTGCTCGATGTAAGCCGCTACGATCACCGGCTGAATCCGGTGGAGTTCGAGGCCACGCTTTTCGCACCATCGGAAAAACTGGCTGATGGCTGCCGCGTATGCGGCGCGTGTGTTGCGATTGCGGATGTTGGCGGTGAAGAACTCAATGAATCGCCAAGCGGCCTTCTCGCCGGCGCGCGCGATCGTCGCCGGTAGGTTCTCAAGGCCGGCGCGGGCAAGGTCGCGCCGTGGCGGAATCGGAACGATTTCCTGGCTCATGGTCGCAGGTCCTCGGGGTCAAAGAAGTCTGCCGGGTCAAGGTCGTCTTCCTCATCAAAGATTTCGGTGAGGGTCTCCTGGGTGTCGGGGGCTTGACACTTCCGCTCATCGATGTCGCTGCGGCGGTCCTTTTTGGATTCTCCCCTGTTCTGAGATTGACGTATCATAACGTCCTTTATGATACGCCATTAGAGGGGGAAGTCAAGGCGGATTATAAAGACTTATTAACTTCTGCCGCGCGCGGGAGAGGGGGCTACGTCCCTCTCCCCTGCGCTGGCGAAGCTTCCAGACTTACTCGACTCCGGATTCTCCGGATTCTAAAAGGTACAGTTGAAGTTTGTCGTAGCACTGCACGTAGGTTGATTCACGTTTCCCGACCTTATCGGGTTGGAGGTTGTTGTCACGATGCTCCGTCACACACACTCGGACCAGATCGTCGATCACAGCCGGGACGAGTTTTTTCAGCGGAACCTTCCATTCGAATTTCGCCTGCTGAAGATCCCAGTTAACGTTCGCCCTGAAGGCCGCCAACATCGGATACAGCCAGCCGTTGGGCACATGATGGTTCATATTCGAGTTTAAAAATGGCAGTGGGATGTTCTTGTTCCTCTTCGCTCCGGCTCGGTTCTTTCCGGTCTTCATTCTGCCGAACTCAAAGCCCACTCTCCTGGCAGCTGAAGGTGTTTCGTGTCGGATCAAATCCGAAAGCTCAAGTATTTCCGGGAGTCTGGGGACAAGAATGTCCACTGGTGATGGGCGAGCCTCCAAGTCCTTCTGATAGAACTCCAGAGCACTCTTAGTGCGGCTGTACAGATAGTGAGGGTGTTTCTTTCGGTCAAATCGCTCGCGATTCAACATCTCCAGGAACACGAGTACTTCAACAATGTACACCTCACCCTCGCCGCCTTGATGGTAGGCGATGGCGTGCTCCCCGGGCTTGCCCGCCATAACTTGTCTGATGTTATCGAAATGGCCCTGAAGATTTGCCAGTGAAGGGTCGTCAACCTGTTTGCTTCGGTTTAGCCCCTCAGCTATCTCGGCAACCTTCGAGTATTCGATCCCCTGCAAGATATGTAGCCGCACATAAGCACGGGAAAGGTTTTGCAGCTCCATCTCATCCGCATTTTCGATTGCGTCCCGAATCGCAGCGTAGGTGTGGCCGCCATTCACGATGCCGTGTCGATCGCGATTGCCAAGTGTGATGGAGAGTTGGCCATTACCACCTGTGGCCCTATTGAAGGTGGCATCTTCGACGAGAAGGTAAATTCCTTGGTTCTTGATGGCCATGTCTTCAGGATTGTCAGTGAGGGTTTCTGTAATACCCTTAATAACAGGGCCAGAAAGTACGCCCTTTTGGGTTCGATTTGGCACTCTCGGATTGACTTCCATGAAGTCGTCCAACTTTTCCGGTAGTGCAGTGACGGTTACGAAGCAATCGCCCACCTTGGTACCTTCAAGTCCTGGAATGGGCAGGCTTCGATATTCGTGTGTCGGAACTGTAAACGTGAAAGGAACGGGAGTGGGAGGGGAAGCAGAAGCGTTCGGATGAACGCCGTTTTCGGTTTTCACTTTTTCTCCTCGGCGAAAGGACTATGCCTGCCGCCTGTAGTTTGAATTCCCACGAACCCATCGCCAGCTTCTGGCGATTGCGAGTTGGTGGGTCGTGGTATTCGATGCTCCAAATAGGAAAAAGGTTGCTGATTATGCCTCGTGGGAGAGCTCCCTTGGCAACCCGTCCACTCAAAAGACCGGCTCTTGGAGAGCAAGCGCCGGTCTGAGTTCGGGCCGGGTGTCTCTCCGCCCAGGGCCGATAGCGCACCATCGAAGGGCTTGAGGCGCGGGTTGCTCAAAGACGCCTCGGGGCCTTGTGCGGCGGATTAAACGCCGGAGGTGGTAGGAACGGGTCGCCAAGGTAAATAAGAAAGGCGCTCTCCCCTTCTATGATATCAGGTGCGAAGGCTGTAGAAAACGCCCTGGGCGTAATCCTTGGGCGTGAAGAAAATCTTCTCGAGGATCTCGGCCGGCCGCTCAACCGAAACGTGGCTTGCGTCCGTAAACCAGAAGCGCTTAAACGGGAGCTCGCGTTCTTGCGTCGCTTGGCAAAGATTGAGGGCGCGTTCTCGGGTCGGGGTCACGGTGACGACATAGAAGTTCGGGATGCCCCACCGCTTGGCGTCGCCGGCGGTGCGGTGGTACTCGTAAAAGCCGCGCATCTTGCGGATAAAGTTTGACTCGCCCTGCGCGTGGCCGCTCGGTCGCGATCGCTCGTACTCGAGGAAAAAATAACTGGTGTTCTGGTCCTGGGGCTTCCCGTCGTCCTTGAGGAAAAAGACGGCGTCGGGATTCACGGAGTAGCGCTCATAGCTGGCGCGGACGGAATCCTGCAGGACCGCGCGGCGCTGTTCCCAATAGATGAGGTGAATGTCGCCGGCGGCGGCGGTCGCGAGGCGGAGCGTGAGGTGAAAGGTGGTGAGAAACAGGTCGTGCGGGAGAAGCGCTTCGCTCTTCTCCGGGTTGTATCGGGCCTGGTCGTCGGCGAAGCCGAGCTCCTGCGCGAGGGTGAGGCCCTTGCGACTCAGATAGTAGACGTACTGGTCCGGTGGGCTCCAGATCGGGGCGTTCCGGGCGAACGGGACCGTGGTGCGCACGACGAACCCCTGGTCGTGAAGCTGACGCAGTCTGCGGCGCACCGCGATGATGTGCCGGCGCGAAAGCAACTGCACGTGGAGCGGCTGCAGGTAGTGGTACTCCGTGAACCAGCGGATGATCTCTTTGTCGGTCTCCTTGAGGTAGAAATTGCCGCGTGGGTGGGTCGTCATGATTTCTTCGCGCGGGTTGTTTTTGGTTTAGGGCGGAGTGCGGGAGTGAGCTTGGGTTGCGGGCCGGAGAAGTTCTCGTCGTCGGCGCGCGCCTCCGGCAAAGCGCGGGCGAGAAAATGCTCTTCGCTTTCTTTAAGGACACGATCGACCTGAGCTGCGGGGAGCGCGTCCTGGGCCTGGTAGACGTCGCCCTCATACTCTAGCAAAGTCTCTGGTGCCACGGAAAATTGTCTGACGAGAGGGACCTTCAGCGGTTGCGTTCGTTCTGTGTCAAGTTTGATGAAACAGTGCCGTTGCTGCTGCTGTTTGAGCATCTCCACAACCTTGCTCACTTTCTCCTCGCGTGGCCAGGTTTCTTCGTGGCCGAGCTCCTCTTTTGGTATCGGGACAAAGACGGGGACCTCAGCGTCGCTGAAAGTGTCGATGTCGCTGGTCCCGTCCGCCACACCCGAGGAATCTGAAGAGAAGCTCGTGGCAGGAGCGGATGCAAACCATCCTTCCGTGTCTTCGCCGGGGATGCTGACGCCTGAGGTTGTACCGGAGCTCACGATATGAGCCGAGCCCGATCCGTGCCCGTGCGTCGGG
>Ga0326728_10010131_pt1 | contig 22234 bp, 15 predicted proteins | sample MB3enrmetagenome_FD_207602 | JGI IMG/M metagenome (GOLD analysis project Ga0326728, IMG submission 207602) | Lab enriched peat soil microbial communities from McLean, Ithaca, NY, United States - MB31MN | ecosystem: Environmental > Terrestrial > Soil > Wetlands > Peat | place: USA: New York... | reverse complement strand
TCCCATTTACCAAGGCGCACGGCGCCAAGAACGATTTTGTGCTGACCTGGCGAAGCGACGCGCCCGCGACCGATCTTGCCGGAATCGCCCGCGCCATCTGCGACCGGCACACCGGCGTGGGCGCGGATGGCTGGCTGCTGGTGGCGCCGGACGCGGAAGTGGATGGCTCGATCGAGCTTTACAATTCCGATGGCAGCATGGCCGAGATTTCCGGCAACGGCACGCGCTGCGCGGCGGCGTTCCTCATCCAGCATGGGCGTGCGGCGGAGGCGGTTCGCGTGCGCACCGGCGCGGGCGTCAAGACGCTGCGGCTGCTGGAGCGCGGCGGCTTGCGCTTCAAGTTCGAAATGAACATGGGCCACCCGGAGATGGCCGCCGAACGTTTCGAGCTGGCGCTTCGCTCCGGGCCGCGCGACGTGACGCTGTTATGGGTGGGAAACCCGCAGTGCGCCGTGCCGGTGGAGGATTTCGATTTCGACTGGCGCGCCATGGGAGCGGAGATCGAGTCGCATCCGCTGTTTCCCGAGAGGACCAACGTCTCTTTTTTCAGACCCATGGACGAGCACGTCATCGAGGCGCGGTTCTATGAGCGCGGGGCGGGCGAGACCATGAGTTCGGGGACGGGGTCGGCCGGCGCGGCCGCAGCGGCGGAGGCGCGCTGGCTGGTAAGTTCTCCGGTGCGCGTGCTCACGCCCGCCGGCCCGCTGGATGTTCGGCTCGAAGAGGACGCTTACCTCACCGGTCCCGCGGAGATCGTCGCGGAAGGCGAGTTCTTCGTGTGAGAATGACCTAAGATGCCTACCAGCGCCGAAATTCTAGAAGAGAAGATCCGCACGCGCGGGGCGCGCGTGGGAGTCGTGGGGCTGGGGTACGTGGGCCTGCCGCTGGCGGTGGAGTTCGCCAGGGCGGGATTCTCCGTCACCGGGATCGACCTCAGCCAGGAGAAGGCCAGGCGCGTGAACGCCGGAGATTCGTATGTCGGCGACGTTCCCGATGCGACGCTCGGCCCGCTGGTGGAATCCGGAAAGCTTCGGGCTACCGCCGATTTCTCTGTGGCGCGCGAACTCGACACCATCAACATCTGCGTTCCCACACCGCTGCGGAAGACCAAAGACCCGGATATGAGCTATATCGTCTCCGCCTGCCAGGAAATCGCCAGGCACTTCCATGCGGGGATGCTCATCATTCTGGAATCGACCACGTACCCCGGGACCACAGATGAGCTGGTGCTCCCCATGCTGACGAAATCGGGCCTGGAAGTGGGCCGCGATTTCTTCCTGTGCTTCTCGCCTGAGCGCGTGGACCCAGGCAATCCGCAATTCCAGACAGCCAACATACCCAAGGTGGTGGGCGGCTGCACGCCGGCGTGTACCGCGATGGGCCGGTTGTTTTACTCGCAAGCGCTCGAGCGCGTGGTGCCGGTGAGCTCCACGCAAGTGGCCGAGATGGTCAAGCTGCTGGAGAACACCTTCCGCATGATCAATATCGGGCTGGTGAACGAAATGGCGCTGATGTGCGGCCGCATGGGCATCGACGTTTGGGAAGTGATCGACGCCGCGGCCACCAAGCCGTTCGGCTTCATGCCCTTCTACCCGGGCCCGGGCCTGGGCGGGCACTGCATTCCCATCGATCCGTTTTACCTCTCCTGGAAGACCAGGCAGGCGGGTATCGAGGCGCGCTTCATCGAGCTGGCGGGATACATCAACGGCCAGATGCCCCACTTTGTGGCCGACAAGGTGCAGAACGCGCTCAACGACGCCGGCAAGCCGGTAAAAGGATCGCGCATTCACGTGATGGGCGTGGCGTACAAGCGGGATATCGACGACATGAGGGAATCGCCGGCGCTCGACGTCATGCTGCTGCTGAAGCGGCGCGGGGCGGAGCTGGCTTACAGCGACCCCTACGTCCCGGCGGTTCGGGTGGACGGCCTGGACCTCAAATCCATCCCCGAAGAATCCGCCGCGGCCGCCGATTGCGTGGTGATCGTCACGGACCACTCGGCCTTCGACTACCCGGCCCTGCTGGGCCGCGCGCGCTTGGTGGTGGATACGCGCAATGCGCTGAAGGGCTTCAATTCAAACAAGATCGTCCGGCTTTGACCGCCGGGCCCCGAGGGCACCCTAGCCCGAAAGATACAACCGAATCCGGTTGACAAGCGTCTCTATAGTGCTCAAGCTATAGAGAGGCGAGGTGTATATGAAGCCAGTATGGGTAGCGGGGTTCCTGGCGGTAGTCCTCGCGTTGAGCGCGATTCCAGCGCTGGCGCAACCTGTGATCTCGGCCAAGTCGGGACTGATTTCCTACGTGGAAGGCAAGGTGTACCTCAGCGACCAGATTGTGGAGCCGTCTCCCACGCACTTCCCGGATGTGAAAGAGAACGCCGTGGTGCGCACGGCTGAAGGCCGCGCCGAGGTCCTGCTTACCCCGGGCGTGGTTCTGCGGCTGGGTGAGAACGGCTCGTTCAAAATGCTCACCAACCGCCTCATCGACACGCGGCTGGAGCTGCTTACAGGCTCGGCCGTGGTAGAAGCCGATGAAATCGCCAAAGACACCAACGTGACGCTGGTTTGCAAAGACGGCACGGTGCTGCTCGGCAAAAAGGGCTTGTACCGCTTCGACACGGCTCCGGCCCGGCTCAAGGTCTTCGATGGCCTTGCCTCCGTGCAGCTTGCCGGCCAGAATGTCGAGGTGGCGGCAGGCAAGATGTTGGGTCTTGGCGGCACCATCGCGTCTGTTGAGAAGTTCGACAAAGGAGATACCGATAGTCTGGACAACTGGAGCAGACGGCGCGGCGAATTGGTAGCCATGGCCAACGTCTCTTCAGCCAAACAGGTGCACGATTCGGGCTGCGCTGGTTTCTCGTTTGTCACGCCGGTTTCGACTTCGCAACCGTGCCTGTCGTCAGACCTGTGTGCGCCTGGCTGGCGCTACAACCCGTGGTACGGGATGATTACATATATCCCTTGCGGTACGGCCTGGAGTCCTTACGGGTACCGCTATTGGAGCCCGCAGAACGTGACCCGAGCCTTTTACGCGCCGCCACCTGCCTTTCTTGGCAATCGTGGTGTGAGCGGCGGCGGTGGGGGGGTGGGCTACCCGACCATGGCTCCTGCTTCCGGCGGATACGCGGGAGCGGTTGCGGCTGCCCCGTCGGTTTCCTCCGGGCCATCCATGAGCAGCGGATCCACAGCGGCGTCTTCTTCAGGCTCCTCTTCGGTGGGACACGGCGCGGCCGGTGGTGGGGGCGGTGCTGGTGGCGGCGGACGCGGACGCTAATCCGCCTGCGGCCGGTAACGGCGGCTTGCGCGCACCCCGATGAGCTCTGCAACCTCGCCCAGCAGGTTGGGTAAGTTCTCGGTGTAGACGGAGATGTGATGCTTGCCCCGCGCGGGGCGGCGTTTCTGGCTAGGCTCGTAGGATGTCACCAGAGCCGTCGCTGGCCGGTAGTCTTTGACGCGCGCGTAAGCCAGAACATTGCGGCCGGCCGGGCGCGACCCTAACTCCGCATCGCTGAGAACCAGCGCATACTGCCCTTCATCCAGTTTGCTAATGGCTTCCGACGGGGTGGCGGCGACATCCACGGCGTAGCCACTAGCTTGCAGTATGGTCTGAAGGGCCAAGCGCGGTGCGAGTTCGCCGTGCACCACAAGCACGCGGGCCAGATCCAAGGCCCGGCTGGTTTCCTTATTACCAAGCGAACTGAGCGACGTAGGCATTGTCTCCAAGAATTACTTTAACCGATAATGTCATTTTTTCGACCAGCAAATTTTGGTCCTTTTTTGCTTAGGCGCTGGCGTTTCCGATACTTACCCGTTCCAAGTACTAGTAGTACTTCGGACAAACCACAGGTTGACACGGCGAAAGTGGCGTCATCTTTAATGGTGTTTGCGAAGGCATTTTGGTTACACGGAATCCAGATGCGGCGGGTGGGCCTCCTGCATATGTCAGGTGGTGGCGGGATCCACCAGAATGGCGCGAGCCGGCGCGCAATCGGCGGCGTACTGCGCCATTTGCGCGGCCTCAAGGTGCGCCACGGCCGGCCGCCACTTGCGCACGGTTTGGTGCAAGGCGGCGCGGAACGCGGCGGGAGCGGACTCCTCTAACACCAGAACCACCTCGGCCGAGGCCGCGAGAATCTCTGGCGGGGGCGTGGCCAGCCGTTTGGTGAAGGCGACCAGGACGGGGTCGAAACCGGCCGATAGAGGAGCCGCCAGATACGGACTGACTATCAGGGCGCGCGGGCGGTCTGAAACGAGCTGCCCGGGGAAGACTGCCACGGCGCCGCTGGTGAGGGCCAGAATCAACTCCTCGGAGTACTCCGGCACGCCCGGCGACCCTCCCCCAAGCGCAATCCGCGCGGCGGTTCTGAGCAGGGTGGGCTGAACGCGCGCGCGCAGTCTTCGGGTTGCCTGCCGCCATAGCTTGCGGAACAGCTTCCCATCCGCCACCGCGCGCACCAGAAACTTCAGGTAATTGACTTCCAGGATTCGATCGAGCTGGTCATGCGTGTAATAGCGCGAGGTGGTCGCCCGATGGCGGTGCTCAACCACCGCGCCCGCCACGTACACGCTGGGCCATCCGCGCTGCCAGGCGCGGTAGCCGAGATCGAGGTCTTCCACGTAGGCGGGCTCGTATGCCTGATCCACGCCGCCCAGCGCGCGCAACCGGGCGGCGTCGTAGAGCGAACAGCCACCGCTGCCGTAGAGCACATAGCTCAGGTCCTCGCCCGGAAGCGGCTCGTCGCAGCGGATGGGGAAATCTTCAGGGTGGGATTGCGCCATCACCGTCTTGCCGGTCTCCTCGCGGCGGACGCCTTCGGGGAAGCGGATCTGCGCCGTGGCGCAGAAGAGATCGGGCACCTGTTCGAAAGCGCGGACGAGCGCCCCGAAGAAGCCGGGCTCCAGCAGCATGTCGTTGTTCAGCAGGCAGACGTGCGAGTAGCGCGCGCGCGCAATGCCGCGGTTCACGGCGTGCGCGAAGGAAAGGGGCTTGTATGAGGCCTCGATCCGCACCTGCGGCCAGACGGCGCGGAGCCACTCCGCGGTGCCATCGTCGGAGCCGTTATCGGCCACGATGATTTCCGCGGCGAAGGATTCCAGTTCCCGCGCGATGCCGGGCAGTTGCGTCTCCAGCAGGGGCTTTCCGTTGCGGGAGGGGATGATGACGGAGATGCCGGTCTCGGTGGGGCGCGAGGCGCAGGCCGGGGACCCCGGTTGCGGGCCGCAGGTCGGGGACCTGCGCCACTTGAGACGTAAAGCCCCGGCCACGCGCGCGGCCGCGTACCAACAGGCGATCTGGATTCCGGTTTTCAAGTTCAGATCGGCAGGCGCCGCCAAGGCCGCGCTGCTCCGTTGCGAAACTGGTCCCAAAGTTCCAGCGCCTGGAGCGCGAAGGCCGAGGACACTGGGTTCACGTACGGTAGCCAGACTCCGGCTTTCCGTCCGAAATAAAAACCGCCGCTGGTGGGCGGGTGGGAACCGGCGACCTGGAATTCCGCCAGTCGTTCCGCCTCAAATTGCGCGGCGGCGCCGTCCAGCGGCAGGGCGCCGGCCCAATCGGCATAGATGCGCAGGCGCAGCAACTGGGCGTAGACGTCGGAGCGCTCGAACTCAGGCGCAATCTCGCGAAGGCGATGGGCCACGCGGCCGATGCCGTCGCGCATGGCCGCCGCGCAATTCGGTTCATGGGCGCTCGGCAGCAGGCCTTCCAGGAAATAGAGGAAGGCGTGCAGGCGGTCCACGACCTTGGGACGCTCCGGATGGCCGGGCAGGAAATCGCCGCAGACGCCCAGGGAATACTGGAGTACGCGCTCATAGGGTTCGCGGAAATGCTCATCGGCGGTGGCTTCGAGCAGATCCCACCAGGCCACGGCGGCCTTGAGCTGATAGCATCCCGGGCACCGCGACCAGCGTCCGGCGTCCGGTTCCAGCGGGCGCTTGCCGGGAAGTGACAGGACGGGGTGAAAACTACCGTCCGCGGAGGCGAAATCGCGGATCATGGATTGGCCCAGGGCGGTGGCCACGTCCAGGAACTCACCATCGGCGGTGGCGCGCCAGACGGAGACCAGGCCGCGAACCACGATGCCGCAATCGAAGAAGTAAGTGGAGGCGGGCGGATCGATTTCAAACGGCACGGTTGCGGATGCGGAGTCCCACGCCGTGCGGGTGAGAAAACGGGCCGCGGCAACGGCGCGATCGAGATACCGCGCGTCCTTTGTGGTGGCGTGCAGATAGACGAAAGTGCTGGCTGCGTAGCCGGTGATTTCGGTGGAGACGGGATGGTTGCGCTCCAGGTCTGTGCGGTAATAGCGGGCCACGCCGCCGTCCGGTTGCTGAATGCCGGAGCGCAGAAACCACTCTCCGGCGCGGGAAAAATGCGAGGACAACCTGCCAGTTTAACAGACAGCCCCACCGTGAAGAACCAGCCACACCGCTCCGCATGCCAGCGCCGTCCCGATAGCTGCGCCCGCCAGCACGTCGCTGAGGAAGTGCATGCCCAGCAGAATGCGCGATGCCGCCACGCTGAGAGCGCAGAAGAGCAGGCCGGCGGCCAGCTCCGGATAGAACAGGCTGAGCGAGACGGCCACCGCGAAAGCCGTGATGGTGTGACCGGAGGGGAACGAGAATTGATCGGGCGGCAGCAGGGTGGCCCAGCAATGGGGCTCCAGCGCGCAGGGGCGCTTGCGGCCGGTGGCCTTTTTCAAGCGGAGGAAGGCCACGATTCCCACTCCCGCCGCCAGGGCCGCGGCGCCAACGGCGGGGAATCGCTGGCCGCCGCCCGACAACAGGATCGCCAGGCCCATGGCGTACCACAGCCATCCATCGCCGCCGCGCGTGGCGCAGAGCATCCAGACGCGAATCCAGCGTGGAGCGTGCCACCGGTTGACGCGCCGCATCAGGGTCTGGTCGCGGTGCGAAATAAACGTCAGGGTGGCGGTGAGCGTCATACACTTCAACTTGTAGCCCGGGAACGGCTACAGTTCGGTGACATCCGCGAAAAACATGCGTTAATCGATGTGTTTTTGTCACGGGACTTGCGCAGCGTGGCACAATCGGACTGATGGAGAAGCTCGACTTCATCTTTTTCGACGCAGGCGGCGGACATCGCGCGGCGGCCAACGCCCTGCAACAGGTGATGGAGCGGCAGCAGCGGCCCTTCGAGATCCGCATGGTGAATTTGCAGGAGCTGCTGGATTCGCTGGACGTCTTCCGCAAAGTCACCGGCCTGCGGCTCGAGGATGTTTACAACCTCATGCTGAAGAAGGGCTGGACGCTGGGGGCGGGACCGCTCACGGCCGGCATGCACCTGGTGATCCGCATGTTTCACGGGCCGCAGGTGCGGGTGCTCGAACAGTTCTGGCGGGAAAGCCGGCCGGACATGGTGGTGTCGCTGGTCCCCAATTTCAACCGCGCGCTGGGCGAGAGCCTGAAGCGCGTGTTGCCCGGCGCGCCTCTGGTCACCATCCTCACCGATCTTGCCGATTACCCGCCGCACTTCTGGATGGAGCGGCAGGATCAGCATTTCATCTGCGGGACGGACCAGGCCGTGGAACAGGCGCTGGCTATGGGCCACCCGGAAGCCAAGGTGCACCGCGTTTCGGGCATGATCCTGAACCCGCGGTTCTACGAGACGGAGCCGCTCCGTCCGGCAGAGCGGGCGGAGGCGCGCGCCAGTTTGGGATTCGATCCGGAGCTGCCGGTGGGGCTGGTTCTGTTCGGCGGCCAGGGCGCGGCCGTAATGCTGGAGATCGCCCGGAGTTTACCGGGCCGGCAGCTTGTGTTGATTTGCGGCCACAACCAGAGGCTTGCGTCGCGGCTGAGGGCGCTGCCGCGCCAGGCGCCGGTTTTCGTCGAAGGCTTCACCCAGGAAGTGCCCCGCTACATGCAGCTCGCGGATTACTTCATCGGCAAGCCGGGGCCGGGCAGCATCAGCGAGGCGGTGGCCATGCGGTTGCCGGTGATTGTGGAACGCAATGCCTGGACGCTTCCTCAGGAGCGCTACAACGCCGAGTGGGTTCGCGAGCAGGGCATCGGCGTGGTGTTGCCGAACTTCCGGCGGATTGCGCGGGCGGTGGACGAATTGATCGAGCCCGCCGCCTACGCGCGGTTCCGCTCGGCCACGGAGCGGCTTCACAACCGCGCGGTGTTTGAGATCCCCGACATTCTGGAGAGCATTCTCAAAGAGCGGAAGGGTTCGCTATAGGCGGCCTACCACGCCACGCGCTGGCTGTGCCGGCGCCTCTTGCGCCTTCTGCGGTGGCGGGAAGAGCGCCCTGCCCGAACGAATGCGATTAAGATGAGCCCGGAAACGAGCGAGATCGCGAGGCCGGAGCCAAAGTGGTTCGAATGGAATTCAAGACCGACCTCATTGTCTCCCGGGGGCACGATCACACCCATCAACGCGTGATCCACGCGCAGGATCGGCAGCGGCTGGCCCTCCAGGTTGGCCCGCCATCCGGGGTACCAGGCGCCGCTGAGTTTCAGGAGGCTCGGCGAAGCGGCACGATAGTGGATGCGGTACCACTGCTCGCCGTAGGAAACCACCAGAGCCGCGGCTTCCGGGTCCTGCCGGATGGGCGGGTGCGGCCACAGCACTGTGGACTTGACCGCGGGGTCGAGCGTTTTCAATGCCTGGCGGGACTCCTCCAGGCTCCTCACGTCGACCAAGGCCTGGGGAAAGTAGGCGCGCGGCAGCACCGAAGGATTCTCATCGATTCTGCCGGTGGCGATGTTCAGAAAGCGGCTGACATTCAAACCGTCGCGCAGCTTGGGATTGCGCTCGATGGCGTCGAGGTAGTCCTTATACGGGCCGGGATTGAGAAACGGACCGTAGGTGACCTCGAAGCTCAGGTCCAAAGGATGAAGCTTTGGGCCCATGGAGGCGCGGCCGCCCGGGGCGTCGAAGCGAGTGAGCGGTGGCTGATTCATGGCCACCCGGAGGCGGCCGGCCTCTTCGCCCGACCCATAAAGTTCATCAAAGCTGGAGCGGGCGTAAGCCAGCGGGTTTCTGAACGAGTTCCAATACCAGACATCCGCGAAGAGAAGGCCGGCCACCAGCACTGGCAGGTAAGCCATGCGCCAGCGCGCAAAGATCCAATCGCCACCGGCCGCCGCCAGCAATGCCAGCCCCAGCGCCACCAGGAACCAGCTCTCGACCGGCGCACCGAGTTTGCGCAGGCTGGGCGCCAGTGCTCCCAGGTAATATAGGCCGCCGGCGGGTCCGAGCATGTACCACACAGGTGGCACGATGAGAAGCAACCCGGGCAGGCGCATTCCGGACTTTACGACGCCGATCACGGCCAGAGGCAGAATGAACAGGCCGGCGTAGAAGTACAACTGGGTAACATCCGACGGTCCTTTGAAGTCGCCCGAGATGGCGCCCAGCCAATCCGGGAGGACCAGCGTCATGAGGGACCCCGGACGCAGTATTCCCCCGATGATGGTGGAAGAGCCGGCCGCGCGCGCGGAGTAGCCGCCAAGTTCCCAGGTTGGCAACAACTGAATGGCCGCGCATGCCAGCGCGCCGGCCAGCATGAAGACGGCAATCGCCATCCCGCGCAGCCAGCGCTCCCGTTCGCGCCACCAGTCGGCGAAGGCGTACAGGCCCAGTCCCAGGAAGCTCGATACCGCGGCTTGTCCGGACCCGGCCAGGATCAGGGTGGCGCCCACCAGGCCGCCCAAAGCCGTGTAACGGATGGCCCCGATATCGATCGCCCGCCGATAGGTCAGCAGCAGCCATGGGAACATCGCCGCCCCCGCAAACAGGCTCACGTGCGAGGAGTGGCCCGTGAAAAACCCGGAGAGCCCGTAGGCGAACGCGCCCAGAATGGCGGCCATACGGTTCTGCACGTGCCCCGAAATCAGGAGATAGGCGCCCAAACAGGCGAGAAACGCATTGAAAGCCAACTCCACTTGGATGGATCGGGGAGTGATGCCAGCCAGAAAGAAAGGCCAGTTAGGCGGGTACCACGCGCCCATCTCCGGGTTGGCCAGAATCGGGTAGCCGGACAACACATAGGGAGTCCAGAACGGAAATCTGCGGGGCGAAATCCGATTGGAGAAGTACCTCTGCATGGGGTAGTGTACGTCGGCGGCTTCCCACTGGATGCTGGCCGATGGCGACGTCATCGGCACCCAGTAGAAGATCATCACGCACGCCGCGATCGCCGCTGGCGCCGCCAGCCGATGGATCCTGGGCGAAGCCGCGGCTCCCGGTGCTGGCGCAGACGACTCCATCATTTCCTTCTCTCTCGGAGTAACGATAGTAGCACGCGCGGTTCCCGACCGGAATGATGATCCACTGCTTTATGTTTCGATCTCCGGCTACGACCAGGTCGAGAAAACCCCAACCAGCCGGTTTCCGATCGGATCGAGCTCGGCGACGAGCTGATTCCTGCGTTCCACCCGGTGTTCCTGGGAGCTAAGCTCGTATGTAAAGCCGGATGGACTGTGCCCCCTCAGGAACGTGTTCGGATGTTGGAGGTGCTTGAATAATTCGTCGTGGATGTTGGCGGTCTCCCCCACGTAGATCCACTGACTGGCATTTGAAAGGCCGTAGACGCCCGATGCCGCAGGCACATTCTTGTCAACCGAGATCAGAGTGAACAAGCGGTTCCCATGATTGGCGAAAGGCACTACTTCAATTCTCCCGTCCGAAAACCCGCCGGTCTGGGCGGCGTGGGCCGAAGAGCGACGCCGATTGGAAACATTGTTACTCTTCCGGAATTAGTTAGGCTAAGAGAAGGAACCCAGATGACCCGACTTAGTTCAGATCAACTGTAGATTGGGCGAGAGTGCTCAGTCATTAGTTAATACGGTCTAATTACATTCACTTGTCAATTGGAGTAAGTCACCAAGCGCGGGGTCTTGGCATCAGGCGCTCCTGGGCTTAATTCCTTTGGCCTTGTTTAACGCTGCTTCCACGACTTGCACGGCTTCCTTGGATATTTCCAACTGTTCCGGACGATTGACATGACCAGGCATTTTAGGATCAATGTATTTCACTCGAAACAGTTGGTCGTTAGCCAGGACCACGATAGCTTGCAGCTGCTCCAGGCTTAACTCTACGGAGATATTCGCCATCTAAGTATGATAGCACAGAACCACCCACGCCGGGCGGTTTCAGGCTCCGGCTCCTCCGGCTCCTGGTGCTCGAATCGTTCCCCTTGCCGGACGCAAGTGCACCGCGGCCGGGGCTGCGGCTTTGGCCGCCCGGACGGACCCGCTCTGTGGTATAGTATGGGGTGAAAAGGTGATGGACGCCATGCATCGGATGGGCTGGAGTCTTGGCCCAGGAGGTCCATTGGGTTCAGCCAGACGGCTGATTTGACAGGAACGCGGGAGTAATTCAGTGGTAGAATGCCAGCTTCCCAAGCTGGACGTCGCGGGTTCGAGTCCCGCCTCCCGCTCCAAACAAATGACTTAGCAACAAAGGGGGACACTGCTCACTTGGTGGAATCGCCGTTTTTGTGAGCTGCCCATGCCGAGTGGCTGCGGGGTGATTGCGCCTTGCGAACGCACCGCCAACTGCGGAGTGGAAGACGGTAACTCCAACGTCTACGATTCGAGGACGGTTGGCTCTGGTAAGCTCACATCGTCCCCGAGTTTGCTTACGCAGGGCTGGCGTACAACGTTGGGTACTTCCCCCGATCCTTCCAATGCAGCCAGGCATTGGCGACCACGTGAAAAACTTCCCTGCCGTCGAATGGCTTGGCGAGAACGTTGTAACCCCCGAGGTTGAGCACTTCCGCCCACAGAGCATCGTCTGCCAATCGGGACGTCACGATCAGCAGGGGGGCGTGCTCCATGCGAGTGGTCTGGTCTAACAGATCGCGCCACGTACCGTCGATTAAGTCGGATTCGCAGATCAGCACGGGAACGGCATTGTCTCGGAGAAATGCGAATGCTTCGGCCCGGCTCCGGGCAGCACAGTATTTCCAGTTCGAGTGTTTTAGGATTTGCCTTAGAGACCGGTGGTCGTCGTCCAGCGAACTAATCAGCAAGACCTCTACCGTTTCACTTTCGGTCCGAAGGTGGGGGCGCCCAATTGGGTTGGGTGGGTCCCAGGGGTGGGGGTAAACTATTTGGGCACTTGCGCGAGTCTCAAGGAGATTGCGTGGCATTGTCGTGGGCCTTTAGGTTCTGATTCTCCAGCGTCGCTCATAGGGCGGTGCGGACGTTCCCGGCAACCAAAGGGAAGTCTTTTACTCTGCCCGAAACTACACGAGTTTACCACAGTTTTCCCTCCAGTTCCCAGATAATTCTGAGTTTTTTAGGAAAATTCTGACGGGTTAGGCCTTCCACGTCTCCTAGATCTGTAGAAATTAGGTTATTCTGGGGCGCGATTTCGGGGGAGGAAACGCACCTTTGCAGCTTGTTTTCTGCTTCTTGCGGGTGATTTCGACGATGGAAAACGCGGGGATGCCGGTGGAAATTCGCGCTGAAGGCCCTGCACTCCCAAAGGTTAACTAACCAAAGTCAGCAGAGAAAACGCCGAGGGATTCTCCGATAAACGAAGAAGCTATGTCTCCGGACCTCAGCGGGTGCATGCCGACCGATTCATGCCTGCTGGATCATTGCAGGCGAGTTGCGGCGGTTGTGCAGTGCATCTCCCACCAGTTGTTTCTGGCCGCTCCGGTCAAGGCAGCTGTGGAGTCGGCGGCGCTGTTACACCATTCGCCCGTGGAAGCTCTTCCCAAACTGGCGGACGACGAGGCGCTGGTTCCCGAGTTGTTGCGCACGTTTCACTGCCCGGTAGATGCCCCGGAGCACCTCCGGCGACTGGCTGAGATCATCCATGTCGCGAACCGCTTTGACGAGCTCTATGAAGCTCGGGCCATGGAGCCGCGCTCGCGGGCGGAAATCGTCGGCGAGTTGCGGCGCGTGGCGCGGGAGAACTCGTGGAGCATGGACGCCGTGGACGCACTTGAGAACGTGGGGCGGGAAACGGATGTCAAGGCTTTCGCCAAATCCCCACTGCCAGTCTTTCCGCAGGCGGCATTGCGCATTGTGCAGCTTCTGGACCAGCCGGAATCCAACGCCGGGCAGTTGGAGCGGATCGCGGCGGCCGATCCCGTGATCGCCGGGAACCTGGTGAGAGTTGCCAACTCGGCATTGTTCATAGGCTACGCGGAGGTATCTACGATTCGCAGCGCAGTCATGCGTCTTGGCTACGTGGCCACTCGCAAGATCGTTCTCGCCACGGTCTTCCGGCTGCTCTTCACGCGGGCATCCGTGCGGCCGCTGCTAGAGCACTCCCTCGAAGCGGCGGAACTGGCGTATCAGCTTGCGGGCCGGATGCCGGCGATCGACCGCGAGGAGGCTTTTCTGTGCGGACTGCTGCACGACGTCGGGAAGCTGCTGATTGACCGGCTCAATCTATTCGATTCCGCCAGGATGCGGGGGCTGTTCGATCATGGATGCCCGCCCGTGTACGCGGAGAACCTTCTGATCGGGTGCGACCATGGGAAAGCCGGTGCGGACATTGCCGTACACTGGCGATTGCCCGCCCGGCATGTGGAGGCCATACGCTACCACCATCAGCCGGAGGGAACCAGTTCCTCCATGGCGCACTTGTTGTACTTGGTTGAGTGGCGTCTGGACCACTTGGAGGATATGCCGTCCAGATATCGAGTCGATCTCTGCATGCAGAGCACGGGCATCACCAGACACAGCCTGGAGTCGTGGCACAACGACCAGTCGCCGTTGAGGCTGGTTGCCTGACCGTCAGTTGCCGCCGGCGTTCTTCACGTACTTGTTCGCGGGTGAGAACCTTGGGCACACTGGTGCCACGGGGGTGTGCGGAACTCTGAGATGTGGGCGGCCGTCACCGATGAGCCGCCCACATCAGAAGGTGACAAGAACAGCAACGCTACGACGCAACTCTTTTCTGGAGCACGACAGAATGACGCTTCACTCTGTCCGATCTGGTAACGATTCTCTCAGCAGTCCGACGCCAAAACAACACTGGCAACGGTTAGCGATGGCCGGATGACGACGGATATGGGAAAGAGCACCGCCTGGCTGCGAGACCGAGCAGAAAGCTCGTGGATTCCATCCAGAGTGGGCGCCTAAAGACCCGCCCCACAAAGCAGCAGAGCCGCAGCCCGCCCCACGTTTGGTTGCGGCTCTGCTGCTTTGTGGAGCAGGCGCTTTCGCCTGCCAAGTTCTCAGCCGCGCAGATACGGCTTCATGAACTCGTTCCAGGCGTCACGGACGGCCTGCTTGCCAGCTTCGTCGAGCGGGGCCGCGGGTCCACGACCACCGGCGCGGCCGCCGCCACCGCCGCGACCCATGCCACCACCGCCGCCGCCGGTGGCCTCGCCGGGCCCTGAGGGCACCCCGCTCAGGCCGCCCATGCCGCGGCTCTTGGTGTCTTCCTTGAAAATCCCGCGCATCGCCATCAGGTAGTTGGTCGCCCCGGTGATGGTGTTGAATGCCTGGAGCCGGCCGAACATATCGAAAGCTTCGCGATGCTTGCCGGCGTGCCACAGGTCGAAGGCGGCGGCGTAGAAGTCGGAGAGGACCGTGGTGGGGCAGTGGCCGGAAAAGCCCAGGCGCATCTCGTCGATCATGGTGCGCACGCCGTTGCCGGAGAAGACCGCCAGCTTGTCTTTGGTCCGCTCGCGGATCTGGGTAATGCGAGCCAGCGGATTGCCGGCCTCATCCTTGACGCACTTGAAGGTGGGGATCTCCTCGAACATCCTGACAATGAGGTCGACGCTCATATTGCCCTGGCTTTGCACGAAGAGCGGCAGGTCGGTGGCCTTGCCGATGGCCTTATAGTACTCGACCATGGCGTTGTCGTCGGCGTTTTCCGGCGGCAGCGAGACGATGGCGTCGGCGCCGTTCTTCGCGGCGTGTTTGGCGAACATGATGGACTTGTCGAGGACCGTGCCCTGCGTCTGCACGCCGATCACCAGTACGGTCTTGCCGCCCTTACCGGCGGACAGAATGGCCTCGGCGCCATCCAGCCTCTCCTGCTCGGAGAGAGTGGTCCAGCCGCTGGCGATCTGGGGCCAGGCGAAGCCATGCACCTTATAGCGATTGCAGAACTTCACTTCGTTCTGCAGGCAATCCAGGTCAAGCTTATCGGCGGGGGTAAACGGCGTCTGCCCGATGGGGAAAACGCCGCGCAATGGTTTCGTTTCGGCGGATTGGCTCGCGCCCGAGAACGCCAGGCCCAGAACCCCCACTCCCAAGGTACGCAGGAATGCTCTCCTGTCGGTTCCCGCAAAATCTCCATTCATCGGTTTCCTTCCTTTCTCAACTAACGATCGATCCTTGTGGTCATCTTGTCGAGCGCGTCGCGATCGATGGGATAGCCCAAGCCGGGCTCCGCGGACGCGATCACATACGAATCCTTGTCGATACGGAACTTGTCCTTGTGGTACGGCCGGTCGACATAGCTGGCGGGGTGCGGCATTTCGAACCAGTAGGCGTTGGGGAGCGCCAGCTCGAGCTGAAAATGCACCGCCAGGTCCATGGGATTGCCCCAGTTGTGGGGGGTGCACTCCATGTTGAAGGCATCCGCCAGCATGCCCACGCGCATGGAGCCGCTGATGCCGCCCACGTTGTCTGCGATGAGGCGGGCGACGTCCAGCGCGCCGGCCTTGATATACTCCGCAAAATCGGCGATGGAGAACAGGAACTCGCCCACGTGCAGGGGCGTGGTGACGAACTTCTTCAACTGGACGAGGCCCTCCATATCAATGGTGCGGATGGGATCTTCGAACCAGGCGTAATCTAGATCGTCCAGCAAGCGGCCCACCTTGAGCGCTTCGTAAAGGTTATAGTTCTGCACGGGATCGTGCGCCAGCATGAAGCCGTCGCCCACGGCCTTCCGGCACTCCCGGATCTCCTCCATGTGGCCGACGTAGCGCGGAATGGGGCGGCCGTCCCGGTGCTGCCCGCCGCCAGGATGGATCTTGTATCCCGCGTAGCCCTCTTCCTTGGCCTTGAGGACATCGGGGACGTAGTCCTCGACCGCGGCCAGGTGCTGCGAGCTGGCGTAGGCCATAATGCGATCCTTGGTGCCGCCCAGAATCTTGTAGATGGGGCGATTGACGGCCTTGCCGAGAAGGTCCCACATGGCGATCTCAGCCGCGGCGGTGTAATAGTTGGGCCAGGTGCCGCCGCCGCGGTTGACGAATCCGCCGTTGAATGAGGACATGGCGCCGGCCGCCCCGCGCCCGCCGCCGGCGCCACCGGCTCCCGCACCGCCGCGCCCGCCCGTACCGCCGCGCCCGCCGCCGGCACCGCGCCCGCCCGCGGCACCCCCGCCAAAACCATAGGTGGCCTTGAGCCCCGAGGTGGCGGTGATGGTGGGCAACAGGTCGATGACGTTCTTGCCCGGCAGCACCGGCTTGGCCCATGCGAGCCATCCGGGAGTTGTGCTCCGGTTGCCGATGGTGTAGTTGCCTTCGTGGCCGCTGTTGGTGACGATGGAGATGATTTCTCCGGTCTCGGTCCCGTTGAGACGGCGAACGTTCCCCAAGTCGGTGACATAGACTTTCACTTCCTTGATGGTGAGGTCGGGCAGATCCGCGCGCTTGACCCCGACCGCCTGCGCCGCCGCCTGCGGCGGATCGGCCAGCGCCGCCGCTATTCCGGCCATGCCGAGGCCGGAGGCTCCCAGAAAACCACGTCTGGATTGCCGCTTATCAGACATCACTTCCTCCTTTGGTGGGGCATGCTCTAGCTTGCCCTACGGTCTTCCTGGCAGTGCAAACGCCAGAATATTGGCCCCCGACGCAATCGCCACGAATTGGCGGCCGTTGACCATGTAAGTCATGGGCGAAGCCTTGGGAGACTGGCCGGTTTCGAAATGCCAGAGCGGACTTCCGGTCTGGGCATCCACCGCTGCAAAGGCGCCAGTAGATTCGCTGTAAAATAGCACACCTCCCGAGGTGGAAAGGACTCCGCCGTAGTTGGGTGAGGGAACCTTCTGGTCCACTTCCCAAACCACCCTGCCGGTATGAATGTCGAGCGCGCGCAGGTAGCGCCGGGGCGGGTCGCCGGGCCCAGAGGGCGCCCCTCCGCCGAATGCTCCTCCGCCAAATCCGCCTCCCATTCCCTCGCCGCCGCCCCGGCCGCCGCGCCCGCCACCGCCTCGGGCCGCATTGGCAGCCTGAGCGGCGGGACCAAACTGGGTGCTGCGGTAGACGCCGCAGTTCTCGATGGTCATGACGTAGTAGAGGCCGGTTGCCGGGTTATACGCGGTGGCCATCCAATTGGCCGCGCCGCGGATATCCGGGCAGGTGCGCGTTCCCTCGGGCGTGGGGACATTGCCGGGCAGCTCGATGGGCCGGCCCTTGGCGTCGATCCCGCTGGCCCAGGAGATTTTCTGGGCGAAGGCCTTGGCCAGAAGCAGCTCGCCATTGGTGCGGTCGAGCACGTAGAAGAACCCATTGCGGTCGGCGTGCAGAAGCAGCTTGCGCTGGCGGCCCTGCCAGGCCGCGTCCACCAGCACCATGGGCTGGACGGCGTCCCAATCGTGCAGGTCGTGCGGCGTGAATTGAAAATACCAGAGCTGCTTTCCGGTCTGAAGGTCGAGCGCCAGAATGCAATTGGTGAACAGGTTATCGCCCAGGCGATCGCTGCCATCGGTATCCGGGTAGGGGTTGCCCACAGCCCAGTAGAGCACCTTGCTTTCCGGATCGTAGCTGCCGGTGAGCCACGTGGACCCGCCGCCAAATTCGACCGCGCTGCCGCGCCAGGTGTCCCATCCAGGTTCGCCCTTGCGGGGAACGGTCCAGTGGCGCCACGCGAGCTCGCCCGTGGAGGCCTTGTAGGCAGCCAGGAAGCCGCGGATGCCATCGTCGGCGCCGGCCACACCGCCGATGACCAGGTCGCCGGCCACCAGCGGCGCCGCGGTCGAGCCATAGTGCTGCGGCTCGTCGGGCATGTAGACGTCCCAGCGAAGCGCGCCCGTGAGGCGGTCGAGCGCGATCATGTGAGCGTCGTCGGTGGTGAAGAAAACGCGGTCGCCGAGAAGCGCCACGCCGCGGTTGGCGCCCTTGGCGGCATCGGAGGCGATATTCGGGCTGGTGGAGCGGGGGCGCGAGTAGCGCCAGACCTCCACACCGCTGCGCGCATCCAGGGCCGAGACCTGATTGGGGCCGCTCACGTACATGACCCCATCGCTCACCACGGGCGTGGTTTCCAGGCCGAAATACGGAAGGGTGTACAGCCACTGCAAAGAAAGCCGGCTGACGTTGCGTTTGTCGATCTGATCGAGGGCGCTATGGCGGTTGCCGCTGACCAGTCCGTTGTAGGTGGGCCAGTCGCCGGGCTTGGGGTGGAGGATCTGCTCGATAGCGGCGGCATCGATGGGATCGCCGGGTCCCGGCAGCGGACCCGGTTTCAAGCCACCCAGACGGCTCAGGAAGGCCACCAGGTCGCGATGCTCCTCCGGCGCCGCGTTGAGCGCCGGCATGGCGGACCCCTTGTCGCGCGAAACCACCTGGTACTCTCCGTCGCCGAGCAGCAAGAGGCGGCCCTCGATGGTCTGCAACTGGAGGCCGTGCAGCGTCTCCTTGCGCGCGAAACCGCGAACCGTGGTCCCGGCCGCGAGCTTTACCGTGACCAGCGCATAGCCTTCGGAGACCTGCGCGCCGGGATTGGCCAGCTTGCGTTCCAGGTCGGCGACGGTCACCTGGCGGCCGATGCTGGTGAGGTCGGGGCCGGCCGATTTTCCTCGGCCCATGGCGGTGTGACACGAGGCGCACTGGCCCTTGCCGAAAAAGAAGCGCTCGCCGCCAGCGGCGTCGCCTGCGGGCTGGGCGTCGAAAGCCGTGGCGTTCATGGAGCGGATGAACGCCGCCAGCGCCTGCAACTGGAGTTCGGGCAGATCGAATGGAGGCATGCCGCCGGGCGTGCCATTGTGGATGATATCGTGAATCTCGGCCACGGAGCGGGTGCGCAGGCGGCGGCGGCGGGCCAAGGGCAGGCCGCGGTCGGTGCCGGTGGCGTCGTCGCCGTGGCAAGCGGCGCAATGCTCGGAGAAGAGCTGTTGGGGGCTGGACTGGCCGGCCGCTCTACCCAGAAATCCGATCACGGCCAGGAGAATTAACCAACTGACTCGCATCACACCTCTCGCAACATCTGCAGTGCCAATCATGATATCACTGCTTGGCGCTGGCCAGTATCGGTTGGTTACCTCAGAAGAAGACCTTCCACTCCACATCCTTGCCCGTAGACGACGTATAGTCCACGGTCAGCAGGCTGCCATTGGTCGCCATTCTGGGCGAAAGGCCGTCGGACAGTTCCACTCGTTTGGCGGCGAAGCCATCCGGAACGTAGACGCGCAGTTGGTACGGATCGCCGGCCACCGCGCGGGAGACGCCCCGTAGCACGCGTTGCTGGCCGTCGTAAGCCAGGTCCTTGATGTCAAACGCCATCTGCCGGACATGCCGGCTGGTCGAGATCAGGACCGGGCGGTCCAGTTTCTCGACGATGCTGTAGATGTCGCAATCGTACGGGTTCAGCGGACGCGTGACGAGGGTTCCCTTGAAGGTCCCGATGAGCGTTTTGCTCCAAAACTCGTAAACGATGTACTCTTTGTTGGGATCGAGGCGAAGGTCCTTGGCCGCATCCAACTCGGCGGTGAACTTAAATGCTTGCTCCCGGGTTGCCGGCGTAGTATAAGTGAAACCTTCGCGAGGCGTCCTGCTGGTATAGTTGAAAACGCCGAGGACATTCCACTTTCCAAAGGACCTTTCGACTGGCATGTTCCAGATCTGGGCTGGCTTCCGAACGAATAAGTCTACGGGATAGGACACATCCATTGTCGGCGGGCTGATCCGTTTCAACAACTCAATCCGGTTCTCGGGGTATGCCTCATTGAAAGCTTCCTCCACGAAGAGTGTGCTTCCGGCGATAGCGTGGAAGTTGGCACTGACCTTTGCCTGGCCATAGTTGAAACTCCCCAGCGATCCATCGATTGGTTGCGACTTGTACACATGTAGACCATCGCCGTCGTTCCAAAACACTCGGCCATTGTAGAAGGAGCGGATGGACGAACCCAGCAGCGAGTCGGTGAGCCAGTGACGCCAGCCGTCGCCCTCTTCGTAACCGTGATCGGCATCGTCCGAGACCCGGCAGATGTCGACAAGTCCGTAGGAATGATCCACCACATTCATGTTGGAGCGGATTACCCTTCTTGGCGCCATTTGATCGATCGCATCGCGCCATGGCGTTCCCGCCGCGCGATAGGTCTCCAGCGCGCTCATATACGGGTCAAACTGTCCGGGCCACTTGTCCCACCAGTCCGCAAAATCCATTTCCGCCCGCCCCGTTTCTTTCTCGTGACCCGCCACCCATTGGAAGGCGCGCTCGCGCTCCAGCTTGATCGTCAGGGGATTGGAAAAATCGATGACCCTGGTTGCCATCGTCATCCCATAGTATCGGGCATGTATCGGGAGATAGCACTCGGCTGGGTACCGCGTGCGTCCGGGCCCTCCGCCGGTTGCCTGGCTCCCGGGTGTTTGCCGATCTCCCCCCAGACCATACAATCCCCAACTGCCCTGTTGGCCCGGCCCTCCCAGCCCGTAATAGAAATCATTCAAACCGTTTTCCTTGAAAAACCTCTCCGCATTGGCGGCGGTGCCGCCGGACAGGTATGAGTGGTACCGGCTGTAGTTATTCGCCACCAGTTCGCGGTCGTCAAGATCGATGGGCCTCCGCTGCTTGAGACGTATGTCATAGGCGATGGCGATCAGGTCCGCCTGGTGCTCCATCGCGCGGAGCGCGTCGGTATTGAAGTCGATGAGCAGCTTCTCTCCGGCGAAGCTCCTACCCGCAGGCATAGTAACTTTGTAGCTGCAATATCCCCGGACTTTCATTCGATCGGAAGCGCTTCCTTGCCAGCCCGACGCCACCTCAAACCTCGATGCCCCCTTCGAGACGGTCACATGTCCCATCAACAGGCTGTTGCCGGTATCCATGTCTCGGACTACGTGATTCACTTCGTACATTTGGGGAGTGATGAAACTGATTACCGGGGCAAGGTCGTAGTATTCGCGATTACGGGACGCCGTTCCCAGACTGGTCCACCTGTCTGGGGTGCCTCCCAACCGCGCATCGTCCGATACGAAGTAGTCCATGTCCACCACGTCGACAGGCTTGCCGGTAGTGTTTGAACGGCCCAGGCTGACCAGGATGTCGTTGTTGTTCTTGCTTACGGAGACCTGGTACTCGAAGTCGAGTTGTCCCGGCTTCCTCCCGCGTAGTGTCACTGTGACGAACGATCCGAACTTGCTTGCGTCGTTGTTGTTGACGGAAGACGTCACAGTCCAACCAGAGGGGTCGTCGCCCGGAAGAAAGTAGACGTCGTTCAGCCTCATCTGGCTGCCTTTGACCTGTGCGGACCAGTGGCACGCGGCTGCATCGACTGAGACCAGCAAATTCTGAGTCTCGACTCTGATTGGTGTTTCCGCCGCTTTCAGCGGAAGAACAACAAAGAACAGCGTTAGGAACACGCAAATGCCAGTCGTGGTTCTCATGTAAACTCCCGTTTTCTGCCTACAATGCTAGAAGAATACCTTCCACTCCACATCCTTGCCGGTAGACGATGTGTAGTCCACGGTCAGCAAGCTGCCATTGGTCGCCATTTTGGGCGAAAGGCCTTCGGACAACTCCACGCGCTTCCCGCTGAAGCCCTCCGGAACGTAGATGCGCAATTGATACGGATCGCCGGCCACCGCGCGGGAGACGCCCCGCAGCACCCGTTGCGGGCCGTCGTAGGCCAGGTCCTTGATGTCAAACGCCATCTGCCGGATATGCCGGCTGGTCGAGATCAACACCGGGCGGTCCAGTTTCTCGACGATGCTGTAGATGTCGCAGTCATACGGACTCAGCGGACGCGCGACAAACTTCCCCTTGAACGTCCCGATGAGTTGCCTGCTCCAGAACTCATAGGCGATGTACTCTTTATTCGGATCGAGACGGAGGTCCTTTGCCGCATCCACCGTTGCGGTGAACTTGCGGTCGGATCTGCCCGTGAAATTGAAAACCGCCAGGACGGACCAGCTTCCAAATGGCCGTTCCACAGGCATGTTCCAGATGCGCGCCGGCTTGCGGACGAATAAGTCCACGGGATAAGCCGTGTCCATGGTCGGCGGGCTGATGCGTTTCAGCAACTCAATCCGGTCGAGGGGATAGGGCACATTGAAGGCTTCCGAAACGAAAAGCGTGCTTCCGGCGATGGCGTGGAAATTAGCATCGACCTTGGCCTC